>WBZU01000034.1_pt1 | contig 173954 bp, 154 predicted proteins | sample 5204311 | NCBI WGS metagenome assembly WBZU01 (sample SAMN12344359, study PRJNA552823) | activated sludge metagenome | biome: Activated sludge suspended growth; feature: Nitrification reactor; material: Wastewater; isolation source: activated sludge from nitrification reactor of wastewater...
GCGCGAACTGGTAGAGCTGCGAGGGGTGGCGCGGCAGGTTGTCCACGTTGGGAAACACCATCGCCCACGGGCCGGTGGTGACGCGGCCGACGAGTTCGGCGTTGATGAAGTTGCCCATGCGGCCGGCAGCCAGCCCGAGCGGCACCAGCGGGGCGATGAAATCGGTGACGTCCAGCCAGCGCCGCTCGCTGTGCCGGGCGTAGAACCACACCGCGATCAGCACGCCGAGAAAGCCGCCGTGGAAGCTCATGCCGCCCTGCCAGACGGCAAGGATCTCGAGCGGGTTCGCCAGGTAATAGGCGGGTTTGTAGAACAGCACGTAGCCGAGCCGCCCGCCGAGGATCACGCCGAGCACGCCGAAGAACAGCAGATCGTCGATGTCGCGCGGAATCCAGCCCGAAAGCACCATGCGCCGCGCCCGGATGCGCCCCAGCCACATGAAGAGCATGAAGGCGACGAGGTACATCAGCCCGTACCAGCGGATGGCGATGGGGCCGATGGCGATGGCGACGGGGTCGAATTGCGGATGGACGAGCATGGGGTCTGGCGGCAGCAGCGGAACGGGGAACGGCGGAGGGCGTATTCTACTCGCAGCCTGATGCGGCCCAGCCAGCGGGCCGCAGCGAGGCCGCTCGCCGGGATCGCAGGTCGGCACTGGGCTAGAATTGATGACTTGATCCGCGTCCGCCGATGGCGCGGCATTTACGAGATACGAGAGAAGACCATGCCCGACTACCGTTCCCGCACTTCCACCCACGGACGCAACATGGCCGGCGCGCGTGCGCTGTGGCGCGCCACCGGCATGAAGGACGGCGATTTCGGCAAGCCGATCATTGCCATCGCCAACAGCTTCACGCAGTTCGTGCCCGGCCACGTGCACCTGAAGGATCTCGGCCAGATGGTCGCGCGCGAGATCGAGGCTGCCGGCGGCGTCGCCAAGGAATTCAACACCATCGCGGTGGACGACGGCATTGCCATGGGCCACGGCGGCATGCTGTACTCGCTGCCCTCGCGCGAGCTGATCGCCGACTCGGTCGAGTACATGGTCAATGCGCACTGCGCCGATGCGCTGGTGTGCATCTCGAACTGCGACAAGATCACCCCGGGCATGCTGATGGCCGCGCTGCGCCTGAACGTCCCGGCGGTGTTCGTCTCGGGCGGGCCGATGGAGGCCGGCAAGGTGAACTGGGGCCAGAAGATCATCGCGGTCGACCTGATCGACGCCATGGTCAAGGGTGCCGACCCCGGCTGCTCCGACGAGGAGGCCGAGGAGTACGAGCGTTCCGCCTGCCCGACCTGCGGGTCGTGCTCGGGCATGTTCACCGCCAATTCGATGAACTGCCTGACCGAGGCGCTCGGGCTGTCGCTGCCGGGCAACGGCTCGATCGTGGCCACGCACGCCGATCGCAAGGAACTGTTCCTGCGCGCCGGCCGGCTGGCGGTGGAACTCGCGCGCCGTTATTACGAAGGCAACGACGCCAGCGTGTTGCCGCGCTCGATCGCCAGTTTCCAGGCCTTCGAGAACGCGATGAGCCTCGACGTCTCGATGGGCGGTTCGACCAACACCGTGCTGCATCTGCTGGCTGCCGCACGCGAGGCCGGCGTCGACTTCACCATGAAGGACATCGATCGGCTTTCGCGCCGTGTGCCCTGCCTGTCGAAAGTCGCGCCGGCGAAATCCGACGTGCATATGGAGGATGTGCACCGGGCCGGCGGCATCATGGGCATCCTGGCCGAACTCGACCGCGCCGGGCTGCTCCATCGCGACGTGCCGACCGTGCATGCCAAGACGCTCGGCGAGGCGCTCGAGCGCTACGACATCGTGACGACCACCAGCACGGCAGTGAAGGATTTCTTCCGTGCCGCGCCGGGCGGCGTGCCGACGCAGACCGCGTTTTCGCAGAACCGCCGTTACGAGACGCTGGATGCCGACCGCGAACACGGCGTGATCCGCAACAAGGCGCACGCCTTTTCGCAGGATGGCGGCCTGGCCGTGCTCCACGGCAACATCGCGCGCAACGGCTGCATCGTGAAAACGGCCGGCGTCGACGATTCGATCCTGAAATTCACCGGCACCGCGCGCGTCTATGAAAGCCAGGAAGACGCGGTGGCCGGCATTCTCGGCGACGAGGTGAAGGCCGGCGATGTCGTCGTGATCCGCTACGAAGGCCCGAAGGGCGGGCCGGGCATGCAGGAGATGCTCTATCCGACGAGTTACCTGAAGAGCAAGGGACTGGGCAAGCAGTGCGCGCTGCTGACCGACGGCCGCTTCTCCGGCGGCACGTCGGGCCTGTCGATTGGGCACGTCAGCCCGGAGGCGGCGATGGGCGGCGAGATCGCGCTGATCGAAAACGGCGACACGATCGAGATCGACATTCCGAATCGCAGCATCAACCTGGCAATCAGCGACGAGCAGCTCGAGCGTCGTCGTTCGCTGCAGCAGGCGCGTGGCGCCAGCGCATGGAAGCCGGAGAACCGCGTGCGCCACGTCTCGGCGGCCCTGCAGGCCTATGCCGCGATGACCACCAGCGCCGACACCGGCGCGGTGCGCGACATCACGCAGTTGCAGCGCTGAGCGGTCGCAAAGGCGGGACGGGAAGAAGAGGGCCGCAAGCGCGGCCCTCTGTCTTTTGCGGGCGCGTTGTGCCCTTCAGGTGGGTGCCCGCTCGCGCGCGTCGGCGCGCTCCCGTGCAGTGCGCGCCCAACTGCGCGCGAAATGCGCTTCGAGTGCGGCCGATTCGAAAGGCACGCGCGCCGATTTCGCCCATGCAACGGTGTGGGCGAGCAGGATGTCGGCGGCGCTGAATGCATCGCCGAGCGCGAACTCGCGTTCGCCCAGGCGAACCTGCGCGACATTCACTGCGCGCTGGAATTCCTTCACTGCCGTGGCTTCGATCTGCGGCACGCGCAGATCCGCAGGCAGGGCGAATCGATGCTTGGCGATGGTCCAGAGCGGTTGCTCCAGTTCGGCGATCACGAAAAACAACCACTCGAAACAAGCCGCACGCCGTTTCGGCGAGTCGAGGCCGGGAATCAGGCCCGAGGCGGGGTGTCGTTCCCCGATATGCGTGAGGATCGCGCCCGACTCGGTGATCACCTGACCATCGTCGAACAGTGCGGGCACCTTGCCGCCGGGGTTGATCGCGAGGAATTCCGCCGATCGGCCCTGGCCTTTCATCAGGTCGATCTTCACGTAGCCGTAATCGGCGCCGGCTTCCTCCAGCGCCCAGGCTGCGCGCAGGGAGCGGGTGTTGGGGCAGCCGTAAAGGGTCAGCGTTCCGGGTCGGGTGATGGCAGCAGTCATTGCGTCAATGGGCCTCGACAGGTTGGTGAGCCGATTGTCGCATCGGGAGCCGGCGCTGCGCGCCGGCATTCGCACGTGCCGCAAACCGCGCGTCGGTACGGCGGCACGTGCGGGTTGATTCAGATCAAGGAAATGGAAACATTGTTATCGCCAAAGTTTCCACAAGGAAGGGCTGCAGTAAAGGCGCTCGTGCGATGTTTTGGAACAAGTCTAGATTCATCAATGAATTATTCATGATAATCGTCCGCATGAACCCGTTTGGCATGTTTCTAAAAGTGGAAACAAGGCTTCCAGCCTGGCGGGCGCCCTGCCATCGCATTTGTCGACAATTGGTTCGATCGAAATCCTTATGTACATGTTTTATTGCATGAAATCCACCCGCCGAAGGTAGGGCACGGTTCTTGTAACCCTTTTGCTCACATATCGATCGCGCGCCCCTCTGGCAGGCGCCGACGCATACCCGCTTCAGGCTGCGCGTACCCCAACAGCGTGCAGTCGTTCGTGGGAGGGGACGAGATGGGCTCTGCCGATCCGACCGTTGCTGATTCAACTCTCGCGCTGGACGCCATGGCGGAAAAACGCTTCGGCTTGTCTCGACGCGATTTCATGCAGTTTTGCGCCACGCTGGCGACGACCCTCGGCTTGCCTGCCGGGGCGCACGCCGCGGTTCAGCAAGCGGTCGAGAAGGCAAAGCGACCGTCGGTGATCTGGCTGCATTTCCAGGAGTGCACCGGCTGCACCGAGTCGATGTTGCGCGCCGAACACCCGACGCTCGAGCGGCTCATCCTCGACGTCATCTCGCTCGACTATCACGAGACACTGTTTGCCGCCGCCGGCCACCAGGTGGAGGCCGCGCGCAAGGCCGCGATGGCAGCCAACAAGGGCAAGTACCTGCTGGTGATCGAGGGCGCGATTCCGACGCGCGACAACGGCATCTACTGCAAGGTCGGCAACAAGACTGCCATCGAACTGACGCGGGAATGCGCGGCCGATGCCGCCGCGGTGATCGCGATCGGCTCCTGCGCGTCCTGGGGCGGCATGCCATCGACCGATCCCAATCCGACCGGTGCGGTCGGCGTCAACAAGATCATCGACAAGCCGGTGGTGACGATACCGGGCTGTCCGCCCAATCCGTACAACTTCCTCGCCACGGTCGTGCACTTCCTGACCTTCGGCCAATTGCCGCCGATCGACAAGCTCGGCCGGCCGCTGTTCGCCTATTCGCGCCTGGTGCATGAGAACTGCGAGCGCCGCGCGCACTTCGACGCGGGCCGCTTCGCGATCGAGTTCGGCGACGACGGGCATCGCAAGGGCTGGTGTCTCTACAAGCTCGGGTGCAAGGGGCCCGAAACGTACGCGAACTGCCCGACTGCATTGTTCGGCGACGCCGGTGCCGGCACCTGGCCGGTGGGTTGCGGCCATCCCTGCATCGGGTGCACGGAGCAGGGGGTCGGCTTCGCCAAGCCGATCCATACGCTCGCAAAGGTGAAGAATGTCGAACCGCCTGTGTCGTATCCGGGCATCGTCGAGAACCAGGGCAAGGGCGTGACTGTTGGCGCGGCGGCAGTGCTGGCTGCGGTCGCCGGTGCGGCTGCCGGTGCCACGGCCGTGTTTTCGCGCAAGCTGGGCAAGTCGAACGAACAGGCGTCCGCAGAGGACGGCAAGCCGCAAGACCGGACCGGGCGGGTGTAGCCATGAGCACCCGTCGCGAGTTCTTCAAGCGCGCGCTGACCGGTAGCGCGGCGGTGGCCGGTGCCGCCGTGTGCCCGCCGGTGCAGGCGCGCAGCAATGCGCAGATTTCTCCGGATGCGGTCGGTCTGCTGTTCGACTCGACGCTGTGCGTGGGCTGCAAGGCCTGCGTGGCGGCCTGCAAGCGCGAGAACAATCTTCCGCTCGACTACAACACGCCGGACGATTCGCCTTGGGATCTGCCGCTCGACACCAATGCGCGCACCTTCAACGTCATCAAGGCCTACAAGGACGGCGCCGCGACGGTGAAGGATGCAGAGCAGGGCGGCTACGCGTTCATGAAATCGTCCTGCCTGCACTGCGTCGATCCCTCGTGCGTCTCGGCCTGCCCGGTGACGGCAATGACCAAGGATCCGGTGACCGGCATCGTCCAGTACGACGCAGACGCCTGCATCGGGTGCCGCTACTGCGTTGCCGCCTGCCCGTTCGGCATACCGAAGTACGACTATTCGTCGCCCACCGGCAAGATCGCCAAGTGCGAGCTGTGCCGCCATCGGGTGAAGGATGGTCATTACGCCGCTTGTGCCGAGGTGTGCCCGACCGGAGCCACGCTGTATGGCAAGGTTGCTGACCTCAAGGTCGAGGCCAAGCGCCGGTTGGCGCTCAAGCCGGGTCAGGCGACGCGCTTTCCCCGCGGCAACATCTCGGGCGGCCCTGACCGCAGTTGGGAGGGCGCTGCGGCGCGCTATATCCAGCGCACTTACGGCGAGACCGAGATCGGCGGTACGCAGATGCTCAAGCTCGCCGCCGTGTCGTTCGAGAAACTCGGCCAACCGACATTGCCGGATCGGTCATTCGCCTCGCAATCGGAAACGCTGCAGCACACCTTGTATGGCGGTCTCGTGCTGCCGCTGGTGGTGCTGGGTGCGATGGCCTACGTGGCGAAGCGCAACGTGAAGCCGGCTGGCGAACACGACGAGGAGGTGCGCGATGAGCGTGCATGATCATGCAATGCCGGCCCCGGTGGGCGGGCGGCTCGCCAATCCGGTGACGGTGAGCTGTGCCGTGCTGATCGGCGTGGCGATCGCGGTACTCGGCGTCCGTTTCGTTTCCGGTCTGGGTTCGGTGACGAATCTCAACGACGGCTATCCATGGGGCATCTGGGTGGTGGCCGATGTGGTGATCGGCTCGGCCTTCGCCTGCGGCGGCTTCTCGGTTGCCATGTTGGTCTACATCTTCAACCGTGGCCGATATCACGCGCTGGTGCGCCCGGCGCTGCTGGCCAGCCTGCTCGGCTACACCCTGGCGGGCGTCGGCGTGCTTTTCGATCTGGGCCGCTGGTGGAATTTCTGGCACATCCTGTGGCCGGGCTATGCGTCGCCGAACTCGGTGATGTTCGAAGTCGCAGCGTGCATCTCGCTCTACATCGTCGTGATGTGGATCGAGTTCTCGCCGGCCTTCCTCGAGAAGTGGGGGCTGCACGATGCACGGCGCAAGCTCGACAGGATGATGTTCTTCTTCATCGCGTTGGGCACGGTGTTGCCGATGATGCACCAGTCGTCGCTCGGCTCGCTACTGGTCGTGATGGGAACGCAGATCCATCCGCTGTGGCAGTCGATCGTGCTTCCGCTGATCTTCCTGATCTCGGCAATCGTCATGGGCTATGCGGTGGTGCTGTTCGAGTCCTGCGTCGCAGCGGCGGGCTATCGGCGCTCGATCGAGATGCACCTGCTCACGCCGCTGTCGAAGATCATGCTGGGGCTGCTCGGCGTGTTCCTCGTGGTGCGTTTCGGCGACATCCTGATTCGCGGTGCGCTCGGCCGGGCCTTCGAGCCCAGCCTGCAGGCGCTGATGTTCTGGGTCGAAACGGTCTGCTTCGTGCTGCCCTTCGCGCTGCTCGGCAGCGAGGGGAAGCGGCGCAACCCGGCCAACCTGTTCCTCGCCGGCGTGGCTTTGATGCTCGGCGGCGTGCTGTTGCGGATCAACGCATTCCTCATCGGCTACATGACCGGCGAGGGCTGGAACTACTTCCCGTCGGTGCCGGAAATGCTGGTCACCATCGGCATGTTCGCCATCGAGGTTCTCGGCTACATCATCATCACCCGGCGTTTCCCGGTGCTTCCGCGCGAAGACCACGCCGCAGCGGCAGCACACTGAGGAGAGATCATCATGAGCCAACGCATCACCATCGACCCCGTGACGCGCATCGAGGGCCACTTGCGGGTGGACGTGCAGGTCGACAACGGACGCGTCAAGAAAGCCTGGGCGTCGGGCCAGATGTGGCGCGGCGTCGAGAACATCCTGATCGGTCGCGATCCGCGCGATGCCTGGACGATCACCCAGCGCATCTGCGGTGTATGCACCACGGTGCATGCGATCGCCTCCGTCCGGGCGGTCGAGAACGCTCTGCAGCTGGAGATTCCGGTCAATGCGAACTACATCCGCAACCTGATCATTCTGGCGCATGCGATCCATGACCACATCGTTCATTTCTACCACCTGTCCGCACTCGACTGGGTCGATGTGGTCTCGGCCCTGAAGGCCGATCCGGAAAAGGCGTCGAGCCTTGCCGAGAGCCTGTCGAACTGGTCCGGCAACAGCAAGCACGAGTTCGCCAAGGTGAAGGAGCGCCTGTCTGGCTTCGTCGGCACGGGACAACTCGGCATCTTCACCAACGGCTATTGGGGCCACCCGGCGATGAAGCTGCCGCCCGAGGTGAATCTGATTGCGGTCGCGCACTACCTGCAGGCGCTCGAGGTGCAGCGCTATGCGAACAAGATCGTCTCGGTGCTCGGATCGAAGTCGCCGCACATCCAGAACGTTGCCGTCGGCGGCGTCGCCAATCCGCTGGCGGTCGATTCGCAGTCGGTGCTGACGATGGAGCGACTGCTTGCCGTGAAGGAGTGGATCGTCAAGCTCGACGACTTCATCAAGAACGTCTACCTCGTCGACGTCGCCGCGATCGGTGCCTTCTATGCTGACTGGACCAAGGTCGGCCGCGGCATTACCGATTACCTGTGCGTGCCGGACATTCCGCTCGACGGCAAGGGCGAGAAGTTCGCGCTGCCCGGCGGGCATATCGAGAACGGCAAGCTCGACACGTTCAGGCAGATCAACACGTTCAACGACGAGTACTTCCGCAAGGGCGTGAGTGAGGCGGTCAAGCACTCGTGGTACGAATACGGCTCGGGCGACGACAAGTCGCTGCATCCCTACCAGGGCGAGACCAAGCCGAAATACACCGACTTCCAGGAGGACGGCAAGTACTCGTGGTTGAAGTCGCCGACCTTCTACGGCAAGCCGATGCAGGTCGGGCCGTTGCCGCGCGTGCTGGCGATGCTCGCCGCCGGGCACGAGCCGACCAAGAAATACGCAACCGCCACGCTGGAACGCGTGTCAGCGATCGCGAAGGCGCAGGTGGGGGTCGAGGCGCTGCACTCGACGATCGGGCGCCATGCGGCGCGCGCCATCTCGTGCGCCGTCCAGTCGGACGAACTCGCGCACCAGTGGGATCTGCTGATAGCCAACATGGCGAAGGGGGACCTCAAGACCTTCAACCGGCCGACCTTCCCGAAGGGTGAGCAGATGGGCGTCGGTTTCCACGAGGCGCCGCGTGGCGTGCTGTCGCACTGGGTGGTGATTCGCGACGGCAAGATCGCCAACTATCAGTGCGTGGTGCCGACGACCTGGAACGCCGCGCCGCGCAATGAGAAGGACCAGCCGGGTGCGTACGAGGCCTGCCTGCTCGACAACCCGGTCGCCGATCCCGAAAAACCGCTCGAGGTGCTGCGAACCGTGCATTCCTTCGATCCCTGCCTTGCATGTGCGGTCCATGTTCTGGACACCGAGCAGGGCGAGGTCGTGCGCGTCAAGGCGGCCTGAAGCATGGCCACCGAGACGCGTTCTGAAGCATTGCGTCGCGTGGTGTTGCTTGGTGTGGGCAACATCCTGTTGAGCGACGAGGGTGTCGGTGTACGCATCGTCGAAGCGTTTGCGGCGAGCCACCTGTTGCCCCCATGGGTACAGGTGCTCGACGGCGGGACGTGCGCGATGGAGATGCTCGAGGATCTCGAGAACCTCGATCTTCTCGTCATCGCGGATTGTGTGCGTGTCGGTGCCGAACCGGGGAGCCTCGTCGTGCTCGAGGACGATCAGGTGCCGGCTTTCTTTCGCACCAAGCTCTCGCCGCATCAGGTGGGGCTGTCGGACGTGCTTGCCACTCTGCACCTGACCGGGCGGGCGCCGCGCAAGGTCGTCGTCATCGGGGTGCAGCCGGTTTCGATGTCGTTGGGAATGGATATGACCGGGCCGGTGCAGGCTTTGCTGCCGGCCGCGGTTGCCCGGATCGGGTCGATTCTCGCGGCAGAGGGTGTGCCGATGGATTCGTTGCGCGAGGCAGCCTGATGTGCCTGTCCATCCCGATGCAGGTGGTTGAATGGCAGACGGACGACGGCAGTGTGGCCACCGCCGAGCGTCACGGCCGGCGGGAATGCCTCAACATGCTGCTGCTCGGCCCGCAGCCGATCGGCACGTGGGTACTGGCGAATCTGGGCTTTGCGAAAGACGTGGTGGACCCGGATGCGCTCGTGCTGATCGAGGAGGCCCTTGCCGAACTCGCAGCCAGTCTGGACGGTCTGTCTCGCCAAGCGGCGGATCCTCTCGGATCGAATGAATACGAGACTGCGTAAGCCTGCGCTGGCGCCCCCGCCGATCGTCGTCGCGCAGCCGTGGGGCGAGCAGCCGGCGCTGCAGGTCGAGCGCTATTTCCGCAGGGTATACGCGGAGAGGATGGCGGGGCTGCCATTCCTGAATCCCGCGCTCGATGTCGCAGTGATGGATTTTCAGCGCGTCGACGGCGACTGGCTCGGTATCGTGGTGACGCCGTGGTGCCTGCAACTGATGCTGGTGCCGGGAGGCGGAACGCTGTGGGAAGACATTCCGGCAGGTGAGCGCCGTCTTGTCGGACTCCCGGCCGGGCCGATCGAATTCATCGCCGATGCTGGCGAATCCGACCTGCCAGCGTTCCAGTACTGCCCTCTGATTGCGCCCGTGACTGCCATTGCCGACATGGCCGCGGCCCGAGCGGCAGCGGAAGATGCGATGACAGTGTTGATGACTGCGCCGGCACCTCGTCCCATGCCCGAACCGGAGAATCCGGCGCAGCCCCCATTGGCCTCCCGGCGCCTGTTCCTGAGGGGAAGACTGGGTAGCAACTAGCCCCACTTTCCCGTTCTTCGGTTGCAGTGCAGCAAGCGTTCCAGTATGCGCGGATACTGCAATTGAAGTTTCCGGCGGGCTGCAAGCCATGTATTCAGGCCTTGCGGGCCGCGCCGCGCATCGATCGCGCAGATTTCCCCTAACTGTTTGTTGGAAAATCCCAAATCCAGTCTTTTGGTATTTGGCACGCTTCTTGTAATTGGTGCCCCGGCAACTGTTCGAGATGAATCTACCGGCAAGGCCGATTTCAGTCCGTCGGTAGCGGGCAGCCATAAAAACTGGTTCGGGAGGCAAACCGATGGTCGAAACCTTTTACGAAGTGCTGCGCCGGCAAGGGATCACACGCCGCAGCTTCCTCAAGTTCTGCAGCCTGACGGCGACGTCGCTCGGCCTCGGGTCGGCTTACGCGCCGCGGATTGCGCATGCGCTCGAAACCAAGCCGCGCACGCCGGTGATCTGGCTGCACGGCCTGGAGTGCACCTGCTGCTCGGAGTCGTTCATCCGTTCGGCCCACCCCCTGACCAAGGACGTCGTGTTGTCGATGCTCTCGCTCGACTATGACGACACGCTGATGGCGGCTGCCGGGCACCAGGCAGAGGCGATCATCGAAGAGGTCAAGAAGAAGTACAAGGGCAACTACATTGTTGCCGTCGAGGGCAACCCGCCGCTCAATGAAGATGGCATGTTCTGCATTCATGGCGGGCGCCCGTTCGTCGAAGTGCTGAAGGAAACGGTCGCCGACGCCAAGGCGGTGATTGCGTGGGGTGCATGCGCATCCTGGGGCTGTGTGCAGGCCGCCAAGCCGAATCCGACACGCGCCACGCCGGTGCACCAAGTCATTACCGACAAGCCGATCGTCAAGGTGCCGGGCTGCCCGCCGATCGCCGAGGTGATGACGGGTGTCGTGACCTACATGCTGACCTTCGACCGCTTGCCGGAACTCGATCGTCAGGGGCGTCCGAAGATGTTCTACGGTCAGCGTATCCACGACAAGTGCTATCGCCGCCCGCACTTCGATGCCGGCCAGTTCGTCGAACAATGGGATGACGAGTCCGCGCGCAGGGGCTATTGCCTCTACAAGATGGGCTGCAAGGGCCCGACCACCTACAACGCCTGTTCGACCACGCGCTGGAACGAAGGTGTGTCCTTCCCGATCCAGTCCGGTCACGGATGCATCGGCTGTTCGGAAGACGGTTTCTGGGACAAGGGCTCGTTCTACGACCGGCTTACCAACATCAAGGAATTCGGCATCGAGGCCAACGCCGACAAGGTTGGCGGTACGGCGGCCGCGGTGGCCGGCGCAGCCGTCGCCGCGCATGCGGCAGTCAGCGCGCTGATGCGTGCCAAGAGCGGCGTTCAGCAGAAATCGGAGGTCAAGTAATCATGGGTGTCTACGAGACTCAGGGCTTCAAGATCGATAACGGCGGCAAGCGGGTCGTCGTCGACCCGGTATGCCGAATCGAAGGCCACATGCGCGTCGAAGTCAACCTCGACAGCAACAACGTGATTCGCAACGCGGTGTCGACCGGCACCATGTGGCGCGGCCTCGAGGTGATTCTGAAAGGGCGCGATCCGCGCGACGCTTGGGCGTTTACCGAACGGATCTGCGGCGTATGTACGGGCACACATGCCCTGACCAGCGTGCGCGCGGTGGAAGACGCGCTGGGGATCACGATTCCCGAGAATGCGAACAGCATCCGGAACATCATGCAGCTCAACCTGCAGATCCATGACCACCTCGTACATTTCTACCACCTGCACGCGCTGGATTGGGTAGACGTCGTGTCGGCGCTCAAGGCGGATCCCAAGAAGACTTCCGAGCTTGCGCAGAGCATTTCGAGCTGGCCGATGTCCTCGCCCGGCTATTTCCGCGACATCCAGAACCGGCTGAAGAAATTCGTCGAGTCCGGCCAGCTCGGCCCGTTCATGAACGGCTACTGGGGCAATCCGGCCTACAAGCTGCCGCCCGAAGCCAACCTGATGGCGGTGACCCACTATCTCGAAGCACTCGATTTCCAGAAGGAGATCGTCAAGATCCACACCATCTTCGGCGGCAAGAATCCGCATCCGAACTGGCTGGTGGGCGGCATGCCGTGTGCGATCAATCTCGATGGCGTGGGTGCCGTCGGCGCGATCAACATGGAGCGCCTGAACATGGTGTCGAAGATCATCAACGACTCCATCGAGTTCATCGACAAGGTCTACATCCCGGATGTCATAGCGATCGCCAGCTTCTACAAGGACTGGCTGCACGGCGGCGGCCTCTCGGGGCAGTCGGTTCTCGCCTACGGCGACGTGCCAGACCGAGCAAACGACTACTCGGCAAAGAACCTGCTGATGCCGCGCGGTGCGATCATCAACGGCAACCTCAACGAGGTGCATGAAGTCGATCACCGCGATCCGCAGCAGATTCAGGAGTTCGTCAACCACTCCTGGTACAAGTACCCGGACGAGTCGAAGGGCCTGCATCCCTGGGACGGCATCACCGAACCCAACTACGTGCTCGGACCGAACACCAAGGGAACGAGAACCCGCATCGAGGCGCTCGACGAAGGGGCCAAGTACTCGTGGATCAAGTCGCCGCGCTGGCGCGGACATGCCATGGAAGTCGGGCCTCTGGCGCGATACGTGATCGGTTATGCGCAGAAGAAACCCGAATTCAAGGAGCCGGTCGACAAGCTGCTCAAGGATCTCGGTCTGCCGCTGACGGCGATCTTCTCCACGCTCGGCCGCACGGCTGCGCGCGCGCTCGAAGCCTCGTGGGCGGCGCAGAAGCAAAAATACTTCTTCGACAAGCTGATCGCCAACATCAAGGCAGGTGACACCGCGACGGCCAATGTCGAGAAGTGGGAGCCGTCGAAGTGGCCCAAGGATGCCAAGGGGGTCGGCTTCACCGAGGCACCGCGCGGTGCGCTGGGGCACTGGGTGCGCATCAAGGACACCAAGATCGACAACTATCAGTGTGTCGTGCCGACGACCTGGAACGGCAGCCCGCGTGATTCGAAGGGGCAGATCGGTGCGTTCGAAGCCTCTCTGATGAATACGCCGGTCGCGGTGGCTGATCAGCCTTTGGAGATCCTGCGCACCATCCACAGTTTCGATCCTTGCCTCGCTTGCTCCACGCACGTCATGTCGGCCGACGGGCAGGAGATGGCGACGATCAAGGTTCGCTAAGGGAGACCGCCATGTCACAGGATATGTCGACCGTCACCGGCGTCGACGACTCGGCGGTCGCCCACGCGGCGTCGCTCAAGTCGATCTACGTCTATGAGGCTCCGGTGCGTGCCTGGCACTGGATCAATGCTTTGTGCATCGTCGTGCTGTCGGCGAGCGGGTACCTGATCGGCTCGCCGCCGTGGACGATTGCCGGCGAAGCGAGCGAGAACTTCGTGTTCGGCTACATCCGTTTCGCGCATTTTGCGGCCGGGTATGTGCTCGCGGTAGGTCTTCTGGTGCGTGTTTACTGGGCGTTCGTGGGCAACCACCATGCGCGCGAGCTGTTCTCGGTCCCGCTGCTTACCGGGGCCTATTGGCGCGAACTGTTTTCGATGCTCAAGTGGTACATGTTCCTGCGCCCGTATCCGAACCGCTATGTCGGGCACAATCCGCTGGCGCGCCTGTCGATGGTGTTCCTCTTCCTGGTTACGGTCGTGTTCATGATTGCGACCGGGTTTGCGATGTACGGTGAGGGTGCGCAGGCGGGACACTGGTCCCATTCGATGTTCACGAGCTGGCTGCTTCCGCTGTTCGGCAACTCGCAGAACCTGCACACCTGGCATCACGTCGGCATGTGGCTGATCATCCTGTTCGTGATCGTCCATGTCTATGCGGCAATTCGCGAGGACATCATGGGCCGGCAGAGCATGATCAGCACCATGATAAGTGGATTCCGCATGTTCAAGGAATGATGGTGGCTCCCTTCGGGAGCGCATCAGAACTGCAGCGAGAGCGGCTGTAACGCCGGATGTAACGGCTTGCGGCAGGCAGGTAATACTGCCTGCCGCATTGTTTTCTGCCGTCAAAGCTGTCGTGTCCCGTGACAAAGTCGACGCAGGCGCTGGCACGGATGCATAGAATTCGCACATGCATTCGGAGGGGACATGAATTTCTCGATCGGGTTGGACAATCTCGAGGAGCGCGACGCAATCGTCGTGCGCGCCGTCGTCAAGCTGCGTCCGGAGTCATGGGGCTGGGTAAGCGCACTGGGCTCGGCGGATGTCTGGTTGGTCGACATGACGCGGTCCCTGCTTGCCACACCGCAGGCATCCCTGCGCGAGGCCAAAGTCATACAGCTTGTCGGCGACGATGCGCCGGCGGTTCCTGCAGGCGAAGCGGGGCTGCTGCTGAAACCCGTCAAGGCCGCGCGATTGATGCGGCTGCTCGATCTCGCTGTTGCGCGCGGCCCGGTCGCGCCACGCCAGGCGACGCCTGGTGTCGCGGCACGCAGTCCCAAGCCGGTGGCCGTCACCGCGCCGCCTCCGGCACCGACGGAACTCGATTCCCCGGTTGGTCACCCGTTCCGCGGAAAACTGTTGCGTTTCTTGCGCTCCCCGAATCTTGCACGGTATCCGGTCACGGCAGAGATGCTGGGCATTCTGGAACGCATGTCAAAAGTCGGTGTGGCATACGAAACCATAGAGCGGGTGCTGCCGCTTGACATGAAGCTCGTCGACGAGATCTTCTCGGACGCGACGCGTGAAGGCTATCTCGTCGACGGTCAGGGATTGCCGCTGCCCCCGGTCGATAAGCCGGCCAGGAAAGCGTTCCGCCTGTTCAAGTAGCCAGGGCTTGCGGAAACCGGCCTTTCGGCTCGCCGGGGAATGTGGCAGCAGGGTTATCGGCCCGTTCCGCCCCCGCGATTCCATCGTATTGAAAATACGCAGTTTTCAATCTCGTTGCCGGTGGCACGACTGTTGTAAGTGACGACGGCATGTTCGGTTGCGGATACGCAGGTCTGCAACCGGTTGGCTCGACGTGTCCGGGGTTCCAACGATGCAGTCGATCGCAAGTGCCAGTGTCTCCTCCACTTCCACCAAAACGTGGAGTTCGCGCGCGGAACCGGTTTCCGCGCGCGCTTCTTCTTACCGCGGCACCGCGGTTCTGATGCGAAGCGCGCGGCGACCGGTTTCCCCGGGGCATTTTCTTGAATCCCGCTTCATGCAACCCGCAGGTATTACCCAGGACGCCCTTGCGCGCGCGATGGGTGTCTCCCGCAGAAGGGTCAACGAGCTGATCCGCGGCCGGCGATCGATCACGCCCGATACCGCGATCCGGCTTGCTATCTTCTTCGGAACCGATGCCACGCTGTGGATCGAACTCCAGACCGCTTGGGACATGCACCGTGCCTGGAGAACCTTTCGGCAATCCGCGCAATAGCTGGCAACCAACTTTTCAGTCTGCCGGCGAACTGGAAACTTGTGCAGTGCGATGCCCTTTCGGGCCGCTGCTGGAGAAGTTATAACGTCATGTAAACAAAGTATTTTCCTCGTCCGCAATGTCTGGCACGCAACTTGTGTGACGTAACACGTTACTGGAAGCGGCGGACATGAATACACTCTCTCACGACGTACTCGTGCTGGGCATCGGAAACCTTCTTTGGGCTGACGAGGGGTTCGGCGTGCGATGCGTCGAAGCTTTCGATTCGGCTTTCGACGCGCCCGACAACGTGCTTGTCATGGACGGCGGCACGCAGGGTCTGTATCTGCTGCCCTATGTCGAGGCGGCGAAAAAACTCGTCGTATTCGATGCGATCGATTTCGGCTTCCAGCCCGGAACGTTGAAGCAACTCGAGGGCCGGGACGTGCCGGCCTTCATGGGCGCGAAGAAGATGAGCCTGCACCAGACCGGTTTCCAGGAGGTGCTTGCCGCAGCCCAGCTGGTCGGGCGCTATCCCGACGAGCTCGTCCTGATCGGGTGTCAGCCGGTGGAGCTCGAAGACTACGGCGGCAGCTTGCGTGACGAGGTCAAGGCGCAGGTCGGGCCGGCGGTTCGCCTGGCCAGTGACTGGCTGCGTGCGCGCGGCATCGAACTGCGGCCGCGCGCAGATCGAGATGCCGAAGCGCGCCTCAACGCAGGCAGTCTTTCGCTCGACGCCTACGAGACCGGACGACCAAGCGAGGTGGAAGCCTGCCGTGTCGGAGATGATCGGTTTTTCAAGGGACGGGATTGAAATGTGCATCGGCATTCCGGTTCGCGTACTGCGCATGGAGGGAACGCACGCCCTATGCGAGGGGCGGGACGGCGAAATCCGTGTCGACACCTTGCTGGTTGGCGACGTCGACGCCGGCTCCTGGTTGCTCACCTACCTAGGCGCGGCGCGGGAGGTCATCAACGAGACGCGTGCCCGCCAGATCAACCGCGCACTGGATGGCCTGCAGGCCGTTCTCGGAGGTTCCGCCGACTTCGATGGCTTCTTCGAAGACCTGGCCGGGCGGGAACCGCAATTGCCGCCCCATCTGCAGGCCCAACTCAACAAGGAAGACGCATGAACAGTTCAACTCCGACAGCAGCGTTCGCGCTCGCCGGCTTCATCGATCGACTGGTCGAGCAGCATGGCTTTACACGCATCAATGCAGCGGGCATCGACGGCTTCGCCGTCGCCGAGGGGGACAGCGTCGTCTTGCTGACCTACGATCCGGTCCGGGTTCCCGAAACGCTCGACGTCGTTGTCGTCCTGCCCGAAGTAATCAAGGCACATGCAGGGCGGATTCGCTGTGCAGTGCTTGATCCGGAAGAGAGTCAGCTTGCGAAGGCGCGGTTCGGCATCACCCGGTGGCCGGCAATGGTGTTCCAGCGTGCCGGCCAGTATGTCGGTGCCATCGAAGGCATGCGCGACTGGAGCGAGTTCGTCGACGAGGTTGCTGCGATGCTGGCCAGGCCGGCGGGGCGTGCACCGTCGATCGGCATCCCGGTCGCGTCTGCCACGGCGTCCGGTTGTCACTGAGCGCGTTGCATGCCCCCGAAGAAAGGAAAGCCATGAAGCCGTTTCCCCTGCCGGTCGTCACGTTTGGTCCGGGTTCGCAGCAAGAGGACGAGAATCTCGAGTACATGGACATGCCGAAGGACATGCATACCTTCAGCATGCCGGGCTTGCGGGACGACGTTGATCCCGCCCTGAGGGACGAGGCGCTCGATCTGGCGCGCAATCTGCTCGATCGCATGCGTGCCACGGGCTTCGGCGTGTCCGACTATCCGTCCATCGATCTGTCCTCGACCGACATGCGCGTGCGTGCCGCGATCAACGACCTGCTCGGCGAGGGCGAGGTTGCCGCGTATAGTCGTGGTGCCGTCGATTGTCGCGTTCAGGAGACCGCGTTTGCCGGCGTGTGGCGGGTGCTGCAGCTGGCAACTGACGGCGGTATCGCACGCGATACGGTCGAGGCATGCGCCATCCCGCGCCTCATCGTCGAAGGTGCTCGCCGCAGCGCATCGACCGAAGTCAGTGCCGAGCCGCCGCCTCCGGGGGCAATGAACGCGCCCGCCGTGTTGGCCGAAGTGCTTGACGCGGCCTGCAGCCATCGTTCGGGCGACGAAGCGCGCATCATCAATTTGACCTTGCTGCCGATGACGCCGGATGACCTCGATTACCTCGCGAAATCGCTCGGTGCCGGCTCGACGGTGATACTGTCGCGAGGGTACGGCAACTGTCGCATCAGCAGCACCGGCGTTACGAACGTGTGGTGGGTGCAGTATTTCAACAGCATGGATCACATGATCCTCAACACGCTCGAGATCGTGGACGTTCCGGAGGTCGCTCTTGCGGCGAAGGAGGACTACACCGACTCCGTCGAGCGGCTGGAAGAATGGATCGCCGTCTCGGCCGACATCTGAGCGGCAAGGGTATCGCCATGTTCGAAGGATCCTATCTGGGCGACGGGGACAAAATCTCTCCCGAAGCGCGTCTCGAATGCGGAATCTGCTGGTGGGTCTACGATCCCGAGGCTGGCGATTCCATCGGCCAGGTTCCGCCTGGCACCCCGTTTGCGCAATTGCCAGATCACTGGACATGTCCCAACTGCGATGCGCCGCGCCACAAATTCATGGTTCTCGGCGGTGACGCATAGCGTTCGGCGGGAGAGAATGGTGGCCATAGGACAGATTGGGTGGAGCGAATGTCGGAAACGCCGGGCAACGCGATGAACCCGCCTGCGGCCACGCGCGGCGCATCGCCGGCCGTGCCGGCGCCGCAGCCGCATCGGGAAAATCCTGCCCCGGTGCTGCGTGCGGCATTCGAGCGCATCTGGCACACGCGCATGGCGGACTTGCCGATACTGAATCCGGACATGGAGGTGGACACGGTCGGTTGGCGCGCCTGGCAGGGTGAGTGGCTGGGCGTACTGGTTACGCCGTGGTCGATCAACTTGATGCTTTTGCCCGGAGAGGGCGGCAACGTGCGCCCGCTCGCGGTGGACGAGCGCCAGACCTGGTCGTTCCCGTCGGGTCACTACGATTTCATGGGCGGTAACGAAGAGGGGATCGGCCATTACCAGACTTGCTCGTTGTTCTCCCCGGTGCTGCAGTTCGAAACCCAGGCCGACGCGGTCAATACTGCACTGGCTGCCATACGGGCCTTGATGGAAGCGGAGCCCGATCCGCGCGCCGGGAGCCAGGCCGCGGCCGAGCAGCTCGAGCGTGCTCGGGCCGAAGGCAAATCGGTTGCCGAGCGGCCGATGTCCAGGCGCACGTTCCTGCGCGGCGGCCGATGATGGGCGCGGCATGAGCGTTGCCGGGGAGCTGTCCATCGGAGTACGCGTGGCCGATGGCGAGGTTCGTGCGGTCGAGCTTGCCTCGACGCGCCCGCAGGCTTCGCGCGTGTTGGCAGGGCGCACGCCCGCCGACGTCGCGCGGCTCGTTCCCATGCTGTTCTCGCTATGCGGGCATGCGCAGCAGATTGCCGCCAGCGTCGCGATCGAGGCCGCGATTGGCGAACACACCCCGGATTCGGAACGGGACAAGAGAACGCGCCGGGTCCGGCTAGAGGCCATCCAAGAACACCTTTGGCGCCTGATGCTCGATTGGCCCGCGCTGCTGTCATTGCCGCCATTGCGTGACGCTTTCGCGCGCTGGTACCGCCGCTGCGCCGCTGCGCGCGAGGAGGCGGAAGCCGGGTGCTGTCGCCAGCTTGCGTCCGAGCTCGTAGACTACTGCGACCGGACCTTGCTGCCGTTGCCGCTCGCGCAATGGCTCGAACTCGACGACGATGCAGCCCTGCTGGAACCGGCCGCGGCGCGCGAATGGGGTCCGATGCTGCAGGCTTTGTCCGCATTCGATGCGGTGGCACCGGCCGGCCGGATTCGTGCGCCCGTTTTATTGCCCGACTTGTCTGCGGCTGCGCTTTCCGGCGCCACGCAGGTGATGGACTTGGAAGCGTTCTGTCATACGCCGACGTACGACGATCATGCCTGCGAGACCGGGGCGCTGGCGCACGGACATGCGCTTCCGCTGGTATCGCGTCTGCTCGGTCAAGGCCGGAATCTCGCTGCGCGCGTGGTCGCGCGCATCGGCGCACTGGTCGACTGCGTGCTTGATCTTGCGGGCAATCGGGCCGTTACTCAGCCCGTAATCGACAGCCATGGAATCGGGCCGGGAATCGGGCTTGCGAGAATCCGCACCGCCCGCGGACTGCTGATGCACCGCGTCGAGATGCAGGGCGACCGGATCGGACGCTACGCGATCGTGGCGCCGACGGAATGGAACTTCCATCCCGCTGGCGCGATGGTGCGCGAATTCGTCGGCGCGCGCTTCGACAGCGATGCGCAACTGCTGCAAAGGCTGCGTGCTATGGTGCTCGCGTTGGACCCCTGCGTGGCCTATCGTATCGACGTCAGCCATGCATGAAATGTCGCTCGCCGAAGGCATCCTTCAAGTCGTGGAAGAAACCGCACACGCACAAGGGGTAAGCCGCGTGCGCAGCGTGCGGCTCGAAATCGGTCAGCTTTCGTCGGTGGAAGTCGAGGCGTTGCGGTTCTGTTTCGATGCCGTCGTACGCGACACCCTCGCGCAGGGTGCGCATCTCGAGATAGATGCCGTGCCAGGCGCGGGATGGTGCATGCAATGCGCGCAGACGGTACCCCTCGCCGCGCTCTACGAGGCCTGTCCACGCTGCGGCAGCTACCAGGTGCAGCCGACGGCAGGCCTCGAGATGCGCGTCAAGGACATGGAAGTCGACTGACCCGGGCGGGTCGGACGTTTGAAGGAGATCAGGAATGTGTACCACATGCGGTTGCGGCGCCGGCGAAACGCGAATCGAGGGCGAGCACGATCACGACCATGCCCACCAGCACGAGCATGAGCACGTGGCCGCCGACGGCACCGTCTATCGTCACGTGCATGCCCACACGACGCACAGCCACGCACAAGGCCACACGCACGTGCACCGGCACGCGGATGGCAGCGAACACTTGCACGAGCACGAGCACACCGGCGAGCATGGCCACGGCCATGAGGGTCACGTGCATGCACATCGCCACGCGGACGGTACGGTGCATTCGCACCAGCACGGCCATGGCCACGGCGACCTGCACGACTACGACCATGGCGAGACGCATGAACATGTGCATGCCGAAGCGGACCTGATCGATTTCGGCACGGGCCCCGCAGGTGCGCACGCACCGGGCATGACGCAGGCGAAGATGGTGCAGATCGAGCGCGACATCCTGTCGAAGAACAACGATTACGCCGCCGGCAACCGCGTGCGATTCGACGAACTCGGCGTCTTCGCGCTGAATCTCGTATCCAGCCCCGGTTCGGGCAAGACCACGCTGCTCATACGCACGATCGAATCGCTGAAGGGCCGGTTGCCGGTTGCCGTTGTCGAGGGTGACCAGCAGACCAGTTTCGATGCCGAAAGGATTCGGTCGACCGGTGCGCGTGCCATCCAGATCAACACCGGCAAGGGCTGCCATCTCGACGCGCACATGGTCGGCCGTGCGCTGGACCAGCTCGGGCTCGAGGAGGGCTCGGCGCTGATGATCGAGAACGTCGGCAATCTCGTCTGTCCGGCGGCCTTCGATCTCGGCGAAGCGCACAAGGTGGTCATCCTCTCGGTGACCGAGGGCGAAGACAAGCCGCTCAAATACCCCGACATGTTCCGCGCCGCGAGCGTGATGCTGCTCAACAAGGTCGATCTGCTGCCTCACCTGACCTTCAATGCCAAGCTCGCGATCGAATATGCACGCAGGGTCAATCCGGAACTGAAGGTGATCCACACCTCGTCGACAACTGGCGAAGGGTTCGACGAATGGCTCGCCTGGATCGAGCAGGGTGTCGTCGCACAGCGCGCCAGGCGTGCCGACAGCATTGCTGCCATGAAAGGCCGCATTGCTGCCCTAGAGGCGGAACTTGCGCGCCTCAAGCGCTGAGCGCCGATGCTGATGGATCCGCGCACCCGAACCAGCGCCCTGCACATCCGCTGCCGCGGACTGGTGCAGGGTGTCGGGTTCCGGCCCTACGTATGGCGGCTGGCGACAGATCTCAATCTCCAGGGCTACGTGCGCAACGACGGTGACGGCGTGTTCATCGAAGTCTGCGGCAAGCCGACCGCACTCGCCGTGTTTCGCGAACGCCTCGAACGCGAAGCACCCCCGAGATCGCGCATCGACGAAGTCGAGATCGAATCCTGCGGCTGCGAAGCGCAGCGCGAGGGGTTCGTCATCGCCGACAGCAGCCCGGCGTCGGACGGACGACTCAGAACCGCGATCGGCCCGGATAGCGCGGTTTGCGATGACTGCCTGGCCGAGTTGTTCAATCCGCGCGACAGGCGCTATCGTTATCCGTTCATCAATTGCACGCAATGCGGCCCCCGCTACACCATCACGCGCAGCCTGCCCTACGATCGCGCGAACACCACTATGTCGGCGTTCGAGCAGTGTCCTGCTTGTGCGGGCGAGTATTGCGATCCGATGCATCGTCGATTCCACGCCGAGCCGAATGCCTGTCCGGTCTGCGGTCCTCGCCTGTGGATCTCCGACCGGGACGGCATCGAACTTGCAAATGCCGATCCCGTCTTCGCGGCGCTCGCCGCCATCCAGAACGGCGGCATTGTTGCGGTGAAGGGCCTCGGTGGCTTTCACCTGGCATGCGATGCGCGAGATCCCGAGGCTGTCGCTCGCCTGCGGTCGCGCAAGCAGCGCGAGGAGAAGCCTTTTGCCGTCATGTTCGCCGGCGTCGCGTCGGCGCGTGATTTCGTCATGCTCGGGGAGCACGAGCGCGCCGTTCTCGAATCGCCAGAGCGACCGATCGTGCTGCTGCGCAAGCGCCCTGGCGCGGACGAAGCGCTAGCAGGCATCGCGCCTGGGGTTGCGTGGCTGGGTGTGATGTTGCCCTATACTCCGCTCCAGTATTTGCTCTTTCATCAGGCCGCCGGACGCCTTACCGGCACCGCATGGCTCGATTCGGTGCAACCTCTTGCGCTCGTCATGACGAGCGCCAATCCGCATGGCGAGCCGCTGGTTTCGCGCAACGACGAAGCGATCGATCGGCTGCATGACATTGCCGATCTGTTTCTCATGCATGACCGTGAAATCGCCGCCCGGTGCGACGACAGCGTGGTGACGGCGAGCAGTATCGAGACGCCAGTTGTCGTCGCGGCGGGGGCCGCGGCCGCGCCCCCGCCGCGTGCCGCGATGCATTTCGTGCGCCGCGCGCGCGGTTTCACGCCACAGCCGGTCCGCCTTGCGTGCGGAGCACCGCCGATTCTCGCCTTCGGTGGCTGGTACAAGAACAGCATCACGCTAACGCGCGGAAACGAGGCGTTTGTCTCGCCGCACATCGGCGATCTCGACAATGCGGCGACCTGCGAGGCTCTGATCGAGACGGTCGAGCACATGCTGAAAGTGCTCGATGTGACGCCCCGATTCATTGCCCACGACCTGCACCCGGATTTCTTCAGCACGCGGGCAGCGGCTGATCTGGCCGCGGCCCGTTCTTTGCCGCGGATCGGCGTTCAGCACCATCACGCCCACATCGCAGCGGTACTGGCCGAGCACCGCTGCGAAACATCCGTCCTGGGGGTGGCGCTCGATGGTGTCGGGTTGGGGAGCGACGGAGAGGCATGGGGCGGCGAGTTGCTGCATGTGAGCGGGGCGCAGTTCGAGCGCTTGGGCCATCTGCGCCGGCTGGCGCTGCCCGGGGCGGATCGTGCAGCGCGCGAACCCTGGCGCATGGCGGCGAGCGCCCTGCATGCGATGGGGCGCGGTGATGACATCGGCCGGCGGTTCGCCCACGTTGGTGCCGCGCCCGCCATCACGCAGATGCTGGAGAACGCCACGCGCTGCCCGGCAACAAGCAGCGCCGGGCGCTGGTTCGACGCAGCTGCCGGCTTGCTCGGCGTGCGCGATGCGATGTCCTTCGAAGGACAGGCTGCGATGCTGCTCGAAGGTTTGGCGGAAGAGTACGGTGACGTCGAGGCAGAAGACGCCTACCGTGTCGATGCCGATGGCACGCTCGATCTGTTGCCGCTGCTCGATGCGCTGTCGCATGAACGCGATGCCACGAGGGGTGCGGCGCGTTTCCACGCGACGCTGATCGCCGCGCTCGATGCGTGGATCGGCAGGGCGGCACAGCGCCTCGGCGTGGGCACCGTCGTGCTGGGGGGCGGGTGTTTCCTCAACCGGATCCTGTCGCACGGCCTGCGTGCGCGACTCGAGGCGCACGGACTTGTCGTGCTGTGCGCATCGGCGGTGCCACCGAACGACGGCGGACTCTCGCTCGGGCAGGCTTGGGTCGCGGCACAACACTTCAAGGAGTAATCGCAACATGTGTCTTGCCATACCTGCACGCATCACGCAGAAGCTCGACGGCGACATGGCTGTCGTGGATCTCGGTGGCGTGCGCAAGGAGGTGTCGCTCGCGCTGATCGATGGGGCGGACGTGGGCGATTACGTGATCGTGCACGTCGGATATGCCCTGTCGAAACTCGATCCGGAAGAAGCGGCCAGGACGCTCGCACTGTTCGCGGAGATTTCCGAGGCCTTGCCGCCGCAATGAAGTACGTCGACGAGTTCAGGGATGGCGAGGTCGCGCGCGGGCTGGCGGCGGCCATCGCGCAGGAAGCGCATCCGCAACGCAACTACAGCTTTATGGAATTCTGCGGCGGCCACACGCATGCGATCTCGCGCTACGGCGTGACCGACCTGCTGCCGCCCAACGTGCGCATGATCCACGGTCCCGGCTGCCCGGTTTGCGTGCTGCCGATCGGCCGCATCGACCTGGCGATCCAACTCGCGCTCGATCGAGGCGTCACCATCTGCACCTATGGCGACTGCCTGCGCGTGCCGGCTTCGGAAAGCCTTTCGCTGCTCAAGGCCAAGGCGCGCGGTGCCGACATCCGCATGATCTATTCGGCTGCGGACGCACTGGCGCTGGCCCGCGCCGAGCCGCAACGCGAGGTCGTGTTCTTCGCTATCGGTTTCGAGACCACGACACCGCCCACTGCGCTGGTGATCCGCCAGGCGAAGGCGGAAGGCATCGGCAATTTCAGCGTGCTGTGCAACCACGTGCTGACGCCTGCGGCCATTTCCAACATCCTCGAATCGCCCGAGGTGCGCCAGTACGGTACCGTGCCGCTCGACGGTTTCGTCGGTCCGGCGCATGTGAGCACCGTGATCGGCTCGCAACCCTATGAATTCTTCGCCGAGGAATACCGCAAGCCGGTGGTGATCGCAGGTTTCGAGCCGCTCGACGTGATGCAGGCGATCCGCATGCTGGTGCGCCAGGTCAACGAAGGGCGCGCCGAGGTGGAAAACGAATTTACCCGTGCAGTCACGCGCGAGGGCAACCTCAAGGCCCAGCGGCTTGTCGGCGACGTGTTTGAACTGCGCCGCAGTTTCGAGTGGCGCGGCCTTGGCGAGGTGCCATATTCCGCGCTGCGCATCCGGCGCGAGTTTGCGGCGCATGATGCCGAAGCGAAATTCGCGCTTGAATACCGCTCGGTGCCCGACAATAAGGCCTGCGAATGCGGCGCGATCCTGCGCGGCGTGAAGAAACCGCAGGATTGCAAGCTGTTTGCCACCGTATGTACCCCGGAAAACCCGATGGGATCGTGCATGGTGTCGTCCGAAGGCGCCTGCGCGGCGCATTTCACCTATGGCCGTTTTCGCGACATTCCGTTGGTCGCGGCAGAAGGATGATGTGATGTCGGAAGTGAAGAAAGGCTATGTCCGCCCGCTCGACTTGAAGCACGGTCGTGTGGATATGAGCCACGGCGCGGGTGGCCGCGCGATGGCACAGCTGATCGAGGAACTGTTCCTCAAGGCTTTCGACAACGAATGGCTGCGCCAGCAGAACGACCAGGCGAGCTTCGCGATCCAGGGCGGGCGCATGGTCATGGCGACCGATTCGCATGTCGTCTCGCCGCTGTTCTTTCCCGGCGGCGACATCGGCTGCCTGTCTGTACATGGGACCATCAACGACGTTGCCATGGCCGGCGCAAAGCCGCTCTATCTGTCGGCGAGTTTCATCATCGAGGAAGGGTTCGCACTGTCAGAGCTTGCGCGCATCGTCGAGTCGATGGCCACCGCGGCGCGCGAAGCCGGCGTGCCGATCGTCACTGGCGACACCAAGGTGGTGGAGCAGGGCAAGGGCGACGGTGTGTTCATCACCACGACCGGCGTCGGCGTGGTGCCACCGGGTGTGAACATATCCGGCGATCGCGCGCAGGCGGGCGATGCGATCCTCGTTTCCGGCTTCATCGGCGATCACGGCATGGCCATCATGAGCAAGCGCGAGTCGCTCGCGTTCGATACCGAGATCGTGTCCGACACCGCGGCGCTGCATGGTCTCGTTGCCTCGATGATAGAAGCGGTGCCCGACATCCATGTGCTGCGCGACCCGACGCGCGGCGGTCTTGCCACGACGCTGAACGAGATCGCCAGGCAGGCCGGCGTCGGCATGATGCTCGACGAGGCCGCGATTCCGGTCCAGCCGCAGGTCAATGCAGCATGCGAGTTGCTGGGACTTGATCCGCTTTACGTCGCCAACGAAGGCAAGCTGATCGCGATCTGCGCGTCGGAACACGCCGACCTGCTGCTCGCCGCGATGCGCGCGCATCCGCTCGGTGCCAATGCCGCGCGCATCGGTCAGGTGCACGCCGACCCACACCACTTCGTGCAGATGACGACCGGCTTCGGCGGCCGGCGCATCGTCGATTGGCTTTCGGGCGAACAACTGCCGCGCATCTGCTGAGCCGCCGACCATGCGCATCCTGTTCCTGACCCACAGTTTCAACAGCCTGACCCAGCGCCTGTTCAGCGAATTGCGCGCGCGCGGCCACGTGGTCTCGATCGAGTTCGACATCTCCGACAGCGTGGCCGAGGAAGCCGTTGCGCTGTTCCGACCCGAGCTGATCGTCGCGCCTTACCTGCGTCGCGCCATCCCGGCCTCGATCTGGTCGCGCCATGTCTGCCTCGTCGTACATCCTGGCATCGTCGGCGATCGTGGGCCGTCGGCGCTCGACTGGGCGATACAGGCCGGCGAGCGCGAATGGGGTGTCACGGTGCTGCAGGCGAATGCCGAAATGGATGCCGGTGACATCTGGGCAGCCGAAACCTTTCCGATGCGCTGCGCCAAGAAATCCAGCCTCTATCGCAACGAGGTCACGGAGTCGGCGACACGAGCGGTACTGGCTGCGGTGGAACGCTTTGCCGCACCCGGCTTCAGGCCGTTGCCGCTGGCCCGGGCCGTGGCGCGCGGGCAGTTGCGTCCGCTGATGCGCCAGGAAGATCGGCGCATCGACTGGTCGACCGACGACACGGCAACCATCGTGGCGAAGATCAATGCCGCCGATGGTTTTCCCGGTGTCGCGGATTCCCTGTTCGGCATTGCGTGCAACCTGTTCGACGTACATGCCGAGGCGCAGCGGCCGGCCGGTACCGCCGGCGACATCGTCGCGCGCCGCGATGGCGCATTGCTGCGACTTACGCGCGACGGCGCGCTGTGGATCGGGCACGTCAAGCGTGCGGACCGTGCGGGCAGTTTCAAGTTGCCGGCGACGGTTGCGTTCCCGCGGGAGACGGCTGCGCTGCCGGAGAGCGCTGCGCCCCTGATGCGCGACGACGGTCAATGGGGCGAGTTGCGCTACCGCGAACAGGGGCAGGTCGGCTTTCTCGCCTTCGAGTTCTACAACGGTGCGATGTCGACCGAACAATGCAGCCGCCTGCGCCAGGCCTATGCGTTCGCGCGTTCGCGGCCGACGCGGGTCATCGTCCTCGAAGGGGGAACGGATTACTGGAGCAACGGCATCCATCTCAACATGATCGAGGCGGCAGGCAGTCCCGCCGACGCCTCGTGGGACAACATCAATGCGATCGACGATTTCGCGCGCGACGTGATCGAAACCGATACCCATCTGACCGTCGCCGCGTTGTGCGGCAATGCCGGCGCGGGCGGCGCCTTTCTGGCGCTGGCTGCAGATAGGGTGTGGGCGCGTGCCGGCGTGATCCTCAACCCCCACTACAAGAACATGGGCAACCTCTACGGTTCCGAGTACTGGACTTACCTGCTGCCGCGCCGTGTCGGCGCCGATCGTGCGCGTCGCATCGTCGGCAACCGGATGCCGTTGCCGGCGCCGCAGGCCCTGCGCGAGGAAATGGTCGACGCCTGCATCGACGCGCCGCCCGCCGGGTTTGCAGAGGAGGTCGCGGAACGTGCGTCTGCGCTCGCGCAGGCGCCGGATTTCGCGGCACGGCTCGAAGCCAAACGTGCGCGGCGTGCGGATGACGAGAAGACCAAGCCCCTGGCCATCTATCGCGACGAGGAGCTTGCCAACATGCGGCGCAACTTCTACGGCTTTGATCCTAGCTATCACGTTGCGCGCTTTCACTTCGTCGCCAAGAGCCCGAATTCGTGGACGCCGCGTCACTTGGCGCTGCATCGCGAGCTGGGCTGGTGCGTGCCGGAGGGCGCCGCATGAACGCACCGCTCGGCAAGCCGCCGCGTCTGCCATCGGTGCTGGTGGTCGACGATGAGGTGCGCTCGCAGGAATCGCTGCGCCGCACGCTGGAAGAGGAGTTCGAGGTGTTCACCGCCTCTGGCGCCGACGAGGCGCAGGTGATCATGGAGCGCGAGTTCATCCAGCTCATCTTGTGCGACCAGCGCATGCCGGGCACATCGGGCGTGCAGTTCCTCAAGCGCGTGCGGGCGCAATGGCCGGATACCGTCCGCATCATCATCTCGGGCTATACCGATGCCGAGGACATCATCGCCGGCATCAACGATGCGGGCATTTACCAGTACATGCTCAAGCCCTGGCAGCCCGACCAGCTGTTGCTGACGCTCAAGGGCGCGGCCGAGCTGCACCGGTTGCAGCAGGAGAATCAGCGCCTGTCGCTCGATCTGCGGGCCGCCGAGCCCGTGCTCAAGCGGCGCGTCGACGTGCAGCGCACCCAGGCGAAGCACCGCTTCGGCGTCGATTCGATCGCGCGCACCGAAGGCTCGCCGATGAACCGGCTCTGCGCGATGGTGCAGAAGGTGGCGCCGTACGACGTGTCAATCCTGCTCAGCGGCGAATCGGGTACCGGCAAGGAGCTGCTGGCGCGCGCACTGCACTACCAGAGCGGCCGTGCCGAGCGGCCTTTCGTCACCGAGAACTGTGCCGCGCTGCCCGACCAGTTGCTGGAATCGGAACTGTTCGGTTACAAGCGCGGTGCCTTCACCGGCGCGTTCGAGGATCGCATCGGCCTGTTCCAGCAGGCCAACGGCGGTACGCTGTTCCTCGACGAGATCGGCGAGACCTCGCCGGCTTTCCAGGCCAAGCTGCTGCGCGTGCTGCAGGAAGGCGAGGTGCGCCCGCTCGGCAGCCCGCGGCCGCAGGCGGTGGATGTGCGCGTCGTTGCCGCGACCAACCGCGACCTCGAACTGGAAGTGCGAGAAGGTCGCTTCCGCGAGGATCTCTACTACCGCATCGCGACGGTCGCGCTGCAGGTGCCGCCGCTGCGCGAACGGCCGATGGACATTCCATTGATCGCGCAGGGCTTCCTGTCCCGTTCCGCGATCACGCTGGGGCGCGACGTGGAGGGATTCGCGCCGAACGTGATCGAGTGCCTGAGAGCCTATCGCTGGCCCGGCAACGTACGGGAATTGCAGAACGAGATCCTGCGCATGCTGGCGCTTTCGGACGGCGCAGTGATCGGCGCCGAGCACTTGTCGACGCGGGTGCTGCACGCCGCGCGCGAAGAGGAAGAGCGCGACCTCGACGTGCTGACTGGCATCGATGGCAATCTCAAGGATCGCATGGAGGCGCTCGAAGCCCGTGTGCTGCGCGAGACGCTGATCCGCCATCGCTGGAACAAGACCCGCGCCGCTGCGGAACTCGGGCTGTCGCGCGTCGGCTTGCGCAGCAAGCTGTCGCGTTACGGACTGGACAAGGCGAACTGAGTACGGCGCGGGCAGAGCATGGAGCGCATCGTCGTCATCGGGAGGCAGGGCTGGAAGGCGCATGGATCGGCGCTTCGCAGCCCTGCACAGCTGCATGCCCCATCCCGCGGCCCGCGTGGCGCGGAGTGGCTGGAACGCGCCTGCCCATGCGCCTTCCAGCCAGGCGTTGCGAAGGATTCCGCGGCGCGTGTCGGCCAGCATGCTGCAGATCGGAGCGCATCGTGAGTGACGCCAGACTCAATCTGCTCTGGCTCCAGTCCGGCGGCTGCGGCGGTTGTACCATGTCGCTGCTGTGTTCGGACGCCGCCAATGTGGTGCAGATGCTGGACGATGCGGGCATCAACCTGCTGTGGCATCCGAGTCTTTCCGAGGCGAGTTGCGACGAGGTGACGGCGCTGCTCGAGGACTGTGCCGACGGGCGTACAGCACTCGATATCCTGTGCGTCGAGGGTGCGTTGCTGCGTGGCCCGAACGGCAGCGGCCGCTTTCACATGCTGGCCGGTACCGGCGTGCCGATGATCGACTGGGTGCGCCGGCTCGCGCGGCGCGCCCGCTGGACACTGGCGGTCGGCACCTGCGCCGCCTACGGCGGCGTGACGGCGGCCGGTGCAAATCCGGCCGACGCCTGCGGCCTGCAGTACGACGGTGCCCAGCTTGGCGGCGCGCTTGGCCCGCAGTATGCATCGGGCAACGGCGAGCGCGTGATCAACATCGCCGGCTGTCCGACGCATCCGGGATGGGTGACGGACACCTTGCTGGCCGTCGCGCTCGGCGATTTCGGCGCGCGCGATGTGGACGCGATCGGGCGGCCACGGTTCTACGCCGATCAACTGGTACACCATGGCTGCTCGCGCAACGAGTACTACGAATTCAAGGCCAGCGCGGAGGCGCCTTCGCAGTTGGGATGCCTGATGGAGAACCTCGGGTGCAAGGGCACCCAGGCGCATGCGGACTGCAACACGCGCGCCTGGAACGGCAGCGGTTCGTGCACCAACGGCGGTTATGCCTGCATCAGTTGTACCGAGCCGGGGTTCGAGGAGCCGGGCCATCCGTTCGGTGAGACGCCGAAGATCGCCGGCATCCCCATCGGGCTGCCGACCGACATGCCGCGCGCCTGGTTCGTGGCGCTTGCCGCGCTGTCGAAATCCGCGACGCCGAAGCGCGTGCGCGAGAATGCGACGTCGGACCATGCCGCGGTGACGCCGGCTATCAAGCGCACCGGACTCAAATGACGGGTCGCCGGATGTCGTCTTTGCGGATCTGCGCCGCATCGCAGGGTTTCCGGCGACTCGACCCGGAAAAATCATGTCGCGCCTGATCGTTGGCCCCTTCAACCGCGTCGAGGGTGACCTCGAGGTGACGCTCGATGTCGAAGATGGCGTGGTACGCAGTGCGCAGGTGAATTCGCCGCTTTTCCGCGGCTTCGAGCAGATCCTGCTGGGCAAGCACCCGCTCGATGCCCTGATGTTCGTGCCACGTATCTGCGGCATCTGCTCGGTTTCGCAATCGGCCGCCGCAGCGGCCGCGCTGTCGCAGGCGATGTGCGTGTCGGCGCCGGTCAATGGCGAACTGGCCCATAACCTGATCGCAGGCTGCGAAAACCTGGCCGACCACTTCAGTCATTTCTATCTGTTCTTCATGCCGGATTTCGCGCGCGAGGCCTACGCGAAGCGCGTCTGGCACGCCGAGGCGGTTTCGCGCTTCAAGGCGGTGAGCGGTAGCGCGGCGGCGGAAGTCCTGCCGGCGCGCCGCGATTTCCTGGAGCTGCAGGGTTTCATGGCGGGCAAGTGGCCGCATACGCTGGCGTTGCAGCCGGGCGGCTCGACGCGGCCCGTGGACGCATCGGAACGCATACGCATCATTGCCTTGCTCCGAGCCTTCCGCGCATACCTGGAGCGCACGTTGTTCGGCGACGCGCTCGAGGCAATTGCTGCGCTCGACAACTGTGCCGCGCTGGATGCCTGGCGCGATGCGCGCCCGGTTGCACAAAGTGACTTCCGCCGCTACCTCGAACTGGCGCGCGACTGCGGGCTCGATCGAATCGGGGCGGGGCCCGGGGTTTACCTGAGCCATGGCAGCTATGCGTTCGAGGGCGGGCGCCTGTTGCGCAGGGGTGTATGGGACGGTGATCTGCACGAACTGCTGCCCGAAGCGATTACCGAGGACGTGAGCCACGCCTGGCTTGCCGGCGAGGACGCGGCGCGCAATCCGGCCCAGGGCGCGACCTTGCCGCAAGCGGACAAGGCCGGGGCCTACACCTGGTGCAAGGCGCCGCGATGGAACGGCCGTGTGGCGGAGACCGGCGCGCTCGCGAGACTTGCCGTGCAGGGCCATCCGCTGGCGCGTGAACTGGCTCGATCGGGCGGCAGCGTCCATGCGCGCGTGGTGTGCCGCCTGCTGGAGATCGCACTGGTGTTGCCGCAGATGGAGCGGTGGGCGAAGGCACTGCAACCCGGGGCGCCTTTCTGCGAGACCGGCTCCTTGCCCGACGAGGCTGATTCAGTCGGCATGGTCGAGGCGGCACGCGGGGCCCTGGGGCACTGGCTTTCGATTCGCCGCGGGCGCATCGCCAATTACCAGATCGTGGCGCCTACGACCTGGAACTTTTCGCCGCGCGACGCGACGGGCGTGCCGGGAGCGCTGGAACAGGCGCTGGTCGGCGTGGCTGCAGGGGACGGTGCGGCGCCGGCGATCCAGCACGTGGTACGCTCCTTCGATCCGTGCATGGTGTGCACGGTGCACTGAGTCCACCAGGGGCGACCATGGAACGCTTCACCATATCGCTGGATGAAGACCTCGCGCGCGAATTCGACCGGCTGATCGCGGCGCGCGGCTACAGCAACCGCTCAGAGGCGGTGCGCGACATCCTGCGCAGCCAGCTCGAGCAGTATCGTCAGAAAACCGAGCAGGCGCCGCATTGCGTCGCCAACCTCAGCTACGTGTACAACCATCATGAACGCGAGCTGGCCGAGCGTCTGACCGGCTTGCAGCATGATCATCACGATCTGTGCATTTCGACCATGCACGCGCACCTCGATCACGAGAACTGCATCGAGAGCGTGATCCTGCGCGGGCAGACGTCGGACGTCCGCCGCTTCGCCGAAGCGATGGTCGCCGAACGCGGCGTGCGTCATGGCAGCCTGAACCTGGTGACGGTCGATCTGCAGGCCGGCGCACGATATCGCCATCCGAGCGGCCGTGGCCATACCCACCTCAAGCCGCGCAGCTGATGCCCCGCGACCGCCAATCGGGGCTTCCGCCGGTTCCCTCGCCGCTGCAACTCTTCGCGGACGGCACGGAGCGGCCGCAGATGCTGGACGAGAACGTCTGGATCGACGTGATCCAGAAGATGGACGAGGTTTACAGCGACCTGCTCCAGTACGAGGTTGCACTCGAAGAGAAGAACGCCACTCTCGAGGAAACCCAGCAGTTCGTGATGAGCGTGCTGACCTCGATGTCGGACATCCTCGTCGTATGCAGCCGCAATGGCACAATCGAAGACGTCAATCGTTCCCTGGTCGATTTCACCGGGCGTACGGCCGACTCCCTGCGCGGTACCTCGCTGTTCGACCTGTGCGCCGACGAAGTGTCGCGCCAGACCGCGCAGCGAATGTTTCCGGGCTACAGTGCAGAGACGGCACACGATTGCGAGTTGCAGCTGCGTGCCGCTGACGGCTCGGCGATACCGGTTTCGCTCAACTGCACGCCACGCTACTCTTCGGTTGGCAAGATGCTCGGCATGGTGGTCACCGGGCGACCGGTCGGGGAGCTGCGCCGCGCTTACCACGCGTTGCGCCAGGCGCACGACGACCTCAAGCGTACCCAGCAGCAACTGCTGCACTCCGAGAAAATGGCGTCGCTCGGCCGTCTGGTCGCGGGCGTCGCGCACGAGCTGAACAACCCTATCAGCTTCATCATCGGCAACGTGCATGCGCTGCAGCGCTACGCTAGCCGCTTGCAGAGCTATCTCGAGGGCGTGCATGGCGGTCTGTCGCCCGAACGCGTTGCCGAACTGCGTGCCGAGCTGCGCATCGACCGCATCATCGAGGATCTGGCGCCGCTGATTGAAGGCACGATCGAAGGCGCCGAGCGCACACGCGACATCGTCGACGGGCTCAAGCGTTTCTCGGCCGTGGATCGCGACGAGAACAGTGCCTTCGACCTCAAGGACGTGATCGAGCGTTCGGTGCATTGGGTGAGCAAGGCCGCGTCGGAGCGCTTCAATGTCACGCTCGACCTACCCGGCGCGCTGCCCATGCTCGGGTCGTCCGGGCAGATGCAGCAGGTGGTGATGAATCTGGTGCAGAACGCCTTCGATGCAACCGCGAGCCAGACTGCGCCGAATCTCGACATTGCCGCATGCATCGTCGATCGCGAGATCGAAGTGAACTTCCACGACAACGGCGCCGGGATCGATCCGCACATCCTGCCCCAGATCTTCGACCCCTTCTTCACCACCAAGGCGGTCGGCAAAGGAACCGGCCTTGGCTTGGCCATTTCCTACGGCATCGTCGAGCGCCACGGCGGCAAGCTCGAGGTTTTCAACCATCCCGATGGCGGCGCCGTATTCCGCCTCAGGCTGCCGCGAGCCGATTGAACGTGCGGTTTTCGAATTGGCAGGGGTGGCGGTAACCCGCTTGTCGGCAAACCGTTCTCCAGCGCTGCTCCTGCAACTGCAGTCCTCTGAACTGAAATGAAAATCTCTGGCGCCGTCGGTGCGTTCGCGCCGGGCATGAAAGTTGTATGAGCTTTGTTATATTCTTCATACCAACAATGCCGCGCGAGGAAGACGATGCACGCCCTGCCGACCGATTTGACCACCCTGGCGACGCTGGTCTTCATGCTCGGCATCAAGCACGGCTTTGACGCCGACCATCTGGCGACCATCGATGGACTGACCCGCTTCAATGCGCGCGCGAACCCGCGCATCGCACGCTATTGCGGCACACTGTTCTCGCTCGGACACGGCGCGGTCGTGGTCGGGATCGCGCTTGTCGTCAGCACGCTGGCGCAGCGCTGGGAAGTCCCGGCCTGGGTGGAGACGGCCGGCGCCTGGATTTCCATCGGCTTCCTGACGGCACTCGGGCTGGTCAATCTGCGCGCCGTGACCGCGGCGCAACCGCATGAGGTCGTTGCGCCTGTCGGCATCAAGGGGCGCTGGCTTGGGCGGCTTGCGCATTCGTCGCGGCCGGGTTGGGTCATGCTGGTCGGTGCGTTGTTCGCGCTTTCTTTCGATACGCTGAGCCAAGCTGCGCTTTTCGCTTTGACGGCCACGCAGTTCGGCGGCTGGGAACATGCGCTTTCGCTGGGCCTGATGTTCATGCTCGGCATGCTGGTGACCGACGGCGTCAACGGCTTGTGGATCTCGCGCCTGATCGCGCGTGCCGATCAGGTCGCACTGGTCGCGTCGCGCGTGATGAGCCTGGTCGTTTCGTCAATGTCGCTGCTGGTCGCGGCGTTCGGTGCGGCGAAGTTCATTTCTCCCGCGGTGGATTCCTGGGCCCAAGGGCGGGACATGCTCTTCGGTGCCGCTGTCGTGTTCTGCGTCGCGAGCAGCTACGTCTTCGCTGTGCGCCTTGCACGCATCGAAAGTCCTGCCGCCGACGTGTCGGCGGTAACGACATCCGCAAGCTGACCCGATCGATTTGAAACGCCTCACGCCGTCGTCGGGCTGCCTTTTTCCCGGGTGTGAACAAATGAAAAATCCACTTACACAGACTTCGACCATGCGCGCTGGAGGTTTCAAGTGGCGCCTGGTTGCGGGGTTGGTTGCAGCGCTCGGCGCTGCTGGCGCGCATGCTGCCGGCGTGCCGACGCTCGATACGGTGCAGGTGAAGGCCGGCGTCAACGAACTGATCGGCACGGCGGACAGCGCGACCGAGGGCACGGTTACCGCGAAGCAGCTCGAGACACGGCCGCTGCTGCGTCCGGGCGAGGTGCTGGAAGTAGTGCCGGGCGTGATCATCACGCAGCACAGCGGCGACGGTAAAGCCAACCAGTATTTCCTGCGCGGCTTCAACCTCGACCACGGGACCGATTTCGCCACCATTGTGAACGGCATGCCGGTGAATATGCCAACCCACGGCCACGGACAGGGCTACTCGGATCTGAACTTCCTGATTCCCGAAATGGTCGAGCGCGTGCGCTACCGCAAGGGCCCGTATGCGGCGGAGGACGGCGACTTCGCGGCGGCCGGCAGCGCGCGCATCGACTATTTCCGCACGCTGCCGCACAGCTTCGGCGATCTCGGTTTCGGAGAAAACGGCTATCGCCGCGCATTGCTGGCCGGTTCTCCGGAAGTGGCCGGCGGCGCGCTGCTGTATGGCCTGGAATGGTACGAAAGCAATGGCCCGTGGCAGATCTCCGAGAACTTCGGCAAGTTAAACGGGGTGTTGCGATACAGCCGCGGCACGGCAAACGACGGCTGGTCGATCACGGGCATGGCATATCGGGCGCAGTGGCGTTCGACCGACCAGGTGGCGCAGCGAGCGATCGACAGCGGATTGATCGGCCGTTATGGTTCCCTCGACGCAAGCGACGGCGGCAGCACGCACCGTTACAGCCTGTCGGCAGACTGGGCGCGCAGCGGCAGCGATACGGCGACGCGGGGCAACGTCTACGCGATGGACTACCGGCTCAAACTGGTCTCCAATTTCACGTACTTCCTCGACAATCCGGTCGAAGGCGATCAGTTCGAGCAGGCCGATCGCCGGCGCGTATTCGGCGCAAGCGGCGTGCAGACCCGGTTTGCCAAGGCCGCGGGTTTCGACCTGGAGAACACGGTCGGCTTCGTCACGCGACACGATCGCATCGATCCGGTGGCGCTTTACCTGACCAGCCGGGGCGACCGACTGACGACGATCCGCGAAGACCGCGTCGAACAGAGCAGCCTCGGTGTTTTTGCGCAGAATGCAACCCAATGGACGCCCTGGTTGCGCAGCACGCTGGGCTGGCGGCACGATTTCTATCGATTCGATGTGCATAGCGACCGTGCGGAGAATTCGGGACGGGCGCACGACGACATCGGCGGACCCAAGGCGAGCCTGGTGTTCGGGCCGTGGGCCGGCACGGAGTTCTATCTCAACGCCGGCAGCGGTTTCCACAGCAACGATGCGCGCGGCGCGACGACGCGCGTCAATCCAGATCCGCGCGATCCGGGGTTTCTCGGCGCCGTCGATCGGGTGACGCCTCTGGTGCGAGCCAAGGGATACGAGGTGGGCATGCGCTCTGCGCCACTGCCGGGGTTGCAGACGACACTGGCGCTATGGCGTCTCGACATCGCATCGGAGTTGCTGTTCGTTGGCGACGCGGGCACCACCGAGGCGAGCCGCCCGAGCCGGCGCCAGGGGGTGGAGTGGTCCGCCTACTATCATCCGCTGCCTTGGCTGACGATAGACGGCGACGTATCGGTTTCGATTGCGCGCTTTCGCGATGCCGATCCGGCTGGTGATCGCATACCCGGCGCGATCGAGCGGGTAGCCTCGCTCGGGGTTGGGCTAGACGACGTGGGGCCGTGGTACGGCGGATTGCGCCTGCGCTATTTCGGGCCGCGTTCGCTGACCGAAGACAATTCAGTGCGCTCCAGCGGTTCGACCTTGGTCAATCTGCGCGCCGGCTACCGCATCAACAGCGCGCTGCAGGTGACTTTCGATGCGCTGAACCTGTTCGACCGCAGGGTCAATGACATCGAGTATCTGTACGAATCGCGGCTGGCCGGCGAGGTTGCGCCGGTGCAGGACATGCATCTGCATCCGGCCGAACCTCGCACCTTCCGCATGAGCGTGAGAATGCGCTTCTAGAAACAAGACGGGCGCCTTGCGGCGCCCGTCCTTCCCTCTGGCAAGCCGATCCTCAGGCTGCCTTCTTCTTGCCCTTCGGCAGGGCGGTCACGTTGGTGAGCGCCTTGACCGCGTTGTCCGTCGCGACCGTGAGGCTCGATTCGGCCATTTCGCCGACCTGCTTGGCGGCCTTGGCGAACGCGCCGTATGCGGAGTCGGTGGCGGCCAGCGTCGACTTGAACATGGCGACCGCGGGCTCCGAGCCGGCCGGCGCCGACTTCAGGGCGACGTCGATTGCGGCGACAGTCTCGGCCTTCAGCACGTTGAGTTGCGCGTCGACGATCTTGTTCAGTTCTTCAGCGGTTTCGACGCAGATGGCGTAGGCGGCACGCGAGTAGGAAATGACGTTTTCCAGCGCCGGGCGGGCAACGTCGATCTGGACGGCAGCCAGTTCCTCGACGTTCTTGACGCCGAGCAGTGCCTTGCTGCTGTCGACCGCCGAGGCGAGAACGTTGCGGCTGGTGTTCAGGTTCAGGGCCGCGAGGCGCTCGACGCAGCTGAACGCGGTGCCGGCGATGGTGAGAACGGAATCGAGATTCGACTTTGCGGCATCGGCGAACTTTTCGGTATTGACGGGCATGGCAATCTCCTTGGCAAGATTCGGAATCGGATTTGCGCAGACTGGAACCAGGCGGGCTGCTCGGCCGTATGGTTTGCTGCGTTGCAACATGAATCGATTATACGGACTCCGGCTCGGAATGCAAGAACTTTTTGTGCGTCGCAGCAAAATTGGCCGATTGTCTGTAATGTCATGAATAAAAAAGTTAATTTCCGGATATCGGGATTTCTTGGCGTCGCTGACGATCCGATCAGGGACGGCGATTCGCTCAAACCGGATGTGAACGGGTGCTAGAGTCGGAATAGCGCGTAACCGCATCGAGCGTTCGCCATGCCCAACCGCCTGATCGAGCAGACATCCCCGTATCTGTTGCAGCACGCCGACAACCCCGTCGATTGGTTTCCCTGGGGAGGGGAAGCGCTTGCTCTCGCCAGAGCGGGCAACAGGCCGATCCTGCTGTCCATCGGCTATTCCGCCTGCCACTGGTGCCATGTCATGGCCCATGAGTGCTTCGAGGATGAGGCCGTCGCCGCTGCGATGAATGCGGGCTTCGTCAACGTCAAGGTTGACCGTGAGGAGCGCCCGGATCTCGATCAGATTTATCAGGCAGCCCATCAAATGCTGACCGGACGGCACGGCGGATGGCCATTGACCTTGTTCCTGACGCCGGACGGCACGCCGTTTTTCGGCGGAACCTATTTTCCGAAGACGCCACGTTACGGCTTGCCGGCGTTCCCCGAGCTGCTCGAAAGGGTTTCCACGGTCTTTCGCGTGCGTCGCGAGGATATCGAGTCGCAAAACGCCAGTCTGCGGGCGGCCTTGGCATCTAACGCGCTGTCCCGGGAACCCGGCGACAGCGACGGACCGGACTGCGTCGATCCGGACCGCCGCCCGTTGGGGAAGCTGTTCGACGAGATCGAAGCGAGCTTCGATTCGGTCAATGGAGGATTCGGTGCGGCGCCCAAGTTTCCGCATCCGACGGACCTGGCGTTTCTGCTGCGCCGATGCCTGGTCGATGCTGATGTGCGTGCGAAACAAATGTTCCTCACGACGCTGGATCGGATGGCTGCCGGCGGGATTTACGACCATCTCGGCGGCGGCTTCTGCCGTTACAGCGTCGACGAGCGCTGGATGATTCCGCACTTCGAGAAGATGCTGTACGACAATGCGCAAATGCTGCGCTTGTATGCGGAAGCATTCGTCCTGACCCACGAGCTGCGCTATCGCGAAGTTGCGGAAGAGACGGCGGCGTGGGTGTTGCGCGATATGGCAATTCTGCCCGCCGGGTACGGATCGTCGCTCGACGCCGATTCGGAAGGCGGAGAAGGCAACTACTACCTCTGGACACCGGCTGCCGCGCGCGCCGTTCTATCCGACTCCGAATACCCGTTGTTCGCGCGGCGATTCGGCCTCGATCGAGCGCCCAATTTTGAGGGACGCGAGTGGCACCTTTTTGCTGTGCGCGACGTCGAGGACGTCGCGGCAGACTTCAAGTTGGATCCGGCGGAATGCGAGCGCCTACTGAGGTGTGGCCGGCAGAAGCTGTTGTCGGCGCGCGCGCGGCGCGTTGCACCGGGCCGAGATGACAAGCTGCTGACGAGCTGGAACGCCCTGATGTTGGAGAGCCTGGCACGCGCCGGCTCCCTGCTCGGCCATCCGGAGTGGGTCGACTCGGCGCGTCGTGCGCTGGACACGATCCGCGAAACGCTGTGGGCAGACGGTCGCCTGCTGGCGACCGGCAAGGACGGGCGCGCCCATCTGAACGCCTACCTCGATGACTACGCGTTCCTGCTTGCTGCGATGCTGGAATTGATCCAGGTCGATTTTCGGCCCGAGGATCTCGTATGGGCGCGCGAACTTGCTGACGTTCTGCTTGACCAGTTCGAGGATTCCGAACACGGTGGTTTCCATTTCACGAGCCACGATCACGAGACCTTGATCGTCCGTCCGCGTTCAGTACACGACAATGCCACGCCCTCGGGAAACTCGATCGCTGCGCTTGCCTTGCAGCGTATCGGGCACCTGGTCGGCGAGCCACGCTACCTCCTGGCTGCAGAACGCTGTGTCCGCTGCGGGTTTCATCTTGCGTGCAGTACGCCCGGTGGGCTTTCCAGCTACATGGCTGCGCTCGAGGAGTTTCTGGAACCGCCGACGATCGTCATTCTTCGCGGCCCGCGCGACGAGGTGGAAGCGTGGCGCGCAGGATTGGCTGGGCGGACCGGGCCTTCCGTCCTCGTCGTCCCGCTTGCGGAGGCCGCCGGCGATCTGCCGGTGGCGCTTGATCGCCCATTGCTACCGGGCGTCAACGCGTGGGTCTGTTCGGGCGTTACTTGCCTGCCGCCGATCAGCGATTGGGCGGAACTGGAGCGCGTATGCAAGCCCCGGCACATCGGGTAGACTCCGCTCCCGGGTTCAACCACACAGTGAAGGGAAGATCAACACCATGAAGATTGCCATCATCGCTTCGGTCGCCGCCGGTCTGCTGGTCGCCGCGCCCGTCATGGCGAGCCAGGAGCTTGCCCAGAAGAAGAACTGCCTTGCCTGCCACGCGGTGGACAAGAAACTGGTCGGCCCGGCCTACAAGGAAGTCGCCGCCAAATACAAGGCCGACAAGGGTGCAGAAGCCAAACTCGCCGAGAAGGTTGTCAAGGGTGGTTCCGGCGTGTGGGGCCAGGTGCCGATGCCGCCGAACCCGCAAGTCAGCGCCGACGAGGCCAAGACGCTCGTCAAGTGGATTCTCGCGATGTAATTGCGGGCATCCCGTGTCAAAGGCCAGCCTTGAGGCTGGCCTTTTTCATTTTCGGGAAGCATTGACCCGCATTCCCATTCCGATTGACATGCCCAGACGACGCACCGCACAATCGCCGTCGCATTTTTGCGCTGTCGCCCCTTATTACCGGAGAACCGTCCATGAAATTTCCGATCAGGAATCTTGTCCTCGTACTACTCGGGGCAGGGGTTCTTGCAGCCTGCGGTAAGAAGGAAGAGCGCGCGTCCGCTGCGACGCGGGACAGCGAAGTCAGCGTGGTGCGGATCGGTGCAGCTTCTCCCTTGACCGGGCCGCAGGCGCACATCGGCATCGACATCAAGAACGGTACGCAACTCGCGGTGGATGACATCAACGCGAGCGGGCTGACGATCGGCGGGAAGAAGGTCAAACTCGAACTGCTGGCCGAGGATGACGAGGCCAACCCGACCAAGGCGACGACCGTTGCGCAGAAACTGGTCGATGCCAAGGTGGTTGCGGTGGTCGGCCACTTCAACTCGGGCGCGTCGATTCCGGCCTCCAAGATCTACTCCGACGCGGGTGTCGTCCAGATTTCGCCGGGATCGACCAACCCGAAGTACACCCAGCAGGGTTTCAAGACGACCTACCGCGTGGTTGCCAATGACGACCAGCAAGGGCCGGTGTGTGCGCAGTATGCGGTTGGAACACTCGGTGCGAAGAATATTGCCGTGATCGACGACTCCACCGCCTATGGCCAAGGGCTTGCCAACGCGTTCGAGGCGAAGGCGACCGCGTTGGGCGCAACCATCGTGGCGCATGAACACACGACCGACAAGGATACGGATTTCACCGCCATCCTCACGGCGATCAAATCCAAGAACCCCGATCTCGTGTTCTTCGGCGGAATCGACACGCAGGCCGGGCCAATGGCCAAGCAGATGGCGGGGCTCGGCATCAAGGCCAAGTTGCTCGGGGGCGACGGAATGCAGACGCCGAACTTCCTGAAGTTGGCCGGCGATGCCTCGGAAGGTGCGATGGCGTCGATCCCCGGGCTGCCCAAGGAAAAGATGCCGGGCGGAAAAACTTTCCTCGACAAATTCAAGGCCAAGTTCAACGCCGAGGTCGAGCTGTTTGCGCCCATGGGCTACGATGCGGTGTTCGTCATCGTCGAAGCGATGAAGCGGGCCGGCTCGGCCGACCCGGCGCGGATACTCGCAGAGATGCCGAAGACGCAGCTTAACGGCGTTATCGGGCCGATCGCGTTCGACGAAAAAGGCGACCTCAAGGATGGCCCGCTGACCATCTACGCGGTGAAGAGCGGCAAATGGGAGGCGATCGAGACCGTCGGCGGCAATGCTGCAGCGATACCAGCCGCAGCGTCTGATTCATCGAAGCCCGCGGGCGACAAAAAGTGACAAAAACGATGTTGCTCGAGTGACAAAACGGCGCCTGCGGGCGCCGTTTTTTCGGTCGCGGTGTGGCGGCTTAGCTGCTTCGCCCGCGGAGATGGCGTGCGATGTCTTCGATCGGCGGGTTGTTCGGCAGCAGAATGCCATTCACATCGACTATTGGCGTGCCGTAGGTCTGGCGCGCGAAATTTGCCTGTTCCAGCCTCATGTCGAGCTGAGAGCGCGCAGACTGATCCGCGTCGATGAAAAGCTCGGTGTAACGTATGCCCAGTTCGTCGAATTCCCGACGCTTCGCGGCACAGTAACCGCATGTGGTGAGCGAATACATGACGACCGTATTGCTGCGCGGGTCGTAGTGCTCGAGTGCGGCGAGCGGCTCCCCGGCTGGTCTCGCGCCGTCGATGCCGTAGGAAGCCAGCATGGGCTCCAGGCGTGAGATCTGTGGCGCCGCGAGCAGCCCGGCTAGCGCAATCACGAGCACGCTGATCCCGAGCGCCGGCATGCCCGGCGGGTGCGACGGGCGTCCGAAGTCGTTGCTGCCGCGCGTGCCTGGGACAAAGAGCAGCACCAAGTTGAACAACGAGCCCGCATATGGGATCAGCATCAGCAGCGACCACCAGCCGCTCCAGTTCAGATCGTGGCAGCGCAGTACGGTTAGTCTGAGGGAAACGAACAAGGCGCCGAACAGCAGAGGCAGCAGAAGCAGCCAGAATCCGCTTTTCAAGCTTGCGACGAGGCCGAATATCAGCAAACCGGAGAGGATGAATCCGCCTACCAGGTAAGCGATGCGCCCGATTCTTCCCCCGAAATCGGTTCCGAGCAGACTCGCGCCTTCGAGCGCGTAGTCGGCGTCCGGCACCTCGCGGCCCGGACCTTGTGGTTGCGTCGTACTTCGGAGCGCGGCCAGCTTGGTTTCTCGTTCTTCAGCCTTGATTGTCTTTTGGGCGGCTGCGTAGCGCGGCATGTCGGTCGAGCAGTTGCTGCACAGGTTCCGCTTTGGCTGCCGGGTGCCGCATTTCGGGCATGCCACTTCTTCTGCCGGGGCGCCTGGTGAGGTCTTTGGCGGTTCTTCTGTGAGCGCCAGCGCAGGGGCAAGGTCAGACCGGGGCGAATTCTCTGGCGTGGCAGGGGCCGTCGAGGCGGCTTGGGGGCGCTCAGCTTCGCTGCGGGCGAGTATGCCGATGCTTTCGAGCTTTGCCAGGAAGCGGTCCGCTTCGCTCGCCGGCACCGACTTCTTGAGAACGACCCGGCGACCCGAGAACACGGCATCGACCTGGTCAGGCGGAATTGCGAGCGCGACAGTCAGTTTGCGGCGTGCCTCTTCCGGAGAATGTCCGGGAATGAACTCGCCGTAGTAGGCAAGCTCGACGGGGTCGCGCGGAATGGAATTCGATGTCATCGAGACAGGACGGGATTCTTTGTTCGCGCGATGATATCGGGATCGCGTTGCCGCAAGAAGCCAAGTAATGCCTGTGCAGTTGGACACGATGGATGGATCGCGCGGCTTTGTCGGCCGGATACGGCTGCAGCTGCGCTTTGCTATGATTCGCCGCATGAAAATGCGCGCCGGCTGATCATTCGGGGATATGGATACCCTCATTCAGCAGATCATCAATGGTCTGGTGCTCGGCAGCATCTATGCGCTGGTGGCGCTTGGCTACACGATGGTCTACGGCATTCTTGGGCTGATCAACTTTGCGCACGGCGAAGTCGTCATGGTCGGTGCCTTGACTGCGCTGTCGATCGTGAAGGCGCTTGCAGGAACCGGGTTGCCCGGGCCGGTAATCGTGCTTTTTGGCCTGATGGGCGCGGTGCCGGTCTGCATGGCCCTTGGATTCGTCATCGAACGCGTTGCCTATCGTCCGCTGCGCAACGCGCCGCGTCTCGCGCCTCTGATTACCGCAATCGGCGTGTCGATCGTGTTGCAGCAGTTGATGATGCTCGGATGGGGAAGTACCTACCTCTCTTTTCCGCCCCTGCTTTCGACTGCGCCCCATAGTTTGATGGGCGCATCCATCAACGATCTTCAGATCGCCATCATCGCCGTTGCGGCGCTGACCATGGGCGGACTCGTTTTGTTGGTTCAGCGCACGCGCATCGGTCGCGCAATGCGGGCCACGGCCGAGAATCCGTCCATCGCCAGCCTCATGGGGGTGAACGTCAATCGCATCATCAGTTTCACGTTCGTCATAGGTTCCGCGCTAGGGGCGCTGGCGGGTGTCATGGTCAGTGCGAACTACTCGATCGCGCACTACAGCATGGGTTTCATGCTGGGCCTGAAGGCCTTCACGGCTGCGGTGCTTGGCGGCATCGGCAACCTGGCCGGCGCGATGCTTGGCGGCATCCTGCTCGGTCTTATCGAATCGCTTGGATCCGGCTACATCGGTGACCTGACCGGCGGCGTGCTTGGGTCGAACTATCGCGACGTCTTCGCCTTCCTTGTGTTGATCCTCGTTCTCGTCCTTCGCCCCTCCGGCCTGATGGGCGAAAGGGTTTCGGAGCGCGCATGAGATTCCTGGCGGAAGGGCCGGCGAAGCGCGGATCGACGGCAAATCGGCTGCGCACGGTCGGTGCCTTGCAGTCTGCGTGGAGCTCCGGCGACCAGCGGAGACGAATCCAGTGAGTTCGCTGCTCGGAGCGCGGCGCGATCCGCGTATGGCCAGGGCGGGCGCAGTCGTGCTCGGGATCGGTCTTGCGATCATGCCCTTCGTGGTCGGTGCCGGCGCGGGTACGGCATGGGTGCGAGTTCTGGATTTCGCGCTGCTTTACATCATGCTTGCCCTGGGGCTGAACATCGTGGTCGGTTTCGCGGGGCTGCTCGATCTCGGCTATATCGCGTTTTATGCAGTCGGTGCCTATTTGTATGCGCTGTTGAGTTCTCCGCATCTTGCTGTGGCGTTTCCGGCGCTCGCACCCGGATTGCATTGGCCGGTCTGGGTCATTCTGCCGCTGGGTGCGCTGGTTGCAGGAACCTTCGGCGTGATTCTCGGGGCGCCGACCTTGCGTCTCCGGGGTGATTACCTTGCAATCGTCACGCTCGGGTTCGGCGAGATCATCCGCATCTTCATGAACAACCTGAATCGGCCTGTGAATCTGACCAACGGCCCGCAGGGCATTACCCAGATCGATCCGATCTCAATCGGTGGCGTGTCGCTCGGGCGAAGTGTCGAAGTGGCCGGTTTCGTCATCCCTTCCGTCTACCTCTACTACTACCTGTTTCTGATTGCGACGCTGGCCGTGGTTTTCGTGTCGATACGCCTGGAGGATTCCCGCATCGGTCGCGCGTGGGTTGCCATCCGCGAAGACGAGATCGCGGCCAAGTCGTGCGGAATCAATACGCGCAACATAAAGCTGCTCGCTTTTGCAATGGGCGCCTCGTTCGGTGGCGTGGCGGGGGGCCTGTTCGCGGGTTTTCAGCAGTTCGTCAGTCCGGAGAGCTTTACGCTCCTCGAGTCGATCATGGTGCTGTGCATGGTTGTCCTGGGCGGGATGGGCCACATTCCAGGTGTCATTTTCGGCGGGATACTGCTGACGGTTTTGCCAGAAGCGCTGCGGTATGGCGCGGTGCCGGTCCAGACGGCGCTGTTCGGCAAGGTTCTGATTCCTCCCGAATCCCTGCGCATGCTGCTGTTCGGCCTCGCGCTGATCCTCGTCATGCTCTATCGGCCAGCCGGGCTCTGGCCCTCGGCCACGCGCAAGCGGGAACTGGCGGTTGCACGCGAAGCTGCGGAGGGGCGAAGTGAGTGACGTGCTGCTCGCAGCCAGCGGGATAGGCAAACGTTTCGGTGGCGTCCAGGCGCTGCAGAACGTGTCGCTGACCATTCGGCGTGGGGAGATCTATGGGCTGATTGGCCCCAACGGTGCAGGCAAGACAACCTTCTTCAATGTGCTTACCGGGCTCTACGCAGCCGACGCGGGCGAGGTGATCCTTGATGGTACGCGCTTGAATATCGGTGTTCCGCACGAAGTAACGCAACAGGGTATCGCTCGCACGTTCCAGAACATTCGTCTGTTCGGAAACATGACGGCGCTGGAGAACGTCATGGTGGGGCGACACCTGCGCAGCCGTGCCGGCGTGATCGGTGCCGTACTGCGGACGGCGGCAACGCGGGCGGAAGAGGCCGCCATTACGGATCGTGCGCACCGGCTGCTCCAGTATGTGGGCGTCGAGTCACGCGCCAACGATCTTGCGCGCAATCTCTCCTACGGTGAACAGCGGCGCCTCGAAATCGCGCGTGCGCTTGCTACCGAACCCAGGCTGCTTGCCCTCGACGAACCCGCGGCGGGTATGAACGCGACGGAGACCGCCGGGTTGCGCTTGCTGATCGAGTCGATCCGGGCTGACGGTGTGACCTTGCTCCTGATCGAACACGACGTGAAGCTCGTCATGGGATTGTGTGACCGGGTGGCTGTACTTGAGTATGGCGAGAAAATCGCAGAGGATGTGCCGGAGGTCGTGCAACGCGATCCGAAGGTGATCGAGGCGTATCTGGGCGGAGCGATCGACTGATGCTCAAGGTGCGAGAACTGCGCGTTGCCTATGGAGGCATTGCGGCGGTCAAGGGTGTCGATCTCGACATCGCAGACCGCGAAACCGTCTGCCTGATCGGCTGCAATGGTGCGGGCAAGACAAGTACGTTGAAAGCGCTGGCCCGCATGCTGCCGGCCCATGGCGAGATTCGCTATCGTGGGGATGACATCGTGCAGTGGCCCGCCCACCGTTTGATTGGCGAGGGGCTCGCACTCGTACCCGAGGGGCGCGGCGTGTTTGCGCGCCTGAGCGTGCTCGAGAACCTCGCGATGGGCGCCTATTGTCGCGACGACCGCGGCGAGATCGAATCGGATCTCCAGCGCGTGTTGGGGTTGCTGCCGCGCCTCGAGGAGCGTGCATCGCAGCTTGCCGGAACCTTGTCTGGCGGGGAGCAGCAGATGCTGGCGATCGGGCGCGCGCTCATGGCGCGACCCAAGCTGCTTCTGCTCGACGAGCCGTCGATGGGGTTGGCACCCATCATGGTTCAAAAAGTCTTCGAGGTCATCCAGACGATTGCCGCGGAAGGAGTGGCCATCCTGCTGGTGGAACAGAACGCGAAACTTGCCTTGTCGGTATCGTCGCGCGGCTATGTGATGGATAGCGGACTGATTGTGCTGGCCGACAGTTCTGCCATGCTGCTCGACAATCCGAAGGTTCGCGAGGCCTATCTGGGCGGCGAGTGATGCAACACGGACGTGCCGTAGGCAGGTCCGGCGCCAGGCGGGAGGAGGGTCGCGAGGCGCCGGGGTGCAACTAGCGCTTGTCGTTCAGCGCCACCTGCAGTTGAGCGGCTTGTTCGGCCAGTTGGGTCGATTCGATCTTGCGCACGAACTTCCATCCATAGGGCGTCCGAATGAAGGCAAAGCCAGTCGGTTTGTCCACAAATACCAAATAGTCTGCCGGCGCGTATTCTATGGCACGTTCCGTCGTTGCTGCGTTTGCAGAAAACGCCAATCCAAGGCAGAAAATCGCCCCTAATATTGATTCCATTGCAGTTTTCCAGAAGTTAGAAGCTTTATTAAAGACAGTGTAGCTTCTAAATTACTGCAATGCAGTATAATGAAAAATCAAATTTTGTTTCAATTTATATCAAAATAATTGATCGCAAGATGTTTCCTGCCTATCGATCGCCCGAGCGTTCATTAGTCGTTCTGGAGGGTGTCCGCGAAGGAAACGGCGGCGAGTTGTGCGCGATTGATCGCCTGAAGGTCGACGCCGAGGTTGTGCGCCTGGGTCGCGAGCAGCTTGGGGTTGTCTTCGCACGCGCGGGCGAGTTCGAGGAAAGGTTTGTAAACGCCGCCGCGGCCGGTCAATGCTGCCACGATGGAATCTGGCAGGTGCATTTCCGTCAATACGGCGTCCATGGTCGCGCCTAGCAAGACGTTGAGCAGTGAAAACGCGCCGGTAATGAACAGATTGTCGTGTTCAGACTTGTCGAAGAACACTTGCCCGATCTGCTCCATGAAGCGGCCGCGCGTGATTGCCGCCTGCATGATTGCGGGTGCGCCGGGTTCCTTGCTTGCGGTCACCAGCAAAAGCGACAACCATTTGTTCAGCTTTTCGTAGCCGAGCATGGTTACCGCGTGGCGGAAGGACTGGATTTCGACAGGCAGCCCGAAGCCGGCCGAATTGATGTATCGCAACAGCTTGAAAGACAGCGCCACATCCTGTTTGAGCGCGGTTTCGATTTCCTTCACCTCGGCATCGCGGCGCACGAGATTGAGCACTCGCACGATCTGCGCGTGACCGGGTGTAAGCCGATGCGCCTTTGGCGAACCATTCAGGAAGAACCATCCGGTTGCGCCGGCGAAGCCGGCTGAAACCGCGGCATCGAATCCGGCGGCGTTGCCGAGTCCTACAGCAAGCGGGACACCGATTCCGTGCAGCACCCTGGGGTGCGCCACAACGTCCACGAGCCCGAATCGAAAAGATAGATTGCCAGGCAGTTTCTCGCCATGTCCTGCGCCCGTCACACAGATTCCGGTGCCCTTGTCGTGCATTGCAGTCGCCAGATCCAGACCTTCCTGCGTTGCAAGAAAAGTGGCAGGCAATTCGACCAAAGTATTCTCGGGCAATTCCCATTCGACCAGTGTCGCATCCGGGGCGATGTTTCCCAGCCCGAGCAGCACGGTGCGTTCCATGGGCCAACTCGACGCAATCTCATTCAATGCGTCGCACGCCGCTTCCATTGAAGGGGCGTGAACGATGAGCCGATTCGCGGTTATCGCACGGGATTTGTTGACGACCGGTTCGTGGGTAAGCAGTACGCTCATCAGGCTGGTTGGCTATCGGCGGCGAAAGTGAAAGAGTCCGCAAAAAACTCGCTGTCTGGCAAGTGGCAGTGCCCGACGAAATCGCGCCGGGCAGCGTCGATCATTCCCGGCGCGCCGCAGGCATACACCTGATGCTGCGACAGATCGGGCAGATCGGCCATGACTGCCTGATGCACGAGGCCGATTCTGCCCTGCCACTTGTCCTCGGATGGGTTATCGGACACAACGGAGACATACTTGAATCCCGGGATGGTTTTTGTCCATTCCTGGGCCAGGTCGTCGAGATAGAGTCCGGTGCGGTCGCGTGCGCCCCAGTAGAGGGTCATGGGACGTTCCATCCGATGGTGGCGGGCATGTTCGACGATGGCCTTGATCGGCGCAAATCCGGTGCCGCCGGCGAGCAGCAGGATCGGTTTCTTGCCACTCTTCTCGTCCTCACGAAGGTAGAAACTGCCCAGCGGGCCTTCCAGTCGCAATATGTCGCGTTCCTTCATCGCTCCGAATACATGGTCGGTGAATTGACCCCCCGGGACGTGGCGGATATGCAGTTGCAGGAATTCGTCGTCGTGAGGGGCGTTAGCCAGCGAGAAACTGCGACGCCTGCCGTCCTTCAGAAGGAAGTCGATGTACTGCCCGGGCAGGAACTGCAGACGCTCATTTGCCGGCAACTTCAGATACAGGATTGAGACGTCCTCCGCAGGCCGTTCGATCTTCTGCACGCGGCAGGGCAGGGTGCGAATCGGTATGTCTCTAAGGGATCCGACTTCGCGGCATTCGATCGTGAGGTCGGTTCGCGGTTTGGCGCAGCAGAACAGGGCGTAGCCTCTTGCTCGATCTTCCGCAGTCAACGCCTTGTCCTGGAAGTCGCCGAGATCGAAGTCGCCCGACAGGATTCTGCCCTTGCAGGTCCCGCACGCACCGTTGCGACATCCGTATGGAAGGATGAAACCCGCGTCCAGTGCCGATTGCAGGACAGTTTGCGCGGGGTCTGCGTCGTAGCTATGCCCGCTGGGCGTGATGCTGATCTTCACCGTCATGGCTTGAACGATTCCTCAATCGCGTCGTGAGATAATTGGCTAGTGAGAAGACTGCTTATCATCGGCTACGGAGATGTGGCCAAGCGTGCCATGCCTTGGCTGACGAAGCGCTTTCGCGTGTACGCCGTGGTTCGGAACGCGTCCGACAAAGCGATTGCCCGGAAACTGGGCGCCGTTCCGTTGTTCGCAGACCTAGATAGACCGAATTCACTGCGCAGACTTGCCGGTGTTGCGCATTGCATCCTTCACACTGCACCGCCGCCGGAGCAGAATTCGCGCGACGGAAGAACGCGTCGTCTGGTTGCCGCCCTCTCGTTCCGATCGAGTCTACCACAGCGGATTTCCTACATTTCCACCACTGGCGTTTATGGCGATTGCATGGGCGAGGCGGTGCCGGAAACGCGTCCAGTGCGCGCGGCCACTGCAAGGGCAAGGCGCCGGGTGGATGCTGAGAGCGTGCTGCGCCGATTTGGTGGGCGGCATGGTTGTGGCGTCGCGATCCTGCGTGCTCCGGGCATTTATGCTGCCGATCGTCTGCCGGTCGAGCGTCTCAAGCGTGGCGACCCGGTCCTTGCTCGGCAGGACGACGTGTTCACGAACCACATTCACGCGGACGATCTGGCCCGATTGGCCGGACTTGCGCTCTTTCGTGCCGGATCGGGCAGGGTATTCAATGCCTGTGACGACAGCGCACTCCGAATGGGCGACTATTTCGACCAGGTCGCCGATGCGCTGAATCTGCCCCGCCCGCCGCGCGTCGAACGCTCCGAAGCGGTCGGAAGGCTTTCGCCGATGACTTTGTCGTTCATGTCCGAATCGCGTCGTATCCTCAACGCGCGCGTGAAGCGAGAGTTGCGAGTACGGCTGCGCTATCCGACCATCACCGATGGTCTGCGCCATCTGCGGGAGCGCTGAATGGCCGAGGTCAGCGGTCTGTGGATATATCCGATCAAATCCTGTCGCGGTATCGAGTGCGAAACGTCGTTGCTGACCCGTGATGGTCTTGCGTGGGATCGTCATTGGATGCTGGTGGACACCGATGGTCGCTTTCTCACCCAACGCCAGTTCCCGGGGATGGCGCTGATTGGAACGGCGCTGGGCGATGATGCGTTGAGCGCGTCTGCGCCCGGTATGTCCGACATTGAAATTCCTCTCGAGAGCGACGGCGAAAGGGTGTCTGTCACGGTTTGGCGCGACACCTGTTCGGCCATCGATACCGGGGATAAAGTGGCAAGATGGTTTTCCGATGTTGTCGGTGTCCAATGCCGGTTAGTGGCCTTCGATGGTGCTGTTCCGCGTCTGAGCGACACGGACTACGCCGGAGACAGCGGCGCCACTAGCCAGTTCTCCGACGGATTCTCCATGCTGGTCGTCGCTGACGCGTCACTGACCTCGCTCAACGAACGGCTTGTCGAGAAGGGCGTCGCGCCTGCAGTAATGCGGCGATTCCGACCGAACCTGACGATCGAGGGGTTGGACGCGTTCGACGAGGACCATGTACATGAGTTGCGCACGACAAGCGGCATTGTGCTGCGGATCGTGAAGCCGTGTGCGCGCTGCATCATCACCACGGTTGATCCCTATCTCGGCGTACGTGATCGTGCCGGCGAACCCCTCGCGACGCTGAATGAGTTCCGGGCTAGCCGCGAACATGGCACCGTATTCGGGCAGAACGCCATCGTGATCGGAGGCGCGGGCAAACGGATCGCGCGCGGCGAGGAACTTGCTGTTGACTGGAACTTCTGAGCGGAGTGCGTCCCATGCTCTGGATCAAGACGCTGCACATCGTATTCGTTGTAAGCTGGTTCGCTGGCTTGTTCTACCTTCCCCGCATCTTTGTGAACCTGGCCATGGTGCCGGTCGATAGCACGGCGGAGCGCGCGCGGCTGCTGCTGATGGCGGGCAAGTTGTATCGTTTCATGACGCCGCTCGGGATACTGGCAGTGGTGCTCGGATTGTGGCTTTGGTTCGGATTCGGATTCGCCGGCGGGTGGCTGCATGCAAAGACACTGCTGGTGGTGGCGCTGATCGCATATCACCTTTACTGCGGTCGCCTGCTGCACCGCTTCGCCTCAGGGACGGTCGAGCGCGGACATGTGTGGTTCCGGTGGTTCAATGAACTGCCGGTTATCGTGTTGTTCATCGTTGTCTGGCTTGTCATCTTCAAGCCGTTCTGAACAGGTGGAGTCCGTGACCCAATCTCGTTTGCGAAGAGTCGTTCCCGGTCCGGCTTCCTCGCTGAACGCCACCGCAGGTCTGTACCTTGGACCTCAGCAGTTCTTCGCACCTTGTCCGCGCGGACTCGAGGCCTTGTTGGCGGACGAGATTGGCGGGCTTTCCGCAACGGCCGTGACGCCAGTGCCCGGGGGCGTGCATTTCGTTGCGGATTGGCGTGTGTGCTACAGGATCAATCTGTGGAGTCGCCTGGCGACTCGCGTGCTATGGCGCGTTGCACATGGCGACTATCGGACCGAAGACGACATCTATGCGCTCGCGCGTGGCCTGCCATGGCACGAATGGTTTGCCGTCGATCTGACGATCCGAGTTTATGTCACTGCAATTCGCAGTCCTCTGAAGAGCCTCGAGTTTCTCGCGCTGCGCACCAAGGACGCCATATGCGACGCATTTCGTGCTGCGCTCGGCAGGCGGCCGAGCGTCGACACCGCGAATCCGGACATGCGCATTCATGTGTTCGTCGACGAACACCAGGCCATGTTGTATCTGGACACCTCGGGTGAACCCTTGTACAAGCGAGGCATGAAGCGCGCCAAGGTCGAGGCGCCACTCAAGGAGAATCTCGCCGCGGGCATTCTGCTGCTTTCGGGATGGAAGCCCGATGAGACGCTATTTGATCCGATGTGCGGCAGTGGAACCTTCCTGCTCGAGGCTGCGCAAATAGCGCTCGATATTGCGCCTGGTCTGGGGCGCAACTTCGGGTTCGAGCGTTTCCGCCGCTTCGATCAGCCGATGTGGAAATCGCTGGTGACGGAAGCACGCTCGTCGCGACGCGATGTCGAGTTCAAAATCGGCGGTGCCGACAACGATCCGGTTGAGGCCGACCGGGCCCGCCGCAATCTGCAGTACGCCAGCCTGGACGGCAAGATCAAGGTTGTCGATGCCGACATCCTTGCCGTGACCGCACCTGCACCGACTGGCGTGATGGTTGCGAACCCACCTTATGGGGTGCGTCTTGGCGAACAGAAGCTGCTGGATGCGATGTATCCGCGGCTGGGGGATGCGCTCAAGCAGCGGTTCTCGGGGTGGCGATGCTATTTTTTCTCCGGGGACGAGAATCTGCCGAAGCTGATCGGTTTGAAGGCAACCAAGCGGACGCCTCTATACAACGGCGCTCTCGAGTGCCGGCTTTACGAATACAGGATCGTCGCCGGTAAACTCGACAAGTCCCGCGGCGCCGCCGACTGACTGCGCCGGGGACGCGAATCAGATGATGTCGAGGTGTCCCACGCCCGCAGTGAGATCGCGGTCTTTCGATTCCTTGCCCTGAAGCTTGATCGTCAGGCGCAGGTCGTTGACCGAATCGGCGTTACGCAGCGCGTCTTCGTAGGTGATCTTGTCCGCTTCGTGCAATTCGAACAGCGCCATGTCGAAGGTCTGCATGCCAAGCTCGCGCGAACGCTTCATCACATCCTTGATCTCGGATACCTCACCCTTGAAGACGAGATCGGCGATCAGCGGTGAGTTGAGCATGATCTCCACCGCCGGCACGCGCCCCTTGCTGTTCTTCATCGGCAGCAGACGTTGCGACACCATCGCGCGCAGGTTGAGCGAGAGGTCCATCAGCAGCTGGGGCCTGCGCTCTTCCGGGAAGAAGTTGATGATCCGGTCGATCGCCTGGTTGGCACTGTTGGCATGCAGCGTGGCGAGGCATAGGTGTCCGGTTTCGGCAAAGGCGATTGCGTAGTCCATCGTCTCGCGATCGCGGATCTCGCCCATGAGGATCACGTCCGGTGCCTGCCGCAACGTGTTCTTGAGTGCAGCGCCCCAGGAGTCGGTATCGACGCCGATCTCGCGTTGCGTGACGATGCAATTCTTGTGGTCATGCACGTATTCGATCGGATCCTCCACCGTCACGATGTGGCCGAACGTGTTCGTGTTCCGGTAATCGACCAACGCCGCAAGCGACGTGGTCTTGCCGGTGCCAGTGCCGCCGACGAAGATCACCAGTCCGCGCTTTGTCATCGCGATGTCCTTGAGGACTGGCGGCATGCCGAGCTCGTCGAAGGTCGGAATCTTCTGTTGAATTGTGCGCAGCACGCAGCCGATGCGGCCCTGCTGGACGAAGGCGTTGACGCGGAAGCGACCGATGCCAGTTGGCGAGATCGCGAAGTTGCATTCCTTGGTCGATTCGAATTCTGCCGCCTGCCGATCGTTCATGATCGAGCGGGCGAGTTCGGCCGTGTGTTGCGGACTCAAGGTCTGATTCGATTGCGGGGTAATCTTGCCGTCGATCTTTATTGCCGGCGGGAAGCCTGCTGTGATGAACAGGTCGGATCCCCTCTTGCTGATCATCAGCCTCAGCAGGTCATGCATGAACTTCAGGGCCTGATCGCGTTCCATACTGGTTCTCCTGCTGTTACGGCCGGGGCGATACCATTTTCCGCCTGCGCACTGTTAGGCCCGGGCCGGGTCAAGCTGCGAAGCTGTCCTTGTTCTGCGCGCGCACACGGGCTTCGGCCGCGGATACGACGTTGCGGCGGACGAGATCGAGCAGGCACTGGTCGAGGGTCTGCATGCCCGCGTTCTGGCCGGTCTGGATCATCGAGTACATCTGCGCGATCTTGTTCTCGCGAATCAGGTTGCGAATCGCGGGGGTGCCGATCATGATCTCGTGGGCGGCAACGCGACCCGAGCCGTCCTTCGTCTTGAGCAGGGTCTGCGCGATGACGGCACGCAGCGACTCGGACAGCATCGCACGGACCATGTCTTTTTCCGCAGCAGGAAACACGTCGACGATACGGTCGATCGTTTTGGCAGCCGAACTGGTGTGAAGGGTGCCAAACACGAGGTGTCCGGTTTCGGCGGCAGTCAGCGCCAACCGGATCGTCTCGAGGTCGCGCATTTCGCCAACCAGGATCACGTCCGGATCTTCCCGCAGCGCTGACCGCAGGGCATTGTTGAACGACAGGGTGTCCTTGCCGACTTCGCGCTGGTTGATCAGACAGCGCTTCGATTCGTGCACGAACTCGATCGGATCCTCGATGGTGAGGATGTGGCCGTACTCGTTATCGTTCACGTAGTCGATCATCGCTGCCAGCGTGGTCGACTTGCCCGAACCGGTCGGGCCGGTAACCAGCACGATGCCGCGTGGCTGGTTGGAGATTTCCTTGAAGATCTTCGGCGCTTCGAGTTCCTCGAGCGTCAATACCTTGGAGGGGATCGTCCTGAATACCGCGCCGGCGCCACGCATTTGCACGTAGGCATTGACGCGGAATCGTGCGAGGTTTGGAACCGCGAAGGAGAAGTCGCACTCGAAATGTTCTTCGTAAACCTTCCGCTGGCCGTCGTTCATGATGTCGTACACCATGCCATGGACGTCCTTGTGTTCCATGGGCGGAAGGTTGATGCGGCGAATGTCGCCGTGCACGCGAATCATCGGCGGCAGGCCAGACGACAGGTGCAGATCGGATGCCTTGTTCTTTACGGCAAAAGCCAGCAGTTCGGTGATATCCATTCGCCATTCCCTGTCCATGCGCAGCAAATGCTCGCAGCGCCGCATCCGGGCGCAGTGCGCGTTTGTCGGATGCTATAATTTTGCACTGATTTCAATGAATTATGACAACAATCCAAGCCAACCTGCAAACGGTCATGCAGCGTATCGACGCGGCGTGCCGTCAAGCCCGTCGCCCCCCGGCGAGTGTACTCCTGCTTGCCATCTCCAAGACGTTTCCGACACCAAGCATACAAGAGGCGTATTTTGCAGGACAGCGCAGTTTCGGCGAAAACTATGTGCAGGAGGCCGTCGAAAAGATCACGGAACTCGCCGGCCTCGACATCGATTGGCATTTCACCGGGCCGTTGCAAAGTAACAAGACGCGGCTTGTCGCCTCGCACTTCAACTGGGTGCATGGTATTGACCGATACAAGATTGCGCAGCGCCTCTCCGAGGCGCGCGACGCCCATCTCCCACCGCTCAACGTCTGCATTCAGGTCAACTTGAGTGGCGAAGCGACCAAGGGCGGGGCTGACCGGAATTCGGTGTCGGACCTGGCGCACGCCGTCGCGATGTTGCCGCGCCTGCGTCTACGCGGTCTGATGACCATTCCCGAGCCCACGCCGGATGCTGCGCTGCTGCGTCGCCGCTATGCGGAATTGCGCAGCCTGCGCGATGCGCTGAACACGGACGGGCTCGGGCTTGATACGCTATCAATGGGAATGTCGTCGGACCTCGAACTTGCCATCGAGGAGGGGGCGACCATCGTGCGTGTCGGCTCGGCAATTTTTGGCGCGCGAAATCCGGCAAACGGAACGACAGGATGAAAATCAGCTTTATCGGCGGTGGAAACATGGCGGCCGCATTGATCGGCGGCATGCTCAAGCGCGGCTATTCGGCTGCGGCGATACAGGTTGTCGAACTGGTTCCGCCCGCGCGCGAGCGCCTGACCGAGCAGTTCGGCGTGCGCTGCGCCGCCGTTGCGGACGATGCGGTGCTGGCTTGTGACGTGCTCGTCCTCGCGGTCAAGCCGCAACAACTCCGCGATGCGCTCGCACCGCTCGCCGGGCGGCTTTCCCGCCAACTCGTCTTGAGCATCGCTGCGGGCGTCCGCATGGTCGACATTGCACGCTGGCTCGGCGACTATCGCTGCATCGTGCGTGCGATGCCGAATACGCCGGCGCTGGTGGGTGCGGGCATCGCCGGGCTATGCGCGGACGAATCGGTCGACCACGAACAGCGCCGCACGGCGGATGCGGTGCTGGCTGCAGTCGGCCAGACCGTCTGGATCGACGATGAATCGCAGATGGACGCGGTGACGGCAGTCTCCGGCAGCGGGCCGGCCTACGTTTTCTATTTCATCGAGGCGCTGCAGGCGGCGGGCGAGGCGCTGGGTTTTTCGCCGGATACGGCCAGGAAGCTCGCGATCGAGACCTTCTCGGGCGCCACCAAACTGGCTGCCGAATCGAACGAATCGCCGACCGTGCTGCGCGAGCGGGTGACGTCGAAGGGCGGCACCACCGAAGCGGCGCTGAAATCTCTCGATGCCGATAAGGTTGCCGCTGCGATTTCTCGGGCGGTCGCTGCAGCCTGCGTCCGCGGCAAGGTGCTTGGCGACGAACTGGGCGCCGGGGGCTGAACGATGCTGACCACCATCTTCCTGATGATCGTCGATGCGGTGATTAGCCTGCTTTCGATCACCCTCCTGTTGCGGTTCTACATGCAATGGATGCGGGTGTCGTTCCGCAACCAGATCGGCGGGTTCGTCACGCAATTGACCAATTGGCTGGTGCTGCCGCTGCGGCGTTTCGTGCCGAGTCTGGGCGGGCTGGATCTGTCAAGTCTCGTGCCGGCCGTCATTCTGCAAGCGATCGAAATCGCCGTGGTGCTGTGGTTGCGCGGTTCGCCGATCGGCATCGACCCGGTGCGGCTTGCTGCGATCGTGCTCGCGGTCGGTGTGCTGGAGGTGATCCGGCTGTCGGTCTGGCTTTTGATCATCATCGTGATCATGTCGGCCGTGCTTTCCTGGATCAGCCCTTACTCGCCAATCTCGCCCATTCTCAACAACCTCGCGCGCCCGTTCCTGCGGCCATTCCAGAAAATCATTCCCCCGATCGCCAACATCGACTTGTCACCCCTGGTGCTGCTGCTCATCCTGCAGATCGTGCTGATGGTCATCGGTCAGGTGAGGCTGTCTCTGCTTCCCGTACTCATGTGACCACCGCACCCGTCTGGCTGCGGCGCGACGGCGATGATGTGGTGATTTGCGTCCACGTCCAGCCCGGCGCGGCACGATCGGCGATCGTCGGCGAACACGGGTCGTCGCTCAAGCTGCGCCTCGGGGCGCCGCCCGTCGACGGGAAGGCCAACGCGGAGCTGACAGCATTCATCGCCCGACTGCTCGGTTTGCCGCGCCCCCGCGTTTCGATAGTGAGCGGCCTTTCCTCGCGGCAGAAGCGTCTCCGCGTCGCATCGGCAGATGTCGATACGGTCGTCGCGGCGCTGAGTCGGCCGGACGCTTGAGCAAGGCGCCGGGCTGGCCGGTTGATTGCTGCCACCCGTGAGAACTTTGGCGGGCCTCTCGAGCCGGCGCTCCTAGAATGATTCTCCGTTCTTTGTCGAGTCGTACGGCGTGTCCGACAAGTACACAGGCAATCTGTTGAGAATCGCTGCGCCACCGGGTGCCGACAGGATCGAATTCGTGTGCGACCGGCTGCGTAAGGCGCTGGCCGGCGGTGCCCGGGCAGTCCTGATCGCTCTCGATCCGGAGATCGATTCCTACTCTCGCAGAATCACGGATATGGACGGGCAGTTGCTGCGCCCCGGGCTTGCCGCCCCGGGCGTGACAGAAAGCCATCTCAGCTATCTGCGCTGTACCGTTTTGTCCCACGCGCCGCTCGACGCAGTTACTGCCCTCGTCGAGCGGCTTGAAATGGGTAGTCCTGTTGCAGCGCGCGAGGCCAACATTCGACCGGGTCTGCTGATCGTCGAAGGCTGCCACTGGATGCGCCGCTTGCCTGTATCGGGAATCGCCGATCGCGTGCGCCGCTGTGTCCGAACATGGTCCGACTGCGGCGGGGATGTCATAGCAATCGGGCACAGCTCGGGTGACACCGCCTTTCTCGAACCCGCACCGGTCGTACATATGTGCAGCAAATTCGGCGAAGACTGGGTGGTGCGCGCGCAGACGGATTCCGTCAGCGCCGCACTGCGTGAACTGGAGGCACGCATCCCGGCCTGAACGGTCCGTTTCCCGCGGGTCACGTCTGTCGGAACCCCTGGCGCCCTGCCACGCCATGCAGGCCGACCGCTACATCCATCGACCTGGGTCGAGGAGATACTAGCGCTCGAACACGACGTGGCCTGCTGCGAGGGTGTAGCGCGTCAGTCCGGCCAGTTCCAGGCCGAGGAACGGCGTGTTCTTGCCCTGGCTTCTCAGCGATTCGCGGGAGATACGGGAATCGGCGCGCGGGTCGAATATGCAGATGTCCGCGTTTGCGCCGGGCGAGAGCGTTCCCGCGGGGATGCCGAGAATGCGCGCTGCATCGGACGTGATGCGGGCAAGCGCGGTCGACAGCGGCAGTTTCATTTCCTGTGCCCACTTGAGCGTGAGCGGCAGCAGAAGCTCGAGCCCGGTTGCGCCCGTTTCCGCTTCGGCAAATGGCAGTTGCTTCGCGTCGTCGTCGACCGGCGTATGGTCCGAACACACCGCGTCAATTCGCCCCTCGGCGAGCCCGCGACGCAGCGCCTCCCGGTCGGACTGGGCGCGCAAGGGCGGTTCCATGCGGCAATGCGCATTGAAGTAGCCGATATCGACGTCGCACAGATGCAGGTGGTTGATCGAGACGTCGCAGGTCACCTTCAGGCCCTCGGCGCGTGCTTCCTCGATCATGCGCAGGCCGGCCGCGCTGGAAATCCGGGCAAAGTGCACATGCACTCCGGTGGCACGAACCAGTTGCACGACGGTCGCGATGGCCACGGTTTCCGCCAGCACGGGAATACCAGCCAGGCCCAGGCGCGAGGCGACCTCGCCATCGTGCGCCACGCCTTCCTTGGCCAGATAGCTGTCCTGCGGCTGCAGCCACACGCTGTAGCCGAAGGTCGCGGCGTATTGCAGGGCGCGCATCAACACCTGGGTGTCCTGCACCACGGTGTTTGCCTGGCTGAAGGCCACGCAACCCGCCTCGGCAAGTTCGCCCATTTCCGTCAGCGTCTGGCCCTTGAGTTTCACGGTCAGCGCACCGTGCGGATAGACGTGGGCCAGATTGAGGTTTCGTGCGCGGTGCTTGAGCATCTCGACCAGGCCCGGTTCATCGAGCGGCGGGTCGGTGTCCGGCGGACAGGCCAGGCTGGTTACGCCGCCGGCGACCGCGGCGCCAAGCTCCGACTCCAGCGTTGCCTTGTATTCGAACCCCGGTTCGCGCAGGCGGGCGGAGAGGTCGACCAAGCCCGGGGCGACGATCAACCCCGCAGCATCGACGGTCCGGTTGGCAGTGAAGCCTTCCGGCGCTTGGCCGACCGCAACGATGCGTCCGGCGGCGATGAAAAGATCCTGTCTGGCGTCGATCCGGTTTGCCGGGTCGACGACGTGTCCGTTCCTGATATGTATCTTCATCCTGTCATCCACGAGCCAGCATGCTCATTACCGCCATGCGTACGGCAATGCCGAAAGTCACCTGCGGCAGGATCACGGCCTGAACGCCGTCCGCCACTGCGGAATCGATCTCGACGCCACGGTTCATCGGCCCCGGATGCAGCACGATCGCGTCCGGTTTGGCGAGCGCGAGTTTCTCCTCCGTAAGGCCGAAGAACTTGAAATACTCCTGCGGGCTGGGCAGCAGCGAACCGGTCATGCGTTCGTTCTGCAGCCGCAGCATCATGACCACGTCGACACCCTTCAGCCCCTCGCGCATGTCATGGAACACGCGCACGCCGAGCCGCTCGACATCAGTCGGCAGCAGCGTCTTGGGGCCGATCGCGCGCACTTCGGGCACGCCCAGCGTGGTCAACGCATGGATCTGGCTGCGCGCCACGCGCGAATGCAGGATGTCACCGATGATCGCCACCGTTAGTTGCGTGAAATCGCGCTTGAAGTGGCGGATGGTGTACATGTCCAGCAAACCCTGCGTCGGATGGGCATGGCGGCCGTCGCCGGCATTCACGACGTGTACGTTCGGCCGATTGGTCGATTCGAGATGCTGTGCGATCAGGTAGGGGGCGCCGCTCGACGCGTGCCGCACGACGAACATGTCGGCCTGCATCGCGACCAGGTTGTCCACCGTGTCGAGCAGGGTTTCGCCCTTGTTGGTCGACGAGGTCGAGACGTTGAGGTTGATCACGTCGGCGGACAGACGTTTTGCTGCAATCTCGAATGTGGTGCGCGTGCGCGTCGAGTTCTCGAAGAACAGGTTGAACACGCTCTTGCCACGCAGCAGCGGGAGCTTCTTCACCTCGCGTTCGGCGACCTCGGTGAAGGGTTCTGCCGTATCCAGAATCGCGCTGATGATGTCGCGCGGCAGGCCCTCGATCGAGAGCAGGTGCTTGAGTTCGCCGTTGGCGTTGAGTTGCGGGTTCTTGGCCATTGTCGTCGGAGGCTATTTGGCTTCGATCAGGCGCAGCGAAAACAGGCCGTCGTCGCCACGGTCCAGTTGCAGGTTGCGGTTGGGCGGCAGTGGCCGCTCGAGCCGATGCGCACAATAGCGCGCCTCGATTGGCAACTCGCGCCCGCCACGATCGACGAGCACCGCGAGATCGACGCGCGCCGGCCTGCCGTAGTCGAACAGTTCGTTGAGCGCGGCGCGCGTGGTACGGCCGGTATAGAGCACGTCATCGACGATGACCACCGGCCGTCCCTCGACATCGAACGGAATCTCGGACCGGCGGGCCTTGGCGTGCAGGCCGCGGCTGTCGAGGTCGTCGCGGTAAAACGCAACATCGATGCTGCCCAGCGGCGCTTCGAGTCCCAGTTCGGCATGCAGACGCTCGGCGAGCCAGACGCCGCCGGTGTGGATGCCGACCAGTGCCGTGTCCGGCGTGATGGCCGGGCGCATCTGCGCGACGAGTTCGACGATCAGTCGTTCAGCCTCGGGAAGTTCCATGTTGATCCTGAAGATAGCTTTGAAGAATCACCTGTGCCGCATGTGCATCGAGGAGCGGCTTGCGTGCCTGCCACCGCAGCCCGCGCTGTTGCAGATCGGTGTCGGCCTCGAGCGAGCTATAGCGCTCGTCCACCAGCGTGACCGGAACGCCGAAGCGGCCCTGCAACTGGTTGGCGAAGCGCTGGCATCGTGCGCTCATCGCATGCTCGCTTCCGTCGTCGTTTTGCGGAAGCCCGACAACGAGCCGGGCCGGCTGCCATTCCTCGACAAGCCGCGCAATCGCTGCAAAACGCGCGACGTTTGACGGCTCGGCGATCGTGATCAGCGGACGGGCGCTGCCAACAAGGGTTTCGCCCACCGCGACGCCGATGCGCGCTTCGCCGAAGTCGAAAGCGAGCACCGTGGCTGAAGCGGCGGGAACGGGGGTTTGGCTGGGATCGGTCAAGGCGGGCAGTGCGCTGTGGTCACGCATGCCCGGCGACTTCGGAAAGGTTCGCGAAATCGATACCCAGCAACTGCATTGCGGCCGGCAGGCGCTCCTCCGGAGGCAGGTCGAACATGATGGCGTGTTCGGCCGGCACCGTGAGCCAGGCATTCTGCGCCAGTTCGTGCTCGAGCTGGCCGGCCGACCAGCCGGCGTAGCCGAGCGTGACCAGTACCTGTTGTGGTTCGCCTTCATGGCCAAAGGCCTCGAGGATGTCGCGCGAGGATGTCAAAGCAAGCGTCTCGCCGATTGCAAGCGTGGAGTTCCAGCTCCCTGCCGGCCGGTGCAGCACGAAGCCGCGGTCGGTCTGGACCGGGCCGCCGAAATACACCGGCATGTCCTGGAAGCGTTCGCTTTCGAGCTTGAGATCGACGCGTTCGAACAGCGTGTCGAGCGACATGTCGAGCGGACGATTGACGATTACGCCAAGCGCGCCCTGATCCGAATGCTCGCAGATGAAGGTCAGCGTGCGGGAAAAGTTCGGATCCACCATGGCGGGCATGGCGATCAGAAAGTGGTTCGTCAGATTGACGTTGATTTCGGGCGGTTTGATCACGACCGTGATTTTACCGCCGTGGCGCAATGCAGTTCAAACCGGCGCCCGCGGCGGGATCGCATGTTTCGGCCGGGTTGTCCGTCCGTCATGGCTTGTGCAGGTCAGGAGGCGCATGGGTGTTCGATCTTCAAGCCTGGCGCCTTGGAACCGGCGTGGTTATTGGCCAAGCGGCATGCCATGCCCGAGATGTCCGTGTTTACTGCGTTCCGGCAACGCGGCATGATGCGAGACGGTGCGCAGCATGCGCAAACAAATCCGGCCGCATGCCGGCGCCTCGACCGAGCATCCCATGAAATTCACCCCACCTGCCGCGCTGGTCTGGTTTCGACGCGATCTGCGCGACTTCGACCACACGGCGCTGTCGCACGCACTTGCCGAGTTCGAGCGGGTGTACTGCGCATTCGTGTTCGATACCGAGATTCTCGACGCCCTCGCATCGCGGACGGACCGGCGTGTCGAATTCATCCGCGACAGCCTGGTCGAACTCGACGAACAGTTGGGCAAAAAGGGCGGGGGCCTGATCGTGCGTCAAGGCGCAGCACGCGACGTGATTCCGCGCCTGGCGCACGAACTTGGTGTCGCGGCGGTGTTCTGCAACCGCGATTACGAACCACAGGCGGTTGCGCGCGACGCCACAGTCGGCAAGGCGCTCGAGTCGCAAGGCGTGGCGCTGCGCACGTTCAAGGATCAGGTGATCTTCGAGCGCCGCGAGGTGCTGAGCGGCGCCGGCAAGCCGTTTTCGGTTTACACGCCCTATCGCAATGCCTGGATGCGACAGCTCACGCCGCGGGACCTTGCCCCGCATCCGTGCGACGCGCACCCCAGGCTTGCACCACCGCCGGAGAGTGCGGCCATCCCGACATTGGCGCAGATCGGTTTCGAACCGACGAACCTTCATGCGTTGAAACTGCCCTGCGGCATGACGGGTGCCCGTTCGCTGTTTGCCGATTTCCTGGCACGCATCGACGCCTACCACGAGCGGCGCGACTACCCGGCGATCAAGGGGCCCTCCTACCTGTCGACCCACTTGCGCTTCGGCACCATCTCGATTCGCGAACTGGCGCGCGAGGCCCACGTGCGCATGCTCCACGGCAGCAAGGGTGCCGAGATCTGGCTCAACGAGTTGGTGTGGCGCGATTTCTACCACATGATTCTCGCTCTCAATCCGCATGTCGTCGGTGCGTCGTTCCGGCCGGAATACGATGCCGTGCAATTCGACCAGCGCCCGGACTGGTATGCCGCGTGGTGCGAAGGCCGCACCGGCTATCCGCTGGTCGATGCCGCGATGCGCCAGCTAGACGCCACCGGCTACATGCATAACCGCTTGCGCATGGTGGCGGCATCCTTTCTGGTCAAGGACCTCGGCATCGACTGGCGCCAGGGTGAGGCGTGGTTCGCGCGGCAACTCAACGATTTCGACCTCGCGTCGAACAATGGCGGCTGGCAATGGGCGGCGTCGACCGGCTGCGATGCGCAGCCCTACTTTCGCATCTTCAATCCGGTGACCCAGTCGGAGCGCTTCGACGCCACCGGCGCATTCATTCGTCGCTACGTGCCGGAACTTGTCCACGTGCCGGACAAGCGCATCCACGCACCGTGGTTGATGAGCGAGGCCGAGCAGCAGGTCGCCGGGTGTCGCATCGGAACCGACTATCCCGCGCCGCTGGTCGAGCACGCTGTCGCACGTGCGCGCACACTGGTGCGTTACAAGGTGGTTAAGGCGGCGGGTGGCGAGTAGCGCAGGGCGTCGGGAACTGGAGAGGCGAAAGCGGATTGCGGGGCGGAGCCCCGCAATGCATCAGGCAGTTGCGGGCGCCTTGGCGTAACTGCCGATCATTTGCAGCAGTTCTTCTTCCTGGTAGGGCTTGCCCAGGTAGTGATTGACGCCGATCTCTTTCGCATAGTTGCGATGCTTGTCGGCGATGCGCGAGGTGATCATGATGATCGGGATCTTCTTCGTCCGCTCGTCAGCCCGCACGTTTCGCGTCAGGTCGAAGCCATCCATGCGCGGCATTTCGATATCGACCAGCATCACGTCGGGTACGGTATCGATCAACTGCTCGAGGGCGTCGACGCCGTCCTTCGCCGTGACGACGTGATAGCCCGAGCGCTCGAGCAGACGGCCGGTGATCTTGCGAACGGTAAGGGAATCGTCGACCACCATCACCGTCGGCAGGCGGGCCGGTTCCAGGCGCGGTGCAACGGCCTTGGCATGCTGCGGTGCGCGCAGTTCGCGGCCGGCGAGCGCGATCGGGTTGAGCATCAGCACAATCTCCCCGTCGCCCAGTACCGTGGCACCGGCGACGCCGATGACGCGCGCCAGTTGCGGCCCCGTCTTCTTGAGCACGATTTCCTGATTGCCGCGCAGGGCATCTACCCGCAGTGCGACGCGTTGCGCGCCGGCGCGCAACAGCAGCACCCAGCTCAACCGGGAAACTTCCGGTACGCTTTCGTAGTCACCAAGCAGGCGGGGCAGGTAATGGTACGGATAGCGCTCCTCCATCCATTCAGCCGCGCCGTCGGCGATGATCTTGTCGAGCACGGCTTGCTTGAGTTCGCGAACCTGCTCGACCATGGCCGAGGGAATGGCGTAGGTCTTGCCGGCTGCCGTCACGAGCAGCGCCTGCGTGACCGCGGTCGTTTGCGGTAGCACGATGGAGAACCGGGCGCCGACACCGGCATCGGAACGCACCTCGATGCGCCCTCCCACCGTTGCCGTCTCGCTCTGTACCACGTCCATCCCGACGCCACGACCCGCGACCTCGGTCAGTTGCTCGGCGGTTGAGAAACCCGGCGCGAAGATGAGATTGGTCAGCACGGCTTCGTCGTGGGTCTGCTCTGGCTGCAGCATGCCGAGGGCCAGGCCTTTTGCACGAATGCGATCAAAGTCCAGGCCACCGCCATCGTCGGTCATGGTGATGGCGACGTCGTTGCCCTCCTGCGTGAGCGCAAGAACGATCTGGCCGATTTCCGGCTTACCGCGGTGGGCACGAACTTCGCGCGATTCGATGCCGTGGGTCACCGAATTCCGCAGCAGGTGCTCGATCGGTGCAGTCATCTTGTCGAGAACGCCCCGGTCGATTTCGATCTGACCGCCGCGCAGGTCGAGGTTCACCTTCTTGCCCTGATCCTTCGCCGTCTGCCGCACGACGCGGTAGAGTCGTTCCGCAATCGAATCGAAAGGCATCAGGCGCATGCTCATGAGGCCTTGGTGCAGGTCGCGATTCAGGCGTGACTGCGAGATCAGGGCAGCGTCCGCTGCATCGAGGTTGCGCAGCAGGTTGTGCTGCACGGTGGTCACGTCGTTTACCGACTCGGCCATCATGCGCGTGACTTCCTGCAACCGCGTATAGCGGTCCATCTCCAGCGGATCGAAATCCGTGTCGCGTGCCTGGGCTTGTGCAATACGCGATTGCATCTGGGATTCGGCCTGAATCTCGATTTCGCGCAACTGGTTGCGCAGGCGGATCACGTTCTCGGTCAGGTCGAGCAGCGATCCGCGCAGGGTGCGCATTTCGCCCTCCACGCGGGTGCGCGCGATGCTGATCTCGCCTGCCTCGTTGACGAAGCGGTCGATCAACTCGGCGCGGACGCGAACCATGGCCCGCTGTGCCGCAAGTTCGGTTTCGAGATCCTCCATGGTCGCGGTCGATATCGCCGTGGCCGCAAGCGCAACCGGTTCGGCAACCGTCGGCGCCGGGGCCGGAACCGAAGGCTCGCCGCCACGCAGGCGCTCGATCATCGCGCCGGCATGGTCGTAGGAGGTTTCGACCTCGTCGAGGAAGGCAGTCGATGCGATGTCTTCGGCGCTGCATTGCTCGACGCGCGATTCCATCGCATGAACGAGTTCGCCCAGGCCCATCGCGCCGGCCATGCGGGCGCTGCCCTTGAGCGTGTGCAACAGACGAGCAAGCGATTGCGCGTGCTCCATGGCTTCGGGCTCGCTGCGCCATTGGCGCAATTCCATCCCGATTTCACGCTGGAGGTCGTCAGCTTCCTCCAGGAACAGGGGAAGCAGTTGCAAGTCGAGATCATCCGACAGACGCAGCTTGCGGCGCCGCTCCTCGTGGGGCGTAGGCAGTTCCGCGGCAGGTACGAACTCGGCTGCTGCAGCCTGTATGGCGACGGGTTCTTCCGCAATCCCGGCCCCGGCGGGCAGTTCGACAACTGCAGGTTCCGGCGTTGCCGTCGATGCCGATTGCGGCAGGGGTTCCGCAACGTGTTCCGCTTCGGATGGTTGGTCCTCGGCATCCTGAGGGGCCGGTTCGCGCGTCGGCGCCTCGGCAACGGATTCAGGGATCGGCTCAGGCTGCTCGGCGGGCTGTTCGGGCGTGAACGGCGGGCTGACGACACGAAGCTGGACCACCTCTGCCTTGAAGGGGGCTGCAGCGATTGCGGAAAGCTGATCGATGAGGTCGGGGGCGGGGGGCGGCAACTGCCGTTCGGCAATCGATCCGACCATGCCTTCCAGAACGCTTGCGACGTTGTTCAGGAGCGCCGAGTGTTCGGCGTTCGGTGCCAGATCCGCTCGTACCAAACGGGCCTGGGCCCCTTCCAGCGCACGCCCGAGATCATGGATCGAATCGGCGCCGATGGTGCTGGCGATGCCGGCCAGCGTATGCGCAGCGCGCACTGCAGGTTCAGGCGGCAGCAAAGCCGGGTTGACGTGCAGGCGGGCAAGTTCTCGGCGCAGGGTGGCAATGTGCCCGCGCGCCTCGGTGAGGAACATCTCGAGAAGCCCCGACGAGATGGTGCGATTCCCGAGCACGACTGCATCTGGCTCTGTCGCCGACTGGTCGAGCAGGGACAGTTCGTCCTCCGGCCCTTCGAGGGGAACGATTTCGATTTCCTGCTGTTCGTTGGCGGCCTCGTCGCCGAGCGCGGCCAGCGTCTCGATATCGAGGATCGTCGATGCTTCGAGGTCGAGTCCATCCTTCATGCTGCTGTCCGGGAAGGACAGCTCCGGCATCAGGATTTCGGGCTCGCCTTCATTCGGACGCGCGAATTCCTCGTCGCGTCCGATATAGAGCTGGTCGCCCATCGCGATGGTTTCCGCGAAGGGCGAAGCCTCGTGCTCCGGCGGTACGGCGGGTATTGCCGCAGCCGGCATTTCCATGCTCGGAAGCGTGGGCGCGAGTATTTCCGGCTCGGTTGCCTGATCTCCAGCCTTCACTCTCTCCGCCTGCGCCATCAGTTCGGATGCGTCGCGATGCGTCGGACCGCCCGATTCCAGCTGATGCACCCATGCGGCAAACTGCTCCCGCGCGTCGCCGACCAAGGCCAGCAACGAGGGCGTTGCAATCGCATCGTCCGCCTGCAGCACGCGGTTCATGACCTGCTCGATGCCCCAGGCCGCCTCGCCGAACTCCTTGAGGCCGACCATGCGGCTACTCCCCTTGAGCGTGTGGAAACCCCGACGGATCGTCGTCAGGACTTCGCGGTCTCCCGGGTTGTTGCGCGCCGGCTCGATGTTGTCGCCAATGGTCGCGAGGACTTCGTGTGCCTCCTGCAGGAAGATCTCGAGCAGTTCCGCATCGATTTCTTCTTCGGTCGATTCCGCGAGACGCGTCGTGTCGGCGGACGGGGCGGGGGGGGCGGCCGGTTCGGGAGTGGCGTTTGCGAGCAGTGCCTGAATGTTGGTCGCCGTCGCATCGAACTCGGCGTCGGGGCTGGTTTCCAGTGCCTGCAGAGCGTCGCGTGCCTGCTGCTCCAGTGCTGAATCCGCGACGATCGTCGCGTCCTTGCGGATGGTCTCGAGGTTCTGCTTCAGTTCCTCGCGCAGGCCGTCGTCCTCGGGTTTGTCCTTGAGCTGCGCCGCGAGGGCCTGTGCGTCCCTCACCTGCTGGGCAAGCTCGTCTTCCATGGCGGAGCTTGCAGCTGATTCTTCGACTGCTGCCGGCTTGCTTCCCGGCGAAAGCAGGTTTTCCAGATCCGCACTGCCGTACTGCAGCGAATCGACGTAGAAACCGATCGCGGACAGCTTGTGGGCGACGGACTCGAACTGCTGGGCGTCGGCGAGTGCGCCGAGCTGGCAGAAATCCTTGATTTGCGCACCGGCTTCGCGCAGGACAGTGATGGCCCGGATCTCCCCGAGCATCGCGAGTGCGCCCTCAACCTGCTTGAGCGGTGCGTCGAGCTTTTCGAGACCGGCGCTCTGGGTCGGATCGCGGAAGAACGCATCGAGCGCCTGTTCGATCTGACCGAGGCTGGCCTGGATTTCACGCGCTACCTGCGCCATCAGCAGGCGCTCTTGCGCACGCCGCGAGAGTTCGTTCAGTAGCGGTATCTGAGCGGCCGGCAGCACTTCACCACTCTGGACCGTGCTCAGCCGCGCCACCATCGTCGTGCTTTGCCGTGCGAAATCGGAACCCGGCTGGGCGAACTGTTCGAGGCCCGTCTCGAGCACGAGCAGGGCGGTCGCCATTTCCATCGCGATTTCATCGCTATGGCGCAAGGGATCCTTGCGCAGCCATTGCGTCGTATCGTCGATCGCGCTGGCAAGGGCGGCAAACTCGGTGCGCCCGAGTGCATTCATTTCGCTCCGAAGCGAGCGAATCTTCTCTTCGAACTGCGGCAGCGCGACCGCTGCACCGGCACCGAAGCGGTTCCAGGCGTCCTTGGCTTCACCTAGGCGCTCCCGCAGGGCGCGCAGCAAGGGCTTGAGCGAGGAGCCTTCCAGCGAGGTGTCGGGCGATGGAATCAGCGCATCGAGCTTGTAGGCAGACTTGATCTCACGCAGTAGAGGGGTCGTCGCGGGCGCTGCGGCGACGTGATAGAGCACGTCGCGCATCAGCCTTTCGCCGACTACGGTCGAACCCTCGGCAAGCTTGCGCATCTGCCCGTCAATGCGTGCGCACAATTTCTTGATGGGTGGCGTGACGGCGACGTCGCCGCTCAGCAGCGCATCGAAGAGACCGAGAGACGCCCACCAGAGCGCGCGTGTCGCAGGCAGTGTTTGCGCGCGCTCGACATTGGCGATGGCCGTTCGCATGAACTGCAGACCGATGCCGGTCTTGCCGCGGAACACTTCCAGCAAGCCACGTTCGAGACGCGCCCGTTCCAGCCGCATTTGTTTGGGCGACAACGGCTGTGCCGGCACGTCGCGCCGCGGCGGGCGCAACATGAGGTCGGGGTAGAACAGGTCGCTCGGAGCGGGTGCCGGCTGGCCGCGTGCAATCTGGATTTCCTTGTACAGGCCGCCCAGCCTCAAGGGCTGATTGGGTGCGCCTGCAGCGAGATCGTCGAGAAACTGGCGCAGCGCCGAAATGCTCCGCCCTGCAAGGGCGATTCCACCGGATGCAAGCGAACCGTCGGCCATGCTGCCGATCAGCTGTTCGAGCGCTTCGGAAAATTGCGTCAGCCCGTCCAGTCCGACGATCGACAGGGCGCCGTGCGCCTGGTGAAGATGCGTCTGTGCCGTCCGCAGCTGGGCCTGCTCGCCCTCGGCAGCCAGCGACAAGGCGTCGAAACTCCGTCCGAGCGCAATGTCGATTTCTCCCTTTACCCAGGAGAGGGGGCCCAGATCCGTTTCGGCGGCGCCAAGATTCATGTCAGCCTCACATGCTGCTTTCGTGGGGAAGGGGTTTAGACCTTGAAGCCCGAGACCGAACCCTTGAGTTCCACGGCCAGTTCTGCAAGCTGGCCGATCGACACTGCGGTTTCCTGCGTTCCCTGCGTCGTCTGCTCGGTTACGCGCAAAATGCTCTTCATGGTTTGCGCAACTTGGGTTGCCTTGCCCGCCTGTTGCTGGGTCTGCAGGGTGATCTGTTCGATCAGGCTCGCGAGTCGTTGCGACACCTCGGAAATCTCTGCCAGCGCCTGGCCCGCGTTGTCGGAAAGTTTCGCCCCGTCGACCACGCCGCGCGTCGAGTTCTCCATCGCGGATACGGCATCCTGGGTGTCGGTCTGAATGGTTTTCACGATGGCGGCAATCTGCTTGGTCGCTTCTGCAGAACGTTCCGCAAGTCGCTGGACTTCCTCCGCAACCACCGTGAATCCGCGACCCGCTTCGCCTGCGCTCGCCGCCTGGATGGCCGCGTTCAGCGCGAGCACGTTGGTCTGTTCGGTAATGTCGGAGATCAGTTCCACGATTTCGCCGATCTCCTGCGAGGATTCGCCGAGGCGCTTGATCCGCTTCGAGGTTTCCTGGATCTGATCGCGAATGTCATTCATGCCGCGAATCGAGTTGGACACGGCCAGCGCGCCCTTCTCGGCAGCTTCCAGCGACTGGCGTGCAACCTGGGCCGACTGGTTGGCGTTGTTCGATACTTCGCTGATCGACCGGGCCATCGACAGGACGGCGTCGCCCGCTTCGGTAATTTCCTGCGACTGGCGCTCGGTTGCGGCAAGCAGTTCGCTCGAAGTACGCTGGGCCGACGTGGTTGCCGCCGATACGCGCTGTGCGGCGTCGTTGATGCGTCGTACCAGCACGCGCAGTTCTTCAATCGTGTAATTGACCGAATCGGCAATCGCGCCCGTGATGTCTTCCGTCACCGTCGTCCTGACCGTCAGGTCGCCGTCCGCCAGATCGCCCATCTCGTTCATCAACCGCAGAATCGCCTGTTGGGCGCCGCTGCGTTCTTCTTCGGAGCGGGCCATTTGCTCTTCCGCTTCCTGGCGCCGCCGCTGGATGTCGTTGTTGTAGAGGCGTGCCATCAGGAACACCGCGCCGAGTGCCAGCATGCCGAACACGACGGCGAGAAGCGTGGTCAGCGATATGCCGCCGAATCGGGCGTCGTAGGCTTGATCGAGCTTGTCTGCGGCATCGAACAGGGCGCCGCTGTCACGAACGATTGCGCTGCCGGCCTGCTTGGCCTGTACCAGCGGCTGGACGCTCGACAGGATGCTGCTGATCGCCTGTTCATTCTCCTGTGCCGCCTTGTCGAGGCGGCTCAGGCGTTCCTTGGTGTCGGGGTCGTTTGCCGCGCCAATGCGCAACGCCTCGGAGCCGTTGGTCAGTCCGTTGATCAATTGCCGGAAATTGGTGCTGTCCTTGCCGAGCAGGAAGGCAACCTCGGGCGCGATCGCATCGCCGACCAGCAACTGGTTTGCGTTCTTCGCGATACGCTGCGTGAGCATCACCACCTGATTGGCCGTCGCAATTTCGCGTGCGTTGGCGCCGACCTGCAGCTTGAGCGCGGCGACCTGTTCCGCCAGTTCGAGCAACTGCGGATTCTTGGAGTTGATCGCCGAAACCGCGTTGCCCAGGGCAACCAGGTTCTTCTCCTGCGACAGCACCATGCTGACGTTGCGGTCGGTCTTTTCCCATTCCGCAGTCAGCGCATCGAGTTGCGGCGCGACGCCGGCCGGGCTGGCCGGCACGGAACGCTCGTCGACCGGTCCGCCCTGCGAAACCGCTTGCAGGAGCTCCGAGAACTTGGTTCGGCTTGTGCTCAATTCGGTCAGCGCCGCCTGGTTGCCGAGCAGCGAAACCTGTGCGGATTTCGCGATGCGCTGGGACAGCATGCGCATCTGGCCGGCTGCCGAAATGTAGCTCGCGCTATGACTGTTGCTGCGTGCGGTCAGCATGAGCATGACGAGCGCAAGCAGGACCGATATCGCGACTGCCGCCGCAAGGATCTTGAACTGTTCCTGCGTCGGCCGTCCGCCGATCAACGGGAGCGCCGCCGGCGCGGTTGCCGGCGCCGGCACGCTCTGGCTGGGGGGAACGATCAAGGTTCTCTCGCTACCGCTGTCTTCCGTTACGGTATCCGTGCCAAGCGCCGGGAGTTTCAATGCCATCTTCCGTTCTCCGTGCGGCCCGACGGGCCAAGGAAAAAAGGTTGCGGGATGTTCAAATACCTACGTCCAAAAACCGTGGTTGCATCACCAGATTGCGCACGAGGAGCTTGTTCCACGGCCGGCCCTGCAGGTCGACGAACGCATCGCCGACCCACGGGCGCGATTCATCCTTCCGGTCGGCCGGTTCGAACTCATCCATGTTGCGCAGTCCGAGCGCACGTGTGACGAGAATTGCGCTGTTAAGGCCCAGGCGCGCACCGACCAGCAGCAGGCGTGATTCGGCTGAAGCAGGCGTTGGTTCTCCGCCCTGGAAAGCGGCAAAGTCCACGACGCTGTAGAGGCTGCCGCGAATGTTCGCCAGACCCCTGAACCAGGGTTGGGTTAGCGGGACGTGCGAGAGGGGCGGTGTCGGAATGATTTCACCCGATTCGGTCAGGTCGAGCAGCCAGTACTCCCGGCCGGCCTGCACGCCAAGCGCAGCATGCGTGGTTTGACCCTGCTGAGCCGTCGTGAGGCGCTTGACCAGGGTTTCCTGGAATTCGCGCAGGCTGATCTTCTTCGCCATATCTGATTCCGTCCGGATCAGCCCAGTTCCTGGATCTTGGAGAGCAGGGCCTCATGGTCGATCGGCTTGACCATATAGGCTTGCGCGCCCTGACGCATGCCCCAGATCTTGTCTGTATCCTGCCCCTTGCTGGTGCACATGATGATGGGAATGCTGCGAGTCGCCTCGTCGCGCGAGATCGTGCGGGTTGCCTGATAGCCGTTGATGCCTGGCATCACGACATCCATCAGTATCAGATCCGGGTTCTCGCTGCGCGCCTTGGCAATTGCTTCCTCACCGCTTTCCGCGGTCACCACATTGAAACCCTGCCGGCTGAGAAACTCATTCAGTGCAAAACGCTCCGTCGGCGAATCGTCGACAACAAGGATTTTCTGGATCGGCATGGATAAAGCCTCGGGAATGAGTACGCGAATCAGGGGGCGGACGATGTGTGCGACGCCACCGCCTTCAACAGACTGTCCTTCGTGAAAGGTTTGGTGAGGTATTCGTCCGACCCGACCATGCGCCCGCGCGCGCGATCGAAGAGGCCGTCCTTGGACGAGAGCATCACGACCGGCGTCGTTCCGAAACGGGGGTTCTTCTTGATGAGCGCACACGTCTGGTATCCGTCTAGGCGCGGCATCATGATGTCGACGAAAATCACGTCGGGATGGTGGTCGGCGATCTTGGCAAGCGCATCGAAGCCATCTTCGGCCAGGATGACCTGACAGCCGGCCTGCACAAGAAAGATCTCGGCGCTTCGACGGATCGTGTTGCTGTCGTCGATCACCATGACCTTGATGCCGCTGAGATTTGCGGTATCAGCCACGCCTTCTCCTCGGTATGCTAATTCGACCTCCGAGACACTCTTGCCTCAAGGATGGTCGTCACCCACGAATCGGGAAGGATTCTATACCTTTTTCTCCGATGTCGCGCCTATCTATAGGACCAATAACGTGATTTTGTTGTCAGAAATCCCGGCTGCGGCGTTTGTTGCGACGCAGCTAAATTTCGACGAGCTCGAAATCGTCCTTGCGTGCGCCGCATTCCGGGCAGGTCCAGTTGGGCGGCACGTCCTCCCAGCGCGTGCCCGGCGCAATGCCTTCCGCCGGGCTTCCCTTCTCTTCCTCGTAGATCAGTCCGCAGATCAGGCACATGTAGGACTTGTATGGAGCCTGGGCAGTCATCGTCATGGTGTCGTGGCGTTTTCGGTTAGAATCTTCAAGATCTTACTGCAACAAACCATCGGTCTGCTGCGGACTGCCGGCGAGTGGCGGTCGGTTGCTTCCCTGACGGTTCCTTCTCATCCAACCGTTCCCCATGTCCAGTTCCGTCTCGACCATCCCCGGGCCGCACGAACTCGTGCCGCCGATCGTTTTGACCTTTGCGGGTTCCGACCCGACGGGCGGCGCCGGCCTTCAGGCGGACATCATGACCCTCTCGAGCATGGGCTGCCATCCGTTGTCCGTCGTCACTGCCATCACCGTGCAGGATTCGGCTGGCGTCGAGGCGCTGTTTCCGGTCGACGCCGACTGGGTGGCAGACCAGGCCAGGGCGCTGCTTGAGGACATGCCGGTCGCCGCGTTCAAGATCGGCATGCTGGGGAGCGTCGAAAACATTGCCGCGATTGCCGAGATCCTGTCCGACTACCCGCACATTCCCCTGATCCTTGATCCGGTGCTCGCGTCTGGTCGGGGCGACGAGCTGGCCAGCGAGGAGATCATCGCCGCGCTGACCGAACTCCTGCTGCCGCAGACCACGATCCTGACGCCGAACAGCCTAGAGGCGCGCCGCCTGGCGCTGGACGAGGACATCGAGGACGATGATCCCGACCTTGCGGAGTGCGCGCGAAGGCTGGTCGATGCCGGCAGCGAATACGTGCTTGTCACCGGCACGCACGAAACCACGCCCAAAGTCATCAATACCCTGTATTCCGATGCCGGCGTGGTGCGTGCCGACAGTTGGGACCGCTTGCCGGGCTCGTACCATGGGTCCGGCTGCACGCTCGCATCTGCTATCGCGGCAAATCTGGCGAACGGGCTCGACATTCCCGATGCCGTTCGGGACGCGCAGGAGTACACATGGCAGGCGCTCGCCGGAGGCTTCCGTCCCGGAATGGGGCAGCACTTTCCTGACCGATTCTTCTGGGCGCGCGAATCCGAGGATGAGCCATCCAGCGATTGATCGCCTGCGCGGCCTCTACGCGGTCACGCCAGACTGGCAGGACACGGCGCGCCTGACCCGTGCGGTTGCGGCGGCCGTGGCCGGCGGCGCGGCACTGGTCCAGTACCGCAACAAGACGGCTTCGGCCGACCTGCGCCGGGAACAGGCGCTTGCCCTGCGGGCCGTCTGCCGCCAGGCAGCGGTGCCGCTGATCATCAACGACGACCTCGATCTCGCCGTGCAGATCGATGCCGACGGCGTACATCTTGGGCGGGATGACGGCGATTGTGCGCCGGTCCGGTCCCGCATCGGCCCGGATCGCCTGCTCGGCATTTCATGCTATGGCGACCTTGCGCGGGTTCGCGCGGCCCGTGCGGCAGGTGCCGAGATCGTTGGCATCGGTGCGGTTTTCGCATCGGCGACGAAACCGCATGCCCCGCCGGTGCTGCACGACGTGCTGGCGAAGGCACGCGAATGCGGCGTGCGCGTGGCCGCCATCGGCGGCATCACGCTGGCAAATGCGCCAGGCCTGATCGCATCGGGTGCGGATCTGCTGGCAGTCGTGTCTGACCTGTTCGACAATCCGGATATCACGTCGCGTGCGGCGGCCTATGCCGCGCTGTTCGCCTGAATGGAGCCCTTGCATGAACAATAATGAGCAACTTTTCGCACGCGCCCAGAAGACAATTCCCGGTGGCGTCAACTCGCCCGTCCGTGCATTCCGTTCGGTCGGCGGCACCCCGCGCTTCTTCGTCTCGGGCGCCGGATCCCGGCTGGTGGATGCCGACGGCAAGGAATACATCGACTTTGTCGGCTCCTGGGGGCCGGCGATCGTGGGGCACGCCCATCCCGCGGTGATCGACGCCGTCCAGCGCGCCGCCGCACAGGGGTTGTCGTTCGGCGCGCCGACCGAGGCCGAGGTCGAACTGGCCGAACTCCTGTGTGCGATGCTGCCGAGCCTCGAGATGGTGCGCCTGGTGAGCTCGGGCACCGAGGCCACGATGAGCGCGATTCGTCTGGCGCGCGGCTTTACCGGCCGCGACGCGATCGTCAAGTTCGAGGGCTGCTATCACGGCCACGCAGACAGCCTGCTGGTCAAGGCGGGCAGCGGCCTGCTCACCTTCGGCAATCCCAGTTCCGGGGGGGTGCCCGAGGATTTCGCCAAGCACACGCTGGTGCTCGACTACAACGATATCGGACAGCTCGAAGATACCTTCGCGCGGGCTGCCGATCGCATCGCGGCTGTCATCCTCGAGCCGGTGGTCGGGAACATGAACCTGATCCAGCCCTCGCCGGCATTCATCCGCCGCTTGCGCGAGCTGTGCTCGCAGCACGGCTCGCTGCTGATTTACGACGAAGTGATGACCGGTTTTCGCGTCGGCCCGCAGGGCGCGCAGGGGCTTCATGGCATCACGCCGGACCTTACGACGCTGGGCAAGGTGATCGGCGGCGGCATGCCGGTCGGCGCCTTCGGCGGCCGGCGCGACGTCATGCAGCACATCGCGCCGCTCGGTCCGGTCTATCAGGCCGGCACGCTTTCGGGCAATCCGGTTGCGGTCGCGGCGGGCCTGGCCACGCTCAAGATCGTGGGCGAGCCGGGATTTCACGATCGCCTTGGGCAAACCGCCGCGCGACTCGTCGATGGGCTCGAAGCGGCCGCGCGCGAGGCGGAAATCGCGTTCCGTGCGCAGTCGGTCGGCGGCATGTTCGGCATCTATTTCCGCGACGGCCTTCCGGCAAGCTACGCCGAAGTGATGCAATCCGACCGCGAGCGCTTCAACCGTTTCTTCCATGCCATGCTCGACCGCGGGGTGTATCTGGCGCCTTCCGCATTCGAGGCCGGTTTCGTTTCTGCGGCCCATTCGCCGGCGGATATCGAGACGACGGTGGCGCTGGCGCGGGAGGCATTCGCCGCGATTCGGCAGGGCTAGTCGCACTTTCGTTGCGATTCCGGCTGCGGGGCGGGAATCAATATCGCCGTTCCGCATCGAAACGTCATGACGACCAATCCGATGCTGCCGTTGCCCGCCAAGCTTCGAGACGAGCTGGTCGACCATTTCCTCTGCTTGTCGAAGGAGGATTTGCGCCTGCGCTTCGGCCATGCGTTGGCCCTGCCCTCGATCGTCGCGTATGTGGACGACATCGATTTCGACAGCGACGGGGTGTTCGGCGTCCTCGATGGCGAGGTGCGCCTTGCCGGTGTGGCCCATGTTGCCATGGTGCGCAGCAATGCCGAGTTCGGCGTGAGCGTGTTGCCGGCGTATCGGAAACGGGGGATTGGCAGCGCGCTTTTTGCACGTGCGGTCACGTTCGCACGCAACCGGCAGGTGGATGCGCTGTTCGTCCATTTCCTTGCCGAAAACGCCGCAATGCTGCGGATTGCCCGCAAGGCACGCATGCGCCTGGCGCGGTACGGCGGAGAGGTCGACGCCTGGCTTGATCTTGCACCCGGTGACGCGGCCACGTTCGCGGAAGCCTGCGCCCAGGATCAGCTAGCCTTGTTCGATTTCACGCTCAAGTCGCAGTTTCTCGCCGCGCGCACGCTCATGGGGGCACTGCATGAGGCATCGGGCGGGTTGGCCGCAAGATGGGTCTGAGCGTTGCGCGAGCCTCAAGCCGTGCGGCCGGCGGCCGTTGATGTGCTGATGACAGTCTGAACCGGCATTCGGCCGGCGATCCATGAACGTTCTGAATACGGTGTCCGAAGCGGCAGTTGCGGCCGCCCATGCCGGTGAGCTCCAGCGCATCGTACGCGTCAACGAGCACATCAAGGCGGTCGTCGCGACCGCGTTCTCGATCAACCTGATGGCACTCAACGCGATCTTTCTCGCTAAACAGGCCGGGCAGTCGGCGCTCGGGTTCGGCGTTCTTTCCAATGAGCTGCGCAGTTTTGCCGTCGACCTCGGCAGCGTCATGAAGACGCTGCGCGGACTGACCTCCGCGTCGGTCACCATCGTTTCGAGCCGCCTGCGCTGCGAGAGAACGGTCGAGAACCTGTCGCGCCTGCGGGCCATGGGTGTCGCGCGGGGCGAAGAGGCCATCGACACCGCCATCGCGCGCAACGCGGAGACGCTGCAAACGCTCGAAAACGAACTGCGCGAACGGCAGCGCCGCCTCAACATGGCACTGGACGAAATGCGCCAGCGCGTCGATCTGGGTGGGGTGCTTGCCCGGTCGGCAAAAATAGAAGCGGCCTACGGCGGCAGTTTCGCCGAGGCGCTGACCCAAGTGTCGAACGACTTCGACCGCACCGTGGAGTCGATCCGCAAGTCGCTCGAAGCCCTGGCGAAAACCTGATCGAGGCAGCGCGAGATGAAAAAGGCAGGCGTCATTTACAGCGAAGGCAGTCACCGGTGGCTTGCAATCACGCGCGATCCCGAGCGGCCCGATTACCTGATCGACACCAACGAATACCTCATCGCACACGACGGCCACGCCGTGCTGTGCGATCCCGGCGGCACCGAGATCTTTCCGGCCGTGTTTTCCGCCGTCAGCGAGCAGTTCGACCCGCGCCAGATCGAGACGATCTTCGCCTCGCACCAGGATCCGGACATCATCTCTTCGCTCGCCCTGTGGCTCGAGTTCAACCCGCGCATCAAGTGTCATGTCTCATGGCTTTGGGCGTCTTTTATCCCTCATTTCGGCGGAAATGCCGACACGTTCGTCGCAATTCCGGACGGTGGCGCCAAGCTTGCCGTGGGCGCGGCGACGCTCGAAGCCGTGCCTGCGCACTACCTGCATTCGTCCGGCAACTTTCACCTCTACGATCCGCTTGCGCGCATTCTGTTCTCGGGCGATGTCGGGGCGGCGCTGCTGCCGCCGGGCGAGGACGAACTGGTGGTCAAGAATTTCGATGCCCACATCAAGCACGCGGAAGGATTCCATCGGCGCTGGATGGGTTCGAACCGCGCCAAGCTCGATTGGTGCGAGCGCGTTTCGAGAATGGACATCGACATGCTGTGCCCCCAGCACGGCGCCATCTACCAGGGCGAGGATGTGCGTCGCTTCATCGATTGGTTCGCCGAACTGGAAGTTGGTGTGCTGAGCACTTGACGGCCTTGCGCCGTCGCGCGGTCCCATCGGCCGCAGGTCCGGTTGACAAATAGAACGACCGTTCGTACCATGCGCGCATGGGAAAAGGCGAAGACACGCGCAACCTGATACTCGAAGCCGCTGTCGCGCAGGCGAGCGAGTTCGGCTTTGAATCGCTCACCATCGGCTCGCTGGCCGAACGCACGGGTTTGTCGAAAAGCGGCCTGTTCGCCCATTTCGGCTCGCGCGAGGAACTGCAGGTCGCGGCGATCGAAGCCGCGGCGGCTCGCTTCACCGAGATGGTTTTTGCGCCAGCACTCAAGGCGCCGCGCGGCCTACCGCGCATCCGCGCGCTGTTCGACGGCTGGCTCGACTGGACCGTGCGCAGCGGCCTCGGGCACGGATGTCCGATGCAGGCGGCAGCAATCGAATTCGACGACAGGCCGGGCGCGGTGCGCGACGCCGTGGTCTGGCATTACGAGCGGCTCGAGCGCGAACTCGCCCGGGCGGTCGAGTTGGCGATGGGGCAGGGCCATCTGCGGCCCAATCTGGATGTCGCCCAATTCGTGTTCGACATGCTGGGCGTCATCTTCGCCTACTACCACGGCAGTCGCCTGATGAAGCGCGACGTGTCGGCGGCGCGTGCGCGCGCCGCCTTCGAACGGCTGGTCGCAGCCGCCACCCCCTGACGAGAGGAGCTTCGCCATGACGAGTGCCACGCTATCGCCTTTAAAAAGCACGCTCGTGCGGTTTTTGCCTGCCGCTGCTGCCCTGCGCGCGTATTTTGCAGCGACATCGCGCATCGTCCCCCGGCTGGCGAAGGCGCAGGCAGAGCGCCTGTTTACCCTGCCGCCGCGGCATGCGCACCGCGGAGCGCAGGCGCCGGATGCGCGGCGTGAAACGGTCACGGTCGGTCGGCATCACCTTGCCGTGTGGCATGACGGTGCGCCGGATGCGCCTGCCGTGCTGTTGGCGCATGGATGGGGCGGTCGCGGGGCGCAGATGGCGGGATTCGTCGCGCCGCTGCGCGAGGCAGGATATCGTGTCGTCTGGTTCGACCAGCCGGGCCACGGCGAAAGTGGCGCCGGGCCGGTTGCGTTGCCGGATTTCGAGCGCACGCTGCATGCCCTGTCGCGCACCCACGGCCCGTTCCACGGTGCCGTCGGTCATTCGCTCGGGGCAGCCGCGCTGGGGCTGGCGCTGCGCCGCGGGTTGTGCCTGGAACGTGTCGTGTTCCTCGGCACGCCGGCTTCGATCCGCGATCACCTGCGCAGCTTCGGCCGCCAACTGGGGCTGACGCCGCGCGTGCTGGACGCGCTGCGCGCCGTCGTGGAACGCCGCTACGGCATTGCCTTTGACGACATCGACCGCATCGAGGAACTGGCGCGCGTCTCGACACCGGCGCTGTTCCTCCACGATGCACAGGATCGACAGGTGCCTTTCGCCAACGCACAGCGCCTGTCGCGGCTGATGCCGCGCGCGCACCTCGTGCGTACGCACGGTCTGGGGCACAACCGCATCCTGCGCGATCGCGCCGTGCTGCGTGCCTGCGCGGATTTCATCGCCACGCCGGATGCGGTGCCGCCGCCGGATCTGCCGCAACTGCCGCTACCGGCGCCGCTGTTCTGAACAACGCAGGGGCGTGCAACGGATTTTTCATGGGGCCGGCTGTGGCCCTCATGGATGCTCGATCCTGGGCATGCATGCCACGAAAGCTGCATAAATATTGCCTCACCGGGCGGGCAGGCTGAAGAACGCCATTCCATGCGGGTTGCAGGGCGGGGGCAATGAGGGTTCTGGCGCCGGCGTCGTTCCCGCACGCCGGCCCGTCGTTTCAGAGCAGAAGCAGGCTGGCCAGGCCAAGGAAGATGAAGAAACCGCCCGAGTCGGTGACGGCGGTGATCAGCACGCTGGCGCCGACGGCCGGATCGCGCCCGAGACGCGCCATCGTCATCGGGATCATCACGCCGACCGTGGCGGCCAGCACCAGATTCAGCGTCATCGCCGAGGTCATCACCAGCCCGAGCTTGACGCTGCCGTAGAGCAGCCAGACGATCACGCCCAGCAGTCCGCCCCAGATCAGCCCGTTCAGGCCGGCCACGCCGATTTCCTTGCGGAACAGCTTGCGCGCCGCATCCTGCTCGACCTGGCCCAGCGCGATGGCGCGCACGATCATGGTGATCGTCTGGTTGCCGGAGTTGCCGCCGATGCCGGCCACGATCGGCATCAGCGCGGCGAGCGCCGCGAGCTTCTCGATCGAACTTTCGAAGGCGCCGATCACGCGCGAGGCGATGAACGCCGTGACGAGGTTGATCGCCAGCCAGGCCCAGCGGTTCTTCACCGAACTCCAGACCGAGGCGAAGATGTCCTCCTCCTCCTTCAGGCCGGCCTGTGCCAGCATGTCCGATTCGGCATCTTCGCGGATGAAGTCCATTACCGCATTGACCGTGACGCGCCCGACCAGTCGATTTTCCGGATCGACCACCGGCGCCGAGACGAGGTCGTAGCGCTCGAAGGCCTGCGCCGCCGCATCGGCCTTGTCGTCCGGGTGCAGTGCCATCATGTCGGTCTGCATGATGGTCGATACTTCGATTTCCGGATCGTTGACCAGCAGCAGGTTGAACGGCAGTACACCCTGCAGGTGTTCTTCGCGATCGATCACGAACAACTGGTCGGTGTGGTCGGGCAGTTCGTCGAAACGGCGCAGGTAGCGCAGCACGACTTCCAGCGTCACGTCCTCGCGCACCGTCACCATCTCGAAATCCATCAGCGCGCCGACCGAGTCTTCCGGGTAGGACATGGCCGCCCGCAGCTGCTCGCGCTCTTCGGTGTCGAGCGCGAGATAGACATCCTGCATGACCTCCTGCGGCAGGTCGGGCGCGAGGTCGGCCAGCTCGTCGGCGTCCAGCGTTTCCGCCGCGGCGACCAGCTCGTTGGGTTCCATCGAGCGGATCAGCGTCTCGCGGACGGCGTCCGACACTTCGAGCAGCACCTCGCCCTGGCGGTCGGCCTCGATCAGATCCCAGACGATCAGGCGGTCTTCCAGCGGCAGCGCTTCCAGTACGAAGGCAACGTCTGCCGGGTGCATGTCGGCCAGCTTGCGCGACAGTTCGACCGTGTGCTGCTTGTGAACCAGGTTCTCGACGATGTCGTGCTTGTTCATCTCCTGTCGCTGCACCAGGTTCTCGACCAGGCGATGGCGCGACAGCAGATCCTGCACTTCGCGCAGGCGCTGCTGGACGTCTTCCTGGTGCAGGAGCTCTTCGGTGTCGGCCATGGAACGGAAACGCTCGGCGAGGTGCAGGTGCAACAAAGGTGCGAGATTCTACCGCCTCGGCGTTGAGCCCGCCCTGCGATGTTGCACGGCATTGCGCCATGTTTGCGATCGCGGGCGCGTTCGTGCGGGCGGGGCGCGGCGTTGCCGCGGTGTGCGGCCGGTCAGTGCAGCGGACGCTTGAGCTGGCCCAGAAACGCGTCGCGGTCGCCGCCGGCGAGGTGCGCCGCGAGCAGCGTATAAAGATGTGCCTCGTCCGTGGCCTGGCCGGCCGCCTTGCGCGCGAGCACGTTGGCGATCGGGCCGATGTAATGGGCCAGCGCGCGTGCCGCACGTTCGACGGCTTCGGGCGTGACCGGGATCGACGAAAGCCCGCTCGACACCGGCGTGGAGGTGTGGCGTGTCTGCGTGTTGCTGCGTCCGCCGGCGGGCGTGCCCGTGCCGGCGGCGGGAGTTGCGTAGCCGGTATCGAGCTTGAGCTTGCGCGCTTCGCTCAGGAACGAGTGCCGTGCCGCATCCGTATCCAGATTTTCGGCGAGCATGGCGCACAATTGTCCGAAATCGCTGGTCTGCGTCGAGGCGCTGCGGACATGGAGGCGCGCCACCGGGCCGATGAACGCGGCGAGCTGGCGCTCGATGGTGCGCAGCGTTTCGTCCTGCCACAGCGATGCCGAGGACTGCGTGTTCGCCTGCTGCGAACCGGCGCCGGAGCGTCGCGGCTGTTGCATCAGGGCCATCGTGACCATGATCGTGCTCTCCGACACGTCCGCGCTGGGCGCGGCCGAGAAGGCCGATTCGTGGGCTGCGCGAATCGCGCCGGCGAACTCGTCGGCATTCTGGAAGCGCTGGGCGGGGTCTTTTGCCAGCGCACGCGCCACCACCTTGTCGAAGCGCGGCGACAGCCCGGGCACAACCTCGGACGGTGGCCGTTCCGCCTCGTTGCAGATGCGATGCACGATCGCTTCCTGCGGCCCGGCGAAGGGCCGCTCGTGGGTCAGCATCTCGTAGAAGATCACGCCGGCGGAAAACAGGTCTGCGCGATGGTCGATCGAATCGAGCTTGAAATGCTCGGGTGCCATGTAGCCCGGCGTGCCCATCATGGTGCCGACGCGCGTCAGGCTCGAATCGTCGATCCGGGCGATGCCGAAGTCGGCAAGCTTGAGCTTGCCGCCGCGCGTGATCATCGCGTTCGAGGGCTTCACGTCGCGATGGATCACGCCTGCGCCGTGCGCGTAGGCGAGCGCCTCGAGCAACTGCAGCATGAAGCCGCAGGTGTCGGCGATCGGTAGCGCGACCTTCTCGCGCAACAGCACTCGCAGCTCGCAACCTTCGATGTACTCCATGGCGATGAAGGCATAGTCGCCTTCCTCTCCGTAGTCATAGATCGCGACGATGCCGGGGTGGTTGAGCCGTCCCGCGGCGCGCGCCTCGTTGCGGAAGCGGCGCACGATCTCCGGGCCGCTGTCCTCGAGCAGATCCTTGCGGATTGTCTTGAGCGCCACGCTGCGGTCGATGATCGGGTCGCGGCCGAGATAGACCGTTCCCATGCCGCCCTTGCCGAGCACGCTGGTGATCTCGTACTTGCCGAGGCGGTGCGGGTGTTTCATGCGTTCGCTCCGCCGATCAGCCGGAAATCATCTTGAAGGCCTGCACCAGGCTCTTCTTCATGCGGTTGAACGATTCGCCCAGGCGTGCGATCTCGTCGCGGCCCTTGACCACGAATTCCGGCGCATCCATGTCGCCCAGGCTGACTTGGTCGGCGATGCGCGCCAGGCGATTCACCGGCCGCACCACCAGTAGCCACAAGAGCAGGTTCATCGACACGAAGAGGAAGGCGAACACCATGCCGAACAGCGCCATGAACACCTTGAAGGCGTTGTTCGCGCGCTCGATCGGCACCTGCATCGGCACCGACACCACTTGCGCACCGATCGTCTCGTTCAGGTTCCAGCCGAAACCGTTGGCCGTGCCGTACTTGTCCAGCATGGTCTTGGGTGCGATCTCGACCGTGCTGTGGCACAGCAGGCAGGCCGGGTCCTTGATCTTCAGCGGCCGGGCAAGAAAGAGCGTGCGGCCGTTCGGCGTGTCGCGTTCGCCGAAGACTTCGGTCTTCGCATCGTCCGAGCGGAAGGCGTGCACGATGTCCGCCTCCCAGTCGGCCGCGCGGTCGCGCGGATTGGTCGGGTTGAGCGCTGCCTCCTTGTACGAATACTCGGGAAACTTGCGATGGATCTCGGAGAAATACTCTGTGGCCGAATAGCTCGGCACCGACTGCGGCAGGAACTCGTACTTCATCTGGGTTTCCAGCAGCGGCTTGATCTGCTCGCTGGTGTACTTGCGTACCGCTAGTGCCGAGTCCATCAGGATGCGCGCATTCTCGCGGATCTCCGACCTTGCATTGGCGTGCAGCAGTTCGTGCGAAACGTAGGCCGTGGCGGCCATGCCGAGCAGGAACACCATCAGGAGCACGAGATTGAACTTGACGATGAGTTTCATGTGACGACGTCTCCTGAGCTTCCGGCTATTGTTGGGCAGGCGCGCCTTCGGGCGGGCGCGGCGGGAAAAGTATCGAATGCCATTCGGGATGGCTCGGTGCGTTGGCGATCGCCGCCGCGCGGAAATCCGGATCGCGCAGCCGCACCGCGAGACGCTTCGTCAACTCGCCACGCCATGCCGCGGGCAACTGGAGCCAGTCCCGCACGTCATCGTAGCGGACCTCGCGTTCGACCCTGGGCGCCACCGCCGCGGTCTTCAACAGCGCAGGCCGGGCGGGCAGGGCATCGCGAAAGCTGCGCGGCATGGATGCAAGGAATTCGGTCGCCGGCCGATCGAGGATAACCGGACGCTGCGCCGGCGCGCGCTGCGCGAATTGGCCCGGGCCCAGTTCGGCGCCGCGGGTGGTCTTGCCGGCGGCATCCGGTTCGAGCAGGCGCCCGGCGCCGGATTCGAGAAACAGGCTGGCGCTGGGTGCCGACGCCCGGGCGAGAAGCCTTGCTTCGCGTATTGCCACCCCCAGCGCCGGCGCAAGGATGCGGTAACCATCGGCCGGCGCCTGCTTGCCGGCTTCGGCTTTGAGCCAGCCGGCGAGCAGGATGATGGGCTGGCCGGGTTCGGCCCCGCGGCCGCGTGATGTCGTCTCGGGGAGAAAAAGGCGCGTGCCCGGTCCCAGGCCGAGGATCAGTCCGTCGCCGAATTCGACCACGCCGATGCCGCGATTGTCGGTTTCGAGGATGTCGCCCGGCTGTACCCGCGCGCCCTGCGCGGCCTGGAGCGCCATGGTGCCGCGCATCACGCGGATCGCGCCCTCGGCGACCGTGACGACACCCACCTCGGCCGCGCCGAGTCGCCCACTCAGCAGCAGGAGGAACAGCATCCCCGTGAAACCAAGTGTCCGAGCAATCATGACCATGCCGGAGCCACGTTCTCTCTGTCGGTTGTTTTTGTGAGCACTACTGTGCCGCAGACGCCTACCTGTGGCAACACAACTTTCGCACTATGACTGCAGTATCGGGCGGTGCGACGCGATTCGCGTCTAAGGACGGATCGCGGCCTCAGGGCACATCGGCGCCCGGCATGCGGCCCTGAATGCGCCCGGCGTGCGCCTGCAGGCGCGGGCCGAACTTCGCTTCGTACTTGCGCGGGTTGGGCAGCATCACCGCGAGGTGCGCGGCCTGTGCCGCGTTGAGCTGCGCGGACGGGATGCCGTAGTAGCGCTGCGCCGCCGCCTCGATGCCGAATATGCCGCTGCCCCATTCGACCACGTTCAGGTAGATCTCGAGGATGCGCCGCTTGTCCAGCACCGATTCGAGCATCAGGGTGATCAGCGCTTCCTGCATCTTGCGCCAGGGCGTCTTGGACGGCGACAGGAACAGGTTCTTCGCCAGTTGCTGCGAAATCGTCGAGCCGCCGGCCACGACTTTGCCTTTCTTCTGATTCTTCTCGATCGCCTTCTGCATGCCTTCCCAGTCGAATCCCTCGTGATCGATGAACTTGTCGTCCTCGGCCGCGACGACGGCCCGCTTGGCGTGGAGCGAGATGCGCTCGTAGGGCACCCAGCTCTGGCGGATGAAGGCGCGCGGGTCGGATTCGCGCATCTCCTCGAGGCGGATCTCCATGAAGCTCGTCATGTGCGGATCCGCGTAACGCCAGTAGAAGATGTGCAGCAGGTACCAGCTCTGCAGGGCGACGAAGGCGAGCAGCGCGAGCAGCAGCGCGCGCTTGATCCAGCGGCCGACGCGCGTCATCGCTGCAGTTCGCCGCCCAGTTCCACGAGTACCGGTGCGGTATCGGGCCGCACGCCGCGCCACAGCAGGAAGGATTCCGCCGCCTGCTCGACCAGCATGCCGAGGCCGTCGGCCAGGCGGCTAGCGCCCTGCCGTCGCGCCTGTTCCAGGAACGGCGTCAGGCCCTTGCCATACATCATGTCGTAGGCCGTCGAGCCCGGCGCATAAAGGCAGTCGGGAATGCCTGGTGCGGCATCGTTCAGGCTGGCGCTCGTGGCATTCACCACCACGTCGAAGTGGCGTCCGGCCAGCGCGCCGAAGGGCAAGGCGGTCACCGGGCCATGCGGGGAGAATGCATCGCGAAGTTCGATGGCGCGCGCTTCCGTGCGGTTGGCAATTACCAGTTCGGCGGGCAATTCACCGAGCAGCGGCAGCACCACACCGCGCGCCGCACCGCCCGCGCCGAGCAGCAGGATGCGGCGCCCCCGCAACGTGCAGCCGAGGTTGCGCATGAGGTCGGCCACCAGGCCGGCGCCGTCGGTGTTGTCGCCGAGGATTGCGCCGTCGTCGAAACGCAGCGTATTCACCGCGCGAGCGGCCTCGGCGCGGGGCGTGTGCCGATTGGCGAGCGCGAAGGCTTCGAGCTTGAAAGGCACGGTCACGTTCATGCCGCGCCCGCCGGCGGCGAGGAAGTCGCGTACCGTGGCCGCGAAGCCGTCCAGTGGCGCGAGCAGGGCCTCGTAACGCATGTCCTGCCCGGTCTGGCGCGCGAATGCCGCGTGGATGCGGGGCGACTTGCTGTGGGCGATCGGATTGCCGATGACGGCGTAGCGGTCGGTCATGAAACGATCATTCGGCGGCCAGCCGGTCGCCGTTGGTGAAGGTCCATGTGCGGGTGATCTCGATGATGTCGGTGTCGCGTTTGATGTCGGCAGGGAATGGCGCGTATGGCGAGGCGAGTTGCACGATCCGTCGCGCTGCCTCGTCCAGCACCTTTTGCCCCGATGAGCGGTGGATGTCTACGCTCTGCACCGTGCCGTCGGACTTGATGATGACCGAAAGCAGCAGGCTGCCGTAGAGCCGGCCGCGCGCGGCGTCGGGATAGTTGAGCGTACCGACGCGCTCGATCTTCTGGCGCCAGTCTTCGACGTACTGGGCAAAGCGGTATTCCGAGGTGCGCGCGCCGATGAACTTCTTTCTCGGCCGCTTCTGGTACTCCTCGAAATTCTTGTCGATCTGCGCTTCCAGCCGCGCGATCGCCAGCGCGCTGGTCGCCAGATCCGAGCCGGATACCGGGGCAGGCGGTTCGGGCTGCTCGCTCTTGATCTGCTGCTCGGCGATCACCGCGGTTTGGGCCTTGGCCTGCGTCATCAGCTTCTGCTGCATCGCCTCGAGCTGCTGCACGCGGCGCTGGGCTTCGACCAGCGAATCGCCGTCGCGCTTCTGGTGCGAAGCGGGCAGCGGCGTCTTGGCGCGGCGGTCCTCGTCGGTGTTGCCGCCGCCGTCGAGGTTGTTCTGCGCGCGCGCATCGGCCTGTTCCGGGCGCGTCGAACTCTTGGAGTTGACCAGTACCACCTCGAGCTGGCTGTCCTTGTGGCGGAAGATCGAGGCGTCGGGAAACTTGAAGTGCAGCGTCAGTACGATCGCATGCACGAACAGCGACGCGGTGATCGCCAATTGCAGCCGGTTGTCGGGGTTGGAAAGCATGCCGCGCCACACCGGGCGCGGAATCGACGACCTCGCCCTGGGCTTGCCGCCTGCCGGTTTGGCGCGCGGCTTGCCCGGGCGGTTCGACGCCGGCTTCGCGGCCGGATCGGCTGGAGCGACGATAGGTTTTGCGGCCTGCGCGGGCTTCGACATGGGCCCGGATTCTACTCCGGCGCGGCTTCCGGCTCCATCTCGTCAGCAGGGCTTTCCGGCGCCAATTCGAGGAATCGGGCGCGGATCTCGGCATCCATCAGGTCGATCGCTTCGACTTCAAGGATGACCGGGGTTCCCGCATCCAGCGCCGGCAGCGAGGGCACGCGCAGCACCAGCGGCAGATGGGTGCAACGCACCAGACTTTCGCGCAGCACGCGGGCGGGCACGCGCGTCTGGCCCTGCTGGCGCAGCCAGCGCAGGCACCACCAGCGTTCCATGTTGCGCTGGAATTCGGCATAGGCGGCATAGGTGAGCTCGAAGTCGCGCATCGCGGTGAGCAGCGCGTCGGACTTTGGTGCGAAGGGCGCGGTTTCGCTGCGCAGCAGCGCGATCATCTGCCACTGGTTCACCAGGTCTACATAGCGGCGCAGCGGGCTGGTCGACCAGGCATAACAATCGACGCCGAGCCCCTCGTGAGGCGCCGCCTGGGTGGTCATGCGCACCTTGCCGCCGTTCTGCGCGCGGTAGAGGCCGGGCACCTTCGCCTCGTCCAGCATGCGGCCCCAGGTGCTGTTGGCGACGATCATCATTTCGGCCACCAGTTTGTCGAGCGGGCTGCCGCGCTTGCGCTCCTCGATCTCGATGCGACCCGGACCATCGCCATCGCCGGCCGTCCAGTCGACGCGGAAGTTGTAATCCTTGCCCAGCTGGTTGGCAGCCGGCTTGCCGCGCCCGGCTTCGAACACGTTGGCAAGCTGCCACAGCAGCAGGAGTTCGTCGCGGAATTCGAAGGGCGGCACCGTGCCGGCGGCGACAGTCTCGTCGTTGAACAGCGGTTCGATGTCGTGGTGGCGCAGGTTGGCAGCGATCGGCACGCACTCGATGCGCGATTCGTGGCCGCGCAGCACCAGGTCTCTGCCTACGTCGAGGTAGAGCGAGAGCGCGGCTGGACAGCCGCCGGCGGCCAGCGTGTAACGTTCGACCAGCCCGTCCGGCAGCATGGTGATCTTGCGTCCCGGCATATAGACCGTAGACAGCCGGCGGCGCGCGATTGCGTCGAGCGGCGAGCCCGGCGCGAAACCCAATCCGGGCGCTGCGATGTGGATGCCGATGCGCCAGCCGTCCGCCGTCGGCGTGACCGACAGCGCATCGTCGATCTCGGTGGTGTGCGCGTCGTCGATCGAAAAGGCGCGTACGCCGGCGAGCGGCAGGTCGCCGGGTTCGGCGGCTACTTCGTGCGTCGGAAAGTCGGTGCCTTCGGGGAACTGCTCGAACAGGAAGCGGCCAAGATGGTAGTCGTGCGCGCTGGCGATGCCGCCGGCGCGCGCCAACAGTTTCGGCGCAGATGCGCCGCTTTCGCCGCAGGCGGCTTCGAGTGCCTTGGCCTCGAGGCGGTTGCGATCCGGTTTGTAGAGCAACTGCTCGATCAGCGGCGCGAACTCTGCCGGCAGGCGGCCGGCGAGCAGGTCGGCGGTCATGCGCTCGATGGCTGCGGCCTGGTGTTTCTTCTTCTCCAGCCCGGCCAGCGCGGCCTGCAGGATCTCTGGCGGCGCCTTGCGGAAGCGGCCCTTTCCCTTGCGGTGAAACCAGATCGGCGCAGCATGCAGGCGCAGCAGGATCGCGGTGGATTCCACCGCGCCCGGTTCGTGTCCGTAGTACTCGCGGGCGAGCTCGCCGAAAGCGAACTCGGCGTCGCCGCAGACCTCGTAGAGGAATTCGGTTTCGATCGTTTCGGCTTGGGACTCGGCGGCGTCGAGCAGGCCAGCACAGCCCGGTTCGCGAAACCGCAGCAGCACGTTGGCCGCCTTGATCTTGGCGCGCTTGCCGGAGGCGGTTTCGACCTGCAGGGAAGTGTCGTTATCGGTGAGGATTGCGGCGGTCTTGAAGCTGCCGTCTTCCTCGAACAGGACGTTCATTGCGGCGGGGCGGGATTGCTCGGCCAAGAATTATACAGGAGGTGTCTGTCGCGCCGGCGCGCCGCGGAGGTGCGCCGATCTGGGTCTCGCAGGAATGGCAGGCCTGAGGTCCGCATGGGATGGCCGTTTCAGGCGTGCCATTTCCGGAGCCGGCGTCCCGCCTGGCGTGTCGCGGTGCATGCCTGAAGAGCGCCTGTTCATGCGCCTTCCCGGCCGGTTCAGATCTTCGTTCTTGCGCCGTTACAGGACGATAACGACAACCCTTGGAATCGCCACAAAACGATGCTGAAGCGAATCTCCACCGGCCAATTGCGCACCGGCATGTTCCTGCAGGAGTTGTGCGGCTCCTGGCTCGAGCACCCGTTCTGGCGCACCAGTTTCAAGATCACCGACCCGAAGGACATCCGCCGCATCGTCGAATCGGGGATCCGCGACGTGTGGATCGATACCGCGAAGGGTCTCGACGTCGCGCCGCCCGTGGTTGCCCAAGCCGCCCCCGAACCAGCGGCCGAACCGGCGCCTGTCGTGGCGCCCGAGGAGCTGCCGGCGCCGCCCGCCAGGGTGGAGGCCGCCGCCGAACTGCAGCGTGCGGCACGCATCGTGTCGACGGCGAAGGAGGCCGTCACCTCGATGTTCCAGGAAGCCCGCATGGGCCAGGCGATCGACGCCGAATCGGCCGGCCCGCTGGTCGAGGAGATTGCCGGCTCGGTTCTGCGCAATCCGGGTGCCCTGATCAGCCTGGCGCGGCTCAAGACCAAGGACGACTACACCTACATGCATTCCGTGGCCGTCTGCGCACTGATGGTCGCGCTGGGGCGCGAACTCGGGCTGGACGAGAAGATGATCCGCGAGGTCGGATTGGCCGGGCTGCTCCACGACATCGGGAAGATGGCGATTCCGCTCGACATCCTGAACAAGCCGGGCAAGCTCACCGATTCCGAGTTCGTCTGCGTCAAGTCGCATCCCGAGGAGGGCTGGAAGATGCTGCAGGAGGGGCGCGGCGTCGGCGAAACCACCCTCGACGTCTGCCTGCACCACCACGAAAAGGTCGACGGCAGCGGCTATCCGCACCGCCTCGCCGGCGACGCGATCAGCCTGGTCGCCAAGATGGGCGCGGTGTGCGACGTGTATGACGCAATCACCTCCAACCGTCCCTACAAGGCCGGCTGGGCGCCGACCGAATCGCTGCGCAAGATGACGGAATGGTCCAACGGCCACTTCGACCCGACGGTGTTCCGCGCCTTCGTCAAGGCGGTCGGCATCTATCCGCTGGGCAGCCTGGTGCGATTGCAGTCGGGCCGGCTCGGCGTCGTCGTGTCGCAGACCGGGAAGTCGCTGCTGACGCCGCAGGTGAAGGTGTTTTTCTCGACCCGTTCGAACGCCCATGTGCGGCCGGAACTGGTCGATCTCGACCGGCCGGGTTGTCCAGACCGCATCGTCGACCATGAAGATCCGTCTCGATGGGGATTCGGTGACCTGTCGGAGATGTGGGCGACTGCAGGTTGAGCGGCGCGGTTGCCGCCCGAGCCGGGGTTTTCCCGGTCTACGCGGCGCCACGGTGGGCAGCGCATAATCGCCGGAAACGCGGGCAGCATGTGCGATAGAGATCGTCGCCCCGCGCGTCCGGGCTATTCCCTCTACCATAAGAACGCAATGCGTCGCCTATCCGATCGACTTGCTTCGCTTTTGCTCGCCGGGCTGTATGGACTCGCCGGCGCACTGTGGATTTTCTTCAGCGACCGGTTTCTCGCCGCGATCAGCCGCGATCCCGACCAGCTTACGCGTTACCAGACCTGGAAGGGCTGGGGTTACGTGCTGTTGTCGACCCTGCTGGTGCTCGGCCTTATCCGGCTCGCGCAACGCCACCGTTCGTCGCGCGAGGACGAGGTGCGGCGCACCAATGCGCTGCTTTCATTGCGCAGTCAGGTTGCCCAGGCGATGGTGCGCCTGCGCGGCACACCGGGCGTTCTGGATGGGGTGTGCGAGGCCGCGGCGGAGAGCGGCGATTTTCCGCTGGTCTGGATTGCGCGTCTCGAACCGGCGAGCGGCAGCTGGGAAATCCTCGCCCACGGCGGCACCGCCCTGGAGGTGCTCGACGCACTCAATGTCGGACCGGACGCGCGCGTGGGTCAGGCGTCCGAGCTGCAGACGCAATTGCTCGCCGGACGTGCCTTTGTCTGCAACGACCTCTCGGTGGCGCCGTTCTCCGCCGCGTGGCGCGACCGCGCCATGGCGCTCGGCATCCCGGCTTTGCTGGCGCTGCCGATCCGTCCCTTCGATCGCGTCGAGGCGGCAATCGCATTCCATTCGAATGTCCGCGGCCGCTTCGGCCCGCGCGAGGTCGAGTTGTTCGAGGAGGTCGCACGCGATCTTGCATTTGCCTTTGCTTATGCGGCTCATGAAGGTCAGCGCGACCAGGCGGAACTTGCGCGCCGCGAAACCGAGGCGCGCTTTCGCGCCACGTTCGAGCAGGCCGCGGTCGGCCTGGCGCATGTCGCGCCCGACGGCCGCTGGTTGCGTGTCAACCAGAAACTGTGCGAAATCGTCGGGTACACGCGGGACGAGTTGTTGGCGCTGACATTCCAGGACATCACCCACGCCGAGGATCTCAATCTCGATCTGGTTCACATACGCCAACTTTTGCAGGGCGAGGCAAATACCTACTGCATCGAGAAGCGCTACATGCGAAAGGAAGGTACGTCGGTCTGGATCAATCTGACGACTTCGCTGGTGCGCGATGCTGCCGGACAGCCTGATTACTTTATTGCGGTCATCGAGGACATCCAGGCGCGACGCCAAAGCGAGGACGAAGCAAGGTTGTTCCGCCGCCTGCTCGACAACGTCCGCGACGGCATCTACGTCTATCGGCCGAACACCACCGTGCCGATCGACGTAAATGAAGCCGCTTGCCGGATGCTGGGCTATACGCGATCCGAACTGTGCCGCATGGACGTCACGCAGTTCGCGGATTTCCGGCCCGACGAACGCCGCTGGTCGCAGTACGTCGATCAGGTGATGCAAAGTGGCCACAGCCTGTTCGAGGACCGACATGTGTGCAAGGACGGTCGCTCGATGCCGGTCGAGGTCAGCATCAGTCTGGTGCACGCCGGCGGCAATCCTTACCTGGTCACGGTGATTCGAGACATCACTGAGCGCAAGCAGGCAGAACGCGCCCTGCGCGAAAGCGAGGCCCGCCTGCGCACCATCTTCGACGCGATTGCTGATGCAATCGTCCAGGTGGACGCGAATCGGCGCATCGTGTTGGTCAATCCTGCATTCACGCGAATGTTCGGCTATGGGCCGGACGAAGTGACCGGACGGACCACGGCATTTCTCTACGCCGATCCAGCAGGGTTTGGCGAGGCGGGGAGCAAGTATTACGTGAACAAGCTGGACATCAAGGAAGGTGCACAGCCGCTTACGCTTCCCTTCCAGATGCAGTATCGGTGCAAGGATGGCTCGACGTTCTGGGCCGAGTCCGTCGGCGTCTCGATCAAGGATCCGGAGGGCGGACTGACGGGCTTTCTCGCATTGCATCGGGACGTCACCGAGCGCCGGGAGGCAGAGCGCGCGCGGCAGCAAAGTGAGGAGCGCCTGGAGCAGGCGATCAGCGTGGCGGGTCTGGGTTCCTTCGATCACGATCATGTGACGAACACGCTGCACTGGTCACCCCGGCAGCGCGAGATGCACGACTGGCGCGCGGATGAACCCCCTTCGCTGCCGTCACTCATCGCGTCGGTGGCGCCGGCGGATCGAGCCGGTTTCATCGAGGCTCTGGAGCGCGCACACCGGCCTGGCGGCGACGGCATGTTCGCGATCGAATACCGGATTTCCCTGGCGGATGGCAGTGTGCGCTGGCTCAGTGCCCGCAGCCGCACCTTCTTCGACGGCGAGGGCGAGAACTGCCGCGCCGTGCGCACGATCGGGGCGGAGCTCGACATCACGCCGCGCAAGCTCGCCGAACAGGCATTGCGCGAGAACGAGGAGCGCTTCCGCACATTGGTCGAACAGGCTTCCGATGCGTTCTTCGTTCACGACGAGACGGGTGCCGTCGTCGACGCGAACCGCCTCGCCTGCGAAAGCCTCGGCTATGCACGCGACGAACTAATGCGCATGTCGGTCGTCGATATCGAACGGGGTTTCGATACTGCCTATCTGCGGGACATGTGGAACACCCTGCAGACAGGGCAACCGGCGCGCCTGTATGGCACGCACAGACGGAAAGACGGTAGCGAGTTCCCGGTGGAGATCAGCGTGAGCGCCTGTTATGTTCGTGGCAAGCGACTCTTTCTGGCATTGGTGCGCGACATTACCGAGCGCCTGCGGGCCGAGGAAGCCATTCGCACGCTCAACACCGAACTCGAACATCGCGTCAATGAGCGCACCGCGGAACTGCGCGCCGCCAACGCCGAGCTCGACAGTTTTGCGTACGCGGTTTCCCACGACCTGCGCGCGCCGTTGCGTGCCATGAACGGGTTCAGCCAGGCCCTGGTGGAAGATTACGGAAGCACACTGGATGAGCAGGCGCACGTCTATCTGGAACAGATCGTACGGGCCAGCAGGACGATGGGCGATCTGATCGATGGTCTGCTGCAGCTTTCACGTCAGACGCGCGGTGTGCTTCGTCGCGACCGCGTGGATCTTTCCGCAATTGCGGAGCGCGTGCTTGCCGAGTATGCCCATGCCGATTCCCATCGGCGAGTGAGCTGGCAGGTTGCCCCCGGGCTGATGGCGCGCGGGGACGGGCGCATGCTCGAAGCAGGGATGCGCAATCTGCTTTCCAATGCTTGGAAGTACACGTCGCATGTCGAAGAGGCGAAGATACGGGTCTATCCTGACTCCGAGGGAGGCGAGCGATTCATCTGCATCGAGGACAACGGGGCGGGGTTCGACATGGCGCATGCCGGGAAGCTGTTTCATCCGTTTCAGCGATTGCATCGGCAGGACGAGTTTCCGGGGCTCGGCATCGGCCTTGCAACGGTGCAGCGCATTGTAAATCGGCACGGCGGACGCCTGCGTGCGATCGGTGTCCGCGGCGCGGGCGCAACGTTCAGTTTCTCCCTGCCTCTGGTCGCTTTGGCTGACGAGGAGGACGCATGAAAGCCAGAACCATATTGCTCGTCGAAGATAATCCGCAGGACGAGATGCTGACCCTGCGCGCGTTGCGCAAGGTGCATCTGGCCAACCATGTCGACGTCGTGCGCGATGGTCAGCAGGCGCTGGATTTCCTGTTCGCCGAAGGCGAATTCGCTTTCCGTTCCGGGCAGCCTTTGCCAACGGTGGTGATGCTCGACCTCAACCTGCCGCGCATAGGAGGCCTCGAGGTGCTCGAGCGGTTGCGCGCAGACGAACGCACGCGATTGCTGCCGGTGGTCATCCTGACCTCGACTGACGAGCAGCGCGACCGGGTTGCGAGCTACCGCAACGGTGCGAACAGCTTCGTGCGCAAACCGCTGGACTTCGGCGAGTTTGCCGAGACGGTCGCCAGACTGGGTGTTTATTGGCTTGCCACCAACGAACCACCCGAGGAGGGGGAGGGCGGCCGGTGAAGTTGAACCTGCTGTTGATCGAAGACAATCCTGCCGACGTACTGCTGATAGAGCGCTACCTGCGAGAGCATGGCGTGGAGGTATCGCTGCGCCATGTGGCCGATGCCAGGCAGATCGCGGATGCAATCGACGAATCGATGTGGGATGCCGTGTTGTGCGACTTCAACCTGCCCGGCATTGATCTGGGGGCATTGCTGGCGCGCCTGCAGTCGCGGCTTCCGGATGTGCCGGTCATTGTCGTTTCGGGTGTCGTCGGAGAGGAGCGTGTGGTCGATCTGCTCAAGGCCGGTGCGTGGGATTTCGTGCTCAAGGACCACCTGATACGGCTGTTGCCTGCGATCGACCGCGGGCTGGCGGAAGCGGCCGACCGCCGGGGACGTCGTGCTGCGGAGGCCGCCCAGCGCGAGGGCGAGGCGCGTCTGCAGTCCTTCCTCGATGGCTCGGACAGCATTGCCTGGATCAAGGATCTGTCCGGACGGCTCCTGTCGGTCAATCGGTACATGGCCGACCTGCTCGCAGCGCCTCCCGAACGGCTGGTCGGCCGCACGGCAGGCGACCTGTTCCCGGCGGATCTTGCCGACGACTACTCGCGCAACGACCGTCTGGTGATCGAGTCGGGCCAGGCGATGACCTTCGAGGAGCGCTTCCGGCTGGGCGACCGTGAACTGATCTACAGTGCAGCGAAGTTTCCGATCCGTGATGCCAGCGGACGCATTTTTGCGATCGGTGCGATCAGCCGAGACATTACCGAACGGCGCGCGCTGGAAGCTGCGGTACGTGAGAGTGAGGCGCGCGCGAACCTGATTCTCGATGCGTCGCCCGAAGCCATGTTGGTGGTGGACGCGCGCGGCTGCATCGTCCGCAGCAACGACAACGCGGACCGCGTATTCGGGTACACGTCGGGTGAGCTGGTGGGCATGGCCTACGACCAACTGGTGCCAGAGGATCTGCGACAGGCGCATCGGGAGTCTCACCAACGTTTCATGGCCAGCCCGCGCCAGCGGCCGATGGCGCAAAGCAGGGAGCTTTCGGCACGGCGGCGCGACGGCAGTTGCTTTCCGGCGGAGATCGCGCTGGCACCGATCGAATACGGTGGCGAAAAGCAGGTCATCGTGACCGTGCTCGACGTGAGCGAACGCCGCAAGGCAGAGCGCGAGCGTGAGCAGTTGATGAAGGTGGTCGAGATATCCGGCGACATGCTGACCGTGCTCGATCGGGATCTGTGCTATCTGGTGGCGAATCCCGCCTACGCGCGGCAGTTCGGCCTGACGCCGGAAAGCATACGCGGACGCAAGGTCAGCGACGTACTCGGGCCGCAGATGTTTGCGGATGTCGAGCCGCAATTGCATGGCGCCCTGGAGGGCAAGGATCAGCATTTCTTCGTCTGGCGCAGCTTTGCCCGGGGAAGACGCGTCGCTCTGGACATCCAGTATCGTCCGTTCGCGCCCAATGGTCGCATCGAGGGCATTGCGGTGAGCTTGCGCGATGTCACCGAACGTGTGCTTGCGGAGCAGGCGCTGGCCCGCGCCCAGTCAATGGCGAGGGTCGGGAGCTGGCGCTACGACGTTGCGACGGATGTCTTCCATGTATCCGATGAAGCCATGCACTTGTTCGGCTGGCACGAGCCGTTGAACCGTGGAGCGGATCTCAGGGCATACGTTCACCCAGACGACTTGCCGCAGGTCCGTGCCAGATGGGCGCAGTCGCTTGCAGGCGGCGAGTCGTACGACACCGAGCATCGTATCGTGATCGATGGCGTCACTCGTCATGTGCACGTGCTCGGCGAGGCGACAAGGGACGAACACGGTGCCGTAATGCATATGGTCGGCGTCCTGCAGGACATCACCGAGGTGCGCGAGGCGCAGCTTGCGCTCCAGGCGCAACAGGTACATCTGGAGAACCTGGTCGCGGCGCGAACGGCTGCGTTGCAGCAGCAGACGAGCTACCTGCATGCACTGATCGACAATTTTCCGTTCCGCGTCTGGCTGAAGGATCCAGAGAGCCGATATCTTGCCTTGAACCGCGCCAACAGCGCGTCCGTCGGGCTGACTGTCAACGATATTGTCGGCAAGACGGACGAGGAGTTCCTGCCACGCGAGCTCGCGAACCGCCGGGTCGAGGAAGATCGGTCGGTGATGCGCGAACGCCAGCCTCGCACGGCCGAGATAAGGGTCGCGGGCGAGACCGGGGACACCTGGTTCGAGACCTACAAGGCGCCGGTGTTCGATACCGGTGGCGGCGTCATCGGAACCGTCGGCTATGCTAGAGACATTACAGAGCGCAAGGTGCTGGATGCCGCGCGCGAAGCGGCGCTCGCCGAGGCGCAACGGCTCGCTCGCGTGCGCAGCGATTTTCTCGCCAACATGAGCCACGAGATCCGTACGCCGCTTGCGGCGATCCTCGGCCTGGCGCAGGTTGGCTTGCGCGGCGATGCTGGGCGGCGTACCGCCGAGACGTTTGCACGCATATTGGACTCGGGTCAGCTCCTGCTGGGGGTGATCAACGACATCCTGGATTTTTCCAAGATCGAGGCCGGCAAACTGACCGTCGAGAACGCTGCCTTCGATCCGTGCGAAGCCGTCGACCGTGCGGTGGATTTCGTATCCGCGCAGGCGGAAGAAAAGCGGCTGGCGTTCATCGTGGAAGAGGCTGCCGATTTGCCGGCCGTCTGTTCGGGTGACAAGTTGCGCGTGTCGCAAGTTCTGGTCAACCTGCTGTCGAATGCAGTCAAATTCACCGAACGCGGGAGGGTGTCGCTCAAGGTATCGCGTGAGACCGAATGGCTGCGCTTCGACGTCGTCGATACCGGCATCGGCATGAGCCCCGGACAAGTCGAGCGATTGTTCCAGCCGTTCGAACAGGCCGACACCAGCACGACGCGTCGTTTTGGCGGCACCGGCCTCGGACTCGCCATTTCCGGGCGTCTGGTGGACCTGATGGGCGGAAAGCTCTCGGTTGATAGCCGTCCCGGTGAAGGATCACGCTTCACGCTGCGCGTCCCGTTGCGCGATGCCTCGGCACCCCGTGCCGCACAGTCGGCCGAGGTTACGCTGGTGGGCCTCGACGGAGAGACGCTGTCCGGCGTCATGGCGGCTCTCGAAGAACGTGGCGTTCGGACGTGCGTCGCGGCGCCCGGTAACGTTTTCGCTGGCGCATCCGATCTCGTCGTGCTCGGTTGCGAGGCGGTCGATGCCGCGCTGTCGGCGAGCGCAAATCGCGCCATCGCGGCCGGCCGGCGCGTCGCGCTTGCCTGCCATCACGGGGATTTCTGCGACGGTACGCTACCCCTGCGTGATCGGACGACGCGTCTCGAGTTTCCGCTGCGTGCCCGCCACATCATTTCCGCAGCCCTCGCCGACCCGATGCCGGCACGCAGCAGGCCGCTGCCCCTCCACCCCCGCCTGTCGGGCCTGCGCGTTCTGGCGGCCGAGGACAATGCACTCAACCGTGTTGTTCTCGAGGAGATACTCCAGGCTGAAGGTGCGCTGCTTACGCTGACCGAGGACGGCGAACGTGCGCTCGAACAGTTCGACCGCCAGGGCGCCGATGCCTATGACATCGTGTTGACCGACATCCAAATGCCGGGTATCGATGGCTACGAAACCGCGCGGCGCATCCTGTCCCGCTCACCCTCGATGCCGGTGATCGGGCTGACTGCCCATGCGATGCGCGAGGAGCGCGAGCGCTGTCTTGCTGTCGGTATGGTCGAGCACGTGGCCAAGCCGATCGACATCGACGGCCTGGTCGACGCGATTCTCCGGCACGTGCCCCGGCTGGCTCGCGAGGCGCTGCCCGCGGCGCGCGGCGATGCCGACTCGCGTGCCGCGGAAGCGCCGCCTGCAGCGCCCGCCATCGACTGGTCGGCGCTCGAGGAGCGGTTTCCAGGGCGCGCATCGTTCATCGACCGGCTTGCGCAGACGCTGCTGCGCACTCAGGGCGAAACACCGGCGCGGCTGCGCGAGGCTGTGGCGCATGATGACCGAGCGGCGATCGTTTTCATTGCCCACACGCTCAAGGGCATGGCCGGCAATCTGATGGCCGAACGGCTGCACCGTCTCGCACGGGATACCGAGATGGCGGCACGCGAGGAATCGCCGTTGGCCGGCGAGTTGGCAATTCGCCTCGCGAATGCCATGCAGGAGGTGATCGAAGCAGTACAACAACGGCTTGCAGGGGGCGGGTCGGCTGCGGCTACGACCTCGGGTGTGTGACGTGTTCGACTTGGCAGGCGGTCTGCCGACCTATAAAATCGCGGAGTGCTGAGGAGCGCTGCGACCCGTTGCCATGTGATGCGACGGGCCAGGCTCAGCAACAGAACAACGGCGCTCGCAAACCCTTAACTGGTTTGGAGCGCCGTTTCGTTTGCGGGTGCTCCGCGTTTGCCTAGGAGGCACCCATGTCCGCAGTTCCCCAATCCAATTCGCAGTTCTCCGATTTCAAGGTCGCCGACCTTGCGCTCGCGGCGTGGGGCCGCAAGGAGATTGCCATCGCCGAAACCGAAATGCCCGGCCTGATGGCGATCCGCGAAGAATACGCGGCAAGCCAGCCGCTGCGCGGTGCGCGCATCACTGGTTCGCTGCACATGACCATCCAGACTGCGGTGCTGATCGAGACACTGAAGGCGCTCGGTGCCGACGTGCGCTGGGCTTCGTGCAACATCTTCTCGACGCAGGATCACGCAGCCGCGGCAATTGCCGCCGGCGGCACGCCGGTATTCGCCGTCAAGGGCGAGTCCCTCGAGGACTACTGGGATTACACGCACCGCATTTTCGAATGGGCCGACGGTGGCTACTCGAACATGATCCTCGACGACGGCGGCGATGCCACGTTGCTACTGCACCTCGGCACGCGTGCGCAGAGCGATGCGTCAATCCTGGACAAGCCGACCAGCGAAGAAGAGATCTGCCTCTTCAATTCGATCAAGGCCAAGCTCAAGAGCGATCCGAAGTGGTACTCGACGCGCTTGGAGAAGATCAAGGGCGTTACCGAGGAAACCACCACCGGCGTGCATCGCCTGTACCAGATGCACGAGCGCGGCGAACTCAAGTTCCCGGCGATCAACGTCAATGATTCGGTGACCAAGAGCAAGTTCGACAACCTCTACGGCTGTCGGGAGTCGCTGGTCGACGGCATCAAGCGCGCGACCGACGTGATGGTCGCCGGCAAGATCGCCGTGGTCTGCGGCTACGGCGACGTTGGCAAGGGCAGCGCACAGGCGCTGCGCGCGCTCTCGGCGCAGGTCTGGGTGACCGAGATCGACCCGATCTGCGCGCTACAGGCGGCGATGGAGGGCTATCGCGTCGTCACCATGGACTATGCAGCCGAGCATGCCGACATCTTCGTCACCGCAACCGGGAACTTCCATGTGATCAACCACGAGCACATGAAGAAGATGAAGGACCAGGCGATCGTCTGCAACATCGGCCATTTCGACAACGAGATCGACGTCGCCTCGCTGTCCGGTTACACGTGGGAAGAGATCAAGCCGCAGGTCGACCACGTGATCTTCCCGGACGGCAAGCGCATCATCCTGCTCGCCAAGGGCCGGCTGGTGAACCTGGGCTGTGCGACCGGCCACCCCAGTTATGTGATGAGTTCGTCGTTCGCCAACCAGACCATTGCGCAGATCGAGCTGTTTACGAACACGGCGAAGTACCCGGTTGGCGTTTACACCCTGCCCAAGCATCTGGACGAAAAGGTCGCGCGCCTGCAACTCAAGAAGCTCAATGCGCAGCTCACGGTTCTGACCGAGCAGCAGGCAAGCTACATCGGCGTGGACAAGGACGGCCCGTACAAGTCGGATCACTACCGCTACTGATCTGCGGGCATCACGCCCGATTGAGAACGATGCCGTGCGTGTCCGTGGGCGACACGCATGCAGCGGGTCTTTCGGGGCCCGTCGACAGAACACAGGTGACATGATGGCTAACCACCCGACGTACAGCGCGGAGTTCTTTCCGCCGCAGACTGCCGAGGGCATCGAAAAATTGCGTTCGGTGCGCAAGCAGCTACGACAGCTTCCGCTCGAATTCTTCTCGGTGACATTCGGCGCAGGCGGATCGACGCGGGACCGCACGCTCGAAACCGTGCTCGAGATCCGCAGCGAGGGCATCGATGCGGCGCCCCATCTTTCGTGCATTGGCACCACGCGCGACACGGTGCGCGAACTGCTCGATCGGTATCGCGAGGCCGGCATTCGCCGCATCGTCGCGCTGCGCGGCGACCTTCCGTCAGGCGTAGGCGAGTTCGGCGATTTCCGCTATGCCAACGAGCTGGTGGCGTTCATTCGTGAAACTACCGGAGACTGGTTCCACATCGAGGTCGCTGCCTATCCCGAAGTGCATCCGCAGGCAAGAAGCCCTCGCGACGATCTGCTGGCGCTCAAGCGCAAGTTCGATGCGGGCGCGAATTCGGCGATCACGCAGTACTTCTACAATACCGACGCCTACGCAATGTTCATCGACGATTGCGCCAAGCTCGGCATCACCCAGCCAATCGTGCCGGGCATCATGCCGATCGCCAACTTCAGCAAGATTGCGCGCTTCTCCGAGGCGTGCGGTGCGGATATTCCGCGCTGGATGCGCAAGCGCTTCGAGGGATTCGGTGACGATGCGGCCAGTGTGCGAGCCTTCGGCCTCGATGTCGTCACGACGCTGTGCGAGCGCCTGCTGCGCCACGGGGCGCCGGGATTGCACTTCTATACCTTGAACCAGGCGGGCCTCACCAATACCATCATGCAGCGCCTCGGCGCAGCCTGATCTTACTCGTTCGCGAGCCGTTTCTCGGCGCGTGACAGCCAGGCCGCGAAGGTGGTCTCGTAGGCCTGCCGTGCCGCGCCATAGCGCGTCCACACGCAATCCTCGCAGCCGGATTCGCAGCATTCCCCTTCCTGCGGCGGCACCGGGGGATGGGGGGCGGGGTCGTCGGGTGGCGATTCGGGTCTGGTGCAGGGGTGCATCGGCGCTGGCTGGCAGGTAAGCTTGCGATAACGCAAATCTACCAGAGTCGAGCCATGGCCCGATCCCGAGACTTCCTGATTGCACTTTTTTCCGCGTTGCTCGTATCGCCAGTCGCGGCGGATCCATCGCCGCGCGTCGATCCGATGTCCGCGGACGACCTGCGTCCCGGCTGCGGCTGCGCATTTTACGCGCGCGGCAACCGGCTGAATGTGCCGACGGCGGGTCCGCTGCTCCACTGGTCGCTCGACGAGCGCGGCTGGGGGCGCACCAAGCTCGATGGCGAGATCCGCCGTCTCAAGCTGCTCCAGGAAAAACGGCTGCCCGAAGCGCGCGAACGGCCGCAGCATGGCGATCGTCTGGTGCTCGTATTCCAGGAGGACCGATACCACGTGCAAGCGATCGCGTCGGTTACCCAGGCCTGTGCGCCACGCGCCGCCCGCTGCGACACCCTGTACGCGACGCGCCTGCTGTTCCGCCGTGCCGGTGATCCCGCGCTTGAGATCGACGCGATCGGGAAGTGCGGGTGTTAATCGAATTGCACCCGGATGGTGCGCGATGATCTGGGGATTCCCTGCCGCTGCGCTCGGCCTGCTGCTGGTGTCGGGCGGACAGTTGCGCGACCGCCGCGGCGCACGCTTGTGCGGCGTGACGCTGCTTGCTTTTGCCCTGTGGGATTTCTCGGCCGTGTCGTGGCGCTCGCCCGATGGCGGCGGCGCACTGCGCTTCGACCTCGTTTTCCTGCTGCCGATCGCGCTGGCCGCGTCGGTAGGCGGCATCCTCAACCTGTTCGCCCGGCCGCTGCCGTCCAATGGGGCCGATGAGCCGCCTGATGAGGACATGTCCGGGCCGGGCCCCGAAACCTGAGGCGCACGCCGCGTTCGACGCCGGCCCCGATGTCCGGACCGCGGGCTGCTGCCGCCCGCCTCAGGTTTCCCGCGATCTTGCCGTCAATGGTGGTTGCCGACACATAGTTGATTCGGCGAATTGGATATGACTTGAATCGGTGCCGGGTCCGAATTGCAGGCTCCGGCCGACCAAAAGGCGCATCGATTGGATGAGAAGCTCAACCTGCTGGTGATCGGCCTCGACCCGGACCTCCTGGATCTGGTCACCCACAGCCTGCAAGGCAGTTGCAGTCGGGTCGAATCGGTTGATGTACGTGACGGGCTCAGTCGTGCATTGCGGCTCGGGGAGTGGGACGCATTCGTGGTGGCAAGAACGCTGGACGCTTGCGATCTGGCGGCGGTCGTCGGGCAGCTTCGGAGCGCAGCACCGGGGAGCCGGGTGATCGTCGTGTCCCGGGCGTCTGATGACGCGGCTGCAGCGAACCTGCGCGGCATTGATGCCGACGAGCATCTTATTGCAGACCTGCCGGACCGGTTCGCCGATTCACTCGGGCGCGCCTTGGGGAATTGCCACATGCAGCGCGAACTGCGGCAACTGCGCGCGGTTCTGCAGGAAAGCGATTCGCGGCTGGAATGTGCGCGGGATGCGCTTGCCGCCAGTGAATCCCGTGCCAACCTGATCCTCGATCTGGTGCCCGAGGCAATGCTGCTGATCGATGCGACGGGGTGCATCCAGCGGGCCAATCTTCGGGCTGCCAAGGTTTTCGGATATCCGCCGGGGAAGCTGCACGGCATGCCGCTCGAGGCGCTGATCCCGCAGCGACTGCGTGCGGTCCATCGCACCCACGTCGCCGCTTTTGCGGCAAATCCGCAGCCGCGGCAGATGGGCGTCGGGCGCGAACTGGTGGCCCTGCGAAGCGACGGAGCGGAGTTTCCGGTCGAAGCGTCGCTCGGGCCAGCGCAGATCGATGGCAGGTCGCACGTGATCGTGACGTTGGTCGATATTACCGAACGCCGCCGCGCCGCTATCGAACTGCAGCGTTTCGAGCAGATCGTACGAACGTCGCCCGACATGTTGGCCTATGTCGACCGCGACCTCCGCTATCAGGTGGTCAACCCGGCCTACGCAATGCAGGTCGGCGGATTGCCGGAAGATTTGGCCGGCAGGCGAATCCGCGAGGTGTTGCCGCCGGAGGTCTGGCATGACATCGAACCGATCCTGCTGCGCGCGCTTGCCGGCGAGGAATTGAGCTTTTCCTCCCGCCGCGTGTTTGCCGACGGTGAGGAGCATGTGCTCGATGCAACCTATCGGCCGTTCGTCGTTGACGGCAATGTCACAGGCATCGTGGTGAGCCATCGCGACGTGACCGGGCGCGTCAGGGCGGAGGCCGCGGCTGCGCGTGAAAGCCGTCGTAACCAGATCCTGCTGCGCAATGCCAGCGACGGGATAGCCATCCTCGACGAGTCGGGACGTGTCATCGAGGCGAGCGATTCATTCTGCGACGCGCTCCTTTATACGCGCGAAGAGGTAATCGGCGCCAGCCTGTCCTTGTGGGATGCGCGCTGGAGCGAAGACGACCTTGGCGAAATACTCGCCCGCGCGATTCATGACAGCTCGCGGCGACAGTTCGAAACGCTGTATCGGCGCAAGGACGGCACGACCTTCGAGGTCGAGGTAACCAGCATTACCGTCGACGTCGAAGGCAGGCCGGTCGTGTTTTGCTCCACGCGCGACATCTCGCAGCGCCGTGCCGTTGAACGGGCTCTGAGTGAATCGCAGGCGGTCATCGAGCGAGCGCAACAGATGGCGCACCTTGGCAGCTGGACATACGACTTTGCCAACGACCAGGTCTTCCTCTCCGCCGAACATCAGCGGATATTGATCTGGCCGAGCAACATCTGCAGTGGCGCCGAGCTGAAGGCGCTCGTGCATCCCGATGATGCGGCGCGGATCGCCGGCACTTGGCGGCATTGCTTCGTATCCGGCGAGCCGATGGACGTCGAATACCGCGTAGTCATTAAGGGCGTGGTCAAACACCTGCACGTGCGCGGCGAGATGCGGTTGGATGATCGGGGTCGGGTGCAGTCCGCGATCGGCTTTACCCAGGACGTGACGACGCTGCGCGAGGCCGAGCGCGCACTCGAAGCGCACGCAAGCCATCTAGAGGATGAGGTCGCTGCGCGAACGGCGGCGCTGGCAGTTGCGGAAGCAAAGTTCCGCGGCCTCGTCGAACAATCCTTCGCCGCCATCGATATCTACCAGGATGGTTACTTCCGATATGTCAATCCTGCGTTTGCACGCATATTCGGGTTCGATGGGCCCGAACAGATCGTCGACCGCGTGCGCAGCCTCGATCTGATCGCGCCGGAATGCCGAGAGCGGGTGCTGGAGAACCTGCGGCTGCGCTCGACCGGCGAGGTCGAGTCGATCCAGTACGAGTTCGTTGGTTTGCGCCGGGATGGCTCACGCATCGACCTCGAGGTATTCGGTCGACATTTCGATTACGACGGCCGTCCGGCCACCATCGGCATCGTGATCGACATCACCCAGCGCAAGCTCGCAGAACAGGCGCAGTCGCGTGCGCTGGCCGAGGCGGAGAGGCTAGCGCAGGTGCGGCGCGACTTCCTGGCGAACATGAGCCACGAGATACGCACGCCGCTGTCGGCGATTCTCGGGTTGGCCCAGGTCGGCATGCGTGAGGATAGCGGCCGGCGCAGCAGCCACACCTTCGGACGCATTCTCGATTCGGGCCAGTTGCTGCTCGGCGTGATCAACGACATCCTCGATTTCTCCAAGATCGAGGCCGGCAAGCTTGATGTCGAGGCACTGCCATTCGACCCTTGCGAGGCGATTGACCGCGCGGTTGGTTTCGTCGCACCACAGGCCCAGTCGAAGGGGCTGGAGTTCGTTGTCGAGGAGGCAGCCGATCTGCCTGCGCGTTGTGCCGGTGACAAGCTGCGTCTTTCTCAGATCCTGGTGAACCTGCTGTCGAATGCGGTGAAGTTCACCGAGCGCGGCACGGTGCGATTGCGCGTGGTACGCGATGCCGACTGGCTGCGATTCGATGTCATCGACAGCGGCATCGGCATTGCGGCAGATCAGCTCGAACGCCTGTTTTGCCCGTTCGAGCAAGGCGATACCACGACCACGCGCCGTTTTGGTGGCACGGGCCTCGGTCTGACTATTTCGAACCGGCTTGCCGGGCTGATGGCGGGCGAGCTCACTGCGCAAAGCCGTGTCGGGGAAGGCTCGACGTTCACGCTGCGGATGCCGCTGCAGGATGCGGTCGACCCGGCGCGCGCGCATGAATCGCTCGGGATTGTTTTGGCTGGCATCGGGGACAGTCTGGCAGCCGAACTTTCCGATGCGCTTGTCAGTCGAGGTGCGCGTGCAAGCCGGCGAACGCCGACCGCAGCCTTCGAGCAACCCGCGGATCTGATTGTCATCGACGGCACTGCGTTTGACGCGGCTGTGGCAGCACGGGTCCGGCAGGCGATTGCCTGCGGCCGGCGCGTGGCAGTGGCCCGCCGCGGCGATGTGCAGATTTCGCTGGATGACGAGCTGCGCGCCGGGGTGATCCAGATCGACTATCCCTTGCGTGCACGGCACCTGATCGCAGCGGTACGGGCCGGTACCGCTGCGTCCGACGCCTCCTCAGGGGTGTCCGGCGGCGCACGCCTTCGAGGCGTGCGCGTGCTCGCTGCGGAAGACAACGCGATCAATCGCGAAGTTCTGACCGAGATAATGGCACTCGAGGGCGCGCAGCTCACGCTTGCCGAAGACGGCGAGCAGGCGGTGGCGCGCCTGCAGCGCGATGGGGCGCGGGCTTTCGACGTACTGCTGACGGACATCCAGATGCCCGGCATCGACGGATATGAAACCGCGCGGCGTGCACTCGCCCTGGCGCCTGACCTGCCGGTGATGGGCCTCACTGCGCATGCCATGCGCGACGAGCGCGAGCGCTGCCTTGCCGCGGGCATGGTCGAACACATTGCGAAGCCGATCGACATCGATGCACTGGTGAATGCCGTCCTGCGCCACCTGCGTCGCCCCGATCATGCACCTGCAAGCATGGCAGCAGGTGCGCCTGTCACGCCGCAGGCCGCTAACGGGGCGGTCGATGTCGTCGAGCCCGCGATCGACTGGGAGGCGCTCGAGAGGCGCTTTGCGGCGCGTCCTGCGTTCGTTCGCCGGCTCGGTCAAATGCTGCTGCAAGGCCAGTCCGGCATGCCCGCCCGGTTGCGCGAACTCGCGGCCTGCGGCGATTATGCGCAGATCGCATTCGTCGCCCACACGATCAAGGGTGTGGCTGGCAACCTGATGGCAAGGCCGGCGGAGTCGCTTGCGCGCGAAACCGAGGCTGCGGCGCGTGGATCGTCACCCGAAGCGCTGCAACTCGCGATGCGGTTGGCCGAGGCAATCGAAACCATGTTCGCGGCGACGCGGGCGCGCTTCCCTGGCATCGAAACGGCGGCGGCCCAGACCGTTGGCGGCTGAGGGGCGCTGGCCTGCTGCTGGAAGGAGAGCCATGCCGCCCTGGAACCCGCATGAATAAACGATCTTCGGCAGGCAAGCCCGGAGGGGCAATCGCCACGGGCGTCTCCGGCTAGGCGAGGGAGAATTCAGGGGCCGCTGGCGGGGCCGGTACCACGGCTATCGCCGCTTGGCGCCTCGAGCGGGGTGGTCCACATCAGCGGCCAGGCGAAGAGGAAGTACGATATGTCGGCGTTGTGGGCATACCATGCCTGGTGCCAGCCAAAGGTCGCGACCGCGTTGATGCAGTAGAGGATGCCGAATCCGAGCACCACCCACGATGCGTTTTGAACCGGACGCTGCGGGCGCAGCCAGCCCAGTGCGAGCGAGAGACTCAGCAAGAAGGCAGTGCCGATCAACGGCATGTGCCGCTGATGGTGGCCGAACGGATTGTGCATGCGGAACGCATCGCCACCCCAGGCCATCCAAAGCGGCAGCAGGGTCAGCCCGAAGACGACAAGGGCGCACAGTCCGATGACGATCATCTGGCGCAGGTTGTGGCGCCGCGAAGCGAGTTCGGTCAGCCCCCAGCCTGCGAGCGGAACTGCAAAGGCGAGGCGTGTCGACAACAGCAGCCCGGCGCAGCCGCCAAGTACGATGGGCGTTCGCCGCGCCGTCAGCGACAGCCAGAGAAATGCCATGAACAGCAGGCTATTCACGAATAGCGTGCTGCGGCACATGATTTCCCACAGCACGGGTGGTGCCAGCAGGGCCAGCATGAGATGCGGCAGCGCGACGCTGCCTGCGCGGCGCCAGATCCAGGCGACCCACGATCCCCACCCGAGCAGCGTTGCCCAGGCCAGATCGACCCCGAGTGCAAAGGGCGCTACGACGACCTGAAGGAAGGGAAGCGGCGACGGAAAGCCGTCGAACCGGGTGCGTGCCGAATAGGGAAACTCGCCCCGCAGCAGGGCTTGCCACCAGTAGTACACGGCGTCCCATCGATCGACCTGGAAATGCTGCGGTGTAAACCGGTGCAGCGCGACAGCGAGACAAAGCGCCCACGCGGCAAGCACCCACCAGCGCCAGCGGCAACCGATGCGCATTCGCCATAGCGGCGGCCAGAGGAAAGCGGCGCTGATTGCGGCACTCGCGGCTGCGGCTGGCCAGAATCCCGCGATGCGCTCGCCGTACTTGAGCAGGAATATCGCCTGAATCGACAACAGCGCGAACGTGGCAGGCGGATGCGCCAGCCAGCCGGCGCGTGGTTTCGCATTGACCGGATGCATCATCGGGCACGCCGCTCCGGTGAGGGCAGCGCCCGGATGGCCCGGAGGACAAGGCGTTCTAAGCCTGTGGCGGGTGTTGTTGTCATGCTGGCGTCTCGGATGACGGCGTATTGCTGTCGCAGATCGGAAGCGCATGATAGTCCAGGATGCGTGCCAGCCGCTTTTCGGAGGCGGGGGATTCCGGGCGCCGTCTCGAGCGCCAGTTGGCGAGGGTAAAATCCACACTTCAATAAAAAGGGGATGACCATGAGCACACGCCCGTTTCGCATACTCGGCATTCAGCAGATCGCCATCGGCGGCCCCGACAAGGCGCGCCTGCGCAGGTTGTGGGTCGACATGTTCGGCCTCGAGGTCACCGGCAACTTCGTATCCGAACGCGAGAACGTCGACGAAGACATCACCGCGATGGGCAGCGGCCCGTTCAAGGTCGAGGTCGACCTGATGCAGCCGCTCGACGCGGCAAGGAAGCCCGCAGTGCATGAGCCGCCGCTCAATCACGTCGGCCTGTGGGTCGACGATCTTCCGCTCGCGGTCGAATGGCTGACGGCCCAGGGCGTGCGTTTTGCGCCCGGCGGCATTCGTCGCGGCGCGGCTGGCTACGACATTACGTTCCTGCATCCCAAGGCGAACGAGCAGTTCCCGATTGCGGGCGAAGGCGTGCTGATCGAACTCGTGCAGGCGCCGCCCGAGGTTATCTCGGCGTTCGCGAAACTCGCTGGGTGATCAGAGGTCGTGCCAGCGGCCGATGCGGGCCGCCTGGCCGGCCGGCTGGCCGTTCTCGTCGGTGACATTCCAGATGGTTGTGTCTTCGATGACGAAGCGCCGCCCGTCGGCGGCCACGCGCAGGCCGCGGTAGTCGTCGGCAAAACCGTTTGCCGCGACCCGCGCCAGCAGTTGCGCGCGCGCCTCACGGTCGGCCGTCGGTGCGGAGTATCGCGAGGGCAGGCGCGTGAAGCCGGCCCAGTCCATGGCAAAAAGTGCCAGCGCGCAGCGATTGGCGTAGTTGAAAAGGGGGTCTGCCTGCGTGCCGTGGGAGACGATGCCGAAGGGCGCCGCATCAAGGGCGGCCGGCGCATCGGCGGCGGCAACTGCGGGCGGAATCAGGTCGCGGCCGGTCAGGCGGCGGTAGCTTTCGCGCAGCCGGGCCACGTGGCGCTGCAGCCACGCGGCGTCGGGCGCGGCTTCAGAGCTGGCGTGCGGCAAAGGTGTCGCACTGGCGCAAATCGCCGGTCTCCAGACCGCGTTTGAACCAGCGCACGCGCTGCGCCGAGCTGCCGTGGGTGAAACTCTCCGGCACCACCATGCCGCGCGACTGGCGTTGCAGGGTGTCGTCGCCGATGGCGGTTGCCGCATTCAGGCCTTCCTCGATGTCGCCGGATTCCAGCACTTTCCGGGATCGGTCGGCGTGGTTCGCCCAGATGCCGGCGAAGCAGTCCGCCTGCAGTTCCAGTCGCACCGAGAGCTGGTTGCCCTCGACCTCGCTGGCGCGCCGGCGCATGTTCTCGACCTTCTCCGAAATGCCGAGCAGGTTCTGCACGTGATGGCCGATTTCGTGAGCGATCACGTAGGCCTGCGCAAAATCGCCGGGTGCGCGAAAGCGCGTGCGCAATTCGTCGTAGAAACGCAGGTCGATGTACACCTTCTGGTCTGCCGGGCAGTAAAACGGCCCCATGGCCGATTGCCCCGTGCCGCATGCCGTGGGCGTGGCGCCCGAGAACAGCACCAGCCTGGGCTCTACGTACTGCTTGCCACCCTGGGCGAAGATCGCCTTCCAGGTGTCCTCGGTGTCCGCCAGCACCTGCGAGATGAACTTCGCGCCGGCATCGTTGGCTGGCGGCTTTGGTCCCGGCCCGCTCGGCGCTTCGATCGGCGCCGGGCCGGTTGCGGTGTTCAGCACGATCGAGGGGTCGACACCGAAGTACATCGCGACCAGCGCCAGCACGATGGTGCCGATGCCGATCGACCGCCCGCCGATCGGCAGACCGCGCCCGCCGCCGTAACCCTCGCCGCGGCGATCTTCCACGTTGTCGCTCTCGCGACCGTTTTCCATGCGCATGCCCGCTCTCCAGATCAAGCCGAGCGGGCATTTTGGCACAGCCGGGCGGCGGGCTTCACGCCCCGCGCGGCGGTCAGTTCATAAGAAATGTAACGGCGGCGACCACCCAAACCAGAAGACCGAGCCCGGCGAGCACGTGGCGCCGGGCGATGCCTTCGTCAGGCCTGCCGCGCTTGTAGCCGCTGAACATCGCGGCGACGAGGTTCTCGCGATGCGCGATGCTGCCGGCGGCAACACCGGCCAGGTGCAGCACGACCACGGCGAGCGCGGCGCCGGTTGCGCCTTCGTGGACTTCCTCGAACATGTCGCCGCCGATCTCGTTGAACGTCAGCCAGCCGCTTGCAACGCTGAGCGCGCCGAGGACGAGCAATGCAAGGATTGCCCAGGCGCCGGCCGGGTTGTGTCCGGCAAAGTGCTGTGGCTTGCCGGCCAGCAGGCTCTTCAGGTATGCAAGTGCGGCGTATGGTGCGCGCACGAAAGCCGCGAATCGCGCGTGGCGCGATCCGATCAGGCCCCACAGAAGGCGGAACGCGAGTATCGTGCCAAAGGCGTAGCCGCTCGCGACGTGGACATTGCGCAGCGACTCGCTTTCGCTGGTCAGCCAGGCGAGCGCAAAGCTGCCCGCGAGCAGCCAGTGGCCGAGGCGTGTCGGGATGTCCCAGACCAAGATGCGCCGGCCGCCTGCTTCTGCCCGGTTCGTGTCGTCGCTGCGCGTTGCGCCGGCAGCATGCGTGATGGATGACATGTCGATCTCCTGCAAGTGTCGTCGGATTCAGCGCCGCACATTGGGCAGCGCGATGTCGTGTTCGTCGTAGCGCCCGCTTTCGGCGTTGCGGTGGCAGGCTGCACAGTTGGCCGGGCTTTTCACCTTCGGGTCGTGCCAGACGGTGGGCGACAATTCATCGTGCTTCCTGGTGAACCAGCGCGTGTCGGTGATGCGCAGGCTCGCGGCCGCGTTGCGTTCGCCACGCGTCGAGGCATTACGCTCGAGAAAGGTGGTGATGCGAGCTGCAGTTGGCGCATCGAGTGCCGCGTTGCTGCCAAAGTGCCGATCGAGACCGGCCATCAGGCGGCGCCAGGTGTCGGCGGTCAGCAGCGCGGGCGGGTAGGCGACATGGCAGGTGCCGCACTCCTCGAGCCAGGTCTTGTCCGGGTCGGGCGGCATGCGTGAGCCGTCTGCAAACGCGGTGGCCGCGCCGCACAGCATCAGGCAGGCCAGGCTCGAGCGGAACGTGGTTCGTTTCATGATGCACCCCCGGCCACGACAAGGAACCGGACCAAATCGGCCTTTTCGGCCGCACTGCATTCGCGCCCAACCACTTCGGTGCAGTTTCGGCGGAACCACTTCTCCGCCTTGGCGGCATCGGCAAATCGGTCCGGGTTGGCGGAAGGGGCGAGCGGGCGGATCGACTTTGCGGTGATCACGTGCGTGCCTTGTGCCGCCGGCCGTTCAGTATGGCAGGCGGCACAGTTCGGCATTTTGTCGGCGACGTTCCAGTTTCTGAGAAAGAATGCCTTTCCGCGCTCCGCCGAGGCGACGAACCCCTGTTGGGTACGGGCGGCTTCCGTGGCGTAGTCGGCGATCAGATCCTGCGGGCTCGCCGCGTGCAGCGGCAGGGCGACAAGCGTGCCGGCGAGCGCTAGCGAGAGGCACATGGTGCGATTCATTCGTTTGCTCCAGTTCGGTTGTTCAGTTCATGCAGGCAGTCTCCGCGCCGGGGCTGAATGGGCGGTTAAGTCGGCCTTAATCCAGGCTTAGTAACCTTCGCGCCATACAAGTCGAACAAAATGCGATGAAGATCCTGCTCGTCGAGGACGACGCCTTGCTCGGGGACGGCATCCGGACCGGTCTGGTTCGTCTTGGATTCCACGTTTCCTGGGTGAGAGACGGCATCGAGGCTCTGGAGGCGATCGAGTTGAACGGCCTTTCCGCCGTGGTGCTCGACCTGAATCTGCCGAATCTCGACGGCCTTGGCGTATTGCGACGCTTGCGCTGTGCCGGCAATCCGGTTCCCGTCATCATCATGACCGGCAGCGGCGACAAGGCCGACAAACTGTCGGCTCTAGACAGTGGCGCCGACGACTACATCGTCAAACCGGTGGACCTCGACGAACTGGCCGCGCGGCTGCGTGCGCTGATACGCCGGGCGGGAGGGCGAGCGGTATCGCGACTGGTGTGCGGCGACGTCGAGCTCGATCCGGCGGCCCGGCGCGTGTGGAACAAGGGCAAGCCGGTCGACCTGTCCGCACGTGAATTGGCCGTGCTGGAATCGCTGATGGAGAATGCCGGGCGCGTAATGTCGCGGGCACAGCTCGAAGGCAGCATCTACGGCTGGGGCGAAGGTGCGGAGAGCAATACCGTCGAGGTATATGTCCACTACCTGCGCAAGAAGCTCGGCGGCGATTTCATCCGCACCCTGCGCGGCGTCGGGTACCTCGTCGAAGACCTGCCCCAAGGCTGAAGCGGTACCGAAGGCAGGACGCGGCGCGCAAGGCACCCGCGGCCAAATGATCGATCGTCACCCGCATTCCCGCGTGCCCGGCGGATCCTGATTCACATGGGCATAATTCGGCCCATGCCTGCGCAAGCGGGCAGTTCCGGAGCCGATGCGAATGAACCCATCCGAAATCCGCAACGTGGCACGTGAGCCGCGCCGTTACCGTTTCCACGTCCATGTCGCCGTCATCTTCACCGGTCTGACGCTGCTGTCTGGCGGGTTGATGGTGTGGCACAGCCAGCGCGAGATCAGCAGCTTGGCGCTATCGGCCTCGCAGGATGTGTTTCGCCACATCAGTCGCGAAACCGTTGCCGACGTGGGCAGGCTGCAAGCGCCGATCGAGACGCTGGTTGACCTGCTGGCCCAAGCGTCGCTGGTGCGTGCATCGACGCTCGAGCAGCGCCTCGAATCGCTCGCCATGCTGCGCGAAGCGCTGACGCAGAACGCGCGCATTTCCGCGCTGTACGTTGGCTACGACGACGGCGATTTCTTCCTCCTTCGGCCATTGCGCGACGCGGCACTGCGCACCCGGTTCGCTGCGCCGACCGAGGCGCAATTCCTGGTGCAGTCCGTCGAACACGATACCGCCGGGGTCGCGACCGGCGCCTATCTCTACCTCGATGCCGGTCTGGCCGTCCTGCGACGCGACCGCCGGTCCGACTACGTGTTCGATCCGCGCACGCGCGGCTGGTTCGAATCGGCGCGCGTGCGGTCGGCACAGACGCAGACCGCGCCCTACGTGTTCTTCTCCACACGCGAAGTGGGTACCACGTTCGCCCGTGCAAGCGCCGACGGAAGGGCCGTGGTGGGGGCGGATCTCGTGCTCACGGAGCTTTCGCGCGCGCTGGCTGCACAGCAGGTTTCGCCATCGGCGGAACTGGCGCTGTTCATGCGATCGGGCGAGGTGATGGCCTATCGCGACCAAGAGCGCGCGGTGCACGAGAACAACGGCCAGGTCCGGCTCGCGCGGCTCGACGAACTCGGCGCGCCGGTGCTTGAACAGGTGGCGCAGCGTGTTCGCGCCGGCGACGCGGAAGGCGCGTTCGAGGTGTCGGCGCAGGGGCGACGCTGGGTCGGTCTGGTGGCGGAACTGCCGGGCCGCCTCTCACAGACGGTGTATCTGGCGGTGGCTGCGCCGCGCGATGAATTGCTCACGGACGCGCAGCGCATCCTGCGCGAGGAGTTGCTGATCTCGCTCGCGCTGCTGGCCGTCGCGGTGCCCCTCGTGTGGTTCATGGCGCGACGGGTGGCGAAACCGCTGCGGCGCATTGCGCGCGAAGCCGAGGCGATACGCCGATTCGATTTTCGCGCGCCTGTCAGATTGCGCTCCCGCGTGCTTGAGATCGACGAACTGGCACGTTCGATGGGAACGCTCAAATCCACGATTGCGAATTTCATCGATGTCGGCGCTTCGCTTTCCGCCGAGCGGGATTTTGACCGTCTGCTCGCCCACCTGCTGTTCGAGACCCTGAGCATTTCACGCGCGCATGCCGGGCTCATCTACCTGATGCTGGAAGACGAGCGCACGCTGCGTCCGGCCGCCTTGCGACGCGCCGACGGGGCGGCAGCGCATGTCGATCTCGGCGATGTTCCGCTGGGCGACGATTCGCCCTACCCGGCGTTGGTGCGAGCGCTTATGCGGCGCGATACCGTGGTTGCACCGATAGACCGGAGCGACCCGCTGCACGCGCGATTCGCCGCCGCGCTTGACGCCGGCGACCGGCGTACGACGCTCGTCGCGGTGCCGCTGGTCAATCGCCAAGGCCACGTCGTCGGTCTGCTGTGCCTGCTCGCGGGCGAGGGGGAGGAAATCGCCGCCGACCGGCTTGCGCTGATCCAGGCTTTGTCCGGTACGGCCGCACTGGCAATCGAATCGCACCGGCTGTTGCAGGCGCAGAAGGATCTGTTCGTCGCGCTGATCGAGATGCTGGCCGGCGCGATCGATGCCAAGTCGCGCTACACCGGCGGGCACTGCCAGCGCGTGCCGGAACTCGCGAAGCTGCTGGCGCGTGCCGCCTGCGACGCAACCGATGGACCGTTCGCCAGCTTTTCGCTCGACGCCGACCACTGGGAGGCGCTGCACATCGCAGCCTGGTTGCACGATTGCGGCAAGGTGACGACCCCCGATTTCGTGGTGGACAAGGCCACCAAGCTCGAGACGCTCTACGACCGCATCCATGAGGTTCGCATGCGCTTCGAGGTGCTCAAGCGCGACGCGCGAATCGCCTGCCTGGAAGGCATGCTGGACGGCGGCGATGCAGCCGGGCTGCGGGCCGTGCTGCAGACGCAGTTGCAACAGCTCGACGAAGATTTTGCTTTTGTCGCGCAATCCAACCTGGGCGCAGAATCGCTCGACGCGGAAGCGATCGTGCGACTGAAGGAGATCGGTGCGCGCACCTGGCAGCGCACGCTGGACGATCGCATTGGCATTTCATGGGAAGAGGCGCAGCGCAAGTCGCGCAACGCGCCGGCCGCGCTGCCTGCAACAGAGCGCCTGCTGGACGACAAGCCTGAACACGAAGTGGCGCGTGGCGATGCGGATAGAATGCCGGCGGGCAACCCATGGGGCTTCCACGTCGATGTCCCGGCGCTCAAATACAACCGCGGCGAACTTTACAACCTGGCGGTCGGGCGCGGCACGCTGACAACGGAGGAACGATTCCAGATCAACGACCACATGGCGCAGACCATCATCATGCTGACGCGCCTGCCGTTTCCGCGCCACCTGCGCGACGTGCCCGAGATCGCAGGCGGCCATCACGAGAAGATGGATGGAACCGGCTATCCGCGCCGCCTGACGCGCGAGCAGATGAGCGTGCCGGCACGCATGATGGCGATTGCGGACATATTCGAGGCGCTGACGGCGATCGATCGCCCCTACAAGAGGGGCAAGACGCTGTCGGAATCGCTCGCCATCATGGCGCGCATGCGGCGCGACAAGCACATCGACGGCGATCTGTTCGAACTGTTCGTGCGCAGCGGCGTGTACCTCGACTACGCGCGTCGCTTCCTGCAACCGGCGCAGATCGACGAGGTCGATCAGGACGCCCTCTTGCGCGCTGCCTGATCCGCGTGCGGCCAGACAGGAGTGCCAGACAGGAGTCTTAGGCCGTCTGCCGGATTTCCCGCGGCCGCGTGTTGCGGCAAAGTTGCTCCTGCCGGCCGGTGGTGTGCGGCGGAAGAAAGACGGGGAAATCTGCTGGGCCTCCTCCTTCTTTTTCTTGCGCTTTCGCCGTCGCATGCTGTCGGTCGGTACCAGCAAGGATCTTCGAGGCTGCGCTTCGCGGTGAAAGTCGCGTTGCGCGGGCCCGAGTCCGTCGTGTTCCGGTGCAGCCGTGAATTTCGCCGCATCGCGCGGCGCGGCAAACTTCACGATCGGCCAGATTTTTTGCGTGCGGCGTACCGAAAAGCGGAATGTTCCTCGGCGCCGGGCGGGTGATTGCGGCGAAACTTGTTGCAACGATTGTTCGTCCGGAGCACTGCAATGCTGCACGAGGTACCCAACTTCATCCACGTCGATCCGCGCGAGGGGCGCGAGACGCAATTGGTGCACTGGTTTCGCCTGTGCGTAGCCGAATGGAACAACGGCATCAATCCGCGCAATGGGATCGCCATCGAGGAACTGCTGGTGTGGGACAAGGGCCGCCAATGCTACGTGCTCGAAGTGCACCACTATGGCCGCGAGGTGCCGCATGACTGCCAACGCACCGTGCTGGAGCACGACGGCATTCGCGCATGGATCGCGCGGCGCGGCAACGCGATCATTTGGCGCGACGACGCGCAGGTTTTCTACCCTTCCTTCGTCATCCCGCGGCTTCCCGCCGCCATGCAGTTTTCCACGGCCCACGCCCGGGCCGGGCGCGAACTCGCACACCCTGCCTCGCAAGCCGCATGAATCGGCGCTGAGCGGGTAGGAGGGGCGGAACACCGCGTCAGGGGTCGCTATCAGGGGCGGGTGGCTGAAGAACGCCAGCCTGTGCGGCTCTCCGGCTTGGCTGATTCAGCATCCTGACGCTGCTCGGGTACGGTAGCATGCACGTTGGCAGCCATCCTAATATTCTCTTAAGGCTGGGGAAGTAAAACCCGTGCTGCCTTTTCCGACGGCGGGCAGGATTGCATCCGCGCCGTCCGGCTTCAACCCCGATTGCACACGAAGGAATCTTGCCCATGGCGGGTCGCTTGAAAAACGCGTTGATGTTCTTCATGCCGCGAGATCTGCGGCCCAATGTACGAACCTATCTTGCGTTGAGCTGGCTGCACATGCTGTTCGTGACATGGCCGTTCTTCCGCGACGGGAATCCGGCTTTCGTGCCGGGTATTGCACTGGGATTCCATCTTCTGGTGTGGTTTTCCTACAGCTTCCTCTATCTGCTACCGGGTGTTCTGCTGGCGTTGCTGGCCGGCCGCGTCGCAAGGCCGGGATCGTTTGTTCAGCCGGCGGGTTTTGTCCTTGGAACCAGCCTGTGCATATTGTTCCTGCGCGTGGACAGCGTCATCCACGATCTGTACCGCTTTCACTTCAACGGGTTCGTGCTGAACCTCATCACCACGCCGGGTGGCGTCGAGTCGCTGGGCGGGGGCAACGACACTTACCTCTCCGTGGCAGCAATCGCAACTGCGCACATCGCGATTCAGGCCCTGTTGTGGCCGGCCAGTGTCTGGGTGCACCGGGTTCGTGGCCCGAGGATCGGCTGGAAACCCGTGCTGCTGACCCTCGCCATGATGATGATCGTCGAGCGCGCGGTGTTCGGGTTTGCGGATCTGCGGAACGATGGCGCGATACTCGAGGCGTCCAGCACTTATCCCTTCTATTCCCGGGTGACCTTTCGCAGTGCCGCGAAGATGCTTGGTGTCGAGCCGGCAAGCCGGGCCGAAAGGCTCTCGATGGATGTCGAAGGCGGGCGGCTCAACTATCCTGCCGGCCCGGTGCAGTTCTCGACCGTGGCCAAGCCGCCGAACATCGTGATCCTGGTTGCCGAATCCCTGAGATGGGACCGGATGACCGAGACCATCATGCCCAATACGTGGAGGCTGTCGCAGCGCGGACTATATTTTCAGAACCATTTCTCCAGCGGAAACGGTACGAGGGAGGGACTCTTCGGGTTGTTCTACGGCCTGTACGGATCGTACTGGGCAAGCTTCCTCCATGAGAAGCGCAGCCCGTTGCTGATGGACCGGATCAGGCAACTGGACTATCAGCTGGACCTGCGCACCAGCGCGCGATTTACCTACCCCGAGTTCGATCAGACGTTGTTTGCGGGCGTGCCAGCAAAGGATCTTCACGAAAGCCAGGGCACGGTGCCGGCCTGGCAGCAGGATCAGGACAACACCGATGCCCTGATCAATTTCCTGCGGCATCGTGATCCGAAACGGCCGTTCATGAGCTTCTTCTTTTTCGAGTCGACGCACGCGCGTTACGCCTTTCCCGACTCGGCCGTAATCGCGAAGCCGTATCTGGAGAACGTCGACTATGCGTCGATGACCCGGGAGTCGCTGGCGCCCAAGATCGATCAACTGCTCAATCGCTACACCAATGCCTCGCACTGGATTGACAGGCAGATGGGGCGGATTTACGACGAACTGGAGAAACAGGGCCTGCTCGACAACACTATCGTCGTCGTGACCGGGGACCACGGCGAGGAGTTCATGGAAAAGGGTGCCTGGGGGCACAACTCGAGTTTCGTCGATGAACAGATCCGGACGCCGCTCGTGGTCTGGGTGCCGGGAACCGGCCACCGAACGATTGCCGACACCACCAGCCACCTGGACATCGGAACCACGCTGCTGCAGATGCTGGGTGCGCCGGAAGATGCCAGCAGCTATTCGCTTGGCGGGAATCTGCTGAAGACCGGCTCGAGGCCGTTCATCGTGAGCAGCGACTGGCAGAGCATCGGCGTGATTACGCCCGACATGAAGTACCGCATCGCATTCACCAACCGCGGCACGGGGCAGTGGGCGCCGACCGATCCGAAGGACCGGCCGCTACCCGGGGCGCAGCTACCGGAAGTGCTGCAGGCAAACCGTCAGCTCATCCTCGACGCGATCAAGGGGTGTTCCCGGTTTGCCTCGAAAGCGCGATCCTGACGTCGCGCGGACAGCCGCGTTGCGAGGTTTTCGTCGATCGCGACGAAAACCTCGCGATCGACGTTACGCGAACCTCACGATCGGCTGATCCACCGCAAGGCTGTCGCCCTGCTTGGCGAGGATTTCCTCGACCACACAGTCCTGCTCGGCCTTGAGCACGTTCTCCATCTTCATCGCCTCGATCACCGCGAGCTTCTCGCCGGCTTTCACTTCCTGGCCCTGCCTGACGGCAACCTCGCGCAACAGCCCCGGCATCGGCGAGAGCAGGAACTTCGACAGGTCGGGCGGGGCCTTCTTCGGCATGCGCTTGAGCAGTTCGGCGCCGCGTGCACTGACCACTTCGACCTCGGCGCGAACGCCCCAGTGGTGGATGCGGAAGCGGGTGCCGACGCGTTCGACTTGCATCGTGACCGGCTGGCCGTTGATGGTGCAGCGGAATACGGGGTCGTAGAAGCGCCAGTCGGCGAGCACGTCGTAGTCGACGTCGCCGTAGCTCACGCGGTGCCCGCCGGCAATGGCGCGAACCGCGATCGGGTATTCCTCTTCGGCGAACAGGACGACCCATTGGCCGGGAATCTTGTATTCGTGCCCCGGAAGCTGGCCGACGATGCGGGAGGCGCGTACGTGATACAGGTAGTTCACCGCGCCGGCGACGGCGACCAGCAAGGCCGGGTCGTCATGCACGACGTCTTCGTTGTGGAACCCGGTCGGATACTCCTCGGCGATGAAGGCCGTGGTGAACTTGCCGGAGACGAAGCGCGGGTGCGCCAGCACCGCAGAGACGAAACTGATGTTGTGCGACAGGCCGCGGATGCAGAAGGCGTTGAGCGCCTCGCGCAGCCGGCCGATTGCCTGGTCGCGCGTCGTACCGTGGCAGATCAGCTTGGCGATCATCGAGTCATAGTACATCGACACCTCGCCGCCCTCGAACACGCCGGTGTCGACGCGGACCTCACCCGGTACTTCCGGCGGCGGCAGGTAGCGCACCAGGCGGCCGACCGAGGGCAGGAAGTTGCGATAGGGATCTTCGGCGCAGATGCGCGCTTCCATCGCCCAGCCGTGAATGCCGATGTCGCTCTGCTTGATCGACAGTGGTTCGCCGGCCGCCACGCGGATCATCTGCTCGACCAGGTCGAGGCCGGTGATCAGTTCGGTCACCGGGTGTTCCACCTGCAGGCGGGTGTTCATCTCCAGAAAGTAGAAACTCTTGTCCTTGCCGACGACGAACTCCACCGTACCCGCCGACTGGTACTTAACCGCCTTGGCGAGCGCCACTGCCTGCTCGCCCATCTTCTTGCGCGTTTCCGGGTCGATGAATGGCGAAGGCGCTTCCTCGATCACCTTCTGGTGGCGGCGCTGGATCGAGCACTCGCGCTCGTTCAGGTACAGCACCGTGCCGTGTGCATCGCCCAGCACCTGGATCTCGATGTGGCGCGGCTCCTCGACGAACTTCTCGATGAACACGCGGTCGTCGCCGAAGCTGTTGCGCGCCTCGTTGCGGCAGGAGGAAAAGCCCTCGAACGCTTCCTTGTCGTTGAACGCCACGCGCAGGCCCTTGCCGCCGCCGCCCGCCGAGGCCTTGATCATCACCGGGTAGCCGATGCCCTTGGCGATCTCGACCGCCTGCTCCGGCGAGCCGATCGCGTCGTTGTAGCCGGGAATGGTGTTGACCTTCGCTTCCATCGCCAGCTTTTTCGAGGCGATCTTGTCGCCCATCGCGGCCACCGAGTAATGCTTCGGGCCGATGAACACGATGCCCTGCTCTTCCAGGGTGCGCGAGAACTCCTGGTTCTCGGACAGGAAGCCGTAGCCCGGGTGAACCGCCTCGGCGCCGGTCTGCTTGCAGGCGGCGATGATCTTGTCCATCACCAGATAGGATTCCTTCGAGGCGGCCGGTCCGATGCAGACAGCCTCGTCGGCCATGTCGACATGCATCGCATCCTTGTCCGCCTCGGAGTAGACCGCCACGGTCTTGATGCCCATCTTGCGTGCCGTCTTGATCACCCGGCAGGCGATTTCCCCCCGGTTCGCAATCAGAATCTTCTTGAACATGTTCTTCTCTCCAGGTGGCTCAGAGCGGAATGTTGCCGTGCTTGCGCCACGGATTCTCGAGCTGCTTGTCCTTCAGCATCGCCAGCGAGCGGCAGATGCGCTTGCGCGTCTCGTGCGGCATGATGACGTCGTCGATGTAGCCGCGATGGCCGGCGATGAACGGGTTGGCGAACTTCTGCCGATATTCCTCGGTGCGCGCCGCGATCTTTTCCGGATCGTTCTTTTCCTCGCGGAAGATGATCTCCACTGCGCCCTTCGGGCCCATCACCGCGATCTCGGCGGTCGGCCAGGCGAAGTTCACGTCGCCGCGCAGGTGCTTCGACGACATCACGTCGTAGGCGCCGCCGTAGGCCTTGCGCGTGATCACCGTGACCTTGGGCACGGTGCACTCCGCGTAGGCGTAGAGCAGCTTGGCGCCGTGCTTGATGATGCCGCCGTATTCCTGCGCGGTACCCGGCATGAAGCCCGGCACGTCGACGAAGGTGACGACCGGAATGTTGAACGCGTCGCAGAAACGCACGAAGCGGCCGGCCTTGATCGAGCTCTTGATGTCGAGGCAACCCGCCAGCACCAGCGGCTGGTTGGCGACGATGCCGACCGTCGAGCCTTCCATGCGCGCGAAGCCGATGATGATGTTCTTGGCATGGTCCGGCTGGAGCTCGAAGAAATCGCCGTCGTCGACCGTCTTGACGATCAGTTCCTTCATGTCGTACGGCTTGTTCGGGTTGTCCGGCACCAGCGTGTCGAGGCTCATCTCGATGCGGTCGGCCGGGTCGGGCGTGGGCCGCACCGGCGGCTTCTCCCTGTTCGACAGCGGCAGGTAGTTGAACAGGCGGCGCGTCAGCATCAATGCCTCGACGTCGTTCTCGAAGCCGAGGTCGGCCACGCCCGACTTGGTGTTGTGCGTCACTGCGCCGCCGAGTTCCTCGGCGGTGACCTCCTCGTGCGTCACCGTTTTCACCACTTCCGGACCGGTGACGAACATGTACGATGAATCCTTCACCATGAAGATGAAGTCGGTCATCGCCGGCGAGTACACCGCGCCGCCCGCGCACGGCCCCATGATCAGCGAGATCTGCGGGATCACGCCGCTTGCCATGACATTGCGCTGGAACACCTCGGCGTAGCCGCCGAGCGATGCGACGCCTTCCTGGATGCGTGCGCCGCCGGAGTCGTTGAGGCCGATCACCGGCGCCCCGACCTTCATCGCGTGGTCCATGATCTTGCAGATCTTCTCGGCATGCGCCTCGGAGAGCGACCCGCCGAACACCGTGAAGTCCTGTGAGAACACGAACGCCAGCCGGCCGTTGATCGTCCCGTAGCCGGTCACCACGCCGTCACCGGGTACGGAGTCCTTGTCCATGCCGAAGTCGGTGCAGCGATGCTCCTTGAACATGTCCCATTCCTCGAAGCTGCCGGCGTCGAGCAGCAGTTCGATGCGCTCGCGCGCCGTCAGTTTGCCCTTCGCGTGCTGCGAGTCGATGCGCTTCTGCCCGCCGCCCAGTCGCGCGGCGGCACGTTTCTCGTCGAGTTGCCGGATGATTTCCTGCATGTCTTGCTCCCGGTAGTGAACCCTGTTATTCGATCAGGCCGAGCAATCGCTGTGCTGCGAGCGCCGGCGTGGTGCCGCCATGGGCCACCGCATCGGCGAGCCCCGGCAGGGTGGCCTGCACCTGCGCGTTGCCGCGAAAGCGTGCGCGCAGGCCGCGGTCTATCAGTTCCCACATCCAGGCCAGGGCCTGGCTGCGCCGCCTGGCGGTGAACTCGCCGCTGGCATTCATGACTTCGCGATAGCGCGCGATCTCGCCCCAGAATGCGGCGATGCCCTCGCTGCGCAGCGCCGAGATCATCAGCACCGGCGGCTCCCAGCCCGGCGTCGTGTGGCGCAGCATCGACAGCGCGCTGCGGAACTGGCCTTGCGCCAGATTCGCAGCCTGCGGGTCGAGGTCTGCCTTGTTGATGACGATCAGGTCGGCCAGTTCGACGATGCCTTTCTTGATCGCCTGCAGGTCGTCGCCTGCGTTGGGCAGTTGCAGCAGCACGAAAACGTCGGTCATTGCGGCGACCGCTGTCTCGGACTGGCCGACGCCCACGGTTTCGACGATCACGACATCGAAGCCCGCCGCCTCGCACAGCAGGAGCGTCTCGCGCGTGCGATCGGCCACGCCGCCCAGCGAACCGGCCGATGGCGACGGGCGGATGTAGGCCTCGGTGCGCTGCGAGAGCAGTTCCATGCGCGTCTTGTCGCCGAGGATCGAGCCGCCGGACACCGTCGAGGACGGGTCGACCGCCAGCACCGCGACGCGCAGCCCCTGCTCGATCAGGTAGAGCCCGAAGGCCTCGATGAATGTCGATTTGCCGACGCCGGGCACGCCCGATATCCCGATCCGGATGGCATTGCCGGTGTGGGGCAGCAAGGCCTCGATCACCTTCTGGGCGCGCTGCTGGTGATCGGTGCGCGTCGACTCGATCAGCGTGATGGCCTTGGCCAGGGCACGCCGGTTGCGCGCAAGCACGCCGTCGACCAGCGACTGATCGGCGCGGGCGAGCAGGTGGCGTGCGTCTGCGGGGTTCATGCGAGGTGCGGCTTGCAGGCTGCCGCGGACTCAGGCAAGCGCACGCGCCTTGCGGATCGCGGCCAGCACGTCCTTGGCTGCGGCCGGGATCGGCGTGCCGGGGCCGAAGATGCCCGAGACGCCTGCCTTCCACAGGAAATCGTAGTCCTGCGCCGGGATCACGCCGCCGACGAAGACGACGATGTCGTCCGCCCCCTCTCGCTTGAGCGCCTCGATCAGTTGCGGCACCAGCGTCTTGTGGCCGGCAGCCAGCGTCGATACGCCGATTGCATGGACGTCGTTCTCGATCGCCTGGCGCGCGGCCTCGTCGGGCGTCTGGAACAGCGGCCCGATGTCGATGTCGAAGCCGAGGTCGGCAAAGGCCGATGCCACCACCTTGGCGCCGCGGTCGTGGCCGTCCTGGCCGAGCTTGGAGATCATGATGCGCGGGCGGCGGCCTTCGTCGGCGGCGAACTTGTCGATCTCGGCCTGCAGATCCTTCCAGTTCGCATCGGCCTCGAATCCGGCGCCATAGACGCCCGAGACGCGCTGCGAATCCGCGCGGTAACGGCCCCAGGCCGTCTCGAGTGCATCGGAAACTTCGCCCACCGTCGCGCGCAGACGGATCGCCTTGACGGCCAGGTCGAGCAGGTTGCCCTGGGCGTTCGTCCCTTCATGCATGGCGCATTCGTTCAGGGCGGCAAGTGCGGCTTCGACCGCCTTCCGGTCGCGCGTCGCGCGGATGCGCGACAGGCGCTCGATCTGTGCTTCCCGCACCGCCACATTGTCCACGTCGAGAATGTCGATCGGGTCTTCCTTGGCGAGTTTGTACTTGTTGACGCCCACGATCACGTCCTTGCCCGAATCGATGCGCGCCTGCTTCTCGGCCGCCGCGGCCTCGATCTTGAGCTTGGCCCAGCCGGAGTCGACCGCCTTGGTCATGCCACCCATCGCCTCGACTTCCTCGATGATCTTCCAGGCCGCGTCGGCCATGTCCTGCGTCAGCTTCTCCATCATGTAGGAGCCCGCCCACGGGTCGATCACGTTGGTGATGTGCGTCTCCTCCTGGATGATGAGTTGCGTGTTGCGCGCGATACGCGCCGAGAACTCGGTCGGCAGCGCGATCGCCTCGTCGAGCGCGTTGGTGTGCAGCGACTGGGTGCCGCCGAACACTGCAGCCATCGCCTCGATCGTGGTGCGCACCACGTTGTTGTAGGGGTCCTGCTCGGTGAGCGACCAGCCGGATGTCTGGCAGTGCGTGCGCAGCATCGACGACTTCGGGTTCTTCGGCTTGAATTCCTGCATGATCTTCCACCACAGCATGCGCGCGGCGCGCATCTTGGCGATCTCGAGGTAGAAGTTCATGCCGATCGCCCAGAAGAAGCTCAGGCGGCCAGCGAAGTCGTCTACGTCCAGACCCTTGGCCAGCGCGGTCTTCACGTATTCCTTGCCGTCGGCCAGCGTGAAGGCGAGTTCCAGCGCCTGGTTCGCGCCGGCTTCCTGCATGTGGTAGCCCGATATGCTGATCGAGTTGAACTTCGGCATTTTCTTCGCCGTGTACTCGATGATGTCGCCGATGATGCGCATCGACGGTGCGGGCGGGTAGATGTAGGTGTTGCGGACCATGAACTCCTTGAGGATGTCGTTCTGGATCGTCCCCGAGAGCTTGTCCTGCGGCACACCCTGTTCCTCGGCCGCCACGATGTAGCCAGCCAGCACCGGCAGCACGGCGCCGTTCATCGTCATCGAGACGCTGATCTTGTCGAGCGGGATGCCGTCGAACAGGATCTTCATGTCCTCGACCGAGTCGATCGCCACGCCGGCCTTGCCGACGTCGCCGGTCACGCGCGGGTGGTCCGAGTCGTAGCCGCGGTGCGTGGCAAGGTCGAACGCCACCGAAACGCCCTGTCCACCCGCCGCGAGCGCCTTGCGGTAGAAGGCGTTGGAGGCTTCGGCGGTCGAGAACCCGGCGTACTGGCGGATGGTCCACGGCCGCACCGCATACATGGTTGCCTGCGGGCCGCGCAGGTAGGGCGGCAGGCCCGGCAGGGTGTCGGCATGCGGAAGGCCTTCGACGTCACGCCGGGTGTACAGCGGCTTGACGGTGATGCCGTCCGGCGTGCGCCAGTCGAGCTTCGACAGGTCGCCGTCCGGCGCCGACTTCGCGGCCGCCTTGGTCCATGCGTCGAGTTGGGAGGAATCAGGGCACTTGGGCGCGTCGGACATGATGGCACTCGCTATCGAAATGCGGATGGATCGAAACCGGATCGTCGTCGCGGCGTTCCAAGCTTAGCCCGAAACCCGAAACGCAGCCGGCACCCATCCCCTTTTGAAGGATTTCGCCGGCCGCTGCACGCGGGATCGCCTTGACAATCGACGGGGTAAATAATACGTTATCCATAATTATGAATGCAACAGGTGCGCCGCAGTGCACCGCGAACATCCCTGAAAAATGCCGCCCAGGCTTTGCAGATGTGAGCGCATGCTCTCGATGAACGCATGAATACGATTGCCCATACCGCGCTGTATCAGGAGGTTGCCGAACGATTGCGCCAGCGCATCTTCGCGCACGAGCTGGCGCCGGGCAGCTGGATCGACGAGCAGGCGCTTGCCGAGCATTACGGCATTTCGCGCACCCCCATGCGCGAGGCGCTCAAGGTGCTGGCCTCCGAAGGGCTGGTGACGCTGAAGCCGCGTCGCGGCTGCTACGTCACCGAGCTGACCGACGGCGATCTCGATGACATTTTTCCCCTGCTCGCATTGCTCGAAGGGCGCTGTGCCTTCGAGGCGGTGAGCAAGGCCCGGCCGGCCGACATCGCGGCGCTGCGTGCGATCCACGACCGCCTGGAGCGTGCCGCGCAGCGCGGCGATGTCGATGCCTTCTTCGAGGTCAACCAGCAGTTCCACTTGAAGCTGCAGCAGCTTGCCGGCAATCGCTGGCTGCTGCAGGTGATCGACGACATGCGCAAGGTGCTCAAGCTCAATCGCCACCATTCCTTGTCGCGCGAAGGCCGTGTGGACGAATCGCTCGCCGAGCACCGCGCGATCATGCAAGCCATCGATGCCGGCGATGCAGAGGCAGCGCAGGCGCGCATGCACGCGCACTTGCTGAGCGGCCGCGCGGCGCTCGCCGCGCTGGCGCGCAGCGTCTGAGCAAGCGGCATGCGGGACAGCGCACGCACGAATGCGCAGGGGGTTCCGCTACACTTGTCGTCATCCTCCAACGAGGCTTGCACATGACGGCGCTCCCGCCTGCCAGCCAGGCACACCTTTGCGTACGCATCCGAAACCAGCAAAGGGCGGTGTCGTGAGCGCGCGTGTCGACCTCGTCCGCGACGACGGAATCGCCACGATCACCCTGGCCAACGATGGCAAGCTCAATGCCGTCACCGCACAGATGTGGCGCGATCTCAAGCTCGCCTTCGACGGACTCTCCGGTGACGACAGCCTGCGCTGCGTGATCGTGCGTGGCGCGGGCGAAGCCTTTGCAGCCGGTGGCGACATCGGCGAATTCGCAGCGCTACGCGATACGCTCGAACGCGCCCGCATCTACCATGAGCAGTGGGTTGCCCCGGCGCTCCATGCCATCCGCGATTGCCTGCATCCGACGCTGGCCGCGATTCGCGGCCCCTGCATCGGTGGCGGACTGGAGATTGCCTGCGCCTGTGATATCCGGCTTGCCGCCGGGGATGCGCGCTTCGGCGCGCCGATCAACAAACTCGGTTTCAGCATGGCACCGGCCGAACTCGAGATGGTGCTCGGCGTTGCCGGTGCCGCCACGGCCCTCGAACTGCTGCTCGAGGGCCGCATCATCGACGCCGCCGAAGCCCATCTGCGCGGGCTGGTCGGGCGCGTGGCCGACATCGACGCCTTCGACGACGAAGTTGCCGCCTGCGCGCGGCGCATCGCCGCCGGCGCACCCCTGGTCGCGCGGGCGCACAAACGGCTGGTTCGACGGCTGCAAAAGGGCGCGCCGCTTACGGAGGCGGAACGGGCGGCCAGTTTCGACTGGCTGGGCACCGAGGACTACCGCGAAGGACTGGCTGCCTTCGCCGAACGCAGGTCCCCCGCATTCAAGGCGAGATGAGGCGACGACGGCCCGCGCGGCGCGCGGGAGCGGTCCGGTTCGGCCGCACCGGGCAGGGGGGCGTTGACGGGGGTGGCTGCGAAGGCAGCCCTGCAAGGCAGGTGGATCGGCACATTCCGGGCTGCCTGCTCCAGACGCCAATATCCACGCGGCCTGCGGGGCAGGGTGCCCAAAGACGGCCTGTCAATGCGCCGCGCAGGCCCGTGCCGGGGCGGCGTTTCGACGCCGGCGCCGGCATGCGCCGATCGCGGCTTTCGTTGTAAAGTGGCGCGGCTTGCGTCGCCGAACAACCAAAAAGAACAGCTGATGCCCTCGATCTACGATCTCAAGCCGCGCTTTCAGGCGCTGCTGCGCCCTTTGGTGCGGCGACTGTTCGCCGCCGACGTCACTGCCAACCAGGTGACACTGCTCGCCTGCCTTGTCTCGGTCACGATCGGCGTGCTTGCCTGCCTGCAGGCAGACGGTCGCCTCGTGTTCGCGCTGATTCCGATCTGGATGCTGCTGCGCATGGGCTTGAACGCGATCGACGGCATGCTGGCGCGCGAGTTCGGCCAGAAATCGCAGCTCGGCGCCTACCTCAACGAACTGACTGACGTATTGTCCGATGCGGCGCTCTACCTGCCCTTCGCTTTCCTGCCCCACTTCGCGCCGCTCTGGGTGTGCGCGGTGATCGGGTTGGCAATCATCAGCGAGTATGCGGGGGTACTCGGCCTGATGGTCGGCGCCACGCGTCGCTACGATGGGCCGATGGGCAAGAGCGATCGTGCCTTCGTCTTCGGCGCGCTCGGGCTGGCAGTTGCGCTCGGCCTGCCGCCGGCCGGCTGGGCGTGGCTCATGCCCGTGCTGTGCGCCCTGCTCGGCCTGACCATCGTCAATCGCGTGCGCGCGGGGCTCGCCGAAGCGCGAGCCGTAACCGGGTGACGCAGATGGTCGCATCGTTGTTCGCCTTCGTCATCACCGGCCTGGCCCGGGCGATCACCGGCGCACGCGCCCTCTGGCGCGGTTGTGCGCCGGAACGCGTGCGCCGTGTGTACTTCGCCAACCACGGCAGCCACATCGATTTCGTCCTGATCTGGTCGTCCCTCCCGCCGGCCCTGCGCCGCATGACACGCCCGGTGGCCGGTTCCGACTACTGGGATCGCAGCGGCGTGCGCCGCTTCATCATCCACCAGGTATTCCGCGGCGTGCTGGTCGACCGCGAGCACAAGCCCGATAGCCCCGACCCGATCGACGTGATGGTCGACGCGATCGACGCCGGCGCATCGCTGATCATCTTTCCCGAAGGCACGCGCAACGTCGAGGAGGGCCTGCTGCCGTTCAAGAGCGGCATCCACCGCATTGCGCAGGCGCGCCCCGACATCGAGTTCGTGCCGGTGTGGCTGGACAATCTGAAGCGCGTCATGCCCAAGGGCAAGCTGCTGCCGCTGCCAATACTGTGCACCGTGAGCTTCGGCGCACCGATACGGCTGCACGAAGGCGAATCGCGCGAGGATTTCCTGTCGCGCACGCGAGCGGCGCTCGTCGCACTGGCCGAGGAGCACGCCGCATGATGGATGCGATGCTCTTCCCCGCGGCTCGCGATCAGACGCTGGCCCTGTTCGGCGGCATTGGCGGCGCGCTGCTGGTGGCGTCGCTGATCGGCTTCGTGCTCAAGCTGAAAGTCGGGCTCGCCACGCCGCATCCGGTGATCGACAACCTCAATGCGCGCATCAAGGCCTGGTGGCTGATGGTGGCGGTGATCGGCCTGTCGTTCGTGTTCGGGCCGCGCGGCGTGATCGTGCTGTTCTTCCTGATCTCGTTTTTCGCGCTGCGCGAATTCATCACCCTGATGCCGACGCGTGCCAGCGACTACCACGCACTCGCCGCGAGCTTCTACCTCGTGCTGCCGGCGCAGTACGTGCTGATCGACATGGCGTGGTACGGCCTCTATTCGATCTTCATTCCCGTGTACGGTTTCCTGGTGCTCGCCATCCTTGCCACGGCGGGCGGCGAAACCGCGAATTTCCTGGAGCGCGCCTCCAAGGTGCAGTGGGGCCTGATGATTTGCGTGTATTGCATCTCGCACGTGCCCGCGCTGCTCACGCTGCCGATTGCGGGCTTCGAAGGGCGCAACCTGTTGCTGATTGCCTTCCTCGTCATCGTGGTGCAGTCGTCCGACGTGCTGCAATACGTGTGGGGCAAGCTGTTCGGCAGGCACAAGATCGCGCCGCAGCTTTCGCCATCCAAGACGGTGGAAGGCTTCGTCGGCGGTGTCGCGTCGGCGACGGCGCTCGGGGCGGCGCTGTGGTGGATCACGCCCTTCGCGCCATGGCAGGCGGCGCTGATGGCGCTGGCGATCAACCTGATGGGATTCCTCGGTGGACTGGTGATGTCGGCGATCAAGCGCGACCGCGGCGTGAAGGACTGGGGGCACATGATCGAAGGTCACGGCGGCATGCTCGACCGGCTCGATTCGGTGTGCTTCGCCGCGCCGGTGTTCTTTCACCTGACGCGCTACTGGTGGGTGGCCTGATGGCAGATCGATCCGGAACGTCGCCCTTGGTCGAGGCGGACGCGACGAGCGCGCGCAGCGCCTCGCCGTCTCTCGAGGATCGCGTCGAGCTTGAGCGGGTGCGCATCTTCATCGGCCATGCCGCGGGCAACATGATCAACATCCTGATCGGTGCCGTGCTGATCGCCATCGTGCTGCGCCGGGACGGCGTGTCGGTCACCCTGCTGGCGGGATGGTTCGTCTCGCTTACTGCCGTTTGTATCGCGGTTGCGGCGTTCGAGCGTCACGTCAAGCGGATCGGCATCGACGCCGGAAACTGCCGCCGCCTGCGCAACGTTCGCATCGCGTTCGGCGCCACGATGGCCCTCTACTACGGCGTGGCGGCGTTCCTCGCGCCGGCGACCGGCAACCACGCGCAGGACACCTTCCTGTTCATCATCGTCTCGGCGATGGTCATGGTGGCCGCCATGGGCTATGCAGTGATGCCCATGTACTACATGGTCATCAATGCCGTGAGCCTGCTGCCGCTCACCGCCCACTTCATCTGGGAGTACGCAGCCGGGCGCGATGACTACTACCTGCTGCTAATCTGCGTCTCGCTCGTCTGGCAGGTGGTGGTGCTGGTGAAGGCACGGCGCGTCTCGCAGACCTCGATCGATGCGATCGTGCTCAACCAGCGCTTGCGCGACGAGATCGAGGAACACGATCGCACCAAGGAGGCGATACGCCACATGGCGCTGCACGACGTGCTCACCGGCCTGGCGAACCGCCGCTACTTCGAGGACATGATCGAGCGTGCGCTGAGCAACGCCGAGCGCGAGGGCGACCGCTTCGGGCTGGTCATCATCGACCTCGACGGGTTCAAGCCGGTGAATGACCGCTATGGCCACGCCGTCGGCGATGCTGTGCTGAAGGTGGTGGCAGATCGCTTGCATGGCATGATGCGTGCCGGCGATTTCTGTGCCCGGATTGGCGGCGACGAATTTGCCGTCATCGTTGGCGGTGTCGGCACGGCTGGCGATCTGATGCTGGTTGCGGACAAGATCCGTGCCGCGCTTGCCGCGCCGGTCGCGGTCGACGGCCGGGCGGCCATCGAGGTCGGTGCCAGTGTCGGGCACGCGCTGTGTCCGGACGATGGCGAAACTGCCGACGGCCTGGTGGTGGTTGCGGACGGCAGGATGTATCAGGCCAAGCAGCGCGGCAGGTCGCAGGCAAGCCTCGCCGACTGAGCGCCCCGGTCGGATCCGGGGCCGGATCGGCACGAATCGCTCGCCCATTCCCGCGGTGGCCCCGAAGGGGCGTGCAGAGCGGTCGCCACCCGGCGACACTTGCTCGTGTCATCGGCCGCGGAGTAAGGTAGGCGCCCCCGCGCCATCGCTGCATGGCGTGAATCGATGACGCCGATTACGCCCTATCCCGCTCACCATGAACCGATGCCTTTGCTCCGCCGTTGCGCTTGCCGCGCTCGTGCTGACCAGCATTCAGCCTTCCCACGCCCAGACGACGGCATCGCCGCCCGGATCGTCGATAACGCCCAGAGGGCGCGATCTGCTGATCGACTTCGGCAGCGCCTACGGCCAATGGGGATACGCCGGGGCGACAGGCACCTGGAGCGGCGTGCATGCCAAGCCGAACAAGAGCGCGGTGCGTGCCGACACCAACGGCAATGGGGTGGCCGATACGGTGATCGACTTCGGCAGCGGCATCGGCATCTGGAGCTGGCAGGACGACCGCACGTGGAAGCAATTGCACGGCACCGCCGCCAGCTGGATGCTGGCAGCGGACATCGACGGCAGCGGGCGCGATGACCTGATCGTCGACTTCGGTGCCAGCCACGGCATCTGGATCTACCGCGACGCGGGTACTTGGGTGTCCCTGCACGGCAGCACCGCGAAAAGCGCCATCACCATGGACTTCGATCACAACGGCCGCAGCGACGTCGTGATCGATTTCGGCAGCGCCGGCATCTGGGCCTGGATGAACAACGCCACCTGGCAGCCGATCCACGGCACGACGGCGCGCTGGATGCTCAAGGCCGACCTCGACCGCAACGGACAGGACGACCTGGTCGTCGACTTCGGCACCCGCTACGGCATCTGGCTGCGCTACAACGGGGGCGAGGCCTGGACGCCGTTGCACGGCGCCAGCGCCAAGTCCGGCGTCGCTGCCGATCTCACCGGGAGCGGTTATGCCGACACGCTGGTGATCGATTTCGGCAGTGCATACGGCATCTGGAAATGGGGCCAGACGGCGGGCTGGAGCGGGCTGCACGCGGTCAGCGCAAAAGGCATGGTCGCCGTCGACACCGACGCCAGCGGGCGCGACGACGTGGTGATCGATTTCGGCAGCCCTTACGGCATCTGGCGCTGGGGCAACGACAGTGCCTGGAACCAGTTGCATGGCACCACGGCAAGTCACCTTGCGGCGGTGATGTTGCCGGCGGCGACACCTGCCGCGGGGCCGCCGACGATAGGCGGCTGCCCGATGTTCCCGGAGAAGGCGATCGTCAACCAGCGCGTCGACGACCGGGCGCGCTTTCCGGTGCATGCGCAGAACGCGGCGTGGATCGCCGCGGTCGGCGCCACGCGGCGCTTCCATGCCGACTGGGGTATGAATGACAACCCGCAGCAGTACGCCGATTACTACGGCATCCCCTACAACGTGATCGACGGCACCGCGGCGAGCACCGCATGGCCGAACGTGATCTTCCCCAACGGCTTTCCCGACGAGAGCGACTGCGCGCTCGCCCAGGGCAGTGGCTACGCTATCCAGCGCGGTTGCGACACGGTGGCCGAGGCGCAGCGGCGCTTTCCGTTTCCGCTCGATACGCGCATCAAGCTCGAAGGCGGCGCGTGCGGCGATCCGGCCACCTGCGGCGATCGCCACGTGCTGGTGGTCGAGCAAGGCAGTTGCAGCCTGTGGGAAAGCTGGCTGAGCTACAAGGTCGGCGGTGTGTGGACCTCGGGCAGCACCGCGGCGTGGAGCCTGCGCAGTTATGAGCAGCGGCCCGATACCTGGACCTCGTCGGACGCGGCGGGCCTGCCGATCCTGCCGCTGCTGGCGCGCGTCGACGAAGCCTCGGCGGGCGAGGTGCGCCACGCCTTGCGGGTGACCTTCCTCGACAGCGTGCTGGCGCGCGCATACGTGTGGCCGGCACGTCACAGCGCGGGCGGTGCCACGACCAACGGCATCCCGTTCGGCGCGCTGCTGCGCTTGCGCAGCGACTTTGTCGTGCCGACCAGCTGGACGACGCAGGCGCAGGCGCTCGCGCGTGCCATGCAGCGTTACGGCCTCTACGTCGCCGACATCGGAAGCAACCTCTACGTGCAGGGCGAGCCGAGTGCGCAGTGGAACGCGGCGACGATCACGCAGTTGCAGACGCTGCAGATGGACCAGTTCGAGTTCGTCGACATCTCCTCGGTGACTTCGGACAGCCGCTTCAGCGCCGGGTCGCTGCAAGGCGCATGGTGAGGTCTTCGCAGGGTGGGCAGCCCTGCAGGGCAGGCGGGACGGCGCTGCGCCGGCAGGCAGCCTGAAGATCGCCGTTCCATGCCGCCTTCAGGCCGGCGTTGCGTCAGCCGACCCCCAGCACCTTGTAGCGATAGTTGAACTGGCGCAGCGTCAGGCCCAGCATCTGGGCGGCGCGCGACTTGTTGCCGCCCGCGTGCGCCAGCGCCTGTTCGATGCGCTGGCGGTCGCCCGCTGCGACACGCTGATAGATGCGTCCGGGTGCCTCGACGGCTTCCGCCTGCAACACGGCGTCGCCTTCGCGGGCGGGCACGGCGCCGGCGCGGTTCATGCCGCTTCTTCCCGCGTCGAGCCGTTGCGTCAGCGCTTGCAGGTGGAGCAGGTGCCCAATCAGGGTCGCCACGGCTTCCAGCACCCTGACGTCGTCCGCGCAGGCTCGCCGGCGACCACGCACGCGATGTGCGGCCAGCACGCCGGCGACGCCGCGCGGATCGAAAATCGGCAGCGCGATGAAAGCCGTCGTTTCCTGCGGCCGCGCCGCGCGTTCGAAAGCCTGCCGTTGATCGCTGGCTTCGGCGGCGATGTCCTGCACCACGTGCATCTCGCCGGTCGCCATTACGCGGCCGGCTACGCCTTCGCCCGTGCGGTAGCGGCCAAGCGCGACCTCGGCCGCGGTCAGGCCGTAGGCGTAGCGGATCGACAGCGTGTCGCGGCCTGCATCGGGCAGCACAACGCGCCCCCGGTTGAGGCCCAGCAGCTCCGACAGGAGGTGCAGCATCTCGCGTATGGCGATACCCGGATCGCCCGGTTTGCCGAGCAGCCGGGTTGCTTCGCGCAGCAGCAGCAACTCCTCGTCGACCAGCTTATCCCGGCCGGCTGTGCCGTGCTTGCCGCGTGGCGATGCGGTGTCGGCCGCAATCTGGCCGAGGGGCGGCATGGGGGACTCCTGTAAACTCGTCTGCCACGACCGAAGCAATTCGCATGCAAAGGATTGGCTGATCATGCCGGCAATTGTCTACCTTCACGGATTCCGCTCTGCGCCTCGTTCTGCAAAGGCGCAGGTGCTTGCAGCGCGGATGGCGGAGTACGGATTGTCCGATCGATTCTGGTGCGAGCAGCTACCTGTCGGTGCATCGGCCACGATCGAACTGGTCGAACGCGCCCTCTCGCGTTACACCGATCCGACCCTCGTCGGCAGCTCGCTCGGCGGCTATTACGCGACCTGGCTTGCGGAAAGGCACGGCTTGCGCGCGGTGCTGGTCAACCCGGCCGTCATCGCGCCGCTTTCGCTGGCGCAATACCTCGGCCCGCAGACCAACCTCTACACCGGCGAGGTGTTCGAATTCAAGCCCGAACACATCGCCGAACTCGAGGCGCTGGAAGTGGCGCAACTGAGCGATCCGTGCCGCTACTGGCTGCTGGCCGAGACCGGCGACGAGGTGCTGGATTATCGCGCTGCGGTCGCCAAATACGCCGGCGCGCGCCAGACTGTGCTGCCGGGCGGCGACCACAGCTTCACGCGTTGGCCGGACTACCTCGACGCGGTGATCCGCTTTGCCGGCATGCCGGCAGGCTGACGCGGGCGCGAGGCGCGCGTCAGACGCCGTTGGCGCGAAACCAGTCGAGCATGCGGCGCCAGCCGTCCTCGGCTTCGGCCTTGCGGTAGGAGGGGCGGTAATCGGCGTGGAAGGCGTGCGGCGCGTCGGGATAGACGTGGATCTGGGACTTGCCGCCGGCCGTGGCGAGGGCCTGTTTCATGTCTTCGACATTGTCGAGCGGGATGCCCTGGTCCTTGCCGCCATACAGGCCGAGCACCGGTACCTTGAGTTCGGCAGCGATGTCGATCGGGTGCCTGGGCTGGTTCAAGGTCACCGTGTCTTCGATGCGGCCGTACCAGGCCACGCCGGCCTTCACCTTCGGATTGCGCGCGCAATACATCCAGGTCTGGCGCCCGCCCCAGCAGAAGCCGGTAACCGCGACGCGCGATGCGTCGCCGCCGTTGGCGACGGCCCAGGCGAGCGTCGCATCGAGGTCGGCCGCGACCTGCGCGTCGGGCACCTTGGCGACGATCTCGCTGATGATCTGCTGGATGTTCGTGAGCTTGCGCGGGTCACCCTGTCGCGCAAACAACTCGGGCGCGACCGCGAGGTAGCCAAGCTTGGCCAGGCGTCGCGTGAGGTCGGCGATGTGCTCGTGCACGCCGAAGATCTCGGAGATCACCAGTACCACCGGAAGCGATTTTCCGCCGACCGGCATCGAGCGGTAGGCCGCGATCTCGCCGTTCTCCGATGCGATGCGGAGCGCCCCGGCGCTCAGCCCGGCACTGTCGGTGGTGATGATCTGCTGGGCCGCGACAGGCTGCACGGCAAGCGCGAATCCCGCGCCCACGACGGTGGCGACGAAGTCGCGCCGCGAGAACGGAACCGCAGGCGCCAGGCTGTCGAAGTGCAGGTCGTGGTCCGGTGTGGCAATGGTCTTCATGTCGTTCGGTCTCCGGCGAATATTTCTTTGGCATGCGGGTGCATGCGCCTACCCGCTCATGCTTTTTAGTCCGTGGGCCACAGTTTCACAAGCCACCTCGCGCTGAGCCAGATGGCGGCGACCCAGACGAGCACGATCAGCACGGCGGCACGATAATCGGGCCGCCCGTCTGTCCGGCGCTCGCCTGCGCGCGCCCGCGCCTCGGCCATGACTTCCGGGGGAATCATGCGCAGCGCGAGCCAGATGCCCAGTGGCAGCAGAACCACCTCGTCGAGGTAGCCGAGCACCGGCACGAAATCCGGGATCAGGTCGATCGGGCTTGCCGCATACGCTAGTACGATCCCGAGCAGCAGCTTCGCCGTCCATGGCGTTCGCTTGTCGCGCGCGGCGTAGGCCAGCGCGGCGAGTTCGCGTTTCAGGTTGAGGGCCGCATCCTTGAGGCGCGCGAGCCAGGCCATCACAGCAGCACGATATCGAACTGTTCCTGCGAGTAACCGCTTTCGGGATGCAGCGAGATCGGCTTGCCGATGAAATCTGAGAGCATGGCAAGGCTCTGCGATTCCTCGTCGAGGAACAGGTCGACCACGCATGGTGCAGCGATGATGCGGAATTCGCGCGCGTTGAACTGGCGTGCTTCGCGCAGCAGTTCGCGCAGCACGTCGTAGCACACGGTACGCGCGGTCTTGACTTCGCCGCGGCCGTCGCAGGTAGGGCACTCCTCGCACAGCACGTGGGCGAGCGATTCGCGCGTGCGCTTGCGCGTCATCTCCACCAAGCCGAGTTGCGTGAAGCCGTTGACCGAAAGTCGCGTGTGGTCGCGTGCGAGTGCCTTGTTGAACTCGGCGAGCACCGCCTGGCGGTGCTCGTCGTTCTCCATGTCGATGAAGTCGATGATGATGATGCCGCCGAGGTTGCGCAGCCGCAGCTGGCGCGCGATCGTGTGTGCGGCCTCGAGGTTGGTCTTGAAGATCGTGTCGTCGAAATTGCGATTGCCGACGAAGCCGCCCGTATTGACGTCGATCGTCGTCATCGCCTCGGTCTGGTCGATGATCAGGTAGCCGCCGCTCTTCAGGTCGACGCGCCGGGCGAGCGCCTTCTCGATTTCGTCCTCGACGCCGTGCAGGTCGAACAGCGGGCGCTCGCCGGTGTAGTGCTCGAGCAGCGCTTCGAGTTGCGGCATGTACTCGCGCGCAAACGCCTGCATCTTGACGAAGTTTTCGCGCGAGTCGATCACGATGCGCGAGGTGTCGGGCGTGACCAGGTCGCGCAGCACGCGCTGCCCGAGGCGCAGGTCCTCGTAGAGCAGGGCTGGCGGATTCGAGGTATGGGCAATGCTGCGGATGTCGGCCCAGGTCTTGCGCAGGTAGGCGATGTCGTTGGACAGCTCGGCTTCCGATGCGGTTTCCGCGACGGTGCGCACGATGAAGCCGCCGGTTTCGTCCGCACCGACGAGCTGCTGCAGCTTCTCGCGCAGCGCTTCCCGTTCGGTTTCGCTCTCGATGCGCTGCGAGATGCCGATGTGGCGCTCCTGCGGCAGATACACCAGCAGGCGGCCGGCGAGGCTGATCTGCGTCGACAGCCGCGCGCCCTTGCTGCCGATCGGATCCTTCAGCACCTGGACGACGAGGCTCTGGCCCTCGGAAAGTATGCGCTCGATCGGTTTTCCGGCGTCGCCGTTGCCGTTGCGCTGGACCCAGATGTCGGCCACGTGCAGGAATGCGGTGCGTTCCAGGCCGATGTCGATGAAGGCCGATTGCATGCCGGGGAGCACGCGCACGACCTTGCCGAGATAGACGTTGCCGACCAGCCCGCGGCTGCCGAAACGTTCGATGTGCAGTTCCTGCACCACCCCCTGCTGCATCAACGCGACGCGCGTTTCCTGCGGGGTGAAGTTGATCAGAAATTGGTCTTCCACGCTGGCACGCAACCGGAATTCGTCGATGGACGGATTCTACCCATCCCGTCGGCAATTCCCCAATCGCGTGCGTCCGGTCAGAACCGGTAGCCGAATTTTGCCAGCAGAAGCGCAGTCTCGTAGAGGGGCAATCCCATGATTCCCGAGTAGGAGCCGTGGATTTCGCTGATGAACATCCCGGCACGGCCCTGCACCGCGTAGGCGCCGGCCTTGTCCATCGGCTCGCCGGTTGCCACGTAACGGCGGATTTCGGCCGCGGTGAGGGCACGGAAGCGTACCTGGCTGACGCAGAGCAGGTGTTCCGTGCGGTCCGAGTCGGCGACTGCGACGGCGGTCAGCACCTGGTGCGCGCGTCCGGAAAGGTTGCCGAGGATCTCCTCGGCGTGTTCCGCGGTTTCCGGCTTGCCGATGATCCGGCCGTCGAATTCTATCGTCGTGTCTGCCGACAGGACCGGGTGCGGCACCAGGCGGCGTGCCTGCAAACGTTCGACGCCGGCCTGAGCCTTGGCGTGTGCGATCCGTTGCACGTACTCCTCGGGCACCTCGCCTGCGACCGGATCTTCGTTGACGTCGGCGTCCTCGCGCAGGCCGCTGCGGAAGAGCAGGATCTCGAAGTTCACGTGGATCTGGTGCAGCAATTCCCGCCGGCGCGGACTGCGCGAGGCGAGATAAATGCGGCTTTGCATGTCGAGTGTCATGGCAATCTACTCGCGGTGGTAGGGATGGTTGCGCGTCAGGCTCCATGCCCGATAGAGCGCCTCGGCCAGCAGGATGCGCACGAGCGCGTGGGGCAGGGTGAGGCTGGAAAGCCGCATCGCCTCGCTCGCGTCGCGCTTCAGGGCAGGGGCGAGTCCGTCCGGTCCGCCGATCACGAACGCGACATCCGTCCCCTCAGTCTGCCAGCGTTCGAGCCGCTCCGCGAGATCCCGCGTCGTCACGTCGGCACCGTGTTCGTCGAGGACGACCAGGCGCGCGCGCGCCGGGATCGCGTGGCGGATGCGCCCCTCTTCGGCCGCAAGCAGCGCGGCAACGGGCTTGCCGCTGCGCGGCTCGGGGCGGATTTCGGCAAGTCCCAGCGAACATTCGCGCGGCATCCGGCGCGCATATTCCTCGAACCCGGCATCCACCCAGTCCGGCATGCGCGTGCCAACTGCGCATACCAGTAGCCTCATCGCTCAGAGGACGTCCTGTGCGACGGGTTCCGCCCTCGCGCTGCGGCGGGCCGGTTTTGCCTGCCACAGTTCTTCGAGGTTGTAGTAGCTGCGTACTGCGGGTTGCATGATGTGTACGACGATGCTGCCGAGATCGACCAGGATCCATTCGCCTGTTTCGGCGCCTTCGATGGAGAGCACTTCGCCGCCGGCTTCCGTCACCTTGTCATGCACGCTGCGGGCGAGCGCCTTGGTCTGGCGCGTCGAATCGGCGCTGGCTATGACGATGCGGTCGAACAGCGCCGACAGCTTGGTCGTGTTGATCACTTCGATGTCGCGCGCCTTGATGTCCTCGAGGGCGCCGATCACGATTTTCTGGAGCTTGGGCAGGTACATGCGTCAGGTGTAGAGGTGGTGAGAATGAATATAGTCGAGAACCGAGTCCGGGATCAAATAGCGGACCGTCCGGCCTGCCGACAGCCGGCTGCGGATGAGCGATGCTGAGATCGCCAGCGGCGTCATCTCGAATGGCAGAACCAGACCGGACGGTGCTGCGCAAAGCGCTTCCGGCCGGTCGGCAAAGCGGCCGTTGCAATGCGCAGCAAGCGCGTCCGACAGCAATTCGGGCAGGTGGCGCGCGTGCGACGGGTGGCCGGGGCGGTTGGCGATCGCGAGGTGGGCCAGATCGAACAGGTTCTGCCAGCGATGCCAGGTTGTGAGGCCGGCAAACGCGTCTGCGCCGAGCAGCAGCACGAGCGGCCGGGCCGCACCGTAGCGCTCGCGCAGGCGTTCCAGCGTGTGGACCGTGTAGCTCGGTGTGGCGGCATTTACCTCGATCGCGTCGACCTCCATCGCAGCGTTGTCTTCGGCCGCAAGCCGTGCCATGGCGAGCCGCTCCTTTGCAGGGGTGGCGGGTGCGGCACGATGCGGCGGCTGTCCGGACGGGATCAGCAGGACTCGCGCAAGGCCGAGCGTTTCGCACGATTCCTCGGCTAGCCGGAGATGCCCGAAGTGGATCGGGTCGAAGGTACCGCCGAGGATGCCAATCGGGGCGTCCCGATTGCTATCCGGTGCGATCGTCATTTTGCCCGGCCGTGCCGAGTTCGACAAAGATGTCCCTCGCGCTGACATAGAAGCTGGCGAACAGGGTCGGCAGGAAGACGAAGATCAGCGCGAGCACGATGACGATGCTGAGAACGCCGACCCCGCCGCCGACGATGGATGAGAGCACGCCCAGCACGACTCCCGGCAGGACTGCGCTGATCATCATGATGCCCGCGCCATAGATCATGAATGCCTTCCAGTTGCGCAAGCAGGCGAAGAAGCTGAAGAACAGGGATTTTCCGGCGGGCATGCCGGCCCACGCGGCGAGCAGCGGCGCGAACCAGAAGGCCATTACGACCGGTGTGAAAAGCACGAGCATGACCTGCAGCGAGGCGAACGAACCGGGTTGTTTCAGCGCCTCCATCAATGCCTCCGGCCCCTTGTTCATGGCATTGAGCAAGCGGCCATCGTCCACGAGAAAGCTCGCGCCGAAGACGGCAAGCGTGACAAGCAGGTAGATGGCCCCTAGCCTGACCAGGCTGCGCAGATTGCGGCGGAAGCCGGAGAGCAGCAGTTCGAATGCAGCGGGACTGCCGCCCTCGATCGCACGACAGCCATTGGCGACGCTGACGGACAGCGCCGGCATCACGAGCGAGGCGATGGCCTGCCCGATCAACGGGAAGACGTTGATCGCCGCTAGCAGAAACCAGTAGCTGAACACGAGGAAGGTGACGAATGGCGGATTGCGGCGAAAGATGGCGAATCCTTCGCTGATCCACGACCAGCCTCTTGCGGCAGGGAGTTGTCTAGCTTGCATGGAGCGTCGAACGATCCGGATCAGGCAAATACATCGAGATACGAGGCATAGGCGGCGCCCACCATGACGGGGGCGAATACGACGATCCCGAGCCCCGCGGGCAGCATCGCGAGAAAGCCGCCGATGGCCGCAAGTATCGAGAAAACGAGGAACGGAACGAAGTTCCGGAGGCACGCGGACAGGCTCGCCTGCATTGCGTCCAGCGGCGCGATGCGATGCAGTACCACGAGTGCCGGGGCGAACCAGACCGCCATCCCGAGCAGGATCGACAAGGCAAAATAAACCAGCGCGCCAAGGGCGAATCCGCCGGTTGCCATGCCGACGCCGGGCCAGCCTTGCGAGATTGCGGCACCGATGGCGCCGCCGCTGCCGATCAGCACCGCCGTGCCGATGGCGAGCAAGCCGCCGACTGCGTACAGGACGCCGACGACTGCGAGTTCCGCGCCACGCTGCCGGAATCCTTCGAGCAGGTGTTCGACACGCAGCTCCCCACCTTCGCCAAGTGCCTTGCAGCCAAGTACGAGTCCGCCGCCGGCGATCGGCAGCATGGTCAGCACGGCGATCTGTCCGAGCAGGGGAATCAGGCTGAGGGCGAAAACCGCAACGAACAGGATCACGGAAATTGCGATCCATACACCGGGATTGCGCATGAAGGTTTGCCACCCGGATACGAACCACTCGACCGCGCGTCCGGCATCGATGGTGTGGGCCTCGGGTGTTCCCGTGGTGCCAACGTCAGGCATCGTCAGTGCTCCGGTCGTTCAGGATGGAGAGGAAATCGAGCCGGTCTATGCTATCCGGCGGGCGGCGGCAACTCAAACCGGCCATGGCAGCGCGCTGCCGGCAGCGACGCGCAGTTTCAGGATGTCGCGAAAGCGTGCCGGGTCGTGCGCGTGAATGATCTCGCCCGGTCGGGGCAGGTGGAAATCGTACAGGCGGGAAAGCCAGAATCGGAGCGCCGCGCCGCGCAGCATCGCGGGCCAGGCCTGACGTTCCGCAGGCGTCAGGGGCCGGATCGAATGGTAGGCATCGAGCAGGGCGCCTGCCCGCGCCGTATCCAGTTCCCCGGAAGCGTCGGAACACCAATCATTGACGGTGACGGCAACGTCGAACAGCAGGACGTCATTGCCGGCGAAGTAGAAGTCGATGATGCCGCCGACCCTCGGTGCGCCGGTGTCGCTGGCGAACAGGCAGTTGTCGCGAAACAGGTCGGCGTGGACCACGCCGCGCGGCAGCTCGTCGTGCCGGTGCGTGCCCTGGAAGCGCAGCTCTTCGGTCAGCATTGCCTGTTCGTCGGACGGGAGGAAGGGCATGACCAAGGGCGCCGTCTCGCGCCACCAGCGCGGGCCACGGGGGTTCTCCAGCCTGCGACCGTAAGACTGACCTGCGACATGCATGTCGGCAAGGACGCCGCCAATTGCCGCGCAGTGCGCCATGCCCGGAGACATGTCCGAGGCGCCCGAGAGCCGCGACACAATTGCGGCAGGCTTGCCGTTGAGCTGCCCCAAGTATTCATTGTCGCGATCCGCGATGGGTGCCGGGCACGGGATGCCGTGTCGTGCGAGATGCGCCATGAGGTGGATGTAGAACGGCAATTCGCTGCGCGTCAGTTTCTCGAACAGGGTTAGCACATACTGGCCGTGCGTCGTGGTCAGGAAGAAGTTGCTGTTCTCGATGCCGGACGGGATGCCCTTCAGCTCGAGCGGCGCCCCGATCGAGTAGTTCTTGAGCCAGGCGGCAACTTGGTTCAGGGAAACGGGCGTGAAGACGGCCATGTCGATTAGCGGGCGGACGGACGGGGCGGAACGGCGAGGCGGGGCCAGTCCCGGCGCCGGAGTCTCATCTCAGAATTGCTTGATCACCCACATCGGGACGCGGATCCCGCTGTCGAGGTCATCCCTGCGCGAGAAGGTGCCGGTGCCGCGGTCGTCGATCAGGAAATAGGGCCGCCCGTGCGGAGGCGTCACTTTCACCATGTAAAGCTTTCCGTTGACGCGATATTCTTCGACGGTATCCTCGCCGCGCTTCTTGATCGTGATTTGCGGTTCCTGCAGCGTGTCGTCTGCGCCGGGCGGCAGCGGAGGCGGCTCCGGCAGGGGTTCGAGTCCTGCGGGCTTTTGCGCCTGGGCGAACGCGCCTGCGCTGAAAACGATCGTCAGCGCGGCAAGCAGGGTGCGGGCAGAACTGGGCATGGGATTTCCTTCGAATATTTCGTGATTCTACCAAAGCCTCGCTACCACACCGCGGCGCACCCGGGCTACAGGTTTAGCATCAGTTCGTGTTCCTCGGGTAGCGGCGCGAAACCGCGGCGCTCGTAGAACTTGAAGATGTGCTCGACCACGTCCTCGGGCTTGTCGATCAGCTGAATCAGATCCAGATCCTCGGGGTTGATCATGCCCTCGACGACGAGGCGGTCCCGGAACCAGTCGAGCAATCCGCGCCAGAAGGGCGTGTGGACGAGGATGATCGGGATCTTGCGGCTCTTGCCGGTCTGGACCAGGGTCATTGCCTCGAACAGTTCGTCGAGCGTTCCGAATCCGCCGGGCAGTACCACGTAGGCCGTGGCGAACTTGACGAACATGTACTTGCGCGCGAAGAAGTGCTGGAAGGTCTGCGATATATCCTGATAGGGATTGGAAGCCTGCTCCATCGGCAGCTGGATGTTGAGCCCCACCGACGGCGACTTGCCGAAGTAGGCGCCCTTGTTGGCCGCCTCCATGACACCCGGACCCCCGCCCGAAATGACGGCGAATCCGGAATCGGAGAGCAGTCTCGATATGCGCTCCGTCAGCATGTAGTACGCCGAATCCGGCGGTGTGCGCGCGCTGCCGAAGATGCTGACCGCTGGCCGGATCGCGGCCAGTCTTTCGGTCGCCTCGACGAACTCTGCCATAATGCCGAAGATGCGCCACGACTCGCGCGCGCTCATCAGCGATTGCGCCGCACCCGGCGCGGAGATCTTCGGAAGTTTTTCTTTTGCCGTCATCATGGAAGTCTGCCGGTCCCTGCGGATGATATGCGCCGAAGTGCGCAGAGTCGATGGTAGTGGATGGTAGCGGATTGGGCCTTGCCTGAATGACAAAACCTGTATTGCTGCTGGTCGATGGGTCGTCGTATCTCTATCGCGCCTTCCACGCGTTGCCGGACCTGCGCAACAAGCAGAACGAGCCGACGGGCGCCATCTATGGTGTGATCAACATGCTACGCCGCCTCACTGGCGACTACAAGGCGCAGTACCGTGCCTGTGTGTTCGATGCCAAAGGCAAGACGTTTCGCGACGATCTCTATCCGGAATACAAGGCGCATCGGCCGCCGATGCCGGACGATCTCGCACGGCAGATCGAACCGCTGCACGCGCTGATCCAGGCGCTGGGCTGGCCTTTGCTCAACATCGTAGGCGTCGAGGCCGACGACGTGATCGGCACCCTCGCGCGCGAGGCAATTGCGAACGGCATGGAGTGCGTGATTTCCACCGGTGACAAGGATCTCGCGCAGCTCGTCAATCCCGGTGTCAAGCTGGTCAACACGATGAGCAACGAGGTGCTCGACGAGGCGGGCGTGCTGGGCAAGTTCGGTGTCGAGCCGGCACGCATGGTCGATTACCTCACGTTGATCGGCGATGCGGTGGATAACGTCCCCGGTGTAGACAAGGTCGGGCCGAAGACCGCGGTCAAGTGGCTTCAGCAATATGGCGACCTGGACGCCATCATGGCGCGCGCCGGCGAAGTCGGCGGCGTGGCAGGTGAAAACCTGCGCCGTGCGCTGGACTTTCTACCCCTGGGGCGCCGGCTAATCACCGTTGCATGCGATGTGCCCCTTCCGGTTCACGTCACGCAGCTGGAACCGCTGGCGCCCGACATCGAGCGATTGTGCGAGATTTATGCGCGCCTCGAGTTCAAGACCTGGCTGCGAGAAATGCAGTCGAAGGCGGCCGAACCGGCCGGCGCGCCGATGGCGCCCACCCCGGCTTCCATTGGCGATCCGCCAGCGGCGGTGGACGACGGCTCGCATCGCGATCGCTATGCATGCATTCTGACCGAGGCGCAGCTTGACGACTGGCTCGCACGCATCGGAGCGGCCGGTCTCGTTGCGCTGGACACCGAGACCGACAGCCTCGACCCGCTGGCGGCTCATCTGGTTGGTATTTCGTTTGCCGTTGCACCGGGGGAGGCCGCCTATCTGCCGCTCCGTCATGCCGGGCCGGATGCGCCTTCGCAACTGCCGTTCGACGCCACCTTGGCGCGATTGCGGCCTTGGCTCGAAGCAACGAATGCGCGCAAGCTTGGGCAGAACCTCAAGTACGACATGCACGTGTTTGCCAATGCCGGCATCCGCGTGCGCGGCGTGGCGCACGATACCCTGCTCGAATCGTATGTGCTCGAGTCCGACAAGGGGCACGATCTCGATTCGCTGTCGCAGCGCCACCTGGGCATCACGACGATCAAGTACGAGGAGGTCGCGGGCAAGGGCGCCAGCCAGATCGGGTTCGCGCAGGTCGACGTGGCTCGGGCGACGTCCTATTCGGCCGAGGATTCCGATGTCGCGTTGCGACTGCACGAGGCGCTGTATCCCGCGCTGGCCGCGGGGCGGCTCGAATCGGTTTATCGCGATATCGAGATGCCGGTACTCGAAGTGCTGTTCGAGATGGAGCGGGCCGGTGTGCTGATCGACTCCGCAGCGCTTGCACAGCAGAGCCACGAACTCGGCACGAAGCTGATGCAGGTGGAACGCGCGGCGCATGAAGCGGCAAAGCAACCGTTCAACCTTAACTCGCCCAAGCAGATCCAGGAGATCCTCTTCGAGCGGGAGAAATTGCCGGTCGTCAAGAAGACCCCATCCGGGGCACCGTCGACCGATGAGGAGGTGCTGCAGCAACTTGCGCTCGATTATCCCTTGCCGAAACTCATCCTCGAATACCGTACGCTGGCCAAGCTCAAGAGCACCTATACCGACAAGCTGCCGCGCATGGTCAATCCGCGTACCGGGCGCGTGCACACCAGTTTTTCCCAGGCCGTTGCGGTGACTGGCCGGCTCGCCAGCTCGGATCCGAATCTGCAGAACATCCCGGTGCGCACCGCAGAGGGGCGGCGCATTCGCGCCGCTTTCACTGCTCCGTCCGGATGGCATATCGTCTCGGCCGACTATTCGCAGATCGAATTGCGCATCATGGCCCATCTGTCGGGTGACGAACGTCTGCTCGAAGCGTTCGCACGCGGCGAGGACGTGCATCGTGCAACTGCGGCCGAGATATTCGGCGTGACGCCGCTCGAGATCACGAGCGAGCAGCGGCGTTATGCTAAAGTCATCAATTTCGGCCTGATCTACGGCATGAGCGCGTTTGGACTGGCGCGCGAACTCGGGTTGGAGCGCTCTGCCGCGCAGGCTTACATAGACCGGTATTTCGCGCGCTATCCAGGCGTCAAGTGTTACATGGACGAGACGCGCGAGTCGGCGCGCAGCCGGGGGTATGTCGAGACCGTCTTCGGCCGCCGGTTGTGGATGCCCGAGATTCGCAGCAGCAATGTCGGGCGCCGCCAGGGCGCGGAGCGCGCGGCCATCAATGCGCCAATGCAGGGCACGGCGGCCGACGTCGTAAAGCTGGCGATGATTGCGGTCGCCCGCTGGATCGAGGCGCAATGCTTCCAGTCACGTCTCGTGCTTCAGGTGCATGACGAACTCGTTCTCGAGGTGCCGCATGGCGAACTGCCACAGGTGCGCGAGCAGTTGCCGCGGTTGATGAGCGGCGTCGCGACGCTGGCCGTGCCCCTGCTGGTCGAGGTGGGTGTCGGTGCGAACTGGGATGAAGCGCACTGATCCGGGGCTGCCGCAGGCAGCGGTATGTGTTTAGGCGTGGCTTGTGAAGCTGGCCTCAGCGATTGGACCCGACGAGTCTCGCAGCGGATGTCGTGACGTCGATGCATGTGATGCGACCGAAATCGAAACGCAGGTTCAGCCAGTCTTGAGTCGCGAGGCCGAGGAGCACGCCGGCCATGGCGCGAAGCGGCCCGCCGTGCGCGACGATCGCAATGGTGGTGTATTCCAGCTCCAGAATCTCCTCGGTTGCCGCTCGCACGCGCAGTAGCATCTCGCTTGCTGTCTCACCCTGCGGTGGGCGAAATTCCAGCGGATCGGTGGCCCAGGCGTCGATGGCCTCGCGCGCAAGGCGGCCGTAGGCCTGCATTTCCCAGTCGCCGAAATGGATTTCGCGAAGTCGCGGCTCGATGCGTGGCCTGGAATGCAGCATGCGTGCGAGTTGGAGGCAGCGGCTCGCCGGGCTCGATATGACGAGAGGGTCGGGTGGGAGCAGCGCGCCGATGCGCCGTGCGCAGCCTGCGGGATCTTCGGCCAGTGCGAGGTCGGTCGATCCGTAGCAAACACCTGGCGCGGCCACCGTGCGCGGATGGCGGATCAGATGGAACTGGATAGGTCCTCCGCTTCCTCGAACAGCCACGCGAAGTTCAGCGCGATGTAGATCGCTACTTCAGTGAGCTGCTGGGTCGCACCGAGGCAGTCGCCGGTGTAGCCCCCGATGCGGCGGCGGAAGTATCGCGCGGCACAGAATGTGACGATGGCGACGAGCGGTATCACGCCGAGCGCTTCGAGGCCGGTCAGCAGCAACAGCGGCGCACAACCGAAAAGCGCTGCGATCGCGAGTTCGCTGCGGGAGAGGCGATGCGCCAGCGGTTTGGCGCGGGCGGTTTCGTCCGGCTGATGTTCGCGTACGTAATCGAGCATGCGAATCAGCGTGGTGGATGCGAAGCGCGACAGGGGGTGGGCGACGACGAGCGCAACCGGAACCGTGCCGTCGCCCATTTCGAGCAGCGCGAGGAACTTGATGCCCAGGATCGCCACCAGTCCGATGGTGCCGTAGGCGCCGATGCGGGAGTCCTTCATGATCGCGAGTATCTGCTCCCGTGCCCAGCCACCCCCGAAACCGTCGCACGCATCGCCGAATCCATCTTCGTGGAATGCACCGGTTAGGCTGATCGTCGCGACCATCGACAAGGCCACCGCCAAGGTGGGCGGAAGTGCCAGGCTTGCCAGCCAGAACACTGCGGCGCCGGTCATGCCGACCAACCAGCCCACCAGCGGAAAATATCGTGCGGAGTGGTTCAGGAGGTCAGTCGAGTGGCCGACCCAGCGGGGGATCGGAAGTCGCGTGAAGAAGCGCAACGCATTGAAAAACAGCTCCAGTTCGTGGCGAATCACGGTTGCTCCCGGCGCGAGATCCGCGCCTGCTCGAAGCTCGCCATATCATTGAGCATGGCGACGGCCGAGCGCACCAGCGGGAAGGCGAGTGCGGCGCCGGTGCCTTCGCCGAGGCGAAGGTCGAGATCGAGCAAAGGCGCCGCATCGAAATGCCTTAGCTGGATGGCGTGGCCGCGTTCTTGCGAGCAGTGCGAGAAGATGCAGTATTCCAGCAACGCCGGCTCGATGGCGTGTGCAGCCAGCAGCGCTGCGGTAACGATGAAGCCGTCGATCAGCAGCACCATCCGGGCGCGGGCGGCGGCAAGCATGGCGCCGGTGATCATGGCGATCTCGAATCCGCCGAATTGTGACAGCAGCGAGAGGGCGTCCCGCTCGCCTGTATAGGCCCGCGCCAGGCCGGCAAGTGTCGCGCGCTTGCGCGCGAGGCCACTGTCGTCGAGCCCGGTTCCGCGGCCGACACAATCGCCGATTGCAGTGCCGGTGAACACGTGGGTCAGCAGCGCTGCGGATGCCGAGTTGCCGATGCCCATTTCGCCGAACCCGATGATGTTGCATCCATCGTGCGCGAGCTGCCCGACAAGTGCCGCGCCGTTCGTCATCGCGCGAACGCATTGGTCGCGCTGCATGGCCGGCCCGTCGAACCAGCTCGCCGTTCCGGGCGCTACCTTGGCGTCAACAAGGTTGTCGCGTCGGCCGAATTCGTGTGCCACGCCTGCATCAGCGATCGTCAACCGCAGGCCAGCCTCGCGCGCGAGGACGTTGATGGCCGCACCTTCAGCTAGAAAGTTCTCTACCATCTGCCAGGTTACGGCCTGCGGAAACGCGGACAAGGTGTGCCCGCGCAAGTCGCCCAGGGCGCCGTGATCGCCAGCGCATACCAGGACATGCGGATTGCACAGCCGCGGCGTCAGCGATCCCTGGATCAAGGCGATGCGGAGTGCGACGGATTCGATTCGTCCGAGACTGCCCCGCGGCTTGGTCTTGCCGTCGAGCTTGTCCTGAATAGCCGGCGCAAGGGCGAAGTCTGGCGGTTCGATCCTGGATTCCGTTTTCATTTGATTTCTCTAGGTGCGAGATAAATTGTCGCATGCGCCGCAGCGCTGCCGGCGTCGCGGATAGAATTCGATGCTCTTTCGAGCGGATTTGAATTTTCGTGCGGATTGCATCGATCTTCATGGTCCTTGGCGGGCTGGCAGCGCTTGCGCTGCTCGCTGCGCTTGGCTTGGGCTCGACGGCCCAGCCGCTCTGGCCGGCACTGACCGGATCCGATCCTGCGGCGCAAGAGGTGCTGTTCGGGTTGCGCCTGCCTCGTGCGCTGGCGGCTTTCGGTGTCGGAGGGTTGCTGGCCCTTGCCGGGGCGCTGATGCAGGCGCTTTTGCGCAATCCACTTGCCGACCCTTACGTTCTAGGGGTGTCGGGCGGCGCTTCTGCGCTCTCTCTTTGCGCAATGCTGCTTGGCCTCGGAACGGCTGGTGTCCAGTCAGCTGCATTCATCGGCGCGCTGGGATCGATGCTTCTCGTGTTTGCATTGGCAAGGTCGCATCATGATCTGGCGCCGACGCGCCTGCTGCTGACCGGTGTCGTCCTGGCTTCGGGCTGGGGAGCGATCGTCAGCCTGATCCTGTCGATCGCGCCCGAGGCGCGGCTGCGCGGCATGGTGTACTGGTTGCTCGGCGACTTTGCCGGGACGCAGACTCCCTGGCCGGCTCTCGTATCTGCCGTGGCGGTGCTCGGCGCCTGTCTGGCGCAAGCGCGCGCGTTGAATCTTCTTGCCCACGGGGAACTGCGGGCCGCATCGCTCGGCGTCGACGTCGGGCGTTTGCGCTGGCAGGTGTATGTGCTCGGGTCGCTCGCTGCGGCCGTGTCGGTGACCACGGCCGGCAGCGTCGGCTTTGTCGGTCTGGTTACGCCGCATCTGCTGCGATTGGCCGGGTTGCGGGATCACCGTGTCCTGCTCCCCGCGGCATTGCTCGGTGGTGGCGCGATGCTGACGCTCGCCGACGCATTGGCTCGCAGCCTGCTCGCTCCCCAGCAGCTGCCAGTCGGTGTCATCACCGCGTTGATCGGGGTGCCGCTGTTTCTGTTCCTCCTGCGACGGGGGCCGGCATGACAGTTCCGGTGCGCGATCGCGAAGCAGCAATTCATTCGCTGTGCTCGGCGAGGGAATTGACGGTGAAGATCGGCCGGATGGCCGTATGCACTTCGCTTGACCTGGAGGTTCGCGTCGGTGAGTGCTGGGCGGTGCTCGGCATGAATGGCGTTGGCAAAACCACGTTGCTGCATACCCTTGCCGGACTGCGTGCGAGCCACGGGGGCGAGATTTCGCTTAGCGGGACGGCAATATCGGCGCTGTCGCGTCGTGCGATTGCCCAACGGCTTTCTTTGATGCCGCAACTGATCGAGGACGCATTTCCGGCGACCGTGTTCGAGGAGGCGATGGCAGGGCGAAACCCGCACCTTGCGCCTTGGGCCTGGGAGTCGGCCGAGGATGAGGCTCTCACTCGCAACGCACTCGCCGAAGTCGGGCTCGCGGACTTCGGATCGCGGCTCACGTCCACACTCTCCGGTGGCGAGCGTCGGCGAGTGCAGCTTGCGACGGTTCTGGTTCAGGATGCGCCGTTGATGCTGCTCGACGAACCGGTTAACCACCTTGATCTGTTTCGCCAGGTTCGCCTGCTCGACCTCGTGCGCGGCAAGGTCGCGGGAAACGCGCGAGCAGCCATCATGACCCTGCACGATGTCAACCTCGCGTCCCGGTTCTGTGATCATGCACTGATGCTCTTCGGCAACGGAGAGTATGCGGCCGGTCCGATCGAATCGATGCTGACTGAATCGATGCTGTCGCGACTGTATTGCCAGTCCTTGAAAGCCGTCGACCTCGATGGCCGGCGATTTTTCATCGCCGCGTGATTCCTTCTCATCGCGGCGCGCCAGTGCGGCTACGCACTTGATCGAGACGTTCGCAAACCGCCTGTGCACCGTCGAGTATTCGGGGTGAGTGTCGTACCAGAATGTCGCGCGGCAGAAGGAAAAGACTGTCACTTCGCACTGCCTTGAGTCGTGACCAGCGGCGCCAGATTTCGATGGCATCGCGTCTCGCTCCGATTTCCTCGCTCGACATGATGACGTCAGGATCGGCAGCCAGGACCGCCTCGGTATCGACGGTCGGTGCCAGGGACGATAGCCGTCCGAACACGTTGCGGCCACCGCACATTTCTAGAACTTTGCTGATCAGATGCGAGTCGTTGATCGTCATCAGGGGTTCATCCCAAACCTGATAGAACACGCGTACCGGCGACCGGCTGACGTAGCGTGCGCGTAATGCGGCCGCGCGTTGGCGAAACGCTGCGGCCGCCTTCTCGGCCTCGGGCAGGCTCGCGGCGATGTGACCGAAGGCAAGCAGGGATGATGCGATGTCGTCGAGACTACGCGGTTCGGAAATGAAGACAGGCACCCGAAGTGCAATAAGCTGATCGATCAACGCGGGCGGATTGCCGCTGCCCCACGCAATCACGAGATCGGGCTTGAGCGCAACGATGCGTTCGACATCAATGGTTTCATATCCACCGACGCGGGGCAGGCGCCTGGCGGCGGGCGGGAAGTCACTGAATTCGACCGTGGCGATCAGCGTCGTGCCGGCACCTGCCGCGTACAGCAGTTCGGTGGCGTGAGGCGAGAGGGTGATGATGCGTTGCGCGGGTCGGGCGAGGTGAAGCTCGCGTCCCGAATCGTCGCGCAGGTCGATGCTCGCCCAGGAGACGATGGCGTGGCAGAGCAGGGCGAGCAGCGCGGAAAGGTTGCGGATCACTACCGTTCTTTCAGACGAACCGGCAAACCTGCGGCCAGGAGCGTTACCGTGCCGCAGCGCGCGGCAACTGCCTGGTTGAGCCAGCCCAGTTCGTCCACAAAGCGGCGCGTGGAGGCGCCCATCGGCACGACACCCCAGCCGATCTCGTTCGACACGACGACCACCTCGCCTGCCACGCTTGAAATGGATTCCAGCAAGGCGCAGCGTGCTGCAAGCCAGCGCGAAGGCGAACCGTCGGTGCCGTTTGATTCTTGCGGACACAGGTGGTTGGTTGCCCACAAGGTCAGGCAATCGACGATGACGAACCGATCGGTCATGGCCGCAGTCTGGAGGGCGGTGGCGAGATCGTAGGGCGCTTCCACGGTTTCCCATTCGGGCGGGCGCCCTTCGCGATGGGCGCGGATACGTGCGGCCATCTCGTCGTCGAGCGGCAGCGCGGTGGCAATGACGGTGACGCGCCTGCCGGATTGTCGTGCCAGCCGCTCGGCATAGGTGCTTTTGCCGGAACGCGCTCCGCCGAGGATCAATTCAGCACTCATGAGCCCTACCAGCAGTAAGCCACGCTTGCGTAGCCATTGCGACGTGCTTCCGGATACGCGTTGAACGACGTCGGGGCAAGCGGATTGTTGACCAGTGCGTAGGAGTAGTACTTGCGGTCGAACAGGTTGTTGATGCCTGCTGCCAGCGTGACCGTGCCGATCGTGTGGGTCAACTTCACATCGGTGACCGTGTAGGACGGCATGTGCTCGAAGCGATTGGCCTGATCGTTGTCGTAACGTTGTTCCCCCGTATAGGTCATTGCCGCGACAAGGCGTGTCGACGGAAGGATCTTCCAGTTCAGCGACCCGTTGGCGCGGTGGCGCGGAACTGACGGAACATCGTTGCCTCCGATACGAATGCCATTGAACTCGCCGCCGCGGAATTCTGCTTGCGTGTACGCGTAGCGCAGGTCGAGATCGAGTGTGGAAGACAGCGCGTAGCCGCCTTTGAGTTCAAGTCCGCGTCGACGGGTCTTCGGCAGATTCTCGTTCTGCCCGAAGATCCCCGAGAGGCGGTTGAAGTGGATTTCGCGGCTCAACGAAATGTCGAACAGCGCAAGCTGGGCTGCGAGGTCTTTGGCCCGATACTCGATGCCGATCTCCCTGTCGTGCGATGTCTGCGGTTCGAGCATCGCCTGGCAGGGCGGGAAGGAGCATCGGATCTCGTCGACATTCGCAATGCGGAAACTTTGCCCGAAGCGGGCGTAGGCGGTCAGGTTACGCATCAGCGCCTGTCGCAGGCCGGCTTCCCAGGCATTCAGCGAGTAGTCCTGTCCGCGCCTCGGGATCGGGGTAACGGATTCGGCGGCAGACAGGTCGATACGTTCGTGGCGGCCGCCCAGCGTCAGGCGCGAACCCGGGAGGATCTGAAGATTGTTCTGCATGTAAATCGCCCGGTTGCGCTGTGTTGCCCGCTCCCGGGTCGGTGCGCTGAATCCGGTGCCGTTGAACACGGCGTCGCTGCGGTATTGCCACTGAGACCAGTCAGCGCCGGCGATCAGGACGTTTTCCATGCCGCCCAGCGTGGCGGTCCACTTCGCCCGTGGCGAAAAATTCGTGACATGCGCATCAACGTCGGAGGCATAGGTGCCCCCAGCGAATGCATTGAAATACGCGTTCGATCTTTCCCTGTAACCGAGGTCCGCGGCGATCAGGACCGGGCCCAGGCGGTGTTGCACGTTGAACGTCGCGTCCCATCCATCCAGTTCGCCGGAATCATCGGGCGTGGAGGTCCCTCGCGGGTCGCTCCGGTACTCGCTTTCGCTGCGTGCGCCAGGCAATCGTACGCGCTGGCGGTTTCCATTGATGCGAAGCGCAGCCCGGTTGTTACCTCCGCCGAACGCGACCTCGGCGCCGAGGTTCTCGACCTTCGCATCATTGTTGCGTCGGTAGTTGTCGCCTTCGGAGCGGCTGGCGTAGAGCGCATACCCCCAATAGCCGCTTCCGCCATTGACGGCAGCGCGCAATTCTCTCGTGTTGTAGCTGCCGTACGAGGCGAAGACTGAACCGCCGGGGGGCGTACCCAATGAGCTGCGCGTGACGATATTGATCGTGCCCCCGGTGGCCCCGCCGCCGTACAGCACGGTGCCGCTCCCCCTCAGAATTTCTATCCTCTCGATCGCGACCAGTGGTATCGAACTGATGCGCGCGGACACGAGCTCGTTTTCGCTGATCCTTTGACCGTTGATCAGTATCAGGGTGTTCTGATCGCCGCTGACGCCGAATCCGCGAAGATCGAGTGGCTGGTCCGGTGTGCCGGTCAGGTTCTGGCGCACGTGCACGCCCCCGAGTCGAGACAGGACTTCGCCAAGTGTGCCGGCGGTGCTTTCCGCAATCTCCTCGGTCGTGATCACGGTGACTGCGACAGGCTGTTCCAGTGCCGCGGGAAAGCGGCTTGCCGTTACGACGATGCGGTCGAGTTCGGCAGGAGGTTCCGCTGCGACAATGGGCGGATACGTCGCGGTCGAAAGTATCGCAATGACAAGGGTGCCGATGACCATCGGCCGAGATTGCAGGTCCACCAAAATGCTCCCATTGCGCCGGCGAGCGTCCCCGCGTGCCGGACGGATTGTGGAGAACCGGGGGGAGGGCGGGAACAGGGCATCTTGATGCACCGGTCGCCGCTTCCCCGCGACGATTCCGTACTTGTGCATCACGGCCGGTATCCGGGCTCGCAGGTTGGATGGTTCTCGCCATCAGGCACACCGCCTTCCCGCGTCGAAACGCAGTGGCTGCCGACTCCGAGAGAATCGGCCTGGGGTGCCCGCACCTGCTTACCGTTGCGGGGGCAGCACAGGCATCGCGAATGGAATTCGCTCACCTGTTTCCCGTTTAACCGGAGACTGGGGGTCGTCCGGCACCGTGCTGCTTGGCGAATGGCCCTTGGAAACCTCTAACCATTGAAGGTCTCGCCCGGGTATTTCGCAGATGGCATTGTAGCTCAAGCGTGGCGGCGGCGACGCAACTTGACCCGTCGCCGTGCTTCGGGAGAAGATGCCGAGCATGAACGAACAGTTGTTAGCGTTGGAGCAGCGCCTCGACCAGATACTGGAGCACTTTGCCCGGATGCGCGACGAGAATCAGGAACTCCGTACGCGCGCCGCCGGCCTCGAGAGCGAAAACCGGCGGTTGCGCGAGAAGGTGGACGCCGCTGCGGAGCGTGTCGAATCCCTGCTCGAAGGATTGCCCGAATCATGAGCGAGCCATCCGTACTCGACATCACCCTGCTCGGACGTGAATATCGGGTCGCATGCCCTCCGGAAGAGCGCGATGCGCTCCTCAAGGCCGCGTCCTACGTCGACGAAAAGATGCGCGACATCGGCGCGAAGACGCATAGTGGCGGCGAAAAACTTGCCGTAATGACGGCGCTCAACATTGCGCATGAACTGCTGCAACTCAAGCTGCCTGGCGGAATTGACCTGCAGGATTTCCGGCGTAGAATCGGATCCATGCAGTCGCGGGTCGATGAGGCGCTGGCTCAGCAGGAAAAATTGTTTTAGCGCGTTCGAATCCGTGATGACGGTGCTTCGGCCCCGGCCCGATCAATCCCCTGCGGTGCCCGTTTAGGTCATAGATTCCTTGAACCTATGCTAATGCGCATCCGGTTGCGAACCGTTGATCCGCTGTTGCGAACGCCCCTGGTCGGGCGTACCTGATGCGGTAGGAACGCGACCACCCTGGACCCTCGGTTCAGGATGCTGGCCTGACGACATTCGCGGGGGGCCAATTACCTTGAACGCGAAGCCTCAGCTTCGCGTTCGCATTTTCGGGATTGGCGCATGCGCTACTGGCTGATGAAGCCAGCGAAGCCGCGCCAGATTACCACTAACGCCGCTGCCGCAAGGGATTAGGACGCTTTGCGAATTTGGCAGCACGCAGCATTGCGCCGTTTGGGGGGGGATCTGGGTGGGATTTCGGACTGGCTGCTGCCGAACGCTACTGGACCGACGCCGGCTCTCACCAACTCGCCGGCTTGACGATCGACTTGCCCGGAATCGTGTCGGAAAACACTGATACCTTGAAGTGCGCCGCGTGGATATATCGCACCCAGGTGCGCACGCAGTCTCGAGATAGCAACAAGCCAGATCCGAAGGTGTGGCCTCTTGAGCCGACAGCATGCTGCCGACGGGTATGTGCTTAAACTATATCCCAATACGTGGCGTGGCTTGCGGAAGTCCGAATCGCCCCCGATCTACCAAGGCTCGCAACTGGCGAGGATAGCCTGTGACCATCCAACGGGTTACATTCACTTGGCCGCAGCCACTGCCTGCGACGCATTTTTCACGACCTCCACGATTTTCAAGCCACCGTCCGTTGGTGTTTCTCCGTCAAGGTAGCCTGATGGCGTAATGGCAAAAATCGACTTCGTGGTCTCCATGAGGACTGCATCTCTGGCAGCGTCATCGCTGGCCGCCTTCGTGAAGGCCTGAAATGTTCGCAAGGCATTGGATCGATGCTTGTTGATCGTCGCCAGATGCTTGGCAGCTTTGTACAACCGCCCGCACCAGATTGTTGCGGTGAACATAAGGCCCAAGATAACGATTTTCGATGTAAATAGCTGTGCAATCTGCGAGGGCGTTGCTTCCTTGTCGATCGGGATGAATGCCACACCGAAGGCGACCAGCAGCGTAGTCAGCGCCAGTATGCCGGTAACGACAAGCCAACTCTTCGCTGCGGCTTCCTGCTCAGTAGACTCCGTAGAAAAATCGGCGGAAAAGTGGGCGACACCCACGCTCGCCGCAGCTTCGCGAGCAGCAACAATGATGTTGCCGATTTCCTCCCGCTGCACCTTGATCTCTTTCTTGGCATTGTCCACCAGCCCCGAAGCTTGTTCGACCGACTGCGTCAAATCGTTGATGTTCTTCTGGACGTCGCCCTTCTGGTATGCGAGGTAGGGAATGTAGAGGTGAGCAGCCGCGAAGTAGCTGTCTGCTTGATTGCGAAACTGTGCGACCAGTTGGTCTCGGGCTCCGGTAGGATTTCCCTGCTCAATCGAAAATCCTCGAATCTGATCCATCGTAGCCTTCAGCGGCTGTAGCGTGCTGATGATTTGCTGGATGATATTCTCAGGGAGCAAGCGCACAGGAAGCAGCTTGAACTGGTTGAGCATATCGAATGTTCTATCGAGTTCACTGCGGCATCCCTCGAAGTTGATCTTGCCCCAGTCCGAATTGGTGACGAGCTGATCGACGGTAGTCTTCGTGCAATCTTCAGCCAGTTCGTGTAGTTGTTTCACCTGGGTCTCATTCGCCATATCTGTGTCTCCCTTAGTTTTCAGAGTAGCGCAGCTTCCAGCCGCTGCTTGCGTTGTTCCCAATCTGGCATCACCCGCCCAAGCAGTCGGAAAAAACTGCCGTCGTGATCACGGTGCTGAAGGTGGCACAGCTCATGGGTCACGACGTATTCGATGCAGGCTCGCGGCGCCCGAACCAGATTGACGTTCAAGGTCATACTGCCGGCTTGCGAAAGACTGCCCCACCGCGACTGCATTGCCCGAACGATCAGTCGTGGTCGCTGATAGCCTTTGAATCGTGGCAGGCATTGATCCAGAACCTCGCCGAAGACTTGCCGGGCGTGGTCGAGATACCAGCGGTGTAGCAGCATTCGCACGCGATCCGGATCGGCCGTCCCCGGTATGGTCACCATCAGCTGGCCGCGATTCATCCTGACTGATGCCGGCTCGCCCCCAACCACCTTCAAGCGATACTGCCGGCCAAGGTACAGATGCGTCTCGCCGCTCACGTACTGGCGCTGCGGCGTGCGCGGGCTGTAGCGCTGGAAGTCGGCGATCTGCCGGCTGATCCAGGAGGCGCGCTTCTTCACCCGCGCTGAAATGACCTCCTCAGCGCAGCCGACCGGCGCCCGCACCACCACACTCTGGTCCGGATGCACCTCGATGCCCAGCGTGCGGCGGGTCGACACCCACTGCACTTGGTAGCGAATCGTCTCCACACCGTAGGCGAGCTCGTAGGTCATCGTCTTCACGCCGGCATCCGGTGCTTGGCCAACTGCATCGAGCGGTCGATGATCTCGTCCATTTCTTCGGTGGTCAGCGGAATCCCGCGCCCGCCCCGAATTTCGTCATAGAGGTAGTCGTCCATGTCGTTCATCGTCCGGCGCTGGGCGTCCAGGTTCTCCCAGAAGCCGACGACGCGGTTGCGCTCGACGATGGCCCAGATGCTGGCCGCCGCCTCGGCAGCCACTGCCTTCGCTCCAGCCGGGTCCGAAACGTGTCGGCCAAAATAGGGCTCCAGGATGCCGAAGCAGGCAGTGGCGTGATCGTTGCCGCGCAGGATGGCCGGCACGTCGTCGGTCTTGCGATTGACGATGGACTCCTTGATCTCGCCGGCCCGTTTCAGATATTCCAGATCGGAGATGCGCCCCGCCCGGTAGTCGTCGATGGCCTGCTGGATCAGCTTGGAGAATTTCTCGTAGAACGCAGGGTCTTCGTCGAGGCGCTCGGTGATGGCCCGTTTGGTGGCGTGGGCGATCATGTCCGCCTTGGCGGCGGTCGGCTTGCCCTGGCCCTGCTCCTTCACCACCTGCTGGAAGGCAGCATCGTCGAAGATGTTGACCGGCTCGTTGAGCTTCAGCACCTCGTTGGCCGAGATGTGGGTGTCGAGCAGCTTCTGTATCTTCGGCTCGTAGTCCCGGTAGTCGATCGATTCGGCATAGCGCAGCTTCACCGCTGCCTTCAGATTGGTGAAGCGCTTGATGTCCGCCTTATAGCCCTTGAGGCGATTTTCCGGCGTGCCAGTGATGAATGCCTCGGACGACAGGGAGATGGCCAGGGTCTTGGCGTAGGCCGACAGCCGCTCGTAGAAGTTCTCGCGGATTTTCTCGTCGGCCAGCAGTTGCTCGAAGGCCTCCTCATCCTGGCGGTTGGCGACTGTCTTGAACACATCCCACAGTTCGGCGTGGCGTTGCGGCAGTTGGCGAACTTCATCGTTGATGCTCGCCAGCGCGCCGGCCAGATCGCCCTCGTCGAAGCCCTCCAAGGCGCTGTAGGTGGTCAGCGCCTGATCGAGTTCACCGAGGATGCCCGCGTAGTCGATGACGTAGCCGAACTCCTTCGGCCGTGCGCCCTCGTCATCGTCATAGAGGCGATTGACGCGGGCGATGGCCTGCAACAGCGTGTGTTCCTTGAGCTTGCGGGTGAGATAGAGCACGGTGTTGCGCGGCGCGTCGAAGCCGGTCAGCAGCTTGCTGACGACGATGAGGATTTCCGGATCTTCGCCGTGCTTGAAGGCGTTGATGATCTGCGTCTCGTAGGCCTCGGCGTCGCCGTAGCGTTTCATCATGCGCTGCCAGAAGGCGACTACCTCGTCGCTGGACTCGTCGTCGTCCACATCGTCGAAGCCTTCCCGTTCGTCGGGGGCCGAAATGACCACCTCGCTGGTGACCTGGCCGATGTCATCAAGGAATTTCTTGTATTTCAGCGCCGCCGCCTTGGAGGGTGCGACCAGCTGCGCCTTGAAACCGGTGCCCTGCCAGTTCTGCCGGAAATGCTCCGAGATGTCGAAGGCGCGCATGAAGATGACCTGATCGGCCTTGTTGAGCATTTCGGCCCGGGCGTACTTCCTCTTCAGGTCGGCCTTCTGCGCCGGCGTCAGGCCCTGGGTATGGCGCTCGAACCAGACGTCGATGGCCGCCTGGTTCTGCTCGATCTCAACCATGCGCCCTTCATAGAGCAGCGGCACGATGGCACCATCGGCCACCGCCTGGTTGATCGCATAGGTATGGATGATGCCGCCGAATTTGGCCACGTCGCTCTTCTCGCGCTTCAAGAGCGGCGTGCCGGTGAAGCCGATGTAGCAGGCATTGGGGAACATCTGGCGCATGCGCGCGGCGAACATGCCGAGCTGGGTGCGCTGGGTCTCGTCCACCAGCACGAAAATCTCGGTGGAGTCGTCCTGGAAGCGGCGCGTTGAAAGCGCCTTGTCGAACTTGTGGATCAGCGTCGTGACGATGTGCGCCTTGTGCTGGGCGACCAGTTCCACCAGATGCCGCCCGGACTCGGCCCGATCCGGCGTCAGGCCACAGGCGGCGAAGGTGCTGCCAAGCTGCTTATCCAAGTCCACCCGGTCAGTGACCAGCACGATGCGCGGCGTGCGGATGTCCAGTTCCAGCACCAGCGCCTTGGCCAGCATCACCATGGTCAGCGATTTGCCGGAGCCCTGGGTGTGCCAGACGATGCCGCCGGCGCGGCGCCCGGCATCATCGCGCCGTCTCACCCGTTCGACGATGCGCTCGACGGCGAAAAACTGTTGGTAGCGCGCGATCTTGCGCCGGCCGCCGTCGAAGACGGTAAATTGCAGCGCCATGCGCAACAGCCGTTCCGGCCGGCAAAGGGCATACAGGGTGCGATCCTGCTCGGTCAGTGCCCGGCGCACCAGGTATTCTGCCTCCGGCTCGCACACACCGAAACCTTCGGCCAGGAGCTCGTAGAGCCCGGCCTTGGCCTCCTGGGACAGCGGCCGATCCAGCACCGCGCGCAGGGCGGCGCCGTCCTCGTCCTTCTCTTCGTGCTCCTCGCGCCAGACCGCCCAGTACTTGGCCGCCGTGCCGACGGTGGCGTACTTGCTGTGGTTCTTGTTGGTGCCGATCACGAGCTGGACGTAGGTAAACAGTGCCGGGATGTACTCGTCGCGCTGGTTGCGGATCATCTGCGACACCGCCTGCCCCACTTCGGTCTTGGGCGACTTGCACTCGATCACCGCGAAGGGGATGCCATTCACGAACAGCACAATGTCCGGCCGCGCCGTCTCGTGGCTGCGGGTGCGCTCCACCGAGAACTCGGCGCTGACGTGGTAGACGTTGTTTCCCGGGTTGCGCCAGTCGACGTAGTTGAGAGTGAAGCTGCGCACATCGCCTTCCACCGACTGCTCCAGCGCCACGCCCAGGGTCAGCAGATCGTAGACGGCCTCGTTGGTCTTCAGCAGACCGTCATACTTTACGTTCTTCAGACGCTGGATGGCGCTCTGGAGGTTCTCCTCGCTGAAGAGGTAGGAACCGCCCTTGTGCTGGATGCGGTTGATGCGCTTCAGGCTTTCCCGCAACACCTCTTCCAGCAGCACATTCGACTGCCGCCCGCCGCGCATCGCCAGCGCCTGGGCAGGCGTGAGATAGCTGAAGCCGAGATTGACCAGCAGTTGCAGCGCGGGGATTTGCGAGAGGTGTTTCTCGTCGAAGCGGAAGCTACTCATGCCGCCACCTCTTCTTCCTCGGCCTTCACCCGCCATTGGCCGGTGAGCAGTTTTTGCATCAGGCCGCGTTTCTGCTGCTTGAGTGCCTCGACCGACTGGCCGAGCAGGGCAATCTCCTCGCGCAATGCATTCAGGTAACGGGCAATGGCGTTCTGCTTGGCAAGATCGGGCAAGATGACCAGGAAGGCTTCGAGGTCCGATTTCTGGATGTTCGGCAATCCGGACCCAACGCGCAGAGCCATCAGGCGGGTTTGCTTTCCCTTCAGGTAATGAAACAAGTAGTGGGCATCCACGTCTTTCGCCAACTCTTTGAGGGCATAGCAGTGGCCGCCGCACCAGAAGTTTTCACTGTTGTATGAAACAAAACCGCACGAGTTACCGCCTTCACTGACCGTGATTGTGTCCGCCTCGCAGTTCCATTCCGTGGTGCGGCCGGATGGCGTGACACCGCCATTGAGTGCATAGTAAGCGCCGTCCTCGACCATGGCATCCTTGTTGAGTTGCTGGCCCTTCCACACGGTGGCGATGTCTGACAGCGCCACAGTCCGCCAATTGCCACCGCGATAGCGCTCCGAGATTTCATGGGCGAAGACGCCGACGTGGCCGCGTGGATGGTGGCCCCGACTGATGAGGCGAGAGAGCTCCAGTGAGTAGTGGCGCTCCTTCGCCGCAATCAACCCTTCGGTTTTCTGGATGGCGGCATCCCACGTCGAAAGCCGTTTAGCTATTTCTTGCTGCTTGGGCAATGGGGGGAGAAACACCCTCAGTTTGCGTAGATCGCCCAGATGAAGATGTTTTACCGCCAGCCCTGTTGTTATTGAGTGAAAATATCCCGCCGCTTCAGGGGAGCGGATGTACTGATGGAGGTAGTGGGAGTCAACAAGGTCTTTTCTCGGCTTCAAGAGTGCGAGACTCTCGAATATGCTGAACTCAAAATCCAGCTCTGGTATTACGACCGCGTCACCCAGCGACCCGCTCTTGGTCAACAACAAGTCTCCAGCGACGGGCTTGCTGCTCTTCGTAAGGAAATCGTGCTCTTGCCGTGAGATGTACTTCCTATCAGCGAAGTCGAGTTGTCCGTCCTTGACATTCTTCGCCGAAATGAAGACTACCCCTTCATCTTGGTAGAGCGGAGTCTGGTGGGTGCCGTCCGTAATTCGCGTGCAGAGCTGGCCAAGCAATTTGTAGTTTGGGGTCCCCCGAGTCATTTCTTCTTCCCCCGTCCCTTGTCCTCCAACTTGCGCTCCACCTTCTCCAGCGCCGCCACGTCCTCAGCATCCGCCGCCACCTTGGCCGCTTCCCGTCGCGCCGCATCGAAGGTCTCGTAGCGCTCCAGCGCCAGCCGCTCGGCGACGTCCGCCCGCAGCTTGCCGGCATGGGTCAGAACGTCGCGCTCGTTGAAGGAGAGGAAGGCATCCAGCTTGTCGGCCCATTCCTGCATGGTTACGGTCTTGCGCCGTTCAGCCTGATCCTCGGCGTAGTCGAGGTACATGACGACGATGCGGTCGAGCGACTCGATTTCCTCATGGCTGAGATAGTTCTTGGCGATGGTGACGTCCTGCTTGCGCACTCGCCCGCCGTGCCAGGTGGTCAGGCCCATGTTGGGCAGCGCCGGGTCGGAACGCTCGGCGACGATTTCCGCTGCGGTGTGGCCGGTGACCGCCCACAGCATCTTGTTCTGCACCTTCTTGAAGAACAGTTGCGCCTGCTCGCTGTTCTTGTCGTAGTCGACGGCGGTGGTGTAGATGTCGCGGATCTTCTGGTAGAAGCGCTTCTCCGAGGCACGGATGTCCCGGATGCGGGCCAGCAACTCGTCGAAGTAGTCCCAGCCGCCGAGCTCCTTGAGGCGGGCATCGTCGAGGACGAAGCCCTTGACCAGGTACTCCCGCAGGTGGGTGGTGGCCCATTGCCGAAACTGGGTGCCGCGCAGCGAGCGCACCCGGTAGCCGACGGCCAGGATCATGTCCAGGTTGTAGAGCAGGTTGGGGCGGCGCACCTGCCGGGCGCCCTCGGTTTGAACTGTCAAGGATTCCTTGACAGTTGCCCCCTCGCTCAGCTCGCCCTCGGCCAGCACGTTCTTGATGTGCAAGCTGATGTTTTGCTTGGAAGTCTGGAACAGGGCGGCCATTTCCATCTGGGTCAGCCAGACGCTGCCGCCCTCGGCCCGCAGCTGGATGGCGACGCTGCCGTCCTCGGCGGTATAGAGGATGAGTTCGCCGGCGGTCATGGGCGTTTTCCCTTGGGTGTCCTGGGGGCTTGAAGCTCAGCGGTGGTCTCGGCTGTCTTTCTTGCCACACGCTTCCTGACCCGGGCCTTGTCTTCCTGCGTATTTGCGAGCTCATCAGTCTGCGTCTCGACGAAGGCGGCAATCGCCTTCTCGGAAGCCGTTACGCCGGGAAGATTCAGGTAGTTTTCGGAGCTGACGACCGGTGTGCCGCTCTTCGCTTCCAGCTCCTTGCGGGCATTGCCGGCCACGGTGCCACCTTCCCTGGCGGCGCCACGGTTCTGGTGGAAGCCCTGAGCGTCCTTGCGCTTGGCGATTTCGGTGGTGCTGGCCTCGCCGAGCATGGTGAAGATCAGCTCCAGATCGGTCATGTGGTCGCGCAGGTTGGCGGCCTTGGCCTGCTCCAGCCCCTTGAACTTTTTGTGGTCGCCGGGCGTGACGCCAAAGGTCGCGCGGGCAATTTCGGCGGTGAGGATGGAATACTCGCGCCCTTCGGCGACGCCGCGTGCCTTCCATTCGTCGGTGAGCGCGCCGCGAATGGCGATGGAACGCATGCGCTTTTCGATCCAGTCCTTGGGGTAGCCCTTGGATTCGTAGAGTTCGCGCGCCCGGGCGCTGGCCAGTTCCGGGTCTTCGATTTCCTTGACGCGCTCGTAGCCGACCTGGGCCAGCCAGCGCTTGAAGGGTTCGGCCTTGGGCGAGGGAATGGACTGGATGATGCGGAAAATTCCCTCGGTATTGGCGCAGTTGGCGCGCTGGATACCACCCTCGGTTTCCAGCCGAAGGGGGGTGACAAGCTGTCCCCACCCTTGCGATAACTCCTTGTCGCGCAAGCGCATCTTCTTGATGTAGTCGGCCGGATTGGGGCTGTCGGTCAGTACGGCGACCACATCCTGCACCGAGAACCACCATTCGTTCTGGTGCCAGGCACGACGGACGGTCTTTTCCTGAAAGACGACGATGCGATCTTCAATCCGAGGCGCGGCCTGATCTGTCTTCTTGCTCATACGCCCAGTTCCTTGAGGTAGTGCTTCATCTTCGCCCGCACCTCGGCAAGCTCGGCCTCCAGGCGCTCGATTTCCCGTTCCACGGCAGCCACGTCGATCTCTTCCTCCTCCTCGAAGGTATCGACGTAGCGTGGGATGTTGAGGTTGAAGTCGTTCTCGGCGATCTCGGCCAGCGGCGCAACGTAGGCGTATTTGTCCGCGTTCTGCCGGGTCTCGAAGGTGGCGACAATCTTGTCCAAGTGGCTGTCGAACAGAGCGTTCTGGGTCTTGGCGGCCTGGAACTCGCGGCTGGCGTCGATGAACAGCACGTCGCGGCAGGATTCGCGCTCGCCCCCTTTTTCCCGTGCCCGGTCGAAGACCAGAATAGCCACCGGAATCGAGGTGGTGGGGAAGAGGTTGGCCGGCAATCCGATGACGGCATCGAGCAGGTTGTCCTCGATCAGCTTCTGCCGGATGCGGCCTTCGGCGCCGCTCCGGAACAACACGCCGTGGGGCACTACCACCGCCACCCGCCCGGCCTGCGGCAGTGCCGTTTCGATCATGTGGGTGATGAAGGCGTAGTCACCCTTCGACTTCGGCGGCACGCCGCGCCAGAACCGGTTGAAACGGTCCGATTCCGCGTGCTCGGAACCCCATTTGTCGAGGCTGAACGGCGGATTGGCGACCACCACGTCGAAGCGCATCAGGCGATCCGCCTCGATCAGGGCCGGGCTGTTGAGGGTGTCACCCCACTCGATGCGGGCGGCATCCTTGCCATGCAGGAACATGTTCATGCGCGCCAGCGCCCAGGTGCTGCCATTCACTTCCTGGCCATAGAGGGCGTAGTCGTTGCTGCCCTGTGCGCGTACCAGTTCCCCGGCCTCGATCAGCAGGCCGCCGGAGCCACAGGCCGGATCGCAGATGCGGTTGCCGGGCTTCGGTTTAGCCAGGCGGGCGAGCAGCCGGGAGACCTGCTTGGGCGTGTAGAATTCGCCCGCCTTCTTACCGGCATCCGCGGCGAAACGCTCGATCAAATAGATGTAGGTGTTGCCGATCACGTCCTCGGAGACGCGGGAGGGACGCAGATCGAGCTTGGCGAAGTCCTCCAGCAGATTTTTCAACCGCCGATTGCGGTCCTTGGTCTGGCCGAGATTCGCTTCGGAATTGAAGTCGATGTTGCGGAAGACTCGGTCGAGCTTGGCCTTGTTGGCCTCTTCCACGCCGTCCAGGACGATGTTGATCAACTCGCCGAGGTTGGCCTCGTTGCGGCGGTCGTAGAGGCTGTTGAAGTCGCCGGGGAAGCGGTCGATGACCGCACCGGTCTTTTCGTCCTTGAACTCGACGAAGGGCAGGGTAAAGCGTTCGCGGTCCAGCTTGCGCCGGATGCGCTCGTCATCGTCGCCATACTGCTGGCGATAGGCCTCATAGTGATCCTTCCACAGGTCGCTGATGTACTTCAGGAACAGCATCACGAGGATGTAGTCCTTGTACTGGGCGGGATCGACGACGCCACGAAAGGTGTCGCAGGCGGCCCAGGCGGTGCTGTTGACATCTTGCTGGGTGAGTTGGTCGCTCATCTTGTTCCCTCAAATTCGTTGAACCGGGGCGAGTGCCCCGGCCTTGTTACCGATCCCCGCAGGGCGGGTTGTAGTGAGTGCGAAGCTCGCGCTCGATCAACATCCGCTGCTGCTCGGGCACGTAGAGGGCGGCGGCCGCCAGTTCCCGATGCCCCTGCCGCTGCCAATCGGGTTTGCGGTCGTGGTTGTCGATACGTTCGCGAACGCTCTGGGATTCACCGATGTCCACGACCGCCCAGGTGGTGCCGCCGCTCTTGCCCAGAATGATGTACACGCCCGACTGGGCGCGCAGAGCACTGGTGTGGCCGTGAGGCCCGTCAAAGTTGTAATTGCCAATCCGAATCGCCATAATGGCTTTTCCTTTCATAGGTGGTGCCACTGCTTATGAATTGGCGGTAGGGGTGCTCCAACACTCCTGCCGCCACCCTAACCCGGTTCTCACCGGGTGTTCCTCGCGTATCGCAGCAAGACCCCATCCGCGAGACGCTTTCTTTCCTGTGCAATCTGATCCATCAGGCGCTGCTCGGTCGTGGCCAGATTTGCGGCCTCGACGATCAATTGCTGCTGCCGCCAGCTCGGCACCGGCATTTCCAACGCTTCCAGCGCCGCCTTGCTGATCATGCGCACCGACGTGCCCTCGGCCTGCGCCGCCAAGGTCGCCTGCGTCGCCGGCAGGTTGATGTACCAGAGCAGGTAGGCGGGGAGCACATCGACAGGGCGAATCAGCAACATCGGCGCCGCCAATACCGCCGGCCCCACATCCGCCGAAACCAGAGCGACCGAATTGGTCCGCCCGCGGGAACGGAAAACCAGATCACCCTCCCGGATCAGGTGGTGCTCTTTGATGTCGGCCAAATCCACACGGACGGCGTCCTCAACGTGCAGCAGATTGGCATCGTCGATATCCTTCATCTGGACAACGGCAATGGCGCCCGCCGCATCGTGCTCAAGGCGCGACCGAAACGGGAACCCCATTCGAATGCTCGCCACCTGCCCCAACTTTTCCATTTCAGTAGAAATCGCTTTTCTGTTGCGTATGAATAAGCTTAAACCTCACTAATATTTACTGTCAATAGTAATCACTTTTCTGTTGTTGCCTTATCAAGCTTGGCTTCGTGATCAAACAGCGTATTCATGGGCGCGTCCGGACCGATACCGAGCGTTTGATGGCGACGGAGAAAACCAAGGCTGCCGGCTACGAGAGTGCCGTACAGTGATTGCCACGCCCTATCGCTGGCGAACCCCGGCGAATACGTCATCGCCGCTTGACGCGCCCCAGCCCAAGTCGTCCAATGAAGCCTGCGTCCAGGCTCCTTGTCCTGTGCCATCGCGGCACGAAAAGGCGTAGCGCTCGTTACGCGCCTACAGAGCTCAGCCGATCCTGAATCGGCGTGCGTGGCCCCACGAGGTCGCGCTGTCCAGTTTCTCGCTGTTCCTGGAGCGGTGCACCTTGCTGCCTCGCCGCGCGGCTCGACCGTCGGCGTGATCTCCCGTGCGCGCGCCCCATCGCGTGCGCCAATCTCCCCTGCACCGGCGTCGGGCCGGCGACATCGATCGCCGCCCGGTGGGCGTGCCGATCGGCAGTGCCCCAGCGCCAGGCTGGGCCAGCGCCGCGCGTCGTCACTAGCGGCAGCGCGGCTAGTGACGACGCGCCTACCACCACCTGTAGGTTCCGCAAATCCTTGAGGCGCGCGGCTTCCCGAAGCGGGTGGAGCGGTAGAAAGGCGATGGCGGTGCATGACGCCGCCACGTGATGGGGTCCAGAACCCCAGCCCCGAGATCCCGAACCTCGTTTCCCTCACATGCAAGCGCAGCCCGACTGCCCTTGCCGGCTGATCCACGGACGGATCAATCCGACGCGCCTGATCAGCGCTCCTTGGACCCTGGGTCAATGGTCCTCCCGCCTCACCGCTCCTTCCGGAGCGCGGCGGGACGCCAATGCGCGTACGGCGCGGGCGAGCAGCAAAGAAGCCGTACAGAACGGGGGTGGTGCCCCGTGCTCAGCAGCCTTCCACTTGCCCGGCTACGGCCAGCAAGTCGAGCAGAAACACTTACCGGACAACTTTACACCGACCGCCGTACCGCTCTGAACGAAAGGAAAACCATGCCAAGGACCAAGCCCAGTGTCGACGCGCAGGAGAGCTTCTGGCGCGCCTTCTTTCATGAGTTGGAGATCCTCGGCGGCGGGGACTCGGAACCCGACGACTCAGCCGACGATTTCGCCCCTGCAGGAGACACCATGCGCAACCTCAATTACCAACTCAAGCAGCTTTGCCATCGCAACCGCGACGGTTCTTTCGCCACCCAGGCCGAACGGGAACGGACCCTCGCCCTGGTCGCCACCCAACTCCATGAACTGGGGTTCCGCAACTTGAGCGCCCAGGGCCTCAAACCGAAACATGTCGACGCCCTGGTGGAGCGGTGGACGGAAGAAGGCCTGTCGGCGGGGACGATGAAAAACCGGATGGCCCACCTGCGCTGGTGGGCCGAGAAACTGGACAAGGCCAGTATGGTGGCCCGCAGCAACGACGCCTACGGCATTGCCGACCGGCACTTCGTCACCAACGTCAGCAAGGCCTCGGCCCTCCAGGACGCCCAGCTGGAGCGGCTCACGGACACGAACTCCCGCCTGTCTCTGGAACTGCAGGCCGCCTTCGGCCTACGCCGGGCCGAGTCGATCAAGTTCAACGTGAGCTTCGCGGATCGGGGCGTGGTGCTGGTCTTGAAGGCCTCATGGTGCAAGGGTGGAAAGGAGCGGGAGATTCCCATCCGTACCGCCGAGCAGCGGGCCGTGCTCGATACTGTCCGCTCTCACTGCGGGAAAGGGAGCCTCATTCCCGCCGGCATGACCTACAAGGCCCAGCTCGACCGTTTCAAGCATCAGTGCAGCCTGGCCGGCATCCATGGCGTGCATGGCCTGCGCCATGCCTACGCTCAGGCCCGCTACCAGGAACTCACCGGCTGGCCTTGTCCGGCCCAGGGCGGGCCGACGAGCCGCCAGCTGACGCCCGCACAGAAGGCCCTCGACCGGGCCGCCCGGCTGGAGATTTCCCGGGAACTCGGCCACGAACGCGAGCAAGTGACCGCGATTTACGTTGGACGGTAGGGCTTACGCCGTACGCTGGAATTGCACTACGTTTTTACCCTTCACCATCGTCTCGATCCTTTCTGCCCAAGCCCTCAAAGCCGCTTCGCGTTGCGCCTCGTAGGCGTTGTGGTTGTAGTGCGCCAGGACACCGGGCAAGACGTGGTTGGCAATCTTGTGGCCAATGAACGGCTCGAACCCCAGGTCAGGAAGACGGGTGATCAGCGTACGGCGGAAGTCATGCACTACGCATGGTGTGACGTTGGGCAGCGCGTTGCGCTTGAACAGCGTCAGCAGCGCGTTATTGACCGACCGGCCATAGACCGCCTGCCCTGGCCGCAGCGGCGAAGCAAAGACGTGGCGGCCCGTCCCGGTAAGCTTTTTCAATTCCTTGAGGATGGCTACTGCCAGGGGCGCCAAGTGAACGAGGTGGGCGCGATCCTTCTTGGTGCGAGCGGCCGGAATCTTCCACAGTCCGGCTTCGAGGTCGAATTCGGCCCATAGGGCGTCGGTGACTTCGCGCTCACGTTGGCCGGTGAGAATCAGCAATTTCATGGCCGCGATGGTTACCGGGTCGGACTTGCAGCGCTCGGGGTCATCCAGTGAGCGCCAAACCTCGGCCAATTCGTCGAGCCGCAGCGTAACTTCGCGCTTCACCGGGCGGGCATCGAAGTCTTTGCGGGTCAGCCTCTCAATGCAGGAAATCGTTACCCATTCGCGCGCTTCGGCGAAACGCCACAAGCGCTTGGCCTGAACCAGGACTTCGCCCGCCAACTGCTTGGCGGTTTTCCCTTCGCGCTGCCCGTCGGCAATCTTGTCGAGGGCGGCGATGAACTCCTTGCGCGTTACCTCGCCAATTTTTCGTTCGCCCAAGTGCTCGGCGAGCCTGTCGAGCCGGTAACGTATCGCCGCCGCGCTCTTCTTGCCGGCCATGTGCCGCGCCATGAAAGTTTCAATTACCTGGCTGACAGTCGGGCGCGCCGACTCGGCCTCCTTAGCCGCTCTCGCCGCAGCTTCTGCCTCCCGGTCACGGGCAAGCTCGGCTTCCCACTCGGCGACCGGATCGTGGCCGGCGCGGCGAGCGTCCTTCCAGTTCCCGGCAACGGCACGCGCCTGGTGCAGCGAGAGGCGGCCGTGTCGCAACCAATCGGAAATGCTGTCGCCGTGGGCTCCCTCTCGCTGATAGACGCCGACAGTGTATTTTCTGCGCTGGCCGTTGAACTCGTACTCGACCAGCCAGGTCTTCGTACCGTTTGGGCGGATTCGGAGAAACAGCCCATCGCCGTCGCCAAGGAAGCGATCCCGCTCCTTGTCGGGTTTGGCGGATTCGCAACCGGCTGTCGAAAGCTTTGCCATGGCATACTCCTTGGGTGGGATTCTGGGTGGGACTTTGGGTGGGATTCTGTGAAATCACGTGGGACGCAACAAGACGGTGCAGATAAATTTCCTACGCAAAAACAAGGATTAACGGACGCTTGCGGATGGCATGGGATGTGAAATGCGTTACTGGTTGATGAAGTCGGAGCCCGACGAGGTTTCCATCGACGATCTGGAACACGCGCCTGGCCGCCGAGTCCCGTGGTTTGGCGTCCGCAACTACCAGGCCCGCAATTTCATGCGCGATGAAATGCGGGTCGATGACTTGGCCTTCTTTTATCACTCTGGGTGTGCGGTTCCGGGTATCGCCGGCATCTGTCGGGTGAGTTCTTCTGCTTATCCCGACGAGACACAGTTCGACCGCGCCAGTCCGTACTTCGACGCAAAATCCTCGCGCGATGCGCCGCGATGGGTCAACGTCGACGTCGAATTCCTCTCGCGCACGCGATTCGTCAGCCTCGACGATCTGCGGCGGTGCCCCGCCCTCGAGGGAATGCAGGTTCTGCGACGCGGGAATCGGTTGTCGATCACGCCGGTCGAAGCTGCGCATTGGCAATTCATTGCCGGATCGCTGATGGGGCGAAAGTCTTGAACGATCCGAGGTCGGCCGCTCGTCGAAGCTGCCATGCAGCCAGATGACCCATCAGCAACTCTTCGCGTAAGCACAAGCTGATTTGATGGCTGATCTATGGATCATTGATTGGGAGTGCGGTATAAACGTTCTGCAGCGGAAACAGTTTCCAGTTTGAAGTTTTCTGCGCCGCAGCAGTCCGGACTATCCGTTCGGACGCTCTTCAATCGGCTACCGTCGCGACCCGCGATGTTTCGGTAGTCCGCAGATGCGATCCCGCATCTGGCAAAACCTGCAGTCTGTTCGGTTCGACACTTACGTGAAACGAGGTGGCGCCCTAGTCGCGTCACCCGAGATGAAGAGGGATCGATGCAAACCACAATGAAAGATCTGCTGTCCGCAGGTGCCGATACCGCCATTGCGATTTCTGCACCTGGCCGTACTCCCCTGACTTTTGCCGGCCTGCGTGCGTTGGTCGATGGCACGCTCGCCAGCCTTAATGCACTCGGCGTCGGACGAAACGATCGTGTCGGGATCGTGTTGAACAACGGCCCCGAGATGGCAACATGCTTCATGGCATGCGCCTCCGGCACGACCAGTGCGCCGCTCAATCCGGCCTACCGTGCCGATGAATTCGAATTCTACCTGTCCGATCTGAATGCCAAGGCGCTGATCGTCGAGAAAGGCAGCACCTCTCCCGCCGTCGAGGTGGCGCAGAAGCTGGGCGTCCGTGTCGTCGATCTGGTTGTCGCCGAGGGCGTAGCGGCAGGGGGTTTTTCGCTGGTTGCGCGGGATGGCGGAAGCGCCACGCCAGCAGGACAGGGCGGGTACGGGGCACCCCAGGACGTCGGTATGGTGCTTCACACCTCCGGTACGACCTCGCGACCGAAAATCGTGCCGCTTTCGGTCGCTAATCTTTGTGCATCGGCGTCGAATATCCGCAACACGCTCAAGTTCACACCGCAGGATATCGGACTCAACATCATGCCCTTGTTCCACATCCACGGGTTGATCGCCGGCGTACTGGCGCCTCTTTCGGCGGGAGCGCAGGTGTTCTGCACGCCGGGATTCAACGCGCTGAAGTTTTTCGCCTGGATGGATGAGGCCAAGCCAACCTGGTACACCGCAGTGCCGACCATGCACCAGGCCATCGTCGCGCGCGCCAAGGGCAATACAGAGATCATCAAGCGAAATCCGCTGCGCTTCCTGCGGTCGTCGTCATCGTCGATGCCGCCACAAGTGATCAAGGAGCTGGAAGAGATTTTCTCGGCGCCGCTGGTCGAGGCGTATGGCATGACTGAAGCAACTCACCAGATGGCGTCCAATCCGCTTCCTCCGGCGGCTCGCAAGCCCGGTACGGTCGGACTTCCCGCCGGCCCGGAAGTGCAGATCATGGGAGAGGACGGCAGCATCCTCGCACCGAACCTCGTCGGGGAGATCGTGATCCGTGGCCCGAACGTGACCGTAGGCTATGAGAACAATCCGAAGGCCAACGAAGAGGGCTTCCGCAATGGCTGGTTCCGGACCGGCGACCAAGGCG
>WBZU01000035.1_pt1 | contig 173495 bp, 162 predicted proteins | sample 5204311 | NCBI WGS metagenome assembly WBZU01 (sample SAMN12344359, study PRJNA552823) | activated sludge metagenome | biome: Activated sludge suspended growth; feature: Nitrification reactor; material: Wastewater; isolation source: activated sludge from nitrification reactor of wastewater...
TGGTGCCCCCGCCCGGAATCGAACCAGGGCCTGATGCTTACAAGGCAACTGCACGACCTTCATGCTACGGGGGCCCACGGGCGGATTATAGCCGAAGGCACTTGGCGCCACGCCGAGCAAACCCGTCAAGTTCGCAGTATGCTCAGCAATCTGAAAAGCGCCGGCCCAGCCGATGAACGAGACGCACAACAAACTGAAATCATTACGATTATTGATAGTCGAGGACTCGGAGGACGACGCTTTCCTTTTATTGCAGCGATTCCGCGCGGCGGGCTATGGGGTCCATTTCCGCCGCGTAGATACCGCCGCCGATATGCAGGCGGCACTTCATTCCGAGGTATTCGATGCGGTCCTGTCCGATCACCGAATGCCGACCTTCGACGCCAATGGTGCGTTGGCGCTCATGCAGGCGCTGGACCGTGACCTGCCGTTCATCATCGTTTCAGGGGTGATCGACGAGGAAACCGCAATCTCGGCGATGCGTGCGGGTGCACACGACTACCTGTCGAAAGACAAGCTGCACCGACTCGTCCCGGCCGTCGAACGCGAAATTCGCGAGGCCAACAATCGAGCTGAGCGCCGTGCCGCACTCGACGCAGTTCGCGAATCCGAGTCCCGGTATCGGACTCTGGCGACCAATCTGCCGGGCATGGTGTTCCAGATGCGTCTCAATGGAAATGTCCTGCAGATCTCCTATGCGAGCGAAGGATGCGTCTTGCTCCTCGGACTCGAACCCGAGCAGGTGAGCGCCAATTCGGCCGTCTTTCTCGAGATGATAGAGGCGGAAGATCGCTTCCGACTGAACGATGCGCTTGCGCGTTCGCGAGGCGCAGGCACCAACGTCAATTGGGAAGGGCGAATCCGCTTTGCAAGCGGCGAAATCAAGTGGATCAACATGCGCGCTGCACCGCGCCAGGACTCGAGTGGCGCACGACTCTGGGAAGGCATCATGTCGAACATCACCTTGAGCAAGCGCAATGAGGCAGAACTTCGCGAGTCGCGCGAGCAGTTGCGGGAACTCCAGCTACACCTGGAACGCGTCCGTGAAGAAGAGCGAGAAAGGATCGCGCGGGACATACACGACGTGCTCGGCGGCAATCTGGTGGCGATAAAGATCGAGGCGTCCTTGCTGGAATCCAAGCTCGAAGCCGATCCACAGGCTTTACGCCAGCGTGTTCAATCGATTGCCCAATTGATCGACGACGCAATCGCCACCTCGGGCAGGGTTGCGCGCGAACTGCGCCCGGGAATACTGAAAGAGTTTGGGCTTTCGGCCGCAATCGAATGCCAGGCGGAGGATTTTTCGCAGCGAACCGGCCTGGCGTGCCACTGCCGGCAGATGGATTACGATGCCGAAGTCAGTGAAGACGCCTCGATAGCTCTGTTCCGCGTATTCCAGGAAGCCTTGACGAACATTGCCAAGCATGCCCAGGCAAGCCGGGTTGACGTTGCACTGACGCGCAGTGACGATTCTCTCGAACTGCTCATTCGTGACGACGGGCGCGGCATCGCACCGGCCGACATGAACAAGCCCCGCTCATTCGGTCTGCGGGGAATGCGCGAACGCATGGCAAGCCTGGGCGGCAGCGCCCGGATCGGTCCTTGTGCCGAAGGCGGTACCGAGATCATCCTCCGCGCCCCGCTGTTGCAGGGCGGGTCGAACTGAGGCACGCAACCATTTGACTTTACGAGGCCAGGCATCATGAGTCGACAACTGCGTATCCTGATTGCAGACGATCATGCGATCGTGCGTCACGGATTGCGCCAGATCCTTACCGGCATGGATGACATGACCGTCGCGGGCGAAGCCGAGGACGGCGTCAAGGCGATGCAGATGATTCGCAATGGCGAGTGGGACGTTGTGCTGCTCGATGTGTCGATGCCCGAACGCAACGGCATCGACACGCTCAAGATGATCAAGAAGGAATACCCGCGCCTGCCGGTCCTGATGCTATCCATGCATCCAGAGGAACAGTATGCCGTGCGTGCGCTCAAGGCGGGTGCCTCGGGCTATCTCTCGAAGCACAGCGCGCCCGAGCTGCTTGTCAGCGCGATCCGTCAGGTTGCGAGCGGCAAGAAATATGTCAGCCCGGCTGTTGCCGAACAGTTGGCCAACGCGATCTCGGATGAAGATTCCGACCGACCGGCGCACGAAAAACTGTCCGATCGCGAATACCAGACGCTGTGCCTCATGGCGTCCGGCAAGACCCTGACCCAGATCGGCGAGGAACTCAATCTGAGCGTAAAGACAGTCAGCGTATATCGGTCGAGGCTCCTGGAGAAAATGAATCTCAAGAACAACGCCGAGTTGACCCATTACGCCCTCAAGCACGGTTTGGTCGAATGAGAAGAATCGCCGCTCGATTGCCAATTGCGCACGCCAGCCAGCCGCAGGAGGAACTGAACCTGCTCAAGAATGTCTGCGATCCGACGTAATAGGCGTCACGACATCGACTCCGGCTGACATGCCAGACGTGACCAACCAACCGCCATCGGAGATTGCCCGCGAGGCCTTGCGCCGCCTCGCATTGCGTCGCATTCCACCGACGCCCGACAACTACCGCACGCTATTTAACGAAATAGCCGGTTTGACAATCGAAGAGGCTTTCCCGGAAAGGGCAATGCGCGCCATCGCTGCAGCGCTGCCGAGACGAAACCAGGAACAGGCGCGCTTCGCACGGACCTTCGAAACCGGTGTCGAGGAAAAAACCTGGACCGGATTACGTAAAGCCTTGCTCGAGATCGCTGAACAGCGGAACGCCAGCCAGATCAACTGGGCGACACTGATACGCGACTTGCTCCAGCAGTGGGAACGCCAACACCCCGGGTTTACTCCGGCACGCAAACGCCAACAACTCGATTATGTGCTCGAGGCCTCGTCCCACGACGCGGAGCAACTCTACACACGTTTGAGCGCCGTGCTTCGCGGCTGGGGCGAAGGCAGTGCCAACGGCGCCGCCACGACCGACGGTGGGGGTCAGCCAACCGCAGGCGGAGCTTCACCGGCGGCTCCGACGACCAGTGGCTCGGCCAGCGAAGTCAGGCAAACGGGGGAACACGCGGAACTCAAGCTCGCCATAGCGGACCTGCTCGATGACTGTGGCGGCCTGCTGCTGGACGCGCCACGACTGGCCTTCGAAGCGCGCGCGGTGGCGGCATCCTTGCGCGATGCAACAAGTGAAACCGAACGCAATCTCGCTGAGAGCCGGCTGCGCGCCTTCATCGGCAAGCTGCGCTGGGCAGCGTCGGATGCCGAAGATTCACGACGAGGCCTGCTCGGCCTGCTGCACCTGATGCTCTCCAGCCTGGGAGGGCTGGTAGACGACGACCAGTGGGTTCAGGGACAGGTCGCCGTCGTTCAGGACATCATTTCCCGTCCACTGAGCCAGAACGTCCTGGAGGACGCCGAACGCCGCCTTACCGATCTCATTGGACGTCAGAACGAACTGAAATCGCGACTCGATGAGCAGCAGGAACATCTCAAGAGCATGCTCGCCGGGTTCGTCGATCACGTGGCACACCTCTCGCACTCGACATCGGGTTTTCACGACTCCATCGAACAGGCGGCGGTAAAAATCAGCTCGGCAAAGAACATCAGCGAACTGTCGGACGTCATTGCCGAAGTCGTGCGTGAAACGCGCACAATGCAGCAGAGTGCGGCGCGATCGCGTGACGACATGCGTGACATGCGCGACAAGGCCGATGAAGCCGAGCGCGAGATAGAACGTCTGCGAGCGGAACTCACGGAGACCAGCAAGCTGGTGCGCCATGATCAGCTGACGGGCGCCCTTAACCGCAAGGGAATGCAGGAAACGCTCGAGAAGGAGGTCGCGAGAATGCGTCGCCGCGAGGCGACGATGTGCATCGCGCTCATCGACGTCGACAACTTCAAGGACCTCAACGATTCACTGGGACACCAAGCGGGCGACAAGGCGCTTGTCCATCTCGCAAACGTGATCCGCGAGACCATACGTCCGCAGGATTCTCTTGCCCGTTATGGCGGCGAAGAGTTCCTCGTCATGCTGCCGGACACACGACTCGAGGACGGCGTCGCGGCAATCACGCGCCTTCAGCGCGCGCTGACACGAAAATTCTTCCTGCATGAAACCGAGCAGAAACTGATTACGTTCAGCGCCGGCGTTGCACAGGTCTATCTCGAAGAACCGGTCGACGCCGCCGTCGCCCGATCGGATCGAGCAATGTATCAGGCCAAACGCGCCGGCAAGAATCGCGTCATCGCCGCTCCCTGATTCGACAAGCAGCGCCAGCTGCCGTAAGGGAGGAGACGCCCCCCTCGGGGGCAATCACCGCAAAGTCTTCAATTCCCGCCGCAAGCCGCGCCCAAGGACTCAGCATCGAAGAAAGCGGAGAGCAAAGCCACGTCGCGCAGATCCTTCTCTCTTCTTTGATGCTGCTTTCGCGTCAGTACAATGCCCGGATCCGCGAATCTCATGCCGCGAACGTGGAACTGGCACTCCTTGCGCGCGATCAAGTCGTCGTCGGTAAGCGCAGGTGACGACGAGAACGAACGCGGGTAATTGAAGGATACGACGTCAAGCCGTTCGGTCAGGTGTGTCACCCCGCCGTCGAAATGGCGGAATCGCAGGTCGCTTCGTAAAGTGAAATCGATGTCATCGGCCTCTCTCAGCCCGAGCGCATCGAGCACCGAAGACCCGACCACGCAACAGTCCGCAGGATCAATTCCCTTGCGGCGCGTTTCTTCGTTCATCTCGACCAGCATGTCCAGAAATCCCGGCCGCAAGCGCCTGCGCCGTTGCAGGCGCCGCAAGTTGTTCTCGCTTGCGAATATGTTCATCAGATGACAGGTCTCGTGTGCCGACTCGCTGACGTGCAGCGTGGTGAAGTGATCAACCGGCGAGAACGCAGCAAACGCTTCGCGGAGTTCAGTCTTCATTGCCCTCGGCAATGTTGCATCGCTGTCGAACGGCCTCTCGCAGAACACGATCCTTACCCGCGGCGGATGTCCGGCCAGAAGATCGACCTTGCGCTCGATGTTCGCACCGGTACGGGGGCCCCAATCCAGGCTGTAGATATCGTGGACGAGCTCCTCGAAAGCCTCGCGCGGAAGTTCCACGGTGCGCGAGTCGACCACCGGCATTTGCGCGTTTATGCGGCGCTCCATCTCGGGCCATTGCGCCTCGACGGGACTCCACAGCAAGGTCACACAGAAATGTTCGGGCTTGATGCTCGCCAGCGTCCTCAGCAGAAGGTTGCGATCCTCCCGCATGTAGCCATGCTGACGAAACCACTCCATGTCCCAGAGTCCCCCCGGCATCGGTGCCGAAGTGATCGCGATGTCGCATCCCACTGCGAGCGCTGTCGCAATTCTGTGAGCGCCGTTGAGTGGAAGTCCATCCTCGCTCGAGAGCGGAACAGGGTAGTCGGGATCGAATCCTTTCGCGGCCATGGAATCGATCAGGGCATCGAACTGCCCCTGGAACTCCTGCATTGATCCCTTGCGCCCCTCGTCCCCGGGCTCCTGTCCGCCCGTCCGAAGGTGGATGTGCTGCGTGTAATGCCTTTCAGCGTCGACGCCGTCGCCCCCCGAAACCAGTCCGAGGCGTTGTCTCGCATAAAGGTATTTCACGATGATGTCCAGCCTTTGACCCAGCAGAAGGGCGCGTGGATCGATCACCAGAACGCCACGATCGATCGAAGGCCGTCCGAGCAGTACATCGAGATCGCTTCGCGCCGCCAGAGCAAGATCCGGTGCGCGTCTGTGGAAGTCCTGATCGTCGAGCAACGAGCGCAGCACGCGCATCGCCTCGTCGTTCTGGTTTCCCATGCGCATTGCCGACGCAATCGCATAACGCGCTGCATCGTGCGTCGGCTCGAGCGCGAGGGCGCGGCGATTCCAGCGCATGGCATCATCAACGTTGCCAGACTGCACTGCGAGCGCCCCAAGGTCCGCGAGCGTATCCGGATCCAGCGGATTCGCATCGAGGGCGAGTTCGAAATAGCGCTGCGCCTGCGCGACGTCGCCGCTCGCGTAGGCTTCGAGCGCTCGTTGGCGCAAGGCGGCCCCATCGGATTTGGAAAGGATCGAGAAGGCCTTCGCGTCGGCTACGTTCATCGCGGACATCCTTGGTAATCCTGACTTTCGTCAGGGCAGATCCTGGGCGACAACTGCATCGACTTCGCCAAAGTTCCAGTCGGCGTTGAGGGAACGCCGGATTCGATTCGCCCGGTACGGGAGTTCGCGCAACGGGCCATCGGACACCGGCAAAACCCTTTCAAGGACGGCGCCCCAGAATCGCGGCCAGAGCCATTCATGCTCAACAGGAACCGGTGTACTCAGACCGAAGCGCTCGTCCGCGTTGCCGCCATCCGTGCGGTACAACGGCTCGTGAAGACATCTGCCCGTCTTGCCGAAATACGGCGCCTCGGCGCACGTTCCCGAGCTGATTGCATACACGGCCCCGATCTGCGGCTGCGACACCAGCCAATAGTAGTTGGAGGAGACATGCTGAAACGACTTGAAGCGCCGGACGACCGCAGCAGAATTGCCGAACCGGTCTTCGTAAGGATGGGGTTTGTATAGAACACGCGGATGACGTTCCGCAATCTCGAACAGGGCCTCGAGAAAGTCTCCGAAACCCAGTATCCGCCCCCGCGATCGGTCGATCAGCGCCTTGTCGCTTCCGACCTGGCCGATCAGCAGCGCACTATCCTGCGGCGCGTCAAGGGGCGGGCGCCACGCCATCTTGGCGCTGATCAGCCCGGCCTGAGCGCGGGCCAGTTCCACGTCGTACTCGAAGTCAGTCAGTGCGTTGGCCATTCCCGCATGATTGCTGCGCCAGGCATTCAACAGATCATCCAGGAATCGGATCGGATGGCCGATCGTGTCTAGCAACGGTATGCCCAATCGGGTCAGCGCAGCGGCCACACAGGGCGTCGTTTCACAGCCGATTACCAGGGCATCGCGATAGGCCGATTCGATCAGCGCCTCCGCCGCCGCAGGCAGGGCATCGGCGTAGTGCAGACGCGCCCATCCGGCGATATCCGGCGCAAGGTCGACGGACCGGTAGAACGCCCCTGCGTCGAAGCCCTCTCCCCAGGAAACCCAGGAAACCGGCAGAGACGTCACTTGCGAGAGCGGCCAGGCGAGCAGGCGGTACAACCACTGTACGTTGGGACGCGATGCCGGATCGCCGGGACGATCCGCGCGTGGCCGCAGTACGTCGCCGGTTATGACGATGCGCCGGATCGGTGCCGTGGATTCCAGCATGGATCAAACGCAGGCTGTCGCCTGCTTCTCCTCTGCCGCATCCTGAAGCTCGATGACTTTCAGGTAGTTTGCAAGCCGGTTGGATTCCAGCCGCTTGAGCAGGGCATTCTCGTGCAGGGGCGCCAACAGGTTCGCCAATCCCTGTGCCGCAGGATGGTCCCGGCTGAACAGGATGCCAAGTCCGAACACCCCGGGCACGAACGCCCAGAAGAACTCATCAGGGTGTGCGCCGAAGAAATCCTCGATGGCGGTCAACACGCCGTTTCGCGGCCCGCCTTCCCGCATGGCGACGGCGAACGCGCCGCAACCACGGAAACCGCCCTTGATCGCATGCGGATTGTCGAGCGTGACGCCGTGATCCCATGAATGGTTCTGTCGGAACTCGCCTGGAATGCGATCCGGCGCATAGTAGAGGTCGCGCCTCGCCCATGGCCATCCGGCGTCGTGGAGAAACACGAGCAGAGGTCTTGCCGCCATCCGCTGGACTTCATGAATCGCGGCGAGCTCGTGGTAGACCGTGTACCAGTTGTGATCGCCGTCGACAAACCATGCGTCCTGCGGTTGGACCGTGGGTATTGCCTCCAGGCTCGGACGCTTCACATGGCATACATGCTTCGAATGGCTCGCCAGCCAGCCATGAAAAGCCGGGCTGGGAGCAGGATCGATCGACGTCAGGAAGCCGCCATTTCCCTCGAGCCAGCCTGCAAGTATCTCGCTGTTGCCGCCGTGCTCGGCACCAATCTCGCATACCCGTCTGGCGTTGCACAATTCGAGCGCAGGCAACGTGACATTCGCGAACTCCGCGAGAGAATGAATCAGCAATGGTTGGGACATTTTTTCCCTTTCGCAATCTTGAAGATCGAATCTCGGCTGGAAGCGCACGCTCCGTCACACCTCGACTGTTGCCGCCTCGCCTGCCACTTCACCTTGCCCGCGCGGCTCCGACTCCCTCGCCTCGAGCGGTCGAAACACAACGACACAAGCCATGCGCATGTCCGGACGAGTGACCTTCTTGCTTGTCACTTTCACGAAGACGAATCCCGTTTCATCAGGGCACTCGACAAGACTCGCCCCCCGCCGCTCGACGTTCTCGAACGACAGGGCGGACATGAGGCTCACACCGTCGTTCTCGTCCAGGTTGTCCATGACCTTCTGTACCGGCACCAGGCTGATACGCTCGAGCTGGACCCAACTCCAGTGGTGGCCGAACATCAGCCCGAGGTCCGTGTCACAGGGCCCGACGCCGATGGCAGCCATCAGGAATCCTTCGTTGGTCATGTGTAGCTCGACGTTCTGCGTCGATAGATCCATGCCACGCGAAACCATGACTGGCATGGACAGTTCGCATTCGCCGAAATCCCTCGCACGCAGATCCAGGCCGAATCGCTCCTGGGAAAGCAAGGTGAGCGGAAGATGGATCCCATGAGGACGGAGCTCCATCGGCAATGTCTGACGCTTGCTGCCATTCAGGTACATCAGGCCCCGGCGCCGCAGCCCGACCGTGGCCTGCTGCGGGTCGAACAACCGGAGCAGATCCTTGGTCCCTAGATTGACGTCGTGGTGGAAATCGTTCAGTACCGTGACTTCCTCCCGCGTCGGCAGAAATAGGAATCGCCCGAGTAGTGCAGCGCCGCAGTCGCGCACCGCCTCGGGACGATTCCACCCGCGATTCGGGTTTCCGTTCAGTGCCTTGTCGACGAATTCCAGTGCCGCCATCTGGATTTCGTCGCGCAGCGAATCCTGGTGATCGCTCAACTCGCCGGTACGGCGCACGGGTTTGCCATCCTCGGAGTAGTCGACGACGCTTTGCAGGTCACAAGTACACAACTGCTCGAGCATGGCGATGTGATTGACCAGCGACTGCACGCTCCGCGGATCCATCCCGCGCCGGTCCAGCCATCCCCGTTTGTCGGTCAAAGCGGTGTGGACATCTCGCAGAAGCAGGTAGGCGCCCTGCACCTTGACCTTGAGGTCCTGCTCCATGGCCGGCTGCACCTTGCTTTGCACGGTTCCCGCATAGCCAAGGTCGACAAACACGACGGTCTCGCCCTCCTTCACACCTACCGTGCTTCTCAGGTAGTTCATCATGCGGCGCCGATAGGCGGCGCTCGCGGTGCGAATCTGCCGCATGGTCTGCTGTTCGCGCAGCCTCTTGGCAAATACCTGCCAGCCGTTCGGACGACTCCTGGCTTCCTTGATGAGCGCCGCAGCCGTCTTCGAGGGAAGCAGCAACTGCTTGGACAATGCCTCGTAGCGGTCGCTGGCACCGATGAACGACAGGTACTCATTGACGTGCTCCACATCCTCGAATGATGCGGCGTACCCCGAGAAGCGCGAGATCTCCGCATCGCTGTGCGGAATCTCTGCCAACCGCGGATCAACGGCGCACAGGCGCTCATAAACCCGATGCGGAAAGAAGCCATCCCGCAGCAGGAACACGAGATGAGGCTTCTCGCCGCGTCGCTTCAACTCCAGCGCCTGCTCTGCGACCCAGCGCACATAGCCAAGCATGACCGGCCCGAGCATCGTGTAGCCGATGCGCTGGGCCCCGCCCTTGTCGTTGGCGTGTTCCGCCCAGATCGCATGGCATAGCCCCGGCAGTGGCCGTTCGCGGCGAACTTCGGGAGCCAGCACGCTGGCGGCAGCGCCGTGGAGGCGCATGACTTCGTCGATCTCTTCCGAGAACGCGCTGAAATGGACTCCGCGGATGCCGGATTTGAGTGCGCCGGCCAAATCGGCGGCAATGTTGTCGCCGACATGAAGGACTTGTTCCGCGCCCTGCCCAAGCTCGCTCAGCACCTTGCCGAACAAGCCATTGAATTTGGATACGCCGAATCGACTCGAGCAGAACACCTCATCAATCAGCCCGGAAAGCGAATCGACGCACAACGCGCTCGACAGAAGCTCGCGCAGCTGTGTTTCATCGAAATACGTGTCACTGACGATGATCACCCGCATTCCCCTGCCCTTCGCCTGCCGGATCAAGCGAAGCATCGGCTCGAACGCGAAGCAGATCTCCTTCTCGAGACCCAATTCGTCGGCGACCAGTTGCGCAATCTGCCCATCATCCGCACCGGGCGCTGCCGCGCGGTAGATGTCACCAAGCAGGACTTCGTGACCACCATCGCGCATGTGTCGCGCGGCACGTGCCGCCGACTCGGCCGTGACACGGGCGCGTGCAGTCAGGCCCAACCGGGCGAAGGTCTGACGCTCCGAAAGTCGATAGAAGGCATCTGTCGGCGTCATGACTTCGCGCCAGACCAACGTATCGAAGCAATCGAGCGAGAGCACGGTGCGCCCGGCCGCGTGTTCGTCGAGCAGGCGTTCCAGACCGGCAGCATCGCAGGTTATGTGACTCATCGGGTGCTCCTGATTCTTGAATGACGGTTGCCGACGAAAGTGTCGACAGCAAACCTTGCTTCGATACTCTATGCCTCACCCTCGCGCCATGAAACCGCGATAAGACGGGCGTTCCGGCCGGAATTTGAGCGTTCGGCGGAACAACATTCCCCGACAATGCGAGACATACGCCACGAATTGAACGGCTAATCCCTCTCAAATCAGGATCGGATCCTAAATTTGCGGTACCTGCCGCCGATAACTGCCACAAGCATCTCGCGAGCCACGCAACATGAACGCAACACGTTGAAGACTCGCGCAAATCCTAAAGTTGGACACGGTGCGGACGTAAACAGAGTTGTCGGCGACATGCACGCACGCCTGGGGGATAAGGTAGCGGCAATGTTCTCCGGTACATCGCAAGAAAGCTAAGGAGAAACAAATGCCTCAGATCATCAACACCAACGTTGCCTCGCTCAACGCGTCGCGGAACCTGACGAACTCACAAGGCGCACTCGCAACGTCCCTGCAGCGCCTGTCCTCCGGGCTGCGTGTGAACAGCGCCAAGGACGACGCCGCTGGTCTGGCGATCGCGGAACGCATGAACGCCCAGGTGCGTGGCATGAACGTCGCAATCCGCAACGCGAATGACGGCATCTCCTATGCCCAGACGGCTGAAGGCGCACTAGCCAAGGTCGGCGACGCGCTCCAGCGCATGCGAGAACTGGCAGTCCAGGCACGCAACTCGACAAACAGCGCCAGCGACAAGGATTCGCTGAACACCGAGTTCGGCCAGATGCAGTCCGAGATCACCCGCATCCTTGGCGGCACCAAGTTCAACGGCACCGCGATTTTCGCTTCGACGGGCTCGATCAACTTCCAGGTCGGCGCGGGAACGACAAACGACGACTCGATCAACGTGAACTTCGGCTCCACTGCATTCAATGCGAACTCGACAATCACCGATGTCACCGGCAGCGTCGCCTCGATCGGCAGCGGCGCATCTACGACCGACATCGGCAATGTGATTGACAACCTCGATACGGCGCTGAACACCATTAACGAAGAACGTGGCAACTGGGGCGCCCGTCAGACCCGATTCGAATCGGTAATCGCGAACCTGCAGGTCTCGGTCGAGAACCAGAGCGCCGCGCGCAGCCGGATCATGGACGCCGATTTCGCGGCGGAAACTGCGGCCCTGTCTCGCAACCAGATCCTGCAGCAAGCTGGCACTGCGATGCTGGCGCAAGCGAATGCACTGCCGCAAAACGTGCTCTCGCTGCTCCGCTAACCGGCCAGTAGCTGATTAAGGCGAGGCGCGAGAGCCCTTGAGGGGCCTCGCGCCTTTGCCACAGATCGGGAGAGATAGAAATGGAGATTACTCGAGCAGGTTCAGCGGCTGACATTGTGGCCGCCGACCGCCCGTCAGCGCGGACCGAGGGTGTGTCGAGAGCAGTGGAAGTAGCGGAAGCCGCCGGGCTTCCCGAACAGCAGAAACCCGCTTCGAAGGAGCAGGTGGAGCAGGCAGTCAAGGACATCCGCAAGGTCGTCAGCACGGTTTCGAGCGACTTGCAGTTCTCGGTCGACAAGGATTCCGGCCGCACCGTCGTCAGAGTCGTGGATTCCAAGACGAAGGAAGTCATTCGCCAGATTCCGGGCGAAGAAGTGCTTGCCCTGCGGCGCGCGCTCGACAAGATGAAGGGCGTGCTGTTCAGCATGGAAGCCTGAAGGAGAGCACAGTGGCCACGATCAGCAGTGCAGGAGTCGGCTCCGGACTGGACATCGAGAACATCATCACCAACCTGATGACGGTCGAGAGACAGCCGATCACGCAGATACAAAAGCTGCAGACCGGATTGAAAGCCGACATCTCGGCATACGGGCGCGTACAGGGCGCCCTTTCTGCATTGCAGACGGCCACAGCGTCACTCAAGACCCCCGCGGCGTTCGCTGCGGCCAAGGCCAGCGTCTCCGACGGCACGGTTCTCACGGCTAGCGCGCGTACTGGCGCCGCCGTCGGCAGCGTCACGGTGGAGGTCAGCCAGCTCGCCCAGGCACAGCAACTCACGAAATCGGGCTTCCTCTCCTCCAGTGCAGTGGTCGGCACCGGCACGCTGACCCTGGAGCTTGGGTCGTACAGAGGAACCACCTTTACCGCAAACCCGGACAAATCGCCCAAGTCGATCACCATCGACAGCAGCAATCAGACCCTCGCCGGCATCCGCGATGCGATCAACAATGCCCAAGCCGGCGTCACCGCAGTGATTGTCAATGGCGATGCTGGTTCGCAGTTGTTCATCTCGTCCAACGAATCCGGCACCAAGAACGCAGTCCGGATATCGCAGAGCGGCGGAAACGGAGGTCTGTCCGCCATCGCGTTCGACAACGGTGCGACCGCGGGAGGAATGTCCGAGAAGGCTGGGCCACTCGACGCGAAGCTCAAGGTTAACGGTGTCGACGTCACGCGCGCCTCCAACACCGTCAGCGATGCCATCGACGGCCTGACGCTGACCCTGACCAAGACCAACATCGGCTCGCCGGTGACGGTCGGCGTCGCTGCCGACACCGGCACGTCGCAGACCAACATCGGCAACTTCGCCAAGGCCTACAACGACCTGAATCGCATACTTCGCGAACTGACTGCATACGACCCGGCAACGAAAAAGGCGGGCGAGCTCAATGGCGATGCAACCATCCGGTCGATCCAGTCGCAATTGCGCGGCGCCTTCGGCAACGTTGCATCGAACGGCGGATTCTCGTCGCTCTCCGAGCTTGGAATGACGTTTGCCAGCGACGGGTCCATCAGCGTGAATTCGTCGAAACTGACCGACGCGCTCGCAAATCCCGCCAAGAGCGTTTCGCGCGTCTTTGCGACTACCAACGGAGCGGACGGCCTTGCAGCGCTGATCGACAAGCGGATCACGTCGATGATCTCCACGGATGGCCTGGTTTCGGGAAAGGTGGAAGGCCTGAACCTGCGCGTCTCCAACCTCGACAAGCGGACCGAGGCTCTCGAGACGAGGATGACATCGATCGAGGCGCGTTACCGGGCGCAGTTCACGCTACTCGATACGACCATTGCCAGCATGAACGCAACCAGCACTTACCTCAAGCAGCAACTATCAAGTTCGTCCAGTTAGGCCGATAAGTCATACACAATCGATATCCAATCCGGAGTCTGACTACGATGTTTGCACGCCAAAGCGGCGCACTGGCTTACAAGAACGTTGGTGTCGAGATCGGCGTGACGTCGGCGGATCCTCATCGCCTCACGCTGATGCTGTTCGACGGTGCCCTGGTATCGATCAACGCAGCCAGGATTCACATGGAGAACGGAGAGATTCCGCTCAAGGGAACCTCGATCTCGAAGGCGATCGAGATCATCGCCAACGGACTCAAGGTCAGTCTGGACTTCGACGTCGGCGGCGAACTCGCCCAACGCCTCGCCTCTCTCTATGACTACATGTGCGCACGCCTTTTGCATGCCAACGCACGCAACGACATTGGCGCCCTCGGGGAAGTTGCGACACTGCTGCGCGAACTGAAGGAAGCTTGGGAACAGATCGGGAAGCCGCACTCGGCCGGCAACGCCGGGGCTGCCTCGTAATACCGCAAAGGATGATCATGAGCGCCCTCAAACTCTATGAAACCCTGAGTGGAATCTCCGGCGACATGGTGCTCGCCGCAGAGGTCGGCGACTGGGATCGACTGATCGAACTGGAGCGAACGGTCGCTCGTCTGCGCGACCAGCTCTCGGCAGCAGATGCAGGCGCGAACCTGAACGATGCGGAACGGGCGCACAAGGTGCACCTGATCAAACGCATCCTGGCAGACGATCGCAAGGTTCGCAGCTTCACCGAACCCTGGATGGAACAGGTGCGAAGGTTCCTGGGAGACGCGACGCCGGGACGAAATGCCAGAAACATGTACACCGGCGCAGGCTACTGACCGCATGGCATGCACGCCAGTCTCTACGATCGATGATTCCGGGCGCTCTCATCGCCAGGTTGAAGATGCTGACCGAGTCGACCGTCCGGTCGACGGAACCGGTCCGGCCGCTCCAGGCAGACCCGCCACCGCTTCAGCCGGGTGACCGCTTTCGCGCCACCATTCTCGACCGGAACTCCGACGGCGCCTACCGCGCCCAGGCATCGGGCCAGCAACTGACGCTGCGGCTTCCAACTCCCGCGAAGCCCGGCGACCAACTCGACCTTGTTGTCACTGGACGGGAGTCCCCGCCCTCGCAGGAGGGCCGGCCGCCAACGGTACTCGCCCGGTTCGCGGAAAATCCGCCGCGTCACTCCGACTCCCCGCTCCTTTCCAGCGCCGCAAAGCTTATCGGCTCACTGCTCGCTGATACGACGCGGACGCCCCCTGTGGCGCTGGCAGGCGGTGCTCCGCTGACGAACTCCGCCGAAACGCCGCCGTCGCGGATTGCCTCCGCGCTGCGCGACGCGGTTACGCGTAGCGGTGTGTTCTACGAGTCGCATCAGGCCGACTGGCTTGAGGGCAAGATCCCGCTTGCCGCATTGAGGACGGAGCCTCAGGCCCAATTGCCGCCGGGCTCCCGCCTTGCTGTTCCGGGCGCGGAGCCGGAATCCTTGTCCACGCCTGCCAACGCACCGGAACTTCCGGGGGCAAGTCGGACACACCAAACTGTAGGCACCGGACCGCATCTCGGCGAGAACGTCACCGAGATCGTCCATAAACAACTCGACACGCTGGCCAACCAGCAACTGGCGTGGCAGGTGCAGCCATGGCCGGGCCAGTTCATGGAATGGGAGATCGACGCGCCCGATGACCAGGACGGTCCTCCGATCGAAGGGGCAGAGCGGGAGTGGCGTACGAGACTACGGTTGCAGTTGCCCAGCCTGGGTCCGATCAGCGCCGAATTGGCGGTGACGGGTGATCGCATCGGCATTCGCCTGCACGCCGAAGAGCATGGATCCGACCGCCTTCGCGATGCCCGCCCGGCTTTGGCAACCGCCTTCGACGCCGCCGGCTTGCGCTTGGTCCATGCGACGGTTTCCGGACATGAGTGAAACCAGACGCCAGAATGCCGTTGCGCTCCGGTATGGGAGCAACGATGCCGCACCGCGTGTTGTCGCCAAGGGCAGCGGACTCGTTGCCGAACAGATCATCGAGCGCGCCCGGGAAGCGGGCATCTTCGTCCACGAATCGCCGGAGATGGTCGCCCTGCTGATGCAGGTAGACCTCGATCAGCACATCCCGCCGCAACTCTATGTCGCGATTGCCGAACTCCTCGCCTGGCTCTATCGAGTGGAGTCCGGCGTCATGCCCGGCCCCCCGCCTGCCCTGCCGTCGATCTGAGCGCAATCCCTGCGCCATTTCTCATCGTCACGGAGGACTGGCACGTGCTATAAACTGCTTCGCTAACATGCTTGCCAACTCCATATCGCCGGACCCGTCGATGAATCGCACCGAACCCAATCCGCTGCGCTTCGAATTGCTCAAATCGGATGATTACGCGCATTACATCCTGCGCGACCCGCGGGAGATTCGCTTCATACTCCGCGGCCTGATCGAAGGGCGTGCGTTGGTGAGCGTGTACTTCGGCCCGACCGGAGATTTCATGCTGTCCACGCTTCTCGCCCTTTCGGAGGACCAGAGCCAACTGTTTCTCGATTGGGGCGCCGACGAAGCAATGAACGCCAAGGTGGCGTCCTCCGACGCCATCACGTGCACGACCCAGCTGGACAAGGTAAAGATCCAGTTCACGCTCGGCGCGGCGACGCCGTTCGACCTTTCGGGCGCCCGGTCGTTCAGGGCAAGAGTGCCCGACGCCATTCTCCGGCTCCAGCGCCGCGAGTACTATCGATTGGCGACACCCGCCACCCAGGGTGTCAAATGCAGCATCGTCGTAACGACGGACAGCCGCAGCGAACTGCGTGTCGAAGCAACGGTGCTCGACATCAGCGGTGGCGGCCTCGCAGTGATGGTGCCACCCGAAGGCGCAGTGTTCGAACCGGACCGGGAGCTGCACAACTGCCGGATCAACCTGCCCGAGATCGGCGTGATCGAAACCAAGATGCGGGTACGCAACGTGTTCCGCATCAGTGCAACCGATGGCCGTCCGATGCTGCGCGCAGGTTGCCAGTTCATCCACCTGCCAGACTCGCAGGTGTCCATGATCCAGCGGTACATCCTTCGCGTCGAGCGGGGTCGCACCGTTCGATCGCGCTGATCCGGCTGCTCGAGGGTACAGGCAGAAAAACAAGAGGCGGCCGCATGGGCCGCCCGAATCCCGATTCCATTCAGAACGCGGGAGGAGACTCGATTCAGCGATTGAGTTTACGCATTCGCTCCGACGGCGTGATGATGTCGGTGAGGCGAATACCGAACTTGTCATTGACGACCACCACCTCGCCCTGGGCAATTAACGTGCCGTTGACCATGACGTCCATTGGCTCGCCAGCCAGTCCGTCCAGCTCGACCACCGATCCGTGTGCAAGCTGAAGCAGATTCCGTATCGATATCTTGGTACGCCCCAGCTCGACCGTCATCTGTACCGGGATGTCCAGAATCAGGTCAAAGTCCTGCATCGTACCGGACTTCGAACCGCTGTCGCCGAAATTCTGGAACAGCGCCGATGCTGCGCTGGCGGCCTGTTGCGTGACGCTGCTGGCCGTGGCTGCCGCCTCGGCAGCAGCCTGCTCGCCCATGGCCGCAGCCCAATCATCGTCACTGACTTGTTGCTCTTCCACGGTTTCAGACATGCTTTTCTCCTGACCAGGCAGACAAGGACAACGATTCATTCGCAAAGCGTTCGACACGGAGCGCATATCGACCGTTCTGGATACCGTACTGGCACTCGACCACCGGCACGCCGTCTACTGCGCCGGAAACGCGCTCGGGAATCTGGATCGGAATCACATCCCCCACTTTCATGCTCAGAATCTGGCGCAGCGAAATGGTGGACGATCCGAGCATGCTGACCAGATTCACTTCCGCCGACTGAAGCTGGCTGGTCAGCGTGCCGGTCCAACGCGTGTCGTGGTTGGTCTGGTCGCTCTGCGTGGTGCTGTTCAACACGTCGCGGATCGGCTCGACCATCGAATAGGGAAAGCACACATGCATGTCGGCCGTCGCGCCGCTGAACTCCAGCGTGAACGTCGTCGCAATCGCGATCTCCGACGGTGTCGCAATGTTCGCGAACTGGTGATTCATCTCGGAACGTACATGCTCGAACTTCAGTTCGTGAACCGGCTGCCACGCCTTCTCGTATTCCGCGAAGACCACCCCCAGCAGGCCGTGGATGATGCGCTGCTCGGTCGGCGTGAACTCCCGACCCTCGACACGCGTATGGAAGCGGCCGTCGCCCCCGAACATGTTGTCGACAACGAGGAACACCAGATTCGGATCGAACACGATCAGGCCGGTTCCGCGGAGGGGCTTGGCCTGAACCAGATTCAGGTTCGTGGGCACCACCAGATTGCGCACGAACTCGCCGTACTTCTGCACGCGGATCGGGCCGATGGAGATCTCCACCGTTCGGTGCATGTAGTTGAACAGTCCGATGCGCAGGTTCCGGGCGAAACGCTCGTGAATCAGTTCGAGCGTTGGCATGCGCCCGCGGACGATGCGCTCCTGTGTCGCGAGGTTGTATGTCCGGACGCCGTCAGATGTCTCCTCGGCCAGCGGTTCGTCTGCCTCGCCGGTCACGCCCTTGAGGAGCGCATCGACCTCGTCCTGTGAAAGAAAATCCTGCGACATTGGGTTGTCGAATCAGTTATTGAATGATGAACGACGTAAATAGAACCGAAACTACAGGCCCCTCGACCGGCTCCTTGCGTCCCTTAGATTCCTCGGCTGTGCCCTTGCGACTCGGCTTCGAACCGAAGCCGAGCACTTCGTTTGCAGCAGACATGATTTCCTCGGCGAGCGCTTCGCGCCCATCGACGCCCTGAAGCTCCGAGGCCTTCTTGCCGGACAGCAGCATCAACACGCGGTGCCTCAGTTCGGGCATATAGACCTTGAGGTCTTCGCCGACGTGCGCGTCCTCGATCTTGAGCGACGCGACGACTTGCAGATACTGTTCGCCGTTCTCCGGCAGAAGATTGACGGTGAAGGGCTCCATCGGCACGAAGGTCGGCGGCGTGCCCGGTTTTCCCTTGGGCTTCGCATGCGCAGTCTTGGCTGGCGTGTGACCATCCTCGGTGTCGCCTTCGTCCTCGGCAGCCTTCTTCTTGGAAAGCATGAAGAACGCTCCGCCGCCCGCGAGCGCGAGCACCAGCACGCCAATCCCGATGAAGAGGATCAGTTTGCTCTTTTTCTTCGGGGGTGCGACTTCGCCATCGGCTGTCGCGGCGGCTGCTTTGGACATCGGGTCAACTCCTGACGGTTTTCTTTATTATCGAACCCGGAGCGCTCAGCTTTAGGGTGAAATAGCGGAGGATCCGCCCGGCAAATCAGGCGAACGTGTCCACCATCCCGTCCACCCGCCGCAAAACGGCCGCAACGGCAGCGCCGTCCGCTCCGGAAACAGCGACGTCTGCGCCACCTGAATGTCGTTGCGGTGGCCCGTCCTGCCGTCCGCTGCCGCGCGAGGACTCCCCGCCCACGGTCGCCTGCGAAAGGTTGATGCCAGCATCGGCGAGGAAGTCGCGCAGTTTCGGCAAGGCCTGCTCCAGGGCATCACGAGCTGCCGGCGTGGCCGCCACGAATACCGCGCTGGTCTGGTCGCCAGCCACCGTCAGCTGTACTTCGACTCGCCCGAGGGAAGGTGGCGTCAGGACGAGTTCGGCCGAACTCAGTTCCTTGCCGATCAGCATCGACACCTTGTTCCCCAGATCCTCGGCCCAGCCGGGTGATGTAACCGGCGTGCTGACGATCATCCGTTCGCGAGCCGGATCGGCCGATTCGCGCAACTGCTGCGGCACATGCGTTAGATGCTGCATGCCCGGAGGTGCCCCGGACGAGACCGGCAAGGCGGCAGAATCTGCCGCTACCGGATTGCCGGTTTCGGCGTCAAGAAATGCCGCAGCTTCGCCTGCCCCGCGCTGTTTCTCAAACACGTCGCTTGGCGTGCGCGATTGCGCTTCCATCCAGGCCAGCGCGTCGGGCTCGACCGTGTCACCATCCGACACGGCCGGGAACATGAGGAGCGACCGTCCCGCCTGCATTGACTCGGCCGGTGCCGCCTCCGACGCAGCCATTGCCGGGGTCGCTTTCGTGGCGGAAGCAGGCACGAGAGGCAGCAGCAGGCCTTGCAGCAACGCCGACAGGTCGGCTCCAGTCTGCGCCGACGGATCGTTGCTCGCTTCTTCCGCGGCCGCTGTCAGTCCCTCGGAGTCCGGCGTGAGTTTCGCACCCTCGCCCGCAGCCGCGATCTGACGGTTCAGCACCGCAGCGAATGGCGACCCACCCTCGCCGCTTTCAGCCGATGATTGAGCTCCGTCGACCCCGGCCGCCTCCTGCCCCGCCATGTTGGCGCTGGCAGGAACCGGCAAGGCGGGAGAGACCGGAGGCAGGGCGAGACTGGGCATGTCGTTCTCCAATTGCAACGTCAGTTGTTGTAGCGATCAGCAAGCGACGTGCCACCGGTATCGATGGTGTCCTCGAGACCATTCTTGAAGCGCTTGGCAGAATGCTCGTCTGCTGCCTTCTGGTCCTGGCGCGCCGCGTGGCGCGCCTCCTCGCTCTCCTGGCGCTGAGCCAGGGTGTCGAATGCCTTGTGGCGGTTGCGCTGTTCCAGCCAGTTCTTCTGGCCATCCTGGGTTCGCGACTGCGCAATCTGGCACATGCGCGCTTGCTGATCGATCGCCGCGTCGAGCTTGGCGAGGAAAGACTGGTAGTTCGCCCATTCCTCGGGGCGCATGCCGTTGCGTGCATGGGCGACGAATCGTGCCTGGTAGTCGGCGCGGTACTGCTGCAGCAGTTCGAGCTTGCGGGAGTCCTCGCTCTGCGCCGCGATAAGCTGCCCGAGCCGCTTGGCCGCCTCGTCGGTACGCGCCTGGGCCAGTTCGAGCAGCGTGTCGAGCGGAAGCCGATTCGTCGCCATGGCCTATTCCGATGTCACAGTGCCTGATCGAACAGCCGGTGCAGCTTGACCACGCTATCTTCGTAGTTCTCGCACTCGTTCATCTTCTGTTGCAGATAGGCTTCGATCTGCGGGTACATCGCAACCGCCTTGTCGAGCAGCGGGTCTGCCCCGGGCGCATAGGCGCCGACCGCAATCAGGTCACGGGAGCGCTGGTAGCGCGAATAGAGCTGCTTGAACCGGCGCACCAGATCGAAGTGCGTCGGCTTCACCAGCCCGTGCATGGCACGCGAGATCGACTGTTCGATATCGATCGCCGGATAGTGACCGGCCTCTGCGAGCGTTCGCGTCAGCACGAAATGGCCGTCGAGGATCGCGCGCGCCGAATCCGCAATCGGATCCTGCTGGTCATCGCCCTCGGCAAGCACCGTGTAGAACGCCGTGATCGACCCGCCGCCGTCCGGACCATTGCCGGCACGCTCGACGAGCTGCGGCAGACGGGCGAAAACGCTGGGAGGATAACCCCGGGTGACCGGCGGTTCGCCGATCGCCAGTGCTATCTCGCGCTGCGCCATCGCATAGCGTGTGAGCGAATCCATGATCAGCAGGACTTGGCGACCCTGGTCCCGGAAGTGCTCCGCAATCGTCGTGGCGTATGCCGCGCCCTGCAGCCGCATCAGCGGACTGGTGTCGGCGGGCGCCGCGACCACGACCGAACGTCGCAGGCCTTCCGCGCCGAGGATCTGCTCGATGAACTCCTTGACCTCGCGTCCGCGTTCGCCGATCAGTCCGACGACGACCACCTCCGCCGAGGTATAGCGCGCCATCATGCCCAGCAGGACCGATTTGCCAACACCCGACCCGGCGAACAGGCCGACGCGCTGGCCGCGACCGACGGTCAGCAGTGCATTGATCGCCCGCACGCCGACATCCAGCGAACGGTCAATCGGCGCGCGCTGCAGCGGGTTGACCGGTCGGCTCGCGAGCGAGCGCAACTCCGTCGTGTTGAGCGGCCCCATGCCGTCGAGCGGACGCCCTGCCCCATCGACCACCCGCCCGAGCAACTGGACGCCCACGGGCAGGTGCTTGGCACGGTCCTGCACACGCCGACGCGCGAAGATGCGCTCGCCGACTCGCGGCCTGGCGTGACTCGCCTCGAACGGCGCAACCTGCGCCCCCGGCGCAAGGCCAAAAACATCGTCTGTCGGCATCATGTATAGCTTTTCGCCGTGGAATCCGACGACTTCGGCTTCGACGAAGCCGCCGCCGCCAACAGCCACGCGCACGCCGCTCCCCAACGGCAACTTGATGCCGTTGGCTTCCATGACCAGTCCGTTGATGCGTGTCAGCGTGCCGCAGGTCGCATAGGGCGTTGCGGCTGCAACCAGCTTGCGGCATCCGTCAAGATGCCCGCTCCAGGCCTCGGTAAGAATCGGCATCAGGGCTGCTCCGCGCGGCGCTCCGCAGAAACCGACCAGTCGTCGCGCAAACCCAGTGATTCGACGACGCGCTTCCATCTCGTCTCGACCGTCGCGTCCACCTGGGTGCCGGCAACGTCGAGCCTGCATCCGCCGCGAGTCAGCGTCGCATCCTCGCGTACCCTGTGGGCCGCGTGCATGACCTGATCCGCGAGGTGCGTCCGCACCAGTTGCGCATCCTCGGGATGGACATGGATGTTGACGTGCTGGTGCGGCAGTTGTGCGAGCGCCTCCCGCACCACGTCGAGGAGACTTTGCGGCTGGGTTTTGAGTTCGCGCCGCAAAACCTGGCGCGCGACCTCGAGCGCAAGTTGAACCAGCGACTCGCCGACCTGCTGATCGAACTCGCTCACGGCGCGTTCGAACTGCTCGAGCAATGTATTGATCTGCAACGCTTCCATGCGTACGCGTGCGGTGCCTTCCTCGTAGCCGTTCTCGAAACCGGCACGGTGCCCGGCCTCGGCCGCCTCGTTGTGCATGCGTTCGATGTCGTCTGCGGTCGGAAGACGGATCTCGGGCACCACTGCCTCCTGCACGGATGGCAGATCGGGCGGTGCGGCGTCGACCGGCGTACCGGCCTCGAAGCGCATCGGTTCCCAACGGCGGTAGCGCTGCTCGCTCTCCGGACGCAACGGCGTGACTTTTGCAGTGCCCATGATCAGACGAAGGCGTCCTCGGCGCCCTTGGAGGCCAGCTGGATCTGGCCTTCTTCAGCCAGCCTGCGAGCGGTCTTGAGGATCTCCTTCTGTTCCGCCTCGACTTCGGACAGGCGTACTGGGCCGCGCGAGTCGAGATCTTCGCGCAACATTTCGGCGGCACGTTGCGACATGTTCTTGAAGACCTTCTCGCGCAACTCGGGCGGCGCCCCCTTGAGCGCCACGATCAGCGAATCGGACTGGATCTCGCGCAGCAGAACCTGGAAGCCGCGATCGTCGAGGTCGATCAGGTTCTCGAACACGAACATCTCGTCGAGAATCTTTTGCGCCAGATCGGCGTCGTACTCGCGCACGTTGTCGATGATCGCGGTCTCGGCGGCCGAACCGACGAAATTGAGGATCTCGGCAGCCGTCTTGACACCGCCGAGCGCCGTCTTCTTCATCGATGCCGCACCCGCCATCACGCGCGACAGGGCATCGTTGAGTTCGCGCAGTGCCGCCGGCTGTACGCCGTCGAGCGTGGCAATCCGCAACAGGACATCGTTGCGCAGGCGCTCGGTGAAGCACTTGAGTATTTCGCCGGCGTGGTCGTACTCGAGATGGACCAGAATGGTTGCGATGATCTGCGGATGTTCGTTCTTGATCAGATCCGCGACCGTTCCCGCGTCCATCCACTTCAGTCCCTCGATGCCCGCCGTGTCGCCGCCGGACAGGATGCGCGACAGCAGGTTGGCAGCCCGGTCGTCGCCAAGCGCCTTGGTCAGCATCGAACGGATCATCTGCTCGTCGGCCGTGACGGGCGCGCCCTTGCTTGCATGCGTCGTCAGCTCGTCGAGCAGCGATTCGACGCGATCGCGCGGCGCTGCAGGGAGTGTTGCCATGGCAGAGCCGAGCTTCTGCACCTCTTTCGGCCCAAGGTGCTTGAGCACCTCGGCCGCCTCGTCCGGACCCAGCGAGACGAGCAGCAGCGCGCCCTTCTCGAAGCCGTCATCCTTGTCCGCCATTGGTCCACTCCTTGATCATGTTGGCGACCAGTTTCGGGTCGGATTTCGCCAGTTCCTTCGCCTGAGCCAGTTTCTGCTCGAAGGTCATTGGCAGCTGGGCGCCGCCCGGCCCCGACAGGGCAACCACGGCATCCTCGTCGGGCGTGACGTCGCGCACCGACTGGTCCTCGTCCGCTTCTTCACGCGTCGTCATCTGGCGCACCAGCGGTTTGATCAACCCGAACACCAGATATAGGGCGACACCGGCGAACAACGCATACTTGAACAGATCCTTCGCAAGCGAAATGAACTCGGGCGACTTCCAGAACGGCGACTCGGGCAGCGTCTCCGGGTCGGCCGCACGGAACGGCGAGCTGGCCACGTTGAGGGTGTCGCCGCGATCCTTGTTGAAGCCCATCGCTTCGCGCACCAGATCCGTGATCTGCTTGATCTCTGCCTCGGTCAGGGGCACGGTCTTCACCTTTCCGTCGGGAAGCTTCTCGGACTTGTGGTTGACCACGACCGCGACGGACAACCGCTTGACTGAGCCGACCGCCGATTTGACGTGGCGCACCGTCTTGTCCACCTCGTAGTTGATCGTCGCATTCTTCGACGCGTTCAGAGGCGGCGCCTGGTTCGCTGCGCCCGGCGTTCCTGGCGCCGCAGGCGTCGTGAGGGGCGCCGTGGCGGGCGCGGGCGGCTGGTTCGACAGCGCACCGGGAACACCGGTGGCCCCCGCCTCGCGCGTCGTTTGCTCCTGCGACTGCTGGCTGCGAATTGCCGCCTTGTCCGCAGGATTGGGCGCATACGTTTCTGCAGTCTGCTCGGCACGGTCGAAATCCACATCTGCCGTGACCTGCGCACGGTGGTTTCCCGGCCCGGTGATCGGCGTCAGAATCTGTTCGATACGCTTGATGTAGCCCTGTTCGAGATCCTCGACATATTTGAGCTGCGTCGGGTCGAGGCCGGCATCCCGCCCGCCATCCTTGTTCTGTGACAGCAGCTTGCCGTTCTGATCGAGGATAGACACCGCGGACGGAGACAGTTCGGGCACGCTGGAGGCCACGAGATGAACGATGCCGGCAACCTGCGTCGGCTCGAGCACCCGACCGCCGCGAAGGTTCACCAGCACGCTAGCCGTCGGCTTCTGTTCGTCGCGCAGGAAGCCGGTCTGTTTCGGAATGGCGAGATGCACGCGCGCCCCATCGACCGCGGACAGCGACTGGATCGAACGAGCAAGCTCGCCTTCGAGTGCGCGCTGGTAGTTGATGTGCTCGGCGAACTGCGACAGGCCGAGTTTCTGCGCTTCCATCAGCTCGAAGCCGACCAGCCCGCCGCGCGGCAGCCCTTGCGAGGCGAGTTTCAAGCGCACGTCGTGCACCTGTCCGGCGGGCACGAGGATCGCACCGCCGCCTTCGGAAAAACGGTAGGGCACGTTCTGCTGTTGAAGCGCCGCGATGATCGCGCCCCCGTCCTTCTCGTTCAGATTGGAGAACAGCACCTGATAATCCGGCGTACGGCTCCACAGCCAGAGCCCGGTCAGAACTGCGATCGCCAATGCCACCGCCGCCATGCCGGCGAGCTTCTGTCGCATGGAGAGCTGGCTGATGAACGCCAGCGGTGCCGGCAATGCCGCCGCGGCTGGGGCTGGAAGTGTTGCCTGATCGCTTGCCATGGAAGACTCTCGGTTTCTTACTGATTAGATGCGATTCTGGGGGCCGGCAAACATTGCCGGTGGGTCGATAAGCGGGGCCTTTCCAGCCCTATTCGCCCCCACCGTCCCCCCGATGGCACCGACTGGCTGGTTTGCCTGTCACGGCGTGAAATCCGTCACGGGTCGCCGGACCTTGCAGGTGACGCCATCGCCGAGAATTGTCTTGCTCCGGCCATTCGGCATTGCGGACGATTTGCGGCATTTTTTGCCGCCTGTTCTGCGCCTGGGGCTTGACCGCGCGTTGCTACGCTGCCGGAATCCCGCAATGGCCCGACGCCATGACCGACACTGCCCTGCTCAGCGAAATTGCCGACGACACGAACGCCCCGGGCAACCCTGTGGCGCTCGCGGAAGCATTTCGCCTGTTCAACGAGGCCTCCGGCGAGCTGTCACGTGCGTACGATGGCCTACAGGCACAGGTTGCGCAGCTCACCGCCGAACTCGCCGCAGCCAATGGCGAGCTGCGGCGGCAGTACCAGGAGAAAGCCGCGCTCACCGAACGACTGGCCATGCTGCTGGCCGCGCTGCCGGCCGGCGTCGTGGTGCTCGACGATGAAGGCGTGGTGCGCGAGGCCAATCCGGTAGCGCGCAACATGCTGGGACTCGACATCGCCGGGCGCGATTGGCAAGGCACCATGCGCGACCGTCTCGAGAAGACCGAGAGCGCCGGAGAATGGACCAGCGGCGCAGGCATGCGCATCGAGATCCGCGAGACGGCACTCGATTCGAGTGGCGGCCGGATCGCGCTGCTTCATGACATCACCGAGACTCAACGCATGCGCACACTCGCGGCACGCAATGAACGCCTGGCTGCAATGGGCGAGATGGTCGCCGGCCTGGCCCACCAGTTGCGCACCCCGTTGTCCGCAGCCCTGCTGTACGCCGCCAACCTTTCGGCGCCCTCGCTCGATGCCTCGATGCGGGAACGCGCCTCGTCGCGTGTCGTCGAGCGCCTCCAGCATCTGGAGACGCTGATCCGCGACATGCTGGTGTTCGCCCGTGGCGAGATCGGCAGCCGGACGCTGGTCCGCATCGACGAACTGGTCGCCGATGTCGTGCAGATCTGCGAGCCGATCGCACGCGGCAACGGAATCGAGTTTCTCGCCCTCGCCGAAGCCGGCGACGCCAGGGTATGGGTAAGCCGCGCCGACGTGGTCGGCGCGCTGACCAACCTGATCGACAACGCATTCGGGGCGATCGAACCCGGCGGGGTTGTCGCGCTCGACGCGGAAGTCGACGCGAAGAACGTGACGTTCTGCATTTGCGACGACGGTCCGGGCATTCCGGCCGGCCTTCAGAAACGGCTGTTCGAGCCGTTCTTCACGACACGGGCGAAAGGTACCGGGCTGGGACTCGCGATTGCGCGCGGGATTGCCCGCGCGCACGGCGGAGACCTGGAACTGGCATCGAATCGGGGCCGGCCGAAGCATCGCTGGTCAACAGAATTCCGGCTCGTACTTCCGCGTGCGGCGGAGGTCGGCAGTGAGAGGTAACGCGAGGAGAAGGACGCATGAGCGGGAAATTTTCGATACTGCTGGTCGAGGACGACGAGGCCCTGCGGGAAGCGGTCGCGATGACGCTCGGGTGTGCCGGCCACGCAGTGACGAGCGTGGACGGCGGCCCAGCTGCATTGGCCCGGCTCGAACGCGCGCATTTCAATCTGGTGCTATCCGATCTTCGGATGGACCCGATGGACGGCATCGACCTGCTGCGGGCCATCCGGGCACGATGGTCCAACCTGCCGGTTCTGCTGATGACGGCCTACGGTGACGTCGAGCGCGCGGTCGCTGCAATGCAGGCCGGCGCCTGCGATTTCATGCAGAAGCCGTTTCGCCCCGAGGAACTGCTTGAACGCGTGGCACGCTACGCCTGGACGGCGCCAAGTTGCGACGACCTCATCGCCGAAGATCCACGCACCCGTGAAACCCTTGCTGTAGCCAAGCGCGTCGCGCAATCGGAAGCCACTGTGCTGCTGACCGGAGAATCCGGCACCGGCAAGGAGGTGTTCGCCCGCTACATCCACGCAAACTCTGCCCGAACAACAGGCCCGTTCGTCGCAATCAATTGTGCGGCCATTCCAGACAATCTGCTCGAAGCCACGTTGTTCGGATTCGAGAAAGGCGCATTCACCGGCGCACAAACCGCGCAGCCCGGCAAATTCGAACAGGCGCAGGGCGGGACGATCCTGCTCGACGAGATCTCAGAGATGCCGCTTGCACTCCAGGCGAAGATGCTGCGCGTACTGCAGGAGCGCGAGGTCGAGCGCGTTGGCGGAAAGCGCCCGATTGCGCTCGACATACGCGTTGTCGCCACCTCCAACCGGAACATCATGTCCGAGGTGGTCGCCGGCCGCTTCCGCGAGGATCTCTACTATCGCCTGAACGTATTCCCGATCGCGATACCGGCGCTGCGCGAGCGCCCGGCCGACATCCGGCCCCTCGCACTTCACCTTCTGGCGCGCCATGCGGCCCGAAGCGGGCTTCCGGCGGCAAGAATTGCCGCCGACGCGGCAGCAACCATCGAGGCCTACCCTTGGCCCGGCAACGTGCGCGAACTCGAGAACGTGATGCAGCGCGCCGCAATCCTCGCCAACGGCGAGCACATTGAGGCGGCACATCTGCAGCTGAAGGCCGCTGGCCTGGCCGCGTGGGCAACAGGCGTCGCGTCGCCCGCACCCGCTGCAGCCGAAATCATCACGCGGACGAACGACGCAGGCGGCACCATGAAGGATCTGGAACGCCAACACATCCTCGAGACCCTGGCTTCAGTGGGCGGATCGCGCAAGAAGGCTGTGGAGAAGCTGGGCATCTCGGAACGCACGCTGCGCTACAAGCTGCAGCGCTATCGCGCGGAAGGCGCGATCTAGAACCATGGCACGGCACTTGCTGCCGGAAACTGCTCGATAGCGGGGAATTGCATGCAAACCAAGGGAATCGATCAAATGCTTTCGCAGTTGCGCGCCGCGGCGGATATCGCCGCCGGCAAGCCTGCGTCGGCCGACGCCGCATCCGCAACCGGCGGTGCGGATTTCCAGCAGATCCTCGACGGCGCCCTCAAAGGCGTCAGCGGCGCACAGAATGAAGCGCAGGAGATGGCCAAGTCGTTTTCCGCCGGCGATCCGAACGTGAATCTGCAGGACGTGATGGTCAACCTGCAGAAGGCGAACCTCTCCTTCCAGCAGATGGTGCAGGTGCGCAACAAGCTGGTGACCGCGTACCAGGAGATCATGAACATGCAGGTGTGAGGCGCCGGCCGGCGAGCGATCCGCAAATGCATCACGGCGCGTACCCGAACTACTTCACGGCAGGCACAAGATCGGTTCGCGGGGCACCAAATACTTCACGGCAGGATGCCGTACCGTCTTCTAGATTGGAGTCGTACACCAACCCCGGGAGATTCGCCATGCAGATCAACGAGACTGTCCGTGCTTCCTCAGGCTTCCATCACTCGACCCGCGCCCTGGCGCCGGGCGAGAAGCTGCCGGTTCTGCCGACCCTGCTCGAACAGATCATGGCATGCAGCAATGGCATGGCCATCCCGGCCGCCAACGACGAATACGCCGACGAGTTCGACGAGATCATCGATCTCGAAGTGGACGACTGAGCCGGTCGTCAGGAATTTGCAGCATCCCGCGCCGCGTGCCGCGGGACATCCCCCTTCAGAGCGAGTGTGAGTTTGCCGGCGGGTTCTCTCCCCCGCCGGCATTTTTTTGTCTGCCTCTCGCCGATGCCTGCGTGACGCTCGACCGAAATAGGCAATTTTTGCCGCTCTTATCCCCGCCTTCCGGATGACCGTCCTGCCCTAAAGTGCAGGACATGAAAGAACGTCTCGCCTTACGCCTCGTTCCGAGTTTGTTCGCAGCGGCCGCCCCGGTCCTCGCGCGCGCGCAGGTTGCGCCGGAAGTCGGGCCTGGCCTGCTGCAGATGCTGCTCGGTCTGGTATTCGTGATCGGCCTGATACTCGCCAGCCTGTGGGTGCTGAAACGGCTCACCGCACCGCGCGGCACGGCAGCCCAGATGCTGCGCATCGTCGCCGGACAGGCGGTCGGCGCCCGGGAGCGCGTGGTGATCGTCGAGATCGGCGAGACCGCGCTGGTGCTCGGCGTCGCGCCCGGCCACATCAGCACGCTGCACACCATGCCGCGATCGGAACTTCCGCAGGCACCGGCGCCCGCCGCAATGCCTGCAGCGCAGTTCGCCGCCCGCCTCAAGCAGATCATGGAGAAGCGCAATGCCCCGCCTGCGTGAAAGCCTGAACGCAGGAATCATCGCCGCCGGGGCAATGGCGCTGCTGCCGGCCGATGCGCTGGCGCAGGCCATGCCTGCCGTGACCAGCACGCCGGCGCCTGGCGGCGGCACGACGTATTCGCTGTCGATCCAGACGCTGCTGCTGATGACGTCGCTGTCGTTCCTGCCGGCAGTGCTGCTGATGATGACGAGTTTCACGCGCATCATCATCGTGCTCTCGCTGCTGCGCCATGCACTCGGCACGCAGACCAGCCCGCCGAACCAGGTGCTGGTCGGTCTTGCGCTGTTCCTCACCTTCTTCGTCATGGCACCCGTCGGCGACCGCATCTATAGCGAGGCCTACTTGCCGCTGTCGGAAAACCGCATCAGCTTCAACGAAGCGCTCGAGCGCGGTGCAGTGCCGCTCAAGACCTTCATGCTGAAGCAGGCGCGCGAGAACGACCTCGCGCTGTTCGCGAAGATCTCGAATGCACCGAAGGTGGACAAGCCCGATCAGCTCCCGATGCGGCTGGTGATTCCCGCCTACGTGACTTCCGAGCTCAAGACCGCGTTCCAGATCGGCTTCATCGTGTTCATACCGTTCCTGATCATCGACATGGTGGTGGCGTCGGTGCTGATGTCGATGGGCATGATGATGATGTCGCCGGTGATGGTCGCTCTGCCCTTCAAGATCATGCTCTTCGTGCTGGTCGACGGCTGGACGCTCGTCATCGGCACGCTGATACGCAGTTTCGGATAGGAGAAAGCAAATGACACCGACCACCGTCATCGAGATCGGCCGCGGCGCGCTGGAACTCACGCTGATGGTCTCCGCGCCGCTGTTCGCCGCGGCGCTCGTCACCGGGCTCGCCGTCAGCATCTTCCAGGCCGCCACCCAGATCAACGAAATGACGTTGTCTTTCGTACCCAAACTGCTCGCGGCGTTCACCACGCTGGTGGTGGCCGGGCCGTGGATGCTGACCAAGCTGACCGATTACATCACGCGCCTCTACGAGGCCATCCCCTCGCTGATCGGATAAAAGGCGAACGCGCGCGGGTCGAAGCGGCGCGTTCGCCCACGTTTTCAACTGTCTGACGCGTAATCCAACGGCCCATGCTTTCCTTCACCAGCGCCCAACTCGACGCCTGGCTGGTCGCCTACCTGTTTCCGCTGGTGCGCATGCTGGGCCTCGTGGCAGCCGCACCGGTACTCAACAACAAGAGCGTGCCGGCGCGCGTGCGGCTGGGCCTCGGCGTGGTCGTCACCGTTGCGCTGGCGCCGGCATTGCCGGCGGCGAGCGGCATCGACCCCGGCAGCCTCGTCGGGCTGCTGGTGTTGGCGCAACAGATGCTGATCGGCATCGCGATGGGCTTTGCAATGCGCCTGGTGTTCGCCGCGGTTGATACGGCGGGCGAGGTGATCGGCTTCCAGATGAGCCTGTCCTTCGCCACCGCCTTCGACCCGCAGAACGGTGGTCAGTCGGCGGTGATCCAGGAATTCCTCGGCCTGCTGGCAACGCTCACCTTCCTCGCGGTCGACGGCCATCTCATGCTGATCGCCGCGCTCGCGAAAAGCTTCGCCTTCCTGCCGGTCGTTGCCAAACCCCTCGGTGCGGCCGGGTGGGGCGACCTCGCACGATCCGGCGCCTACGTATTTGCTGCCGGGGTGATGCTGGCCCTGCCACTGATCGCGACGATGCTGGTGACCAGCATCGCGCTGGGCATCCTGACCCGCGCGGCACCGGCGCTCAACATCTTCGCGGTGGGCTTCCCGATCACGCTGACGGTCGGGTTCGCCATGCTCGCCATCTCGCTGCAATACCTGTCGCCCAATTTCCAGCGTTTCTTCATGCACGGCATGGAGAACATCGACCTCGTCCTGCGCGGCCTCGCGCCGTGAATCCGGCGCCCTTGCGGCGCCACCCCACGCTTTCCGCACGCAACCCCGCCGCCATCGCGCATGCGCCATCCACGTCCCGGAACCGTGGCGGGAACAAAGCTTGCAGAAACTCGTCTCAAGGCTCAACGGCACCGCGACACGCGATTTCCCAGCGTTTCGATTCAGCGCGCCGTTCGCCTCCTGCAACATCCGTTTCACTGCTGTACCGAATTTGACTCAACCGATCCCGCCGAGAATGATTGGGGAGGCCAAGATGGTCGACGTCGAACTGCTCGCATATCTACTGGCTGCAGCCGTCCGCCTGTCGGGTCTCGATCCGCTGCCGGTCACCCAGCTGCCGCCGATCCAGCAGATGCCCGCAAACCTGATCCAGGCGACGGCCTGCCCGCAGCGACCGGTAGATTGCACCGACATCGCGGCGTTCTTCGACCACACGCGATACCGCATCCTGCTGCGCGACGACCTCGATCTGGCGCACAGCACGGACAATTCCTTCCTGGTGCATGAGTTGGTGCACGTCCTCGAACACCGTGCAAAAGGCAGGCGCTTTCTCGCCGACTGCGCGGATTCGCTGCGCTCGGAGCGCGAAGCCTATCGTGTGCAGAACACCTACCTGCGCGAACAAGGCCGGCTGGAGCGCCACGGCGACATGCTCTCGCACATGGGCTGCTCGACCGAGCAACCCGCCGGTGCCGCAGCCATCCGTCTCGAGCGCAGGGGGCGACCAGGCGACTACGAAGCGCTCGACGCCTTCATGCAGGATCTCGCCCGTCGTCGACAAGAATGGCGCGCCCCGGACGCGACACGTTGATGCGGGTGCCCAGCCGCACCTGTTTGTTGCCGCGACAGTTGCCGTGCGAAGGCAAGCAGGACGGTCGTTCTAGACAGATCACCCCTGAAATGACCATGGATAGGGTGCCTCAGGCCGACATGCCTGAAGGCCCAGCAACCATACGCCCTCCAGACGCCATCAATCAACGGCGCGCGCGGCTGGCTGGCCGGCCGCATGCGCGTCGCCGCGCCGGCCGCGCAGGCGGCGGAACAGCGCGATACCGTCGTCGACGTAGGTAAACACCACCGGGATCACCAACAAGCTGAGGAAGGTCGAGGTGATCAGGCCGCCGATCACCACGATCGCCATCGGCGCACGGAAGCTGGGGTCGGTCCCCAGGCCGAGCGCGATCGGCAGCATGCCCGCGCCCATCGCGACCGTGGTCATCACGATCGGCCGAGCACGCTTGCGGCAGGCGTCGATCAGCGCGTCGTGGCGCGACAGCCCGTGCTCGCGGCGCGCCAGGATCACGTAATCGATCAGCAGGATCGAGTTCTTGGTGGCGATGCCCATCAGCATGATCAGGCCGATCATCGAAGGCATCGACAATGCCGTGTGGGTGAGGAACAACGCGAGGAAGGCGCCCGGCACCGACAGCACCAGCGCTGCAAGAATGGTCACCGGCTGAATGAAATCCTTGAACAGCAGCACCAGCACGATGTAGATGCACAGCACGCCGGTAAGCATCGCGAGGCTGAAACTCTGGAACAGTTCGTTCATCGCCTCGGCATCGCCGATGGTGGTCTGCGTCACGCCGGGTGGCAGGTTCGCCAGGCTTGGCAGCGCCAGCGCCCGCTTCTCCACTTCGCCCAGCGGCTGCTGATTCAGCTCGATCTCGAAGTTGATGTTGCGCAGCCGGTCGTAGCGGTCGATCTCGGCCGGTCCGCTGTCGATCGCCAGCGCGGCAACGCTGCCGATCATCACCGGGCCGTGCCTGCCCGGCACCGTCATGCGCTCGAGCAGCGAAAGATCCTGCCGCGCCTCGGGCGGCAGCTTGACGACGATCGGCACCTGGCGCTGCGACAGGTTGAGCTTGGCGAGCGCCTGATCGTAGTCGCCGGCGGTCGCGATGCGCAACGTGTCAGCAATGGCCGCCGAGGTCACGCCGAGCTCGGCGGCCTTGGCGAAATCAGGCCGCACCACGAGTTCGGGCCGCACCAGGCTGGCGGTGGAATTGACGTTGCCGATACCCGGTATCGTGCGCAATTCGCGCTCGACCTTGCGCGCATGCTCGTAAAGCGCCGCGCCGTCCTCGCTCGCCAGCACCAGCATGTACTTTTCGCTCGACCCGCCGAATGCCACCGTCACGCGCGCGCCCGGCAGGTCGGCCAGCGCCTCACGCAGTTCGCGCTCGACCTGCTGCTTGCTGACGCCGCCGCGCTCGTTGCGGTGCGTCATATTGATCGTCAGCGTCGCCTTGCGCACTTCGGACGCGCCGCGCGGCATGAAGGGGTCGGCACCCGACGCACCGCCACCGATCGCCGTATAGACCAGCTTCACGTGCGGATGTTTCTGCACGATCTCGCGCGCCTGTTCTGCGACGGCAAGAGTCTGCTTGAACGTGCTCCCCGGCGGCAAGGACAGGTAAACCTGCGTCTGCGACAGATCGTCCGGCGGAATGAACCCGGTAGGCAGCAGCGGCACCAGCGCGAACGAACCGAAGAAGAACCCGGCGGCCGCGATCGTGGTGACCAGGCGATGGCGCACGCACCACGTCGCCCAGCGCAGGTAGAAACGGATCCACGCCGGCTCGCCGTGCGCCTTGCGCGGCGGCTTCAGCACGTAGGCCGCCATCATCGGCGTGAGCATGCGCGCGACCACCAGCGAGAAGAACACCGCGATCGCCGCCGTCCAGCCGAACTGCACGAAGAACTTGCCCGGCACGCCGCTCATGAACGCCGTCGGCAGGAACACCGCGATCAGCGTGAAGGTGGTCGCGATCACCGCCAGGCCGATTTCGTCAGCCGCTTCCATCGCCGCCTGGAACGGCGTCTTGCCCATGCGCTGGTGGCGCACGATGTTCTCGATCTCGACGATCGCGTCGTCGACCAGGATGCCGACCACCAGCGACATCGACAGCAGCGTCACCACGTTGATGGAGAAGCCCATCAGGTACATCGCGCCGAAGGCCGGAATGATCGACAGCGGCAACGCCGTTGCCGAGACGATGGTCGCACGCCAGTCGCGCAGGAACAGCCACACCACCAGCACCGCGAGGATCGCGCCTTCGATCAGCAGCCACATGGAGCCACTATAGTTCTCGCTCACCGGATCGACGAAATTGAACGCCTCGGTGATCTCGATGTCCGGATGCACGGTGCGCAGCCGATCAAGTTCCGCACGCACGCCGGCAGCAACTTCCAGCTCGCCAGCACCGCGGCTGCGCGTGATCTCGAAGCCCACCACCGGCTTGCCGTCGAGCAGTGCCGCCGAGCGCTGCTCGGCCACCGTGTCGGTGACCGTCGCCACGCGGTCTAGCCGCACACGCCGGCCGTCGGACAACGCAATCTCCATCGCTCCGAGTTCATCGGCACTACGCACGGTGCCGATGGTGCGTACCGACTGTTCGATGCCGCCGACGTCGGCGCGACCGCCCGACGCCTCCTGCTGCACCTGGCGCAACTGGCGAGAGATGTCGGCGGCGGTCGCGTGGAGCGCCAGCATGCGCGACGGATCGAGCTCGACGCGAACCTCCCGCGTCGCGCCGCCGACACGCGCCACCGCGCCAACGCCCTTGACGCTCAGCATGCGCCGCGCGACGGTGTTATCGACGAACCAAGACAGCGCCTCGTCGTCCATGCGCGCCGACGCGACCGTGTAGGTCAGGATCGGCGAGCCGGACAGGTTCATCCGCGCGATCACCGGATCGCGCAGGTCGCCCGGCAGGTCCGAGCGCACGCGCGACACCGCGTCGCGCACGTCGTCGACGGCTTCCTGCGTCGGCTTCTCGAGGCGGAACTCGACTGTCACCGTCACCAGGCCGTCCTGCACCTTGGTGTAGATATGCTTCACGCCCTGCAGCGTGGCAATCGAGTTCTCCAGCTTGCGCGCGACGTCGGTCTCCATCTGCGACGGCGAGGCGCCTGGCAGCGCCGCGCTCACCGTGACTGTCGGCAGGTCGATGTCGGGGAACTGCTGGATTTTCATCGCCCTGAAGGCCATCGAGCCCAGCAGCGTGAGCATGACGAATAGAAGCACCGCCGGAATCGGGTTGCGGATCGACCAGGCCGAGACGTTCACGCGCTCACCTCGGCTGTGCAGGCGTGGCGGGCGCCACGCGCACCAGGTCGCCATCGGCCAGGAAACCGGCGCCGCTCGCGACGACACGCGCCGCCGCATCCAGGCCGCCGGTGATCTCGATACGGTCGCCGGCACGCCGGCCGACACTCACCTTGGTCTGCGCAACGCGGCTCTCGCCATCGAGGCGGAACACGTAGGCGAAGCCCTCGCGCAACACAACTGCCGATTGCGGCAGCGTCAGCGCCGGCGCCGTGCCCAGTTCGAATTCGCCACGCGCGAACATGCCGGCGCGCACCACCGTGCCGGTGGCATCGATCGGCAGATCGACGAAGACGATGCCGTTGCGCGTCTGCGGGTCGACGGTGGGCGCGACCATGCGCACGCGCCCGCGCACGGTGTTGCCGTTGGGCGTCGTGACCTTCGCGATCGCGCCCTGGCGGACGCGCGCCAGTTCGGCCTCGGTCACCTCGGCGCGCCATTCCAGGCGGCTGCCGCGGATCAGACGGAACAGCTCCTGGCCGGGCTGCGCGAGCGAACCGACGGTGGCTGTGCGCGCCGAGATCACCCCGTCATCGGGCGCAACGACGCGCGTCTGCGCCAGCCGCAGTTCGTCGGCCTGCACCCTTGCTTGCGCGGCATGGACGCGGGCCAGCGCGGTCTGTTCTGCGGTCAGATACTGGTTGATCTGTTGCGCGCTGATCGCGCCGCTGGTCTGCAACTGGCGCGCACGCTCGGCATTCGCGCGCGCCTCGGCCACGGTGGCTTGCGCTTCCGCCAGCGCGGCCTTCGACTGCGCCAGTTCGGTCGCCACGTTGTCGCTCGACACGCGCGCCAGCACCTGCCCCTTGCGCACCGTGTCGCCGACGTTCACGTTCACCTCGGTCAGGCGGTAGTTGCTGATCTCCGCGCCGATCACCGCCTCCTGCCATGGCGCGATGCTGCCGTTGGCAAGCAGCAGTCTCGGCCACTCGGCCGACTGCGCACTGATCAGGCTGACCGTCAGCGCCGGCTTGCCGGCGGCTTGCCCTTGTTGCATCGGCGCGGCCTTTTCCTTGGCATTGGCATCTGCCGCCAGGGGTTCGGATGAGGTACGCATCGCGACCCAAACCGCCGCGGCGCCAACCGCCACGGCAAGCGCAGCAAACAGCGGCTTCACGCGCCAGCGGCGCGATGTGTCGCCAGAATCGTTCATGGTGAATTTCCGGTATCTGCAATCTTCATGGCATCTATGCGCTCGTCGCGCCAGCCGCCGCCCAATGCCTTGTAGAGGGCGATCCATGCCGCAACGCGCTCGCGCCGCAGGTTGATCACGCCCGCTTCCGCCGCGAGCGACAGGCGCCGCGCGTCTTCGAGATCCAGCAGGCTGCCGACGCCGATATCCCAGCGCGACCGCGCCGCATCGAAGTGCGCGCGGTAACCCCGTGCGGCCCGCTGCGCGTCCGCCTCGCGCCGCGTCGCCGAATCAAGCCGCACCAGCGCCTCTTCGACCTCGCGCACTGCATTGCGCACGCGCTGCACGTACTCGGCCCGCGCGACATCGAAGCGCGCGCGCGCGGCGTCGACCTCCGAGGCGCGCCGGCCGCCATCGAACAGCGGAGCAAACAGCGAGGGGGCGATCGACCAGTCGGTGCCGCGTGTGGTGCCGCCGGCGAAGCGGATCGACGAGGCCGCGATCGAGCCGGTGATCGACAGGCGCGGATACAGGTTCGCCTGCGCTGCGCCGACCTCGGCTGCGGCCGCCGCCAGTTCGCGTTCCAGCGTGGCGAGATCCGGCCGCTGAGCGACCCACTGCGCCGGCACTTCAGCCACCGCGAAACCGGCCGGCTGCGCGAGCCGCGCCGTGCCCGCCGCGAGGCGGCTGCGCATGGCGGATTCGTCGAGCGCGGTCAGTGCGACCAGCGCCTTTACCAGCAGCGCGCACTCGGTGCGCTGCGCCTCGCGCCGGCTCGCCGCATCGGCCGCGCTCGCATCGACCAGCGCGCCATTGGACGGCGCCTCGAAGCCGGCCTCCACCTTGAGTCGAGTGAGTTCCGCGGTCTTTGCCTGAGAGGCGCTGTCCTGCTCGTACACCTGCGCCAGGCCCTCGCAACTGCGCAGCCCGGCATAGGTGGCCGCCACCTCCGCCGCCAGGCTCACGCGCGCCTCGTGCCAGCCGCTCAGCGCAGCATCGGCGCGCGCACCCGCCGCCGCAACGCGGTTGCGCGTATAGCCGAACAGGTCGATCTCCCAGCTCGAATCGAGTCCGATCGAGGTCGTCGTCATCTTCGAGAATGGCACGCCGGCCACCGCCTCACTGCGGCGCAGGTTCGCATTCGCGCCCATCTGCGGCCAGTTCGACGCTCCGGCACCGCGCAGTGCCGCGCGGGTTTCCGCGATGCGCGCCGCCGCCGTCGCGACCGTGCCGTGCTCGCGCTGCGCCGATTCGATCAGCTCGACCAACAGCGGATCGTCGAACTGCGACCACCAGGCGCCGAGACCGGCCAGCTCGCCGCCATGCGGCACGGGCGCCGACCAGCCTTGCGGCAGCCGCGGCGCTTCCGCCACCGGCGGCGCCATCGTGCACCCGGCGGCCAAGGCCGCCGCGACGCATGCGGCCGCCAACCTAACGTACACGCCGCCCACGCGAGGCTCCTTTCGATTGTGCCTTGCGCCGCGCCTGCTCATGCGACAGCAGCGCGACGCAATAGCCGACCAGCCGATCGACGATCGCCGCACAGGCGTTCCTGCGCGACAGGACCGCCGGCGCCAGCATGCGGATGAACTCGCGCGAACTGCAGTAGTCGTTGGCCATCGCGATCATCGCGAAGGCGAGCTGGTGCACCTCGGCATCCGGCCGCGCCAGACCACAGTGGCGCGCAACCAGGCCGGCCAGCACCGCGTGCAACGGCGCGATCTCACGCTCGACGATGTCGCGGAAGATCGGCGACGGATCGAGCATCTCGCGCAGGTGCAGGCGTGCGACGTTGAGTTCATGGTCGTCCTCGCGCAGGGACAGCGTGATCAGCGGCGCGAGGATCGCGCGGATTGCCTGCTCGAACGGCAGATCATCGGTGCCGAAATCGCCGAACTGCGAGGTGATCGCACGGATCGGCTCCAGCAGCGCCGCGCGGTAAAGGCCTTCCTTGTCGCCGAAGTAATAGTGGATCGCCGCCAGATTGACGCCCGCCGCCAGGCAGATCTCACGCGTCGTCGCCCCGGCGAAACCCTTGGCTGCAAAGATGCGTGTGGCCACGCGCACCAGATGCTCGCTGGTCGCGGCCCCCTTGTCGTAACCGCGCGTTGGAACCGGCGGCGCATCTGCAGCAGACCTGGAAGAAGAAACCGGGGACGGATTCGGGCGGCGTTTGCTGATCATGGCCGCGAGATTAGCACGAAATCAGACAATCGACTGATTTTCTTTTCCGGACAGGCAGCAGAGCTTCAAATACCAGACCCAGCAACAACAAGCCACCCTATTGCCGCTGGCATCCTTTCGCCGTGGCGCGTATGCCCTGTCGTGACGGCAGAAGTCGTCGCCATGCGACTTTCTTGGACATGTCGAATGGGTTACCGTACAAGGGCTTCAGTAAAATTGAGTAGTTGCTGTGGTCGGCCACGTTATCGGACGATTCGATAACAGTTTATTTGTCGTTTTTGTCCATCAATTTGGCCTCATGAACAGCCCGGTTTCCTCAATCAGCTACCTTTCGAGAGCAAAGCAACTCTCGCGATCAGGCGACAAAGCTAATCTATTCTATGCAGCACTCGAACTGGGCTGTGGAGTCGAAGCGCGACTCAAGGAACATGCAGCCCTTGCGGTTGGAGTATCAAAGTCTCAGCGTGGCCACTACGAAATTCGAAAGCTCTCGAAAACAGTCTACGAAGCGTTTGGCCTTGGCGACACCTTCCTCATCGTCTTTCTGCAACTTTTTGACGGTCGGGTTGGACAGTTCATGTATGCGCCGGTCAGTACCCAACTCCAAGCCATTGCGGCGCGGCTTGGTGACGACCTTCACGCAGTACCGCACGAAAAGATCCTTGCTGATGGCTTCTGGGAAAACCTTCGATTCCAACTCACCGAGGGTTGTGGCTTGCTTGAACTAGCCTGCTCCAGCGAGGTTCTGAGACCCCCATTTGATCAAGGACTTCACGTCTGCCTCCCACCCGAAGATCCCAGGGTCGCGATCATCACGGACTACATGAATGGCACAGAGGGCACTTTTCGCACTGCCGCGATCACACCGGTTGGTTCACTCACGTACTACTCCGGCAATGAAGAAGCATAGCGGCCCAGCCTCGTGTTGATTCTTTGAATTCACTGCAAACGTGATATCGATACAAGAGCTCGCCAAACACTTCGACCCGGGCACACCCCCGAATAACGTCCAGAAAGCAGCAGTGAATTCTTTGACCGCACGTAGTTCGCTTCACTCGGCCTGACGGCACCGAAATCGCTTTCCACAACCCAGGACGCCGATTTCACCGGGCCTGCGAGCCGCGTGAATCGGCGCTCTCAGGCCTGCCACCTCCTGCTGCGCCATTTCGTGCGGCACGCGAAGCAGGCATGCCGAAGACGGCGTGTCCACGCACCTTCCAGCTGTGCCGACGCAGGAGTCTCAGCTGACTTCGCTTCATTGGGGCGGACCTACCATGCGAGCTGATCTGTCCGAAACTTTCGGAAGGCTCAGGACAAGCCAGTCAGATACTGCATTCGCATCACGCCGGTTCTACCGATACGTCGCCTTGAGTTCCTCGATCAATGCGTGGCGGATGTCGCGCAGTTCGCGCACATCCTGCACTTGCGGATTCGTGCGCGTGAGAAAGCCCAGATTGACTTCGCCGCCGGTGAGCAGGAAGTCGCTCAGCGCGACGCGGTAGCGCGCGGCGCGGTCGAGCGGCTTGTCGCCGACATGCCAGCCGTCCTTGCGGCGCTGCGCGCCTGAGCTGTGCAGGTAACCGCCGAGGCCCTGGTTGTTCTCGCCCATTTCGAGCACGCGGGCGAGCAGCGCACCTTCCATGGTGACCGCGACGACGCGGCCGCCGAAGGGCAGCACGCGGATGATGTCGTATTCGGTGATCGGGCCGGCCGGCAACACGTCGTCGACGCGCACAGAACCGCCGCTGAACAGCGCGACGTCGACCGGCGCGGCCTCACGCGCCATGGCGGCGGCGATCAGGTCGGTGAGGCGGCCCGGGCGGTTGCGCACGACGGATTCGCGGCCGTCCAGCGGCTCGTGGGTGGTGACCACGATCTTGTCGGGGTCGAAGCCGTCGCGGCGGAAACCCGCGAAGCCGATCTCGGTCCAGTACGCGATGCGGGCGGCGACGGCAGGCTGGTCGGGTATGGTGGGGTCGATCGAGACCAGGCGCACGTCGACACGCGGGCGGCTGCCGCGGGTGCCGAAATGCATCGTGGCGACGGCCAGGGATCGCGCATTGGCATCGGCCTTGACGATGGGAACCAGCCGCGGCCCGCGGCGAAGCAGCCAGTTCTCGTGGTCGTGCGCACCGAGGACGAGGTCGATCTCGGGCAGTGCGGCGAGAAAGTCGGCATCTTGCGCGAGCGTGAGGTGGGTCAGCGCGACGATGGCGTCGACCTTGCCGCGCAGTTCGCCGATGCGCTCGCGCGCCGAGGCGATGACATCGTGGTAGCTGACCCAGGGGGCGAGCGTGGCATCAAGCGTGACACCGATCAACCCGATGCGCAGCCGCCGCTTGCCGGATCGCACGGTGGCGATGGCCGCGGTGGCGACACCGGGAAACGGCTTGCCGTCGGCGGCGACGACATTGCTCGACACCAGCGGAAACTTCACCTGCCCGAGATGGCGGCGGAAGGCGGCTTCCGAAACGTCGAACTCGTGGTTGCCGAAAGTCGCCCAGTCGACGCCGATGTGGTTGAGCACGTCGACCATCTGCCGGCCGGCGAGCGCACTGCCGTCAACCCTGGCGGTGCCGAGTGCCGAGGGCGAGAGGTAGTCGCCACCCAGGGTGACCAGCACCGGCGCGTGCGCCTTGCGCAGGCGGTCGACCATCGTCGCGACGCGCGCCATGCCGCCATAGCGGCCGCCCTCGACCGGCCGGATCTCGTAGATGTCGTTCATGTGCACGAAGGTGACCGAGGCGCCGGCCCGGGCGTGGGCGGCGAGCAGCATGAGAAGCACGAGTGCAAGGTAGCGCAGAGCGGCCATAGGGGGTTCGGGCGTGTGGCGATAGCGGGTTGGCCACTATGTTACGGAATCTGCGACCTGCGCGTATCCGTTCATGGTGCGACATGCTCATCACCAACGGAGTTGGTGGCCATTGGTTCGCCGCAAGATGCAAGTCCGTTCGCCTTGAGCTTGTCGAAGGGCATTTAGCCGGATTCCGCGGGGCGGTTGCCGGGCTTGGACAAACCCGGCGCGAATGGGGGATTCAAACCACGGTTTGCCGGAAGGAGATTGCGCGCCGACGATGCCGGATCAAACGGCGAAAGCGGAACCTCAGTGAATGCCCGGCCGGGCGGCCGAAGCGCCCGGGCTCAGCCAGGCAACTTGCCGGTAAGGCGGATGGCGCCGCGGATAGTGCGCTGCGAGCCGAGCATGGCGGATTCGAGGGATTCCTCGTAGCGCAGCACTTCGTAGCCGCTGTAGCCATGGTCGCGCACGAGATCGGCGGCGCGGCGATGGAACACCTGACGGCCCTCGCCGTCACCACCGGCGCGGAATCGTTTCATGCGCAGCGCGAACTCGAAGGTGCTGTCGGGCCTGGCGGCCTGCTCGATACGCCAGTTGGGCGCCAACGGGTCTTGCACGACATCAACGGCCGTGGCGTGGCCGCTCTGGTTTCCGTAGGCTTCGAACGGCGGTGCCGGCGCACGGGAAGGCACCGCGGCGGCCGCTTCGGCCCGTTCGTCCGGCTCGATCAGGTCTGCCCGTGCAATGCCGCTCGCTGTCGCACAGACCAGCCAGACGAAAGCGATGTGCAGCACCGGCCTCATAGGTAGTTGAACAGCGAGAGCTGCGAAGCCTGCATGAAGGTTTTTTGCGCGGCGGTCAGCGCAGTCTGCAGCTTCGCGGCGTTGGTGATGGCTTCGTTGTAATCGAGATCCTGCAGCACCGAGAGCGTGGATTGGTATTGCACGTCGAGCGCGGTGCCCGCATTCTCCAGCCCGTCGAGTTCCACGCCGCGCGAGCCGACGTCGGCGCGCACGCGCAAGGCATTGTCGAGCGCGTTGTCGATGTTGCCAAGCGCATTGGGGAGCGCGGCGCTGATCGTTGACGCGCCCGGCGTCTCGACTGCGGCGATCAGGTTGCGCACGGTGTCGAAGATGCTCTGCTTGCCGCCGCCGACGCGGTCCACGTTCTCAAAAACTTCGTAGCCGGAATTGCTGATCTGCAGCTGGCGTCCGGCCGATACCTGCAGCAGTCGCTCGCCCTGGTCGCCATTGGCGGCGACGCCGGATTCGACACTGCCCTCATAAGGCTGGGTTTCGCCTGCCGCAAGACCGAAGCCGGCGAAGAGGAACTCGCCATTGGCATCCTTCGCGTTGGCAATCGACATGAGTTGCCCGAACTGCTGGCGCAGGTCGGTGGCGATCATCTTGCGCTGGCCGTCATCGAGCGAGGCGTTGCCGGCCTTCAAGGCGTTCTCGCGCACGCTCTGCAGCAGGTCGCCGAGCGAGGAGAGGCTGATCTCGGTGGTGCGCAAGGCATCGCGCGCGGCATTCTGGTTATCGAGGTACTGCGCATTCATGTCGCGCCGCTGTGTCACCTCGAGTGCCCGTGCGGCGGCAACCGGATCGTCGGACGGATTGAGCATGCGCCGCCCGGTCGCCAGCTGGTTCTGCACCTTGAGGTAGGACGCCGTCTGGCGGTTCAGGTTGGCTGTGCTCTGATCGTAGAGCATCGATGTGCTGACACGCATCGCGAACTCCTATCGGCCGAGTGCAAGAATCTCGTCGAAGATCTTGCCGGCAATCTGTATGACCTTGCTGTTGGCCTGGTAAAGCTGCTGGTAGCGCAGCAGGTTGGCCGCTTCCTCGTCGAGATTGACGCCGGAAATGCCCTGCTGGGTGGCCGTGGTCTGCTCGACCAGCGTGGTCGCGGCGCGCGCCGTGATCTGCACCTCGCGGGAGCGGCTGCCGACATCCGAAACCAGGCTGGCATACGCCGACTGCAGGCTCGCCGTGCCCCCCAGCGCGAGGCTCGCGGTCTGCAGGCTGCCGAGTTGCAGCGCATTGCGGTTGTCGTTGCGGCCGTTCGCATTGTTGCCCAGCGTAAACACGTCGCCGTTGGCCGGCGTGCCGGTGATGGTGACTTCCACGCCGCCAACGGAGAACGGCTGGCCGGCCGTATAGGCGAACGGTCCCGCGGTGACGCCGCCAGTGGCATTGAAGCTGTTGGTGCCGCTGTCGTAGGTGAGACTGACCGGGCTGCCGAACGGCAGGCTCGCCAGATTGAGCACACGCCCGCCATCGACCTTCGCCGTTCCGGTGTTGGCCGAACTCGCGGCGGTGGCAACCGGGCTTGCCGCGGCCACGTCGCGCGTGTCGGCAATGGTCACGCGGATCTGGCTCGCCGCCGTCAGGGCGGTCGGCGTACCGGCGAAGCCGAAGAAGTCGCCGCCGGGATTGCCGTCCAGCGTCTGGCCGAGCCGATGCTGGGCATTGAATCCGTTGGCGAAGTCCATCGCGAGCTGGCCGAGCGCGGTCTGCGCGTCATCCAGCGACTCGCTGCGGAATGCCAGCAGCCCGCCAAGTTCGCCACCGGAGAACATCGATTCCGGAATCGCGACCGTGCCACCGCCCCCCAGCACCTGCCCCAACGTCATGCGTTGCGGATCGGCGGGATCGGGAACCGCAGCCAGCTGAAACGGTATGTTGCCAACCACCAGTGACTGGCCGTTCCCGATGAACACCGAGATCGCGCCGTCGCTCTGCTGCACCGTCGAAACCTTGATGATCCTGTTCAGTTCGGTGATCAGTTGGTCGCGCTGATCGCGCAGGTCGTTGGCGGGCTGGCCCGGTCCGGCCGACTCGGCGCCCTGGATGCGCTTGTTGATCTCGGCGATGCCTTGCGCGTAGCTGTTGATGCTGCTGACGTGGCCGATCACCTGGGAATTGATGTCGCCACGGATCTCGTTCATGCGGCCGTCGAGCAGTTGGAAGCGCGAGGCCAGCGCCTCTCCGGCCGAAATCGTGCTCTGCCGCGCCGCCGACGAGGTCGGGTTGGCGGAAAGATCCTGCACCGCGCGGAAGAAGTCCTGCAGCGCCGGCGACAGTCCTGCGTCCGGATCGGCGAGCAGGTCGTCGAGCTGGGCGATCTGCTGCTCGTAGGTATCCAGCTCCGAGGATCGCGCCTGGGCGTCGAGCAGTTGCTTGTTGATGAACTGGTCGTACTGGCGCAGCGTGGTCGTGATCTTGGTGCCGGTGCCGAGGAATCCGCCACCGCTGAAGAACGGTTCCTGCGCCTCCTGCACGGTGCGCTGACGCGTGTAGCCTTCGGTACCCGCGTTGGAGATGTTGTGGCTGGTCGTGACAAGGCCCGCCTGGGCGGCATTGAGACCCGACAATCCGATGCTGAACACACCCATCTGCGTCTTCCTTTGTACGGTTTACGGCGGGTGTGAGCAAAACCTTTGCCAGGTTGCGCCGATCAGGCGCTGCTCCCGACGATTCCTGCCGACGCGAGCCCGTCGATCACCCGCCGAAGCTTGTTCGCATAGGCCGGATCGGTCGCATAGCCGCCGCGCTGCAGGCCGTCGGCGAACAATTTGGCATCGGTCTGCGCGACGGCGCCCGCGTAGCGTGCGTTGCCGGTCATCAGGCGCGCGTAATCGCGGAAGGCATCGGCATAAGAACCATAGGCGCGGAAACTCGCATCCTCGCGTTTCGCCTGGCCGTTGCGATACTCGACCGTCGAAGCGCCCGCCGCATCGCCGCCCCAGTTGCGACCTGCCTTGATGTTGAACAGATTGAAGCTCTGCGCGCCATCGGAACGGCGTATCTCGAACCTGCCCCAGCCGGTTTCGAGTGCCGCCTGCGCGACCATGAAATGGGCCGGAATGCCGGTTTCGCGGCTGACCTGCATGGCATGCGGCCAGACTTTCTCGACGAAAGCACGCTTGCCGGCCGGCAATGCGGCGAGGCTTGCCGGCAAGGTCGCACCGGCTGCGGCAGAACTTGCCACCCCGCGGTTGCGATCTGCGGCGGCCGCGGCGGCGCGATAGCGGTCCAGCGCAAACGACACCGGATCGGCGGCGGAACCGGTGCGCGTGAGCGGGATTCCGCCCGTATTGCGGTCGAGCGGCAGTTCCTTGCTCTCGGTGGGCACGGCGGCCGACCCAGCGAACTGCCGTCCGAGTTGCTTCTCGATCACCGCGGCCAGCCCGGTACCGCTGCGCGAATTGGACAAGGTCATCGCGAGCTGCTGGTCAAGCAGCCCGACGTAGGTCTTGGTCTGCTCCGAATCGAACATGCCGGTCTGCGGCGTCGCGTCGCGCATCGACTTGAGCACCATTTGCATGAAGACGGTTTCGAATTCGCGCGACGCCGACTTCAGCGCGGCCGGCGAGTTCTCGCGCGACAGGCGCTTGAGCCCGTTCAGGCTGTTGGCGTCGAAGGCAAGCTGGTTGGTCGGGACGGTTGCCATGGCGAGGTTCAGATGATCTCGATTTCCGCACGCAGCGCGCCGGCGGCCTTCATCGCCTGCAGGATCGAGATCAGATCCATCGGATTGGCGCCGAGCGCGTTCAGCGCCTTCACCACGTCTGCAAGATTGGCGCCTGCCTTGACGTTCATCAGTGCGCCGGACTCCTGCTTGACATCGATCTGGTTCCGTTCGGTGACCACCGTCTGTCCGCCCGCAAGCGGATTCGGCTGGCTCACCACCGGTTCGCTGCTGACCGTAACCGACAGGTTGCCGTGCGCCACGGCACAGGCATCGAGCCGCACCGCACGATTGAGCACCACCGACCCGGTGCGCGAATTGACGATGACCTTCGCCGGTTGCTGCACCGGCGTCACATCGAGGTTCTCGACCAGCCCGACGAACGCGACGCGCCGGTCCGCATCGACCGGGGCGCGGACGACGATCTGGCGCGCGTCGCGCGCATACGCGGTGCCAGGTGCGGTGGAGTTGTTGATCGCCTCGACCACGCGTTGTGCCGTGCCGAAGTCCGTCTGCCGCAGTTCGAGCACGATGGTGTCGCCGTTGCCGACGCTGGTCGGCACCTCGCGCTCGACGGTGGCGCCGCCGGCAATCCGTCCGACCGAAAGATGATTGACGCTCACCTTCGAGCCGCCGGCCGACGCGCCTGCGCCGCCGACCACCACATTACCCTGGGCGATCGCATAAACCTGTCCGTCGGCGCCTTTGAGCGGCGTCATGATCAGCGTGCCGCCACGCAGGCTCTTGGCATTGCCCATCGATGACACGGTGATGTCCAGCGGCTGGCCGGCGCGCGCGAAGGGTGGCAGGTCGGTTGTCACCATCACGGCGGCAACGTTCTTGAGCTGCAGGTTGGTACCCGGCGGCAATTGCGTACCCATGTTGCCGAGCATGTTGATGATGCTCTGGACGGTAAACGGCGTCTGGGTCGTCTGGTCGCCAGTGCCGTCGAGGCCCACCACCAACCCGTAGCCGACGAGCTGGTTATTGCGAACACCGGCAATAGTCGCCAGATCCTTCAGTCGTTCGGCATGGGAGGGCCGCTGGACGAACAGGGCCAGGATCAGAGCAAGAACAATGAGAACGAGGAAACGCGTCTTCCTGACGATGCTGTCGAAGTCGTTCATGATCGCACCACCTCAGAATGGCATGAAGGTGAGGAAGAACCGGCCGAGCCAGCCCATCACCTGTGCCGAATCGATGAAACCGTTCTGCTTGAATTCGATCCGCGCATCGGCGACCTGGGTCGAAGAAACGGTGTTGTTGTTGATGTAGAGCGGATTGACGACACCGGAGAAGCGGATGAACTCGTCGCCCTGGTTGATCGAAACCATCTTCTCGCCCGAAACGAGCAGATTGCCGTTGGGATAGACGTCGATCACCGTCACCGTGATGGTGCCGGTGAATCCGTTGTTGGCCGTCGCACCGCCCTTGCCGTCGAACTTGTTCTCGCTGCTCGCCTCGGCATCGACGCCCTGAAGCGACTTGCCGGGGATGCCAACGATCTTCGGAATGCTCAGCGCAAGGCTGTTCTTGCGCTCCGAATTCGCGGAAGAGGCCTTCTGTGCGTTGTTCTTCTCGTTGATCGAGATCGTCAACGTATCGCCGATGAAGCGCGATCGGCGGTCCTCGAACAACGGCCTCGCGCTGCCGGTCTGGAAGATCGCGCCGTTGCCGTTTTGGGCCTGGCGCGCCGGCTCGGGGCGCGCAGTCATCGGCTGATGCACGCCCGTGGGCGGCGTGGTGGCCATGCAGGCCGCGAGCAGCGGCATGGCGACGATGAATAGAACCGTGTTGCGCATTGATGTTTCCTCGACCCGGCGGACCCGAATTTGCCTGATTGAAGACTATCTCCAGCCTGCCGGTTCCGATGCCTCGAGAAGCGCGGCCTAGTTGGCTCAACTCGGCACTTCAGGCCGCACCTGTTACAACTGGGTCAGGCGTCCCAGCATCTGATCCGATGTCGATACCGCCTTGGAGTTGATCTCGTAGGCACGCTGCGTCTGGATCATGCTTACCAGTTCCTCGACCACGTTGACGTTCGACGTCTCGACGTACCCTTGCGACAGCAGGCCGGCGCCGTTGCTGCCCGGTGTGTTCGGCGTCGGTGTGCCGCTCGACGCGGTTTCGGCATAGAGGTTCTCGCCCATGCTCTGCAGTCCGCCAGGATTGACGAAGGTCGTGAGCTGGATGTTGCCGGCGGCCTGGGGCGCCGTCTGTCCCGAGCGCAGCACGCTGACCTCGCCGTCGCGGCTGATGGTGACGCTCAGCACGTCGGATTGAACCTGGACCGGCGGCGCCAAGGGGTATCCGCTCGACGTGACGAGCTGTCCGTTGGCATCCTTCTGAAAGGATCCGTCGCGCGTGTAGGCCAGCGTGCCATCCGGCATCTGGACCTGGAAGAAGCCCTGCCCCTGGATCGCCACATCGAGCGCATTGCCCGTCTGCGACAGGTTGCCCTGGGTATGGATGCGCTCCGTCGCGACCGGTTTGGTCCCGAGGCCGATCTGCAGACCCGACGGCACCGTGGTCTGTTGCGATGACTGTGCCCCCGGCTGGCGCAGCGTCTGGTAGAGCAGGTCCTCGAACACCGCGCGAGACTTCTTGAAGCCGTTGGTATTGACGTTGGCCAGGTTGTTGGTGATGACGTCGAGCTGCGTCTGCTGCGCATCGAGGCCGGTCTTGGCAATCCAGAGGGATCGAATCATGGCGGTACTCCTGTCATTTAGCGGCCGAGGATTTGCGACGCGGCGCGATCGTTCGCTTCGGCGTTGGACAACATCTTCGTCTGCATCTCGAACTGGCGCGCCAGCGCGATCATGGTCACCATCTGCTCGACGACATTGACGTTGCTCCCTTCGAGAAATCCGGACGCAACCTTGACGGCCGGATCGGCCTCGGCCTGCTCGCCGCCTTTGAGACGGAACAGACCATCCTCGCCGCGCACAAGCTGCACCTCCTCGGGATTGACCAGCTTGAGGCGTCCAACCGCGTTGGACTGATTCGGGGTGCCCGTGCGCGAGACCACCGAGATCGTGCCGTCGGTGGCGACTGAAATTTCGCTGTCCGGGGGAATCGTGATCGTGCCGCCGTCACCGGCGACGGGAATGCCGCCGCGCGTCTGCAGCACGCCGTTCTCGGTCAGTTCGAAGCTGCCGTCCCGCGTGTAGGCCTCGCTGCCGTCAGGCATTTGCAGCGCGAACCAGCCCTTGCCACGCAATGCAACGTCGAGCGTGCGATCAGTCTGCTGGATCGGCCCCGGCGCGAAGCTCGTCTGAGTCGACGCATCGACGACGAAGGCTCGGGTCGGCAGCGATTGCGACTGAATCTGCACAGCCCGCAGGCGATGCTCCTCGGCCCGGTAACCCGTCGACGTCGCGTTCGCGAGGTTGTGCGAAACGGCGGCCTGCCGCGACAGCGTCTGGGCCGCACCCGTCATCGCGGTGTAGATCAGTTTGTCCATGCCTGCTCCCTACCCGGCGTCGATCCTTCGTCAGCGGAGGTTGGTGATGGTCTGGAGGAGCGAGTCCTGCGTCTTGATGGTCTGGGCATTGGCTTGATACGCGCGCTGCATGGTGATCATGTCGACGAGTTCCTTGGTCAGATCGACGTTCGAATCCTCGACCGCACCCGCCTGCAGCGTGCCCGCCGTGCTGACGCCGGGCGGGTTGTCCGTCGGCTGGCCGGACTCTGCAGTTTCGACCCATTGATTGTTTCCGACCGATGCCAGGCCGGTCGGATCGCGGAATGTCGCGAGGGTGATGCGCCCGATGTCCTGCGTCTTGCCGTTCGAATACCGCCCCTGCACCAGTCCGTCCGGCGAGATCGAAATCCCGGACAGGTTGCCGGTCGCATAGCCGGTTTCGTCGATCAGGCTGTTGATCGCGAACGGGCTGCCGTATTGCGTGATGCCGCCCACGTCGAGCGTAAGCTGCAGATCGTTCGCGCCGGCGATGGTTATCGCGGGCAGCGTCAAAGACGCGGGCGATGCCGGCGTGGCAAGCTGGCCCGTCGTGGTGAAGGTGATGTTGCCTGCGCTGGCAGGCGTTCCGTCGTCGACCTGGTACTGCAGGTTCCATGTCGCGGGCGTCGGCGTGGCGCCGCCCACGGCGTCTGCCGTCTTGAGGTAGTACATCGTCAGCGTGTGCGCGACGCCTTCCGAGTCATAGATCGTCATCGCCGACGATCCGTTGTAGGTGGTGACGTCGGACGGGTCAAAGTCGGCAACGAGATTCAGGTCGCCCGTTCCCGTCGGATCGTCGTCCTGCGGGAGATTCAGGTTCAGCTCGATCCCGGTGCTCGCGTTCGGCCGGATCTGGAAAGCGTCGACGCGCAGGACGCTAGGCGTGCCGCTCGGGGGCACGACGCCGTTCGCACCCTGGATGCCCTTGAGCACGTAGCCCTGATCATTGACGATGTAGCCGCGCTCGTTGAGGTGGAACTGCCCGTTGCGCGTGAAGCTCGCGGTTTCATCCGTCTCGCTGCGCTGCATGCGAAAGAAGCCCTGGCCCTTGATCGCGATGTCGAGCTGGTTGCTGGTCGCGGTGATGTTGCCCTGCGAATGCGATTGCATCGCCGCAGCGGCGGTCGCGCCGATGCCGACCTGCCCCGCACCGCTCGAAAGGGCGGTTGCGAACAGGTCCGCAAAGTGCATCTGGGATTGCTTGAAACCGACCGTGTTGGCGTTGGCGACGTTGTTGCCGATCACATCGAGCGCGCGCGACGAGGCATTCAAACCCGACAAACCCTGCTGGAAACCCATGTTCCGACTCCTTCCTAGAGAATTTCTTTGACGCTGTCCAAACCGACGCGACCCTGGCTGCCGAGATCCAGACTCACACCCGTACTTTCGCGCACCACGCTCGACACGCGGGAAACTTGCAGCGTGGCGGCATCGACCGCAGCGGTGCCGCTGTACGCCTTCACCTGCATCGAGTAATTGCCGTCGGCCACCTGCGCGCCGCTGTCCGACTTGCCGTCCCACGCGAACTTGTGCGTTCCGGCGTCGAGCTCGCCCAGCGAAATCGTGCGCACGGGGATTCCGTTCGCATTGCGAATCGTGACCTCGACGCGATCGGCGTCCGCGCCGAGTTCGACGCCGCCGGCTGCGCCGGCGCCCGCGACCTGCAGGGACTTGCCCTCCACCAGCACGTCGCGACCGACCAGGACGGCGGCCTGGAGCGTCTCTGCCCCCTGCTGGCTGCCGACCAACTTCTCGAGCGTCGCGTTCAGTCTGGTGATGCCGTCGACCGTGCTGATCTGCGCAAGTTGTGACGTCATCTGCGCGTTGTCCATCGGATTCAGCGGATCCTGATTCCTCAACTGCGTGGTGAGCAGCTTGAGAAAGCGGTCCTGCCCCTCGGCAGACGTTGCCTTTGCGGTACCGTTCGAGCCGTTGATCTGCGACAGCAGATCGGGCGAAAGGGTGCTTGCGGTGCTGACGGATGCCATCTTCGTTCTCCGTGTTCTCGATGTCCTGCTTACTGGCCGATCGTGAGCGTCTTTTGCAGCAATGCCTTGGCCGTCGCCATCATTTCCGCATTGTTCTGATAGGCTCTAGATGCCGATATCATGTTAACCATCTCGTCGACGACGTTGACGTTGGGCATCGCGACGTAGCCTTGCTCGTTCGCCAAGGGGTTTTCCGGCTCATAAACCATGCGTGGCGGCGCCGCATCTTCGACTACCTTGGTGACGCGAACGCCCTCCGCGCCCTGCCCGGCAACTGGCGCAGCGGCAAACACCACCTGTTTGGCCCGGTAGGGCGTACCGTTTGCGCTCGTGACGCTGTCCGCGTTCGCAAGGTTCGAGGCGGTCGCGTTGAGGCGTGCGGACTGTGCAGTGAGGGCGCTGCCTGCAATCGTGAATACGTTGAACATGCTCATTGCGGCTTTCCCCTCACTGTCCGGTGATTGCTGTCTGCATGGTCTTGAGCGTGCCGTTGATGAACGTGACGCTGGCTTCGTACTGCACGGCGTTCTCGGCGAACTGCGCACGCTCGACATCGAGATTCACCGTGTTGCCATCCACGCTGGACTGCATCTCGGTCCGGTACTGGGCGCTCGAATACGCTGCCGGAGCCGGGCTTGCGATATGGCGCGATGAAGATGCCGCCATCGGCAACGCGTCGCTGCCGCGACCGGCCATTGCCTGGCCGAGCGCATTTTTGAAGTCGATGTCGCGTGCCTTGAAGTGCGGCGTATCGGCATTCGCGATGTTCGAGGCCAGCAACTGGCTTCGCTGCGCGCGAAGGTTGAGTGCCGTCTGCTGAAACTTCAGTGCCTGATCGATCGAATTGCTCATCACGCTGCTCCTTTTGCGCATCCCTTTGCAGGGTCCATGCCAGCGATTCTGGCGCGCTTGTACAGCGCTCGATCCGTGAATAAGCGCGCGGAATCGCCGCCAATTCGCCTTCGAAGGACGCTGCCGGGCGGCAAACTCCCGCAGTCTCCGGCGGCAAATGCTGCCGCGCGGCAAACGATGCCGATCGGGCGAGAAGCGGCGGATTGCCGTTGCTGTTCGACGGTTCCGGCACACGCGGACACTGGTCAAATGAGCAGGCTGTCAATCGAATCGCAGGCACCCGACATGAACGAACTTGAACTCATCGTACGCAACGGCGCATGGCGCGTCGGCATCCTGCTGGCAATGCTGGGGGTCGCATTGGCCCTCGCCAGTCCGGTGGCAAGCGCGCGACAGGGCGCCGCTCCGGTACGAAAGGCGGTGGAGGATCTCCTGCTGGTGGAGATGAAGGGGCTCCCGGGCGAAGCGAGTTACACCATCGATTCGATCGACGAGAACAACAACCTCCAGGCCTGCAACAGCCTGCAGGCATTCCTGCCGGCCAGTGCACGCCTGTTCGGGCGCACTCACGTCGGCGTGCGCTGCCTGGGCGAAGCAAACTGGCAACTGTTCGTTTCGGTGCGAATCCGGGTTGTGTCGGACTACCTCGTGGCAACACGACCGCTGGCAATGGGGGATCCGATTTCGGACGGCGACGTGGTGGCGCGACGCGGCGACCTCGGCGAACTGCCAGCCGGCGTCCTGACGCGCGAGGAGCTTGCCGTTGGTCAGGTACCCCGCGTGTCCATCGGCGCGGGTCAGGCGTTACGGGCGGATCTGTTGAGACGCGAGTCCGTGGTCAAGACGGGCCAGCAGGTGAGGCTCATATCGCGTGGCAACGGATTCTCAGTGTCGACGGACGGGCAGGCGATGAACAATGCCGCCGAAGGACAACTCGCCCGTGTCAGGACATCCGCCGGCCAGACGATCTCGGGGATCGCCCGCGCCGGCGGCATGGTGGAAGTCACGCGCTGAGGCCGCGTTGCGGCCGTGGCTGACGACTGGCCTGCCGACCGGCAGGTCGCTGCTCAGCCCCCCATCGCCAATCCGAACTCGCCCCGATCGAGCTTGCCGTCCTTGTTCTTGTCCGCAGACTGGAAGCGCTCGGCGAGGCCCTTCATCTTTGTGGATTCTTCCTGGCTGATGGTGCCATCGCCATTCGCGTCGAGCTGGCGGAACTTGTCATCGACGGCTGCCTTCATTTCATCGGCGGGAGCCTGTGGCGCGGCCTGCTGTGCATGCGCGGCACCGGCCGCAAGCGAAAGGCCGAGCAACACCGGAAAGAGAACTTTGCCTGCATTCATGATGACTCCTGTTCTGAAGGTGGGAAAACTGCGGGCAAGGGTGCTGGACATGCCCACGTCAAGCAATGGGCAAGCGGCGTGCCTGACGAACATTCCCTTTATGGATGAATGCGTTGGAAAACATCGACAGCATTGGCGCAGGCATTCTTCCGGCATTTTCTGTCGCCCGCGACAGACGTTGCACCGCAGCGATCCGCCAATGCTTAACCGAATCATGCGGTTGGATGTCGGTCGCGGGCGACGACACCCCTCGGCGCGCTCCTGAACAAGGCGCAATGGCTTGAATTGAGGCCGTTAATTTGTTCTCATCCGAAGACCTAAAGTTTTCTGCGGAGTCTCCGTAACTGCACTTGTGGCTCCTTGCGCGAGCCCAAGGAAACGCCGGGCCGCCCCAGGTTTCCTTGACCCCTTCGGGGGGCGGAGACGGCGTAGCCGTTTCCTGGGGGCGGTACTTACTGAAAGGAAACTTCCGTGAAAATCGACAACTCCGTAAACGTTGGCGGTCTTCCCATCAGCGAGCCGAAAGGCCGCTCGGTAAAAGGCCAGCCCGCATCCAAGCAGGATGCGTCCGTGGAGTCGTCTTCCCTGTCGTCGCGTCTGGCGGAAATCCAGAGCAGCTTGAGCAACGTCCCGGTGGTGGATTCCGCCAAGGTCGAGGAAATCAAGCAGGCGATCAGCGAAGGGCGCTTCAAGGTCAATGCCGAGAAGGTGGCGGACAGCCTGATCGAGTCCGTGCGCCAAATGCTCGGTTCGCAAGTCAGCAAGGCCTGAGGCACCGAATGGCAGAAGCGCTCGGGACCCAACTTACCCGTCGCATGAAAGACGAGATCGCGCTCATGCGCGATTTCGTCGCACTGCTGCGCCTCGAGCAACATGCGCTCTCGGGCAACGACGCCGAGGCGATCAGCGCCGCAACCAATGCCAAGACGATCTTGGCCCGCCAGCTCGGACAGATCGCCACCGAACGCAACATCGCGCTCGCACGCGAAGGCCATGCGCCGGACCGGGCGGGTATCGATGCCCTGATCGCGGTACAGAACAACCCCGCGACGCTCGCCCAATTGCGCGATGCATTGATGACGCTGGCCACCGAGGCCGATGAGCTGAATCGCACCAATGGCGACATCATTCGCATGCGCATGTCGCACAACCAGAAGGCGATCGACGTCCTGCTCGGTGCCGGCAACAGGCCGGCGACATACGGCCGCGATGGCCGTTCGAGCTTTTCCGGCGCGGCGTCCGGCCGCCACTACTCCGCCGCCTGATAGGCCGGCGCTATTCTCCCAGCATCGCATCGCGTGTCCAGGTCAACGGTCATGGGCTGGCATCCGGTTCGCCAGCCGTGCGTGCGCACCGGCAGGTAGGTGACGTGTCAGATCTTCGGTGAAGCAGCACCGGCCGCGGATTCGCTTCGCGCTTCCGGCGCCAAGGATTCGATCAAGACGGCCACGCGACGATTGCGCGCCCGGCCTTCGGGGGTAAGATTGCTCTCGAGCGGACGCTGATCGCCATATCCGACGGCCGACAATTGCCCGGCGCCGATGCCAGATTCCGCCAACAGGCGTGCGACACTCGCGGCACGAACGGCGGAAAGCTCCCAGTTCGAAGGAAAGCGCGGGTTCGAGATCGGCGTATTGTCCGAATGTCCTTCGACCGTGATCGGGAAATCGCCCTGCGCCAGCACGGCAGCCATCGCCCGCAGAACCTGCTCGGCTTCGGCGGACAGCACGGAATCGCCGGCGGCAAAAAGCATCCCCGAACTGATCTCGATCGTGATGCCGCGCGCGCCCTCGGAAACCTGGACCTGCCCCTGACGCACCAAAGGCTCCAGGGCGCTCAGCGCGCTGGCAGCCAGATTCCGTGCACGCTCCCGCTTGTCCCGCCGCGCGAGTTCCTCGCTGCGCGAGTTGCGCCGCGGGTTGATCTGGATCGGCGTGATCAGGTTCGAGGCGGACGTCTGCGCAACCGGCCGTGCGCTCTCGACGGAGCGGAACGCGCTGGTCAGCGAATCCGACAGAACGCGATACTTGCCTTCATTGACCGAGGAGATCGCATACATGACCACAAAGAAGGCGAACAGCAGCGTGATGAAATCGGCATAGGAAACCAGCCACCGCTCGTGGTTCTCGTGCTCATCTTCGCCCATGTTACGTCGCGCCATTTTGCCGCCTTCGCCGCCACCTCAGAACCGGATCTACGGCACGGGACGCCGGTACTTGATCGCCCGCGGAGCAGCCGGATCAGAAATCGCCGGATTCCCGCAACAGGCTTTCATAAACGCAAGCGGTCAGCGCAAGCGATTCCTCGGGGGGAATCATGACGAACTGGAGTCCGGCCTGATAGCCCGCCGGGATGCCCTCGACCGAGCCGTCGCTGACCGCGACGCTCCGTACCACTGCCTCCGGATGGAGATAATGTTCCACTTCGTTGAGCGTGACTCGGAACTTGAGCTTCAACGTATCGCCGATCTCTCCGGGCGGATGGGTGCAGATCATCAAGGCGCCGCCCAGGCTCACGTCGCACAGCGTGCCGGCGTGGACCTTGCCTTTCGCATCGCTGGCGGCAACGATGATCCTGACACGGGCCCGCGCCCCGCGGCGCACGGCCAGTCCGCGCACCGATGAGGGATAGGTGAGATGCAGGTGCGGAAACGGCACGCTCGCCGGCTTGATGACGCTTGCCGTGAATGCATAGGCCGACGTGCCGCAGAACATGCGAACCACGAAGCTTTGCCCTTCCCGGATGAAGGCCACCTTGCCGTCCACCGTCGGCGTGGTGACCAGCACGCTTCGCCCCTTGACGAATCCGATCAGCTTCGCCGGGAAGCGCGACGTGTCGCCTTCCGCTGCGCCCTGCAGTTGCAGGGCGTCGCCGATCGACAGCTTGAGTTCGTCCAGCGCGAATGTTGCTTCCCGCTGCCTGTCGTTCGCGGCTTCGGCATCGGGCACGACGCTGTCGTGACGGTCGCGCGCCACCGATCTGGAAGAATTCCGATACAGCCCCTTGGCCGACAACTGATCGAGCTGGTTCTGGGTCTGGACGATGCAGCCGGCACGCAGGAGCAGATTCCTGTCGCCGTCGTAAAGCGAATAGGGCAATGGCTTGCCGATCGCCACGTCCGCCTTGCGCACCGGCATGAATCCCGTTTCCATCACGATCCGCTCCCGCACTCGATCATGGCGACCTCAGACGACATAGCCCTGCAAACGACTTTCGATGATGCGCGGGTTGTCGCCGTTGGCGATGCCGACCAGCCCATCGACCATCATTTCGCGCAGGGTCACCAGGCGCTGCACATGGGCCAGCAGTTTCTTCGCCACCGGCAGGAAGATCAGGTTGGCCGACCCGACGCCATAGATCGTCGCGACGAAGGCCACGGCGATGCCGGCCCCCAGCTTGGTCGGATCGGAAAGGTTCTCCATCACGTGTATCAGCCCCATCACCGCACCCAGTATGCCGATGGTCGGCGCATAGCCGCCGGCGGATTCCCACACCTTGGCAGCGAGCTTCATCTGTTTCTCGTAGGTGTCGATCTCGACTTCGAGCACTTCGCGCAGATTATGCGGTTCGACACCGTCGACCAGCAGTTGCAGGCCCTTGCGGGCGAACGGATCGCTGACACTGGCGATCTGTCTTTCAAGCGCCAGCAGGCCTTCCTTGCGCGAGGTCTGGCCCCAGCGCACCACGGCAGCGATAAGGTCCGCCTGCGGCAGCATCGGAGGATTGAACACCCAGGTGCCCATTTTCATGCCCTTCATGAAGATCGGAAAAGGGCTTTGCAGCATCACGGCACCGAAGGTGCCGCCAACGACGATCAGGAAGGCCGTCGGCTGGACGAGAGACGCGATATGACCGCCTTCGAGGACCTGCCCGCCTACAATCGCCATCAGGCCGACGACCAGTCCGATCAGGCTGATCCGGTCGAAGATCGGTTTCGACTGCATGGCGACGCTCCTTGCGGAGTCTCCTCGATAGGGTTACGACCTCGGATCAACGGCATTCCGCGTATGGACTTGATGCCGGGCACACGCGATGTCAAGGACCATCAGGCAGCGACTGTCGATGCCTTAGTTTTCTTCGAGCCCTTGGGGCGACCACGCGTCTTGACCACCGGATTGTCGCCTTCGAAGATGCGTGCACGCAGGCGTGCGACGGCCTGGCTGTGCAACTGGCAGACACGGGATTCCGACACGCCCAGCACGTCCCCGATTTCCCGCAGGTTCAGCTCTTCGTCGTAATACAGGCTCATCACCATTTTCTCGCGCTCGGGCAGATCCTCGATTGCCTTGATCAGCGACTCGCGCATGCCCTTCTGGGTCAGTATCTCGAGCGGATCGGATTCGGTGCGCCCGCAGTTGTGTTCCAGGAAATCGTCGTCATCCGAATCGGTGAAGTCCTCGAAGTAGACCAGCTGGTGCCCGCGCGCGTCGTTGAGCATCTTCTGGTATTCGGGAAGTGGCATCCCCAGTGCCTCCGCCAGTTCCGTCTCGGTCGGCTGTCGCCCGTTTCGCTGCTCCAGCACATGGATCGCCGCTTCGATACGCCGCATGTCGCGCCGCAGGGAGCGCGGCAGCCAGTCGTTGTCGCGTAGGCCGTCGAGCATCGCCCCGCGAATGCGCTGCACCGCGTAGGTCTCGAACTGCGCACCGAGACCCTCCTCGAACCGGCCGATCGCATCGAGCAGGCCCATCATGCCGTTCTGGATCAGGTCCTCGACCTCCACGCTGGCAGGCAGCTTCGCCATCAGGTGATAGGCGATGCGCTTGACGAGCGGCGCGAATTGGGTGACGAGCTGGTCCTTGTTCAGGGTTCCGGAGGCGTTGTACATGGCGATACCTCGTGAGTGGGTGTTGCTGGGTTCGTTGTCAGCCCGCGGCGCCGGACAATGGCGAACGGGAATTCATCAATCCGGTGATACCGGCGCGCGCAAGGAGCTGGCGCATGCCGCCGGCCGGGCGCGGCAAGGCACACGCCTCGACACGCTCCAGTTCGTCGGCGATCAGGGCCGCACCGTGCGCCACGGCGGCGGTGAACGCGAATGCGTGGGCCTCGCGCGGCACCGGCAGGCTGCCGAAGTCGGCAAGCCCGACCTCGAGGCGCTCGCCGGCCACGCGTTGCAGGTTGGCGATGAGCGCCGCACGCGCTGCGGCATCGCGCAGCCGCGTCATCACAACGCCGTAGCGGGCATGCCCGGTCGTCGCATGCAATTGCTTCAGCAGCAGGTAGCCATCTGTCAGTCCCGCGGCATGTCCCTGCACCGCGAGAACGACGCGGCTTGCGCCGCGCGCCAGGGGGGAGAGGCCATCGACGCCGGCCATCGCGCGTATCAAGACGAATTCCGCACCCTGCTCCGCGAGTTCCACGTTGCGCGCCACCGCGGCGCGCTCGGCGGCATCGGCGTGGCGCAACGCGGCAGCGGCCCGCGCAGCGGGAAGCAGCGTCAGCAATTCCGCGACGCGAACCGAAGCGCGCGCTATCGGAACATCGCCGCGTGCGGCCTGCAGCAGGTCGTAGCGGGTCGCGCATTGCAGCGGGGCAGCCATCGAATGCGCGCCCTCGTGCTCGTCGATCACCAGCACGCGTGCACCGCGTGCAGTCAGTTCGAGCGCCGCGGCCGCCACGACGGCAGCCGAATCGGCAGGGCTGGCGCTGGCCACCGCGATCACGCGGCGCTTCGGCGCCTTGACCAGCCGGCGCAGGCCGGCGGCCTGGTCGTCGTGCCAATTAACCATGGCGCACCTCGCCGCGCGCGCGCACCGATGCACTGCCGCGACGCGCGGCGAGCAGCAACCCGGCCTCGTCGCCGAACAGCTGGTGCGGAGAGTCCTCCGGCAACTCCTTGAGCGCGCGATGCAGCAGGTAGGCGCGGTTCGGCAGATGCAGGTCTTCCGGCACGCGCTGGCCATTGGCCACATAGAACACGTCGAGTTCATGGCGCACGGCGACGTCGATCACCGGCGCGAGCGATGCCGCTTCGTCCACCTTGGTGAATACCACGCCGGCGAGATCGGGACCGTTGCCCTTTCCGGCGTAGGCGCGCACCACGTCGTCCAGCGTGTCGCCGCGCGCGGTGGCGTTCAGCAGCAGCAGTCGCCGCACTTCGCCGGCGGCATTGAGCATCGCGGCCTGCTCCGCCACCGCCTGGTCGCGCTGGCTCATGCCGACGGTGTCGATCAACACCATGTGCTTGCCGGCGAGATCGCGCAGCGTGGTCCGCAAATCGGTCGCATCGCGCACCACATGCACGGTCACGCCGAGGATGCGGCCGTAGATGCGCAGTTGTTCGTGCGCGCCGATACGATAGGAGTCGGTGGTGATCAGCGCGAGGTTTTCGGCGCCGTGGCGCACCACGCAACGCGCGGCAAGCTTGGCGGTAGTGGTGGTCTTGCCGACGCCGGTCGGGCCGACGATGGCGTAAACGCCGCCACGGTCGATGATGTCGGCGTCCGACCTGACCAGCGACAGGCTGCGCGAGAGCGCTTCACGCACCACGTTGCGCGCATCGGCCAGGCTCGCCTGCGGCGGCACCTGCCCCATCAGTTCGCGCGCGAGCTGGGCCGAGAACCCGGCCTCGAGCAACTCGGACATGATCTGGGTGCGCGCCGGCGCGTTGCGCGACAGGTCGCCCCAGGCAAAGCCCGCCAACTGCGATTCGAGCAGGCCGCGCATCTCGGCAACCTGCGCCGACAGTTCGGCCATCATGCGTGCGTTCTCGGCTGGCGCGCTGTCGGCCGCTTCCGCCACGGCCGCGCGGCGCGGTTCACGAACCGCCTCCGGCTTTGTCGCCTTGGCGGCTGCCGTGGCAACGGGCTCGTCCTCCGGCATGTCGTCGAGGTAGCGCGCAGCGACGCTGGCACCGCGCTTCGGGGCGCCAGCCACGGCCGGCGCGGCCGTCTGCGATTCGATGCGGCGCGGCTTCCACGGTTGCGGCTCGATGCCTGGCTTGAACTGGCGCTTGTCCATGCTCGCCGAGAGACTGACGCGGAAATCATCCTGCACCTCGGCAGCAACAGGCTTCGCGGCGGGCGCTGGACGGGTCGGCGCCAACGACGCCACGTCCTCGGGCGGCAGGGCGAGGATCTCGACGCCGCCATCCACCTGACGGTTCGACAGGACGATGGCGTCGGGTCCGAGCGATTCCTTCACCAGCCGCAGCGCTTCGCGGGCAGTCTCGGCAAAGAAGCGTTTGACGTTCATGCTTGGCCTCCAATCAGCGAGGTGACCCGGATGGTGCGCGAGTCGGGTACTTCAGAATGCGAAAGAACCTTGAGTTGCGGCAGCGAGCGGCGCAGGAAGCGCGAGAGCAGCCAGCGCAGGCCATGCGGCACGAGCAGCACCGCCGGCATGCCGAGATCTTCCTGGGTACGCGCGGCATTCGCGGTATGGCGCAGCAGCGCGTCGGCCAGCCCAGGCTCGATGCCGGTGCCGTCGCCGCCGCTGGCCACGGCCTGGCCCAGCATGCGTTCGAGTTGCGGATCGAGCGCCAGCACCGACATCTCGCCGTTGCCCGGGTACAGCCCCTGCACGATGGCGCGACCGAGCGCGATGCGCACCTGCGATGTCAGTTCCAGCGGATCCTGGGTGCGCGGCGCGAACTCGGCGAGCGTCTCGACGATGGTGCGCATGTCGCGGATGCCCACGCCTTCGTCGAGCAGGTTCTGCAGCACGCGCTGCAACGTGGCGAGCGACATCTGCTTCGGCACGAGGTCCTCGACCAGTTTGGGTGCATCCTTGGCGATGTGATCGAGCAGCGCCTGGGTCTCCTGCCTGCCGAGCAACTCGGCGGCATGGCTCAGGATGACGTGGTTGAGGTGTGTGGCGACCACGGTCGCGGCGTCCACCACCGTGTAGCCGAGTGCGTTGGCCTGATCGCGTTGTCCGCCCTCGATCCACACGGCCGGCAGGCCGAACGCGGGGTCGGTCACGGCGCGCCCGGGCAGCGTGCCGTTGACGCGGCCGGGGTTGATCGCGAGGTACTGGCCGGGGAAGGCTTCGCCGCCACCGATCTCCACGCCTTTGAGCGTGATGCGATAGCCCTGTGGCCGCAGTTCGAGGTTGTCGCGGATGTGTACAGGCGACGAAAGGAAGCCGATCTCCTGCGCGAACTTCTTGCGTAGGCCGCGGATGCGTCGCAGCAGCTCGCCGTCCTGACCCTTGTCGACCAGCGGAATGATTCGGTAGCCGACTTCGAGGCCGAGCACGTCGACCGGTGCCACGTCCGACCAGCTCGCTTCGATCGGCTCCGTGGTGGCGGCTTCGCGCGCGACTTCGGCAGGCGCGGCCTGCACCGCGGCCGCGGCACGCTGCTTCATCTTCCAGGCGATCGCGGCGAGTCCGCCGGCAATCGCCAGGAACACGAAGTTCGGCATGCCGGGAATCAGGCCGAGCACGCCGATGATGCCGGCGGTGATGTTCATGACGTTCGGGTCACGAAAGATCTGTCCGACGAACTGTTCGCCGAGATCGTCTTCGCTGCCGACGCGCGTCACCACCAGACCGGCGGCGATCGAGATGATCAGCGCGGGAATCTGCGCGACGAGGCCGTCGCCGATGGTCAGCAGGGTGTATTGCTTGGCGGCATCGCCGACCGCCATGTCGTGCTGGATCACGCCGACGATGAAGCCGCCGATCACGTTGATGAACAGGATGATGATGCCGGCGACCGCGTCGCCGCGGACGAACTTAGAGGCACCGTCCATCGAGCCGTAGAACTCCGCTTCCTGGCCCACGGTGGCGCGACGCTTGCGAGCTTCTTCCTCGCCGATCAGGCCGGAGTTGAGGTCGGCGTCGATCGCCATCTGCTTGCCCGGCATCGCATCGAGGGTGAAGCGCGCCGCGACTTCGGCCACGCGCCCCGCGCCCTTGGTGATGACCACGAAGTTGATCACCACCAGGATCGCGAACACCACGATGCCCACCGCGTAATTGCCGCCCACCAGGAAGTGGCCGAAGGCTTCGATCACCTTGCCCGCTGCATCCGGGCCGCTGTGGCCTTCGAGCAGCACCACCCGGGTCGATGCGACGTTGAGCGACAGGCGCAGAAGTGTCGTCACCAGCAGGACGGTGGGGAAGATCGAGAACTCGAGCGGATGGCGCGTATACATGGCCACCAATAGCACCATCACCGACATCGCGATGTTGAAGGTGAAGAACAGGTCGAGCAGGAACGCCGGCAGAGGCAGCACCATCGTCGCCAGGATCATCACGATCAGGATGGGTGCGGCCAGCGCGCGCACATTGGCGCGGGCGAAGATCGATTGCAGTGTGAGAGTGTCGTTCATGGCGCAGGCGTTTTTCCTATGGCGCCATGATGCTGGGAGCTTGAGGCCTACGATCCGGCAATAAAAGGGGGAAAACTGCGGCAATCCTTGCCGCTTGGTGCCGCCGGGAATCCGGTCACGCCGGGTCGGGCGGTGTCATGCGCCGCGGCGCAATCGCAACGGAACAGGGCCTGCGGCGGAAGCGCGCAGCTGCCTTTCGCCGCACCGCTTGCCGCTGCGAACGGCACTTGGCGGATGCCGGCAGCACCCGGCATGTTTGCCGAAGCACTGCCTCGGAACCCACATGGGACGGACCTCCTGGGGCATGCCGAGCCACGCGGTCCGCCACACGCGCCCCCTGGCATGGCATGCCTCGGGATCGCCGATCCATGCGCCCTGCAGGCCGGCGCGGCTCGCCGGCATGGCTCAGTCCGGTCCGGGCCCCGGGTCCATGTCCGGCGGGACCGGCAAATCCGACGGCTCCTGCGGCGGCAGGCCGCCCTGTGACGAGAAGTGGTTGAGCTGATAGACCCATGCCATGACTTCGGCCACCGCTGTGTACAACGGTGCCGGAATCGATTCCCCGATCTCGGTGTGGCGATAAAGCGCGCGCGCCAGCGGCGGGGCTTCGAGCAACGGCACACCGTTTTCGGACGCGAGTTCGCGGATGTTCTGCGCGACCAGGTTCATGCCCTTGGCGACGACGCGCGGCGCGCCCATCGAATCGGCATCGTACTTGAGCGCGACGGCGTAGTGCGTCGGGTTGGTGACTACCACGTCTGCCTTCGGCACCTCGGCCATCATGCGCTTGCGCGCCATGGCGCGCTGGGCACCGCGGATGCGCGCCTTGATGTGCGGATCGCCCTCGGCGTCCTTGGCCTCCTGCTTGAGTTCCTCGCGCGACATCTTGAGCTGTTCGGTGTAGTGCCAGAGCTGCCACGGCACATCGATCGCCGCGATCAGCGCGAGCCCGAGCAGGATCAGCATGGTGGCCATCAGCAGCACGCGCGCGATCGTGACCATGCCCACGTCGAGCGGCGTCGAGGCGAGTGCGAATATCGCATCGCGCTCGTGGCTGACCGCCCACCAGGCAATGCCGCCGACAACCGCCGTCTTGAGCACCGCCTTGAGCAATTCGACCAAGCTGTCCTTCGAGAACATGCGCGTGATGCCGCGCAGCGGGCTGAGCTTGGTCAGATCGGGCGCCAGCGGCTTGGTGGTGAAGTTCCAGCCGCCGATCGCGAAGCGTGCGACGAGCGCCGCGAATACCGTCAGGGCGAGGATCGGCGAACCGGCGATCAGGGCCGAAACCGCGTTGTCGAGCAACGCCGTCAACATCGCCTGCGGGTCGAATGCGGCCGTTCGTTCCAGGGTGAGGCCCTTGCGCAGCAAACCCTGGGTACGCTGCGCGATCCATTGCCCGAACATCCAGAGACTGCCCACGCCGGCGATCAGCACCAGGAACGTGGAGAGTTCCTTGGAGTGCGGAACCTGGCCCTCGTCACGCGCTTCGCTGAGGCGTTTGCTCGATGGCGCTTCTGTTTTTTCGAGGTCGCTGCCGTCTGCCACGGCAAGCCTCCCGCAATGATGGAACGCCCATTGTCGCGGGAACGCCGGCGTGGGATGGCGGCGAAAAGCCGGCCAAATGCCGGCCTATTCGCTCATCAGCCGGCGGCGGCCGACGGTCAGGCGAGACGGAATCGCGATATCGCCTGCCCGAGAGAGGCGGCGACGGTTTCCAGGGTCTTGATGTCGTTCGCGATCTGGTGCGTGGACGCCGAGGAGGCATCGGCCATGCGCGTCACGCGTTCGACGTGCTGCGCAATATCGTTTGCCGCGCTGCTCTGCTCGTGCAATGCGCCGGAAATCTCGCCGACGCGGTGACCAACGTTACCGATGCGCCCCGAGATGGTCTCTATCGAGCCACTCGCGGAGCCCGCGTGCGCAACACCCGTCTCGACGCGCGCGACGGCGTCCTGCATGCCGAGCAGTACGGCTTCCTTGGCACCGCGCATCTCGGTCATCATCTGCTCGATCTCGCCGGTGGCCTGCGTCGTGCGCTCGGCCAGCTTGCGCACTTCGTCGGCCACGACCGCGAAACCGCGCCCCAATTCCCCCGCCCGCGCCGCTTCGATCGCCGCGTTCAGGGCCAGCAGGTTGGTCTGGCCGGCAATGTCCTTGATGATGTGGACGACTTCCGCGGCACGCTCCGATTTCGCGCCAAGGGATTCGACACTCCGGGCTGCCGTGTGGATGACGGCCGAAATCCCGTTCATCTCGTCCATGGCCGCCTTGACCACCTTGTCGCCGTCCACCGCCGCCACATGCGAATGCTCGGACAGGTCGAGCGCATCGCGCGCCGAGTCGGTGATGTGGCTGATCGAAACCGTCAACTCCTGGATCGAAGCAGCCATCGCTGTTGTGGACGCGCCCTGCTCGACCATACCCGACTCGATGGTGCCGGCAGATGCAGTCAGGCGACCCACCACCTCCAGCAGTTGCCTCGTGTTGCGATGAACGTCGTCCAGTGTCGCCCGCAGCTGCGCCTGCATGTGGGCCGCCGAAGCCAGCAGCGGATTGGCCGCCACATCGGACTTGCCGAAACTGAAATCGAGTTCGCCGCGACCGACGGAGCGTGCAAAATCCGACACGACGAGCGAGCCGACGATCAAGCGCTCGAACATGACGGCCATCACGCACATGACCGAAGTCTGGAACACGACGTATGCCGCATGCAACAGCACCAGTCCGATCGTTCCCGTCGACGGGAACACGAATACGCCGACGCCGTTTGCCTGCAGCAGATGGAATCCGACGTGATGCACCGCGATGACGCCCGCGGCAACCACCAGGGGACGCCAGTCCGCATACAGGAGCAGAAACGCGATCAGCACGAAGATTCCGAAATGCGATTCGATCATGCCGCCGGTCTGCTGGATCATCACTGCGCAGAAGATCATGAATCCCGCCGCGACCGCACAGCTGGCCGCCGTACTGCCGGGCAACATGCGCGCGATCAGGACCGGCACCGCGAGCGCCGGCAAGCCGACGGCGAGTGCCGGAAGCCAGCTCCCGTTGGCAGCGGCAATGCCGAGGCAGACCACCTGCAGAAAGGCCAGCGTTCCGACCATGACCTTGTCGGCCTTGGCCCGAATCTGCCGGATTGAAGTTGTGTCGCTGGCTTGCTTGCTCATGGTGTCTGCTTCCTCATTGCGCGGTCGCTGGTGCGCGGCAGAATTGCCGCTCTTGCTGCTGCTGACTCTCGCACCACCAGAGCAACGCCCCGCTGTAGCACAGCCACGCGCCCAGAAAGGCCCATGCGAGGCGGATCCTGCGTTCTTGCGATGCGGTCGGTGGAGTCGGCCGTGTCTCGTGGAATGCTGTTTGCAATTGCGGCGTGACCGGCGGACAAGCGAAATCCCCGCCGCTGACACCCCATGTGCCAGCTTGACGGGTTTAACGTTTGAACGGAAGGTCGGTGTGAAACTTGAGCGCCGTGGCTCGCCTCGTCGAGACGGGACAGCCGGGCGGGGGATCAGCGCGAGGATCTCGGCGCGATTCGCGCCCGCAGTCGATCAGTCTCGCGCTTGAGTACGTCGAGCTGGTGGCCCAGCAACTCGACGTGATCCTGCATCATGCCCGTAATCTGCCACACGGCCTTGAGGGGCGATCCGGCCGAGGCACGCATCGCATCGAGCTGGTTTTGCAGTTGCCGAAGTTCGTCGCTGCGATCGGGCGCGGCAGCGATGAACGCATCGATCGCCCAGCGCCGCGCATCGAAATAGGCTGCCGGATCGTCCGCAGCGAGCTTGCGCCAGCCTTCGAAATCGAAATTGCCCGGACCATGGGCCGGAACGTGGGCAGGATCGCCGGATTTTTCCGTGCTGGAATGACCTGACATGCAGAAGACCTCCTTGCTGCATGCTAGCCGACCCGGCCGGCGCCAGCAAGGCGCCGAACGGCCTCGCGGCAACTGCCGCTCAGTTGGATACCGCGCGCACCTGCGACAGGTCGGTCAGGCCTTGCAGTATCTTGGCGATGCCGTCCTGCTTGAGATTGCGCATCCCGGCACGGATTGCGGTGTGGGCGATCTCCTCGATCTCGGCGCGGCGCATGGCCAGGCGCTTGATCTCGGGTGTCGCCACCAGCAGTTCGTGCAGGGCAATGCGGCCGCGGTAGCCGGATCCCGAGCACTGCGGGCAACCCTTGGCGGAATGGAGCTTGAGCCCCCCCTTGCCGTCGCCGAACCGGGCGAGCCAGTGGGCACGCACGGAATCGACCTCGAACCCGGCGTTGGCCGGCATGTTGAAGCAGTACTCCGCGAGCAGTTCCTCGATCTCGTCGTCCGTCGCGCTGCGCTCGTGAACGCAACTGCTGCACAGGCGCTTCGTGAGGCGCTGCGCCAGGACGCCGAGCAGCGAATCCGCAAAATTGAACGGATCCACGCCCATGTCGAGCAAACGGGTAATGCTTTCCGGCGCGCTGTTGGTATGCAGGGTAGACAGCACGAGGTGGCCGGTAAGCGAGGCTTCGACGCCGATGCGCGCAGTTTCCTGGTCACGCATTTCGCCAACCATGATCACGTCGGGGTCGGCGCGCAGGAAGGACCGCAGCGCGTGGGCAAAAGTCCAGCCGATCTTCGGATTGACCTGCACCTGGCGCAGGCCGGGCTGCGTGATTTCGACCGGATCCTCGGCAGTCCAGATCTTGCGCTCGGGTACGTTGATGTACGACAGCGCCGAATGCAGCGTGGTCGTCTTGCCGGAGCCGGTCGGGCCGCACACCAGCAGCAGCCCGTAGGACTTTTCCATGATGCGGCGCAGGTGGTCGCGGTTCCAGTCCGACAGGTTGAGCTTGTCCAGCGGCACCGGCTTGGCGCTCGACAGGATGCGCATGACCACATCCTCGAGGCCGCGATTGGTCGGGATCGTCGCCACGCGCAACTCGATCTTCGCGGGGCCGAAGCGCTGGAAATCGATCTTGCCGTCCTGCGGCTTACGCCGCTCCGAGATGTCCAGATCGGCCATGATCTTGATTCGCGCCAGCACCGCCGAGCGGTAGTTGGCCGGCAGTTCGAGGTATGGCACCAGCGTTCCGTCCTTGCGAAAGCGCACCCGCATCTTTTGCTTGTCCGGGTAGCTCTCGATGTGGATGTCCGAGGCCTGCTGGCTGTAGGCATCGAGGATCATGGTGTTGACCAGCCTCACCAGCGTGTTGTCGGACTCCTGCACCGGCGCATCGGTCGCTTCGTCCGCCGGATCGATGTGCAATGCGCTTGCGAGCGCATTGATGTCGGGACGGGAATCCGCCGCATTCGTGCCTGTGTAGTGCATCGCCCGTTCATGGCGGCCGGTAACCGAATCCTGCGCCTGGCCATCGACATCGAGCGGTTCGAACCAGAGCACCTCGGGACCGAAGCGCTTGCGCAGCACCTCGTCGATCTGCCGCCGCGGCGCCACGACCGGCACCACCTTGAGTTGCGTGAGAAAGCGGATCTCGTTGAGCCGATCGACGCGCATCGGATCTTCGAGCGCAACGACCAGCATGCCGTCGCGCGCCATCACCGGAATCACGCGCAGGCGATTCACCACGCCCTCGGGAATCATCCGCAGGGCATTGGCGTCGACCGGAAAACTGTCCAGGTCAACGACCGGAAAGCCAAGCTTGCGCGCGAGTACCTCGTGCAGGTCCTCGTCGGAGAGGACGCCCATGCCGACCAGGATGCGCCCAAGCGGCATGGAACGGTCTTCGCGCTGCTTCTGCAGCGCTTCCTCGAGCTTGGCTTCGTCGATCATGCCCAGCTCGAGGAGTGCTTCGCCCAGCCGCATCACGGGCATCGACTGCTGTTTTTCGAGCGCCTGAAGAAGCTGCTCTTCGCTGACGATGTTCTTCTCGATCAGATAGTCGCCGATACGCTGGCTGCGCATGGCCTCCTGCTCTGCCAGCGCGAGATCGATCTGTTCGGCGTCGACGATGTTGTGATCCACCAGCATCTGACCAAGGTAGCCGCCGATGGACAGGTTCTTCAGGGCGGCACAGGGCACGAACAGCCGCTCGATCGTCAGTGTGTCGCCCTCGCCGGCCGACGGGAACAGGAAGGTTCCAAAGCTCTCTGTGACGTGCCCCAGGGTCTTCCCCTCGAGGACGCTGCCGTTGTGCAACTCGACCAGGAAAGGCTGCCAGGACGGTGCGGGAATCAGTGCCGGATCGAGCGCTGCGCTGTTCTCGCGCGTGACGGAAACGGGACGTGTAAGACGCAACGTGAGTATCTCGCCCAGATAGATCGTCTGGGTCGTCGTGGCACGCGGCAACTGGAATTCCAGCGCATCCTGCTCGGGCAGGAAGAACGTCATCTTGCCGGCGACGCGGCGTCCGCCGATTGCGGTTATCTCGCAGTCCTGCGCCTCGGTTTGCTCGATGTCGGCAGGGAACAGGGCATAGGGCGGTGTCGGCCAGCGGAAGTTGCGGGTCACCGGCTTGTCGCCCGAACCGGGGACACGCTCCACCAGACCGACGAGAGGCGGAGAGTTCAGGCGTTCCATGGTCACTGCTCCGGTCACTGCGCGATACCCGATCGGAATCGCGTTCAGGCGGCCTGGGCCAGCACCGGCAGCAGTGCCTGGCGCGGCACACCCCGCGTATCACCCAGCGATCCCAACAGCTCCTTCATGTCGAGGATGAGGACGATCTGTCCGTTCGACAAGGTCGTGACCCCCGCCACGCCCTTCGGACGGAAGTCGTCGAGCGACTTGATGACCGCATCCTCGCGACCCGCGAACGAATCGATTGCCAGGATGAAGCTGGTCTCCGCCGTCTGCATCAGCACGCCGTATTCGGGCGTCGCCTGCTGCTCCCATCCAAGCAGGAACGAGAGCGGCAGCACGGGCAGCACTTCGCCGCGCACGACCATTGTGGCGCGGCCGCCGATCTCCTGGATCTCCTTCGCCTCGACCGGCAGAATCTCGCGCACCATCGAAAGCGGCACGGCAAACGGCTGGTCGCCAAGGCGCACCAGCAGGACCGGCAGGATCGCGAGCGTCAGCGGCAGGGAAATGATGAAGGTCGTTCCCTTGCCGGGGTTCGAGCGGATGTCGATCGTGCCGTTGAGCTTCTGGATGTTGGTTTTCACCACATCCATGCCGACGCCGCGCCCGGATACGTCGGACACCTGGCTGGCGGTCGAGAACCCCGGCAGGAAGATCAGGTTCAGGCTCTGACGCTCGTCCATCGTGTTGGCTTCTTCGTCGGTGATCAGCCCCTTCTCGAGTGCCTTGGCACGAAGCTTCTCCGGATTCATGCCGCGCCCATCGTCGGACACCATCAGGACAATGTGATCGCCTTCCTGGCGCGCTTCGAGCCGCACCAGGGACTTCTCCGACTTGCCGCTCGCAAGACGCTCCGACGGCGGCTCGACGCCATGATCCACGGCGTTGCGCAGCAGGTGGATGATCGGGTCGGACAAATCCTCGATCATGGTCTTGTCGATCTCGGTTTCCTCGCCGGCCAGCTCCATCTCGATTTCCTTGCCGAGTCCGCGCGCCAGGTCGCGCACGATGCGCGGATACTTCTGGAACAGGCGGCCGACGGGCTGCATGCGCGTTTTCATGACCGCGTTCTGCAGGTCGGAAACCAGGAGGTCGAGCTGGCTTACCGCCGCGTCGAGTGCATGCAGGGTCTCGCCATCCTGCTTGCCGTTGAGGATGTCGCTTCGCAGCGCTGTCAGCCGGTTCTTGGTCAGACCGATCTCCCCCGAAAGATTGAGCACCTGGTCAAGGCGTGCGGTATCGACGCGAATCGCGTTTTCGCGCACGCGTTCGCCTTCGCGTCGTCCGCTGACCTGCTGCGAACCCGGCTTGTCCGTACCGCGACGGCCGAACGGCGACGGTACAGCCTCCGGCTCGGGCACATTCGCGGCACGCGATTCCGGACCGCTCTTGGCGAGCGCAATCTGCGCGGGCACGCCGGTCACCACCGCATGCATGGCGCTCCAGTCTGGCCCGGCGGCCTGCGCACCTGCCGGCGCATGTGCGGCCTGGGCCGGCGCGGAGGCCGGGCCTCCGGCGAGATTGCCAGCGATCGCTTCCTTCAGGTTCTGCAGCAGGTGCGCCTGTGCGCCAGGCGGTTGAACGCCGCGCTCGAGGTACCCGAACATGTGACGCACGGTGGCGGTCGCATCGAGGATGGCATCCATCGTCTCGGGCGTGACGTCCAGCTCGCCGTTGCGCAACTTGTCGAAGAGGTTCTCGGTCAAGTGGCACAGCGTGACCAGTTCGGCCGCATTGAGAAAACCCGCGCCGCCCTTGATCGTGTGGAAGCCGCGGAAGATCTCGTTCAATAGCGCACGATCATGTGGCGCCCGCTCCAGATCCACCAGCTTGTTGTCGACACCGGACAGCAGATCGGTCGCCTCGACGAGAAAGTCCTGCAGCAGGTCTTCCATTCCCTGGAAATCGCTCATTCGTATGTTCTCCGCTTGTTACCGCGCTTGCCGGCCCACTCGCCTGGCTGGCCGTTCGAATGCCTGTCCGGCACGAGACGGGTTCTCGCTCCAGCCTCAGAATCCCAAGCTTTCGAGCAGATCATCCACCTGCTCCTGGTTCGTGACGACATCGCCACGCCCTGCCGCATCGATGACCGGGCCATTTTTCAGCCCGCCTCCTGCGTCGTTGCGCACGCCTTCGGGCATCGCCTCGATCAGCACCTGCAGCAGCTGGGACTCCATCTGCTGGGCGAGCTCGACGATCTTCTTGATCACCTGCCCGGTGAGATCCTGAAAATCCTGCGCCATCATGATGTCCATCAACTGCGCATTCGTTGCTTCGGTCTGCTGCGGAATGTCATGCAGGAACGCACGCGTTTCCGCGGCTAGCGCCTTGAAGTCGTCGGTTGAGAGTTCGTTGGCGAACAGCTTGTCCCACCGCTTGGCGAGCAGTCCTGAGCGGTCGTGCATGCTGTCCTGGATGGGGCGCGCGATATCGGTCGCATTGAGCACGCGGCTCGCCGCCTGCTCGGTCATCTGTGCGACGTACATGAGTCGGCTCTTCGCATCGGGTAGCGCACTTGCCGCATCCTGAAGCGCCTTGTCGTAGCCCAGTTCGCGCAAGGTGTCGTGCAATTGACGCGTCATGTGCCCGACCTTCTGGAACACCGTGTCGCACGAATGCTCGTGTTTCACCTCGGTCACTTGGGCGTGACCGGCCGACTCGGCGGAAACGCTGTCGAACAGGGCCTGCAGTTCATCCGAGTCGCCGGACGTGTCGACCGGATGCACCACTTCGAGCTTCGGTTTCGAAGATCCCGCTGCGATGCTGTCGAACAACGCCTGCAGGTCGTCGGAATCGCCCGATTCGTCGAATGCTTTTTTTGCCATCGCAGTCTCCTCAGGCAGCCTTGGCGTTATGCTTCTCGAATATCTTCGAGAGCTTCTCCGACAGCGTGCCGGCCGTGAATGGCTTGACGATGTAGCCCGACGCCCCGGCCCCGGCGGCGGCAATGATGTTCTCCTTCTTCGCTTCGGCGGTGATCATCAGAACGGGCAGATGGGCCAGCGCGGGGTTCGACCGGATTGCCTGCAGCAACTGCAGCCCGTCCATGTTGGGCATGTTCCAGTCCGTCACGACGAAGTCGAATCCGCCACCCTGCAGCTTCTGGAGGGCGACGGCGCCGTCTTCTGCCTCGTCGACATTGGCAAAGCCAAGCTCCTTGAGCAGATTGCGCACGATTCTTCGCATGGTCGAAAAATCGTCGACGACGAGGAATTTCATTTTCGGATCGGACATGGTGCTCTCCAGCGTGGTCTTAGCGAGACTTGTTGAGGTAGGGGCGCAGCGTTTCGGCAAGGACCGCGGCATCGAACTTCGCGACATAGGCATCGACGCCGACGCTCTTGCCCATTGCGCGATTGGCTTCCGACGACAGCGACGAGTGCATGACCACCGGGATGCCTTCGAAACGCGGATCGTTCTTGATGTTCCGTGTGAGGACGTAACCATCCATCTCCGGCATTTCGGCGTCGACCAGAATCAGGTCGACCTCTTCGGAGACCGGCCGTCCGGCGGCTTGCAGATGGGCAGCCATGCCCTGCAGGCGAGTCCAGGCCTCGAGGCCGTTGAGTGCGTGCTTGTGGCGCACGCCCAGCTTGTCCAGCACTTCGGCGATCTTCTTGCGTGCGACTGACGAGTCGTCGACGAAGAAAATGTTCACTTCGCGGTCCTGAACCAGGGACGGAATCTCTCCGATGATCGCTTCGCCGAAGGTGTTGGCCAGGATCGTTTCCACATCGAGGATGGATACGAGCTTGCCGTCAGGCAGGTGCGTGATCGCCGTGATCAGGGTCTGGCCACCGGTGTTCTCCGGTGCATGGACCTTGTCCCAGTCCACCCGGATGATGCGATCGACTTCATGCACCAGGAACCCCAGGGTTCGCTTGCTGTATTCGGTCACCATCATCGAGCCGCCGCGCCCCGATGTTCCGGTGAGGTTGAGCGCGCTCGCCAGCGAGATCACCGGTATCACGTTTCCGCGCAGCGATATCAAGCCCTCGACGCCGGCAGGCATGTTGGGCGCCTTGGTGATGAATGGTGTTTTCGAAACTTCGCGCACCTTGAACACGTTGATCCCGAAGGTTTCGCCCGTGCCGAGCGAGAACAGCAGGATTTCCATGCAGTTGCTGCCTGCCAGCCTGGTTCGTGCGTCGACTGCTTCAAGCAGCGTGTGATCTGTTCTGTCCATTCGATTCGCCTCGTCGTTCTGGCTCTGGGTTCTCGTAAGGCTCAGGCCGCGGCCTTGTCCGGATTTCTGCGCAGCATCCGCGCCAGCGTTTCGGCCAGGCGGTGAGGCTCGAACTTGGCGACGTACTCATCCACGCCCACCGAGCGGCCGAGATGCTGGTTGCTCATGCCGGACAGGGAGGAGTGCATGATGACCGGCACCCCGGCAAACCGCGGGTCGGTCTTGATCTTCTTGGTCAGGATGTAGCCGTCCATCTCCGGCATCTCCACGTCGGTGAGCACGAGCGCGACCGAGTCGCGCACGTTGCGCCCGTGGGAGATCGCGTAGTTCGCCACGCGGTCGAGTTCGTCCCAGGCCTGCCGCCCATTCACGGCGCCGTTGTAGGGCACCTTCATGGCATCGAGCGTTCTCTGGATCTGGCTCCTCGCGACGGAAGAGTCGTCGGCAAAGAACACGGTCGCGTTCTCCGCCTCGACCGGCTTGATGTCCTTGAACATGTATTCGTCGTCGATGTTGGTCGTTTCGGCCAGAACCTTCTCGACGTCGAGCATCATCACCAGGCGATGGTCCGCCAGTTCGGTGACTGCTGTGACGAGTCCGCCGAGATTCGCGGTCAGCATCTCCGGCGGAACCCGCATCTGCGACCAGTCGAGGCGCAGGATGGTATCGACAGCCTCGACCAGGAATCCCTGAATGTGGCCGTTGTACTCGGTCATGATCATCACCTCGCGCGGCGTTTCCGTCGCAACGCGGGCGTACTTGGCAAGATCCACGACGGGAACCAGGGATCCGCGCAGGCTGACCATGCCCTCCACCGAAGGCGGCATTTCGGGCGCAGCCGTGATTTCCGGCTTGCGCAGCACTTCCCGCACCTTGAACACGTTGATGCCGAACGTCTCGCGTCTGCCGGTACGGCTGTCCTGGCCGAGCGTGAAGAGCAGGATCTCCAGTTTGTTGGTGCCGGCCAGTCGTGTCCGGGCATCAATGTTCTTGAGCAGTTCTGACATGTCTTACGCTCCAGGGCAGCGATATTCGTGGTTGCTTGGGGTCGCGTCGGGCACACCCGATCACTCCGATTAACGGCGCGCCACTGGCGCACTTGAGAATGGCGCAGCGTGAGCGACTTCACACTCCGGAAAGCAAAAGCGGCGCAATCAGCGCCGCCCTTCCGACAGGGTGCGCGTCTCTCACACCTTGAAGCGCGAGGCCATCGCGTCCAGATCGACCGCGAGGCCGCGAAGATTGCTCGCCTCGGCAGCGACGCTGCGGACCGCGAGCGCGGACTCCTCGGCCATCTGGGCGATCGACTCCACCCGCTGCGCCATGTCGTGTGCCGTCGTGTCCTGTTCCCGCACCGACGATGCGATCTCGCTCATGCCATGGCCGGTACGTTCCACCGCTTCGCGCGCCATACCGAAGCTGGCGGCAACGTCCGACAACCTCTGGCGTGTGCTCTCGAGCTGGGACCGCCCGCGTGCGAGGGCCAGTTCGACATCGCCCGAGCGTTCGCCCAGAGTGCGCGTAACCTCGTCGATGCCGTTTGCCGCGCCCGCCGACTTTTCCGCCAGCTTTCGCACTTCGTCCGCAACGACGGCAAATCCCCGCCCCTGTTCTCCGGCGCGCGCGGCCTCGATGGCTGCGTTCAGCGCGAGGAGATTGGTCTGTTCCGCGATGTCCTTGACCTCCTGGGTAAGCTGGCTGATCGCACGGCTGCTTGAAACGAAGCCGCCGATCGAAGCGGAAAGTTCGGCAATCGCCGCGTTTATGCTCTCGACGCCGTGCACAACCTCATCGGCACTGGCGGCCCCCTTGTCCGTGGCATCACGGCTGGCGTCGGAAAGCTGATTCACCTGCCCGGCGTAGTCGGCGACATGGCTGATACTGACCGTCACCTCCTCGACCGCGGCTGCAACCGCGGCCGAAGATTCGCTTTGCGTCTCGGCCGATTCGCGGATCTGGACCGTCGCCGCTGCCAGCACGTCCGCCCCCTGCGCGATGCTCGACGCGTTCCCCTTGAGATTCCGGACCAAGGCAGACAGGGACTGCGCCATCGAATTGAACCCGGTCGCGATGTCCAACATCTCATCGCGCGTTCCGGGTTCGACACGCGCCGTCAGGTCGCCGTCGGCCAGACGCCGGGTTCCCGCGTTCAATGCCGCAATCGCCTCATGCTGCGACTTCCACGCGCCCACGCCGAGCCAACCAAGCACGAGGATCGCCACCAAACCGATCACCGCATCGACCAGGATTCGGTTCCGGATCACGCCCGCGTCGTGAGACAGCGAAGCCCCAAGCGAATCCAGCGCCGTCTGGGCGAACTCGCCGCCGATATCGACCGGCCGCGAAGCGATCGCGAACAACTCCGCGGGCGAAATCGCAAATCGCTGCTCCACCAGATTCTCCTTCATGGCCTGTGCGAGCTCCCCGGTTGCAACCGTCTGGCGCTGATCGATCTCGCGCAGCCGGGTTATGTCGACCCGGCCGGCACGGGCAACGGCATCCAGCAGCCGCACGAGCCTATCGTGTGCAAGTTGCGCCTGCCCGCTATACAGCGACAACTCGAGCAACTCGGCAGACGTTGCCGCCTTGCGCGAAGCCATGCCGACGGCACGCGCCCTCAGCCGGCCGTTAGACTCGTTCATCAGCGGAAGGTAGTTGACGACCATGTCGACCAGTTGGAACGACTCGAAATTCGGATCGAGCAGCAGCTGCGACGACTCCGCCGTATCCCTCATCAACCGGATTGCCTGATCGATCGCCGCATCGTGTCGCGCGAGGCTGGTTCGTACATCCAACCCGGCGACATCGTTCTTCAGCGCGGTCCACTGCTGCCCCAATCGGGCACTGAACTTGTCGTGACCGAGGAGGTGTTCGTTGGTTCGCCCGATCGAATCGAGCCTTCCCCATGCCGCATCTGCGTCGGCTGCCGCCTTGGTCAAATGCTCCTGAGCCCCCTTGTCGCCGTTCAGCATCGCGTTGGCCCGCCCGCGATGCCGCTGCATGGCGCCCGTCATTTCGTTGAGCGCCCTCAGATAAGCCAGCCCGACCTGCTCCGAGTTAGCCTGGGAAAGCTGGGAGAACATCTGCGACATCGCCTGGAACATCAGGATCGAGCAGACAGCGAGGGCAACCGCGCCCATCAGCGCCATCTTCATGCTGAAGCGCAAGCGATTCATCAGCTTGATTGCCGGGCCAAGAACTGGATTCATCTGCATTTCCCCTGATCGGAATCCGGCATGAGCGCATGCGCGGATGTTTGACATATGCAGTATTTACGGCACCCCGAGGGGATTTCCTTAAACGATGTCGGCGCTACCCCGGCATCTTTCAGAATCCGCGCAGGGAGTACGGCGGAAAGCACAGCCGCCGCGCGGCTGCTTAGGGACTGCAGGTCGAATAACCGGGAAAGGACCCCATCTGCGCGCCCGGCCGCCGAACGGCCGACAGCCGCCTCGCAACCGTTGGCAGGGGTTGGAATGCCCGGACTGTATTGGCGGGCATGGGGTCAGCCAGACGCCATATCCGGCGTCCTTAGCATGCAGGGCGGTTCGGCCGAGGCGAATCAGCTGATGGGAAAGAGTTTCCCGAAGTTGGCGATGTCGAGCACCTTGCGCACCGCGTCATTGACCCCCGAGAGGACGACGCTTCTGTTGGTGCTGCGTGCCTTGTCGCGAAGCATCAGCAGCATGCCCAGCGCCGAACTGTCGAGATAGGCGACACGGCTCATCTCGATGGTGACGTTATCTATGCCCTGCAACCCGAGCGCGCGCTCCATCGCGTTACGAAATTCGCGATGAGCATTGAAATCGAAACGGCCATTGAGCTGGATGACTGCACTCTTGTCCCGGGTGACGACGTTTGCGTCCATTCTTCATCTCCACTTGCTTCGCCTGCCGAATTTACGGCAGGGACGGAGTTCTCTTGAGAAAAGCTGCTGGGATCGATGATCGGCAACGCCGGGCTCAGGCCCGAGCGGCCATCCGTTCGCGCGGGCTGAGGGCCGCCAGTATCCGGCCCGATACGTCCGACAAGGCCACGCATTCGTGCACGGCGCCAACGGATACCGCCTCGCGCGGCATGCCATACACGACACACGTCGCCTCGTTCTGCACGATGTTGTAACCGCCAGCCTTGCGAATCGCGAGCATTCCCTTCGCGCCGTCCTTGCCCATGCCAGTGAGCAGTGCGGCGATCACTCGATCTCGAGCATGCTCCGCAACCGACTCGAATAGCACGTCGACCGACGGTCTGTGCCGATTGACCGGCGGCCCGGATGAGAGTTCGCATACATACTCTCCGCCCCGTCGGCGCACGAGGAGGTGCGAGTGCCCGGGTGCCAGGTAGGCATGGCCGGCCTCGATCCGGTCACCGTGCTCCGCTTCCTTCACCCGCACGCGGCACAAGCCATCGAGCCGCTTGGCAAACGAAGGTGTGAAGGCTTCGGGCATGTGTTGAACGATGACGATGCCAGGCGAGTTCTCGGGCATTCCCGACAGCACGGACTTGATAGCTTCGGTACCGCCGGTCGATGCCCCGATCGCGATTAGCTTTCCCGCCAGACCGCGCGACTCCAGGGCCAGCGGCTTGGGTTCGGGTTGGCGCGCCGCGGTCACGGGCGGGGACTGTGAAGCGGTTACGCGGTGGCGCGCCGAATAAGCAACCCGGATCTTGTCGCAGATCTCGATCGCGTAATCCCCCAGGCCATTGCCAAGATCGACCCGGGGCTTCGAAACATAGTCCACCGCGCCCAGTTCCAAGGCGCGAAGGGTCGCATCGGAACCGCGGGCGGTCAGCGACGAGATCATGACAACCGGCGTCGGGCGCAGGCGCATCAGGCGCTCGAGAAACTCCAGCCCGTCCATCTTCGGCATCTCGATATCAAGGGTAATCACGTCCGGGTTGGATTTCTTGATCATCTCGCGTGCCTCGAGGGGATCAGGGGCAACTGCCACGACCTCCATGTCGGACGCGCTATTGATGACTTCAGTCAGGAGCGCTCGCATCAGCGCCGAATCGTCGATGATCAGTACCTTGATCTTCACGGGAACCTCCGCAATACCTTGCAATGCACCGGGCGGGCCGGGCTTCAGACAAACAGTTCCACATCGCCCGAGATCGGCTTCTGCTTCAGGCGACGCGCATACTCAGACTCGCGCTTCGCCAGGGTGTCGTTCTGGACGTGGATCAGTTTCTTCATGAGTACACGGCCCGAAACCGGAAAGTAGTAGAGCTTTCTCGGATAAACATCGAGCAGATCGCTCGCCGCAATCGGAATGCCCTCGGTTCGCAGGTACTCGATCGCGAAGCTCGCATTTCGCTCGCCCACCTGCGAGGAAGTCAGCGACGACATGACGGCTCCGCCACCGAAGATCTTTGCCTCGAGCTGCGAACGCCTGGCGCCCATCTTGAGCAGGTGGTTGACCAACACTTCCATCGCGAAGCCACCGTATCGCGCGGATCCGCCCTTGTCTTCCCCCCCCTCCGGGAGCATGAAGTGATTCATGCCGCCAATGCCTTTCTCGCGATCGCGGATGCACGCCGAGATGCAGGAACCGAGCACGGTCACGAGCACCATCTCCTGACGCGTGACGAAATACTCCCCTGGGAGAATCTTGACTGCGGAGGACTTGAGGACCCGATCGTAATAGCGGTTGGTCGCCAGATGCTCGTGCAGAACGTCGTCGTCAGCGAACTCTGTCCGCGCGTTCATATACTGTCCTTCCGAGCGATCGGAACAGATCGGCCGCGTGAGTAAATCCCTCGGAATGGCCGGCGAACAGCAGGCCGTCTTCCTTGAGCATGGGAACGAAGCGCGACAGGATCTTGTATTGGGTCGCCTTGTCGAAGTAGATCATCACGTTTCGACAGAAGATCGCATCGAGCGAACCCGGGACCGGCCAGTTCGGTTCCAGCAGGTTGATGCGCTGGAACTCGATCAGGCGTGCCAGTTCAGGACGCACTTTCGCCATCCCTGCCTGTCCGCCCGCTCCCTTGAGGAAGTACCGGGAAAGTCTTTGAGGATCGAGTCGCTCGACACGGTCCAGCGGGTACACACCGCGGCGGGCCTCGGCAAGGCAGTTCGTGTCGAGATCGCTCGCGATGATGTTCACAGGCGGATTCAGGGTGTCGAACGCTTCGGCCAAGGCGATGGCGATCGAGTAGGGCTCCTCACCGGTCGAACTTGCGCTGCACCAGATAGTGAGTCGGCGCTTGGACCATTTCTCCCGGATCTGCTTCTTCAGGATGTCGAAATGGTGTGCTTCACGGAAGAAGGAAGTCAGATTCGTGGTCAGCGCATTGACGAACGCCTCCCATTCCGGGTCGTTGGATCGTTCGAGACGGTTCAGGTACTGCGCGAAAGTGGCAGCACCGGTCGCCCGCAAACGCCGGGCCAACCGGCTGTACACCATGTCCCGCTTGATAGGCGCAAGGGCAATGCCGGCGTGTTCGTAGATCATCTTGCGCACACGTTCGAAATCCGCAGCAGTGAATTCGAACTCGCGCGGCGGAGGCGCGACGCCTGCACCGTGCTGGAACGCCGCCTGGCTCGAAACACTCATGGCCTATCCCCCCATCCAGCCTCGCACGTGAGGTTGGCGATTGGCTCCTGGCCATCACCCGCCGTGCGGGCATCCATCGTGGAGCCACGTTTGCCCTGACGCCTCATATGTTCCGTTCCGGAGTTTGGTTGTTCTTGTTGCGTTCCGGTTTCCGTTTCAGGAAACCGGTTGCTTCCGATCATTCACGCGGTGCTCGAAGCGCAGACGGCGGCGGGATCTCAGAACTCTTCCCACTCCTCTTCCGCTCCGGCCGAAGGCGAGTTCGCAACCTTCTTGACCTTCGGCACCGCGCCTGCGCGGGCCGGCTTCTCGTTGCGCTTCGGTCCGGCCCCTTGCGACTTCTCGCCCGGCTTTCCGAACGGCGGCCGCGATACATTGCTGGCACGATTCGGCCCGCGGCGCTCGGCGCCCGACCATGCCTGGACGTCCTCGGCATCGTCCGCGAGACGGAACATGCTGACCGACTGGACCAGGGACGACACTTGTTCCTCGAGGCTCTCGGACGCCGCCGCGGCCTGTTCCACGAGAGCCGCGTTCTGCTGGGTAACGTCGTCCATCTGCGTGATGGCCTGGTTGACCTGCTCGATGCCAGCACTCTGTTCCTGCGATGCGGCACTGATCTCGGACATGATGTCGGTCACGCGACGAACCGCCGAAACAATCTCGTCCATCGTCTCGCCTGCCTTGCCGACGAGGCCCGAACCCGCGTTCACCTTGTCGACCGAATCGGAGATGAGTGCCTTGATTTCCTTGGCCGCCGCAGCACTGCGCTGAGCAAGATTGCGCACCTCGGTTGCCACGACTGCGAATCCGCGCCCCTGCTCTCCGGCACGCGCAGCCTCGACTGCAGCATTCAGGGCAAGTATATTGGTCTGGAAGGCGATACCGTCGATGACGCCGATGATGTCGGAAATCTTCTTCGACGATTCAGAGATACCGTTCATGGTGACGACGACCTGACGCACGACGTCGCCGCCCCGCACCGCCACGTCGGAAGCGCCCGCAGCAAGCTGATTGGCCCGGCTCGCGTTGTCAGCGTTCTGCTTGACGGTGGAGGTCAGTTCTTCCATCGAACTGGCGGTCTCTTCGAGGCTGGATGCCTGATTTTCGGTACGCGCCGACAGATCGGCGTTGCCCTGCGCGATCTCCTTCGATGCGGTGCTGATTACTTCGGAAGCATCCTTTACCTGCCCGACCACCGTCGCCATGTTCTCGACCAGCGCATTGACACCTTCGCACAGATCGGCGATCGAACCGGACTTGCCCTCCATCGAGATGCGCTGCGCCAGATCGCCTTCCTGCGCCGCACCGACGACCGCCTGAGTCTGCTCGACGGCGTCCTGCAGTGCCTGCGCGGCGCGTTTCTCCTTCGTAACGTCAAGCGCAATCTTCACCACCTTGACCACTCGGCCCATCTCGTCCTTGACGGAGGAATAGACCGCCTGAATCCATACTTCTTCGCCCGATTTCGCGACACGCTTGAATACATCGACGAACGACTTGCCGCTCTTCAGTTCGGCCCAGAAATCCGCATAGGCCGAGGTGGCCGAGAAGGTGGGATCGACAAACATTCGATGGTGCTTGCCAACGATCTCGTCAAGCCGATAGCCGACAACCTGCAGAAAATTGCTGTTGGCGTGCAGAATATTGCCACTCGTATCGAACTCGATATAGGCGAAGGATGCATCGATTGCGTCGAGCACGCCTTTCATGTTGTGCCGCTCGATCTCGGTCGCAGTGATGTCGTAACGCACACCGAGATACTTCTTCGGTTTGCCGTTCTCGCCCATGATCGGTGCAATCACGGCATCGACGTAATACGGCGTGCCGTCCTTCGCGCGATTCTTGATCTTGCCGCGGAACATGCGACCGCGCCCGATCGTGCCCCACATCTCCTTGAACACTTCCTTCGGCATATCCGGGTGGCGCGTGATGTTGTGCGGACGACCGATCAGTTCGTCGCGGCCGAACTTCGAGATCTCGATGTACTTGTCGTTGACGGTCAGGATATCGCCCCGCAGGTCGGCGTACGACACGATGCTGGTCTCGTTCATGATGTCGCTGCGAACCTTAAGCTCCGCCTCGACCTCAAGGCCCTTGAGCCTAGATTCCGTGATGTCGCTGGCGATCTCGATCACCTTGCACGCCTTGCCTTCGGCATCGACCACCCCGCAGTAGCTCGCCTGCAGCCAAACCGTCTTGCCGTCGCGCCCGACGCGCTGATACTGGCCGCTTGCCGTTTCGCCGCGAGCGAGCTTGTCCCAGAAGATGCGGTAGTCCATGCCGGCCCGCTCTTCGGAGCCGACGAACATGCTGTGGTGCTGTCCCTGGACTTCGCCGAGCGTATAGCCGAACGCCGAAAGGAAATTGTCGTTGGCAGTCAGCAAACGGCCGTCGATGCCATATTCGGCAACCGCTTGCGACCTGCCGATCGCCGCAAACTGGTTTCTCAGTAGCGTCAACTCGTCGTTTGCCGGGCCACCCAGGCTATCAACTGCACCGTCATTGCCGTTCTTGCGTTCCATCGACCCCACGATTGACTCCTTCCGTCTCTCTTGATCAGCTTTATCAGCGTTTGATTTCAGCGCTGCACGCCTGGCGCGTGCGAAGTTATTGTTCCGCCGGCACCCAGTGCCGATTCCATGCCTATTGCAGGACCCGTTCGTCCGCGAGCCCCATGTCGCGGCTGAGCATCAACCGCTCGATGTCGATCAGAATGAGCATCCGATCCGCCAGCGTGCCTATGCCGGTGATGTAGTCGGTGCCGCTCGTGCCGGAGAATTGCGGCGCCTCCTTGATCTGTTCCGATTCCAGGGTGATGACGTCCGAAACGCTGTCCACCACCATGCCGACCACACGTCCCGACACGTTCAGGATGATCACCACGGTGAACTCGTTGTATTCCACCTTGCCGAGATTGAATTTGATGCGCATGTCCACGATCGGAACGATCACGCCGCGCAGGTTGATCACGCCTTTGATGAAGGCTGGCGTGTTCGCGATGGTCGTAACGACGTCATAGCCCCGGATCTCCTGGACCTTGAGAATGTCGATCGCGTACTCCTCTACGCCGAGGGCAAACGTGAGGAATTCCTGCGCGCCGGCCTCTGCCGGAACCGGATCGTTCCGTACGGCCGTTGTAGGGTTCGATTGCAGCATCACTGTCTCCGTTTCGGGGTTCCCGAACGCTTTACGGTTCGATTGAGGCGATTCTTTAGGGCGGGTCGCGTCAGGCAGCCAATTGCTGCAAACCACGCCGCATGTTGATCAGCGAGGCAGCGTCGAGGATCAGCGCAACACGTCCGTCGCCCATGATCGTGGCGCCCGAGATGCCTGGCACGCGACGGAAATTCGCCTCCAGATTCTTGATGACGACCTGGTGCTGTCCGAGCAGCGCATCGACGAACAGCGCCGACTTCGCACCGTCCGCTTCCAGCACGACCATGATTCCGCGCTCGAAGTCGTGTTCCGCACCGGCGCAGTTGAACAACTCGTGAAGCGCCACCACCGGCAGGTATTCGCCGCGCACCTGGATCACTCGCTCGGTGCCGGATATCGTGCGAATCTGGCCGGCCAGCGGCTGCAACGACTCGACGACATGGTTGAGCGGCAGGATGTACGTCTCGGAGCCGACGCCGACGGACATACCGTCGAGGATGGCCAGCGTGAGAGGAAGCCGGACCGTGATGCGCGTTCCGATGCCGGTCATCGATTCGATCTCGACCCGCCCGCCCATCGCGGTGATGTTGCGCTTCACCACATCCATGCCGACCCCGCGACCCGACACTTCGGTCACTTGGTCAGCGGTCGAGAAGCCCGGCTCGAAGATGAGCTGCCAGACATCCTGATCCGTCATGCTGTCGCTGACCGGCAGGCCCCGCTCTTTGGCCTTGGCGAGGATCCGATCGCGTCTGAGGCCGCCGCCGTCGTCGCCGACCTCGATGACGATGTTGCCGCTCTGATGGTAGGCCTTCAGCGTGATCGTGCCGGTCGGCGATTTGCCGGCATCGAGCCGCGCTTCCGGCAACTCGATGCCATGGTCCAGACTGTTGCGCACCAGGTGCGTGAGCGGATCGGTAATCCGTTCGATCAGCCCCTTGTCCAGTTCGGTCGACTCGCCGATCATCTTCAGCTCGACCGACTTGCCCAGCTTCTGCGACAGATCGCGGACCACGCGCGGGAAGCGGGTAAAGACGACCGATATCGGCATCATGCGGATCGACATGACCGATTCCTGAAGGTCGCGGGTGTTGCGCTCCAGTTGAGCCAGGCCATTGAGCAATCGCTCGAAAATGACCGGGTCCACCTTTTCCGCCGCCGCCGTCAACATGGCCTGCGTGATGACGAGCTCACCGACGAGATTGATCATCTGGTCGACCTTGTCCACGCTAACCCGGATCGAACTGCGATCGCCGGAAGCGGCTGATGCGGACGGCTTGGCGGCGCGAGCGGCAGTCGTGATCGGCGCAACCTTGTCGGCAGCCGGCACGGAATCCGGCTTGTCGAGCTCGCCGGCAACGGGCGATGCTGCCATGTCGCGTGCCACTGGCGGGACGTCCGTGAAGAAGCCGAAGGACGCATCGGCCGACTCCACTGTGACAGCCCCCGACGCATCCGCAGGCGTGGTTGGCGGTATGTCGGCCTCGAACAGACCCCAGCTTGTATCGTTCGGAACATCCCTGGGCGATTCGGGTTCGAAGAATCCGAAGTCGGCCCCCTCGACCGCAGCGACAGCCGGAAGCGCGTCGCCAAACTCGATGCTCCCGCTCACCGCGATGAATTCGAGGATGCTCTTCAGTTCCACCCGGTCAATCGCGGGATCGACACGCAGGCGCCAGGGCGCATCCGCCGTCGCCTGCCGAGGCTCCAGCAGCGACACCGCTCCGAGGCGGCCGATATCCGCCAGGAGGTTCGCTCGTAGTGCATCGTTCGCCGACAATTCGGATGCCGGCAGGAAGCACACTTCGACGAAGGGGTGCGTTGGCAGTTCAGCTTCAGGGGCTGCACCCGCACCTTCTAGAGGATGTTCCAGCAACGCCTCCATGCGGCGACACAGCGCCGCGGCAGTCTCCCGGTCTGCAACCGCTTGCCCCTGGTGAGCGGCAAGGAGGTTCTTCAGAACGTCGCCCGACTCGAGAAACGCATCGACCATATCCTCGGTAAGGCGGATTTCGTTCTTGCGCACCCGATCGAGCAAGGTCTCCATGACATGGGTGACCTCCGCCAGATCCTGGAACCCGAACGTGCCGGCGCTCCCCTTGATGGAATGCGCGGCGCGGAATATCGCATTCAGATCCTCGGGATCGGGATCGTGGAGATCGATATCCAGCAACAGTTGTTCGAGGTTACCTAGGTGTTCCTGAGCCTCGTCAAAGAACACTTGGTAGAACTGGCTCATGTCGATGCTCATGCACCCTGCTCCCAGGCACGCCGCAAGCGGCGCCGATTAACCGATGACCTTCTTGACGACTTCAATCAGCTTTTGCGGATCGAAGGGCTTCACCAGCCAACCGGTAGCGCCGGCAGCGCGCCCTTGCGCCTTCATGGCGTCCGACGACTCCGTGGTAAGCATCAGGATGGGCACCGACTTGTACTGTGTCATGCCTCGCAGGGACTTGATGAGCGTCAGCCCGTCCATGCGCGGCATGTTCTGATCGGTGAGCACGAGGTTCACCGTCTTGTTGCGGGCCTTGTCGAGGCCATCGACGCCGTCAACGGCTTCGATGACCGAGTAGCCCGAACTCTTCAGGGTGAACGACACCATCTGGCGAATCGACGCCGAATCATCAATTGCAAGAACGGTCTTTTCCATAATTTTCCAGCCAGTTAGAACAACTCGATATCCCCGTGCGACAGCGCATGCTGAGCAACGGGATTGTGCTTGCCCGACACTTCATGGGTGTCGAGATGTTCGCCGAGGCGAACCAACTCATCGCGGACTCTGTGGATCGCCGCAGGATCGTCGGGATTCATCTCGAGCACCTTCCTGAGACCCTCAATTGCCTGTGCCGAGCCACGCAGCGCCTCGACGCGCCTGCCGACATGGTTGATCAGCTGGGACACGAGATCCTGGAACTGCAAGGCAGTCACCGCGCGATTGACCTCGCTATCGACCTTGCCGGCCGATTGCCCGAGCTGGGCGATCGCAAGAGAACGGTCATTGCTGATCTGCTGTACGCGACCGACGACCTCCTCGACGCGCTGCTTCGACTCGAGGGCGAAGGTCATGTCCTGGGAGGCCATGCGCTGTATCGCATCCTCGGTCTCCTTGACGACGTCGCCCATCCCGGACATCACTCTGGATATCTCGTCGCTGAACTGCGCGGTGCGCGTGGAGAGATCCCGCACCTCGTCCGCAACCACCGCAAATCCGCGGCCCGCCTCTCCGGCGCGTGCTGCCTCGATCGCAGCGTTCAGCGCCAGCAGGTTGGTCTGCTTGGCGATACTTCCGATCTCCGACAGGATTCGCTCGACTTCATGCGTCCGGCGTGCGATTCCATCGGTGAGTTCGACCAGCTCCATGCCGACCTTACTGTTGGCCACGATGGTGTCGACGATGCGCTGCATGGTGTCCGATGTTTCATCGATGAACTGATCGAACTGATTCGAGCCGCCCGTGTTGACCGAAGCGTCCGTCAGGGAGAGAGCAAGGCGCTGCTGGTCGGCGACGTTCGCATGCATGCCATGGAAGCTCTCCGTCAGCTCTGCGATTGCATCACCGAGGATCTTCTGCATGCGCCCGTTCTCATCGTCGATCATCCGCGACTGGTCGACGAATCGGACAGAACATTCCCCAAGAAGCTCTAGCAACGCGTCGACTGAACTGCGGTCGATCACTTGCTGACTCTTGGTGCCGGATGCCGCCTCACCCGTATTCTGGCTCAACAACAACCATGACCATACGATCGACGTCAGCAGCGCCGTGGCCGCGACCCAACCAGGCGCAGCGCCTTCAGGTTGAAGCGCAACGACGCTGCCGGCCGCTGCTGCCGTGACACACAATCCTGCCAACACCCGACCGATTGCTACGCGATTCATTCGAGTTCCCGCATTGTGGTTTTCCGGACGCCCGGCGCCCTGTCAGGCAGGACGATCCGATTTCATTCTCATTTACGGATTCGCTTCGCCAAACTTTACTTTCGCGCTTCGCCAGTCCTGCCAGACACTTCCGGCGCGGCGATCGCCCCTGCATCGAGTGGCGCATCGGCACCCACGTCCAGGCTGCTGCCGTCCTGCATCAGCGCCTCCTCGGTCCGTTTGTTCATAACGACAATGCTGATCCGTCGATTGACGGGATTCGTGGGATCACTCTTGTCAAACAGCACACTCGAGGCCAATCCGACGACACGTACCACCTTGCGATCGTCCATGCCGCCGACGATGAGTTCGCGACGCGACGCGTTCGCGCGGCTGGCCGAAAGCTCCCAGTTCGAGAATCCCCGGTCGCCGCCGGCATACTGCGTCGCGTCGGTATGCCCGCTCAGGCTCACGCGATTGTCCACCTGGTTCAGGACACGGCCGATCTCGTGCAGGATGTCGCGCGTATAGGGTTTGAGTTCTGCGGACGCGCTATCGAACATCGGGCGGTTCTTCTCGTCGACGATCTGTATGCGCAAGCCCTCGCTGGTGATGTCCAGCAGCAGCTGGTTCTTGAACGGCCGCAGCGCCGGGCTGGCCTCGACCAGCGCCTCGATCTGGCCCTTGAGCTCGGAGAGGCGTGCGCGCTCCATTGCCTCAGCCTCGGCGCGCGCCTGCTTGGCATCCTTGTCAGCCTTGAGCGCCTGAAGGTTGATCGTGCTCTTCTTGGATTCGACCTCGCCTTGTTTGACCTGGCCGTTGCTACGCGTCAGATCGGTGCCGCCGCCCTGAAGGATGCTGGAACTGTCGCCCGATCCGGAACCGCCCATGAGCGCGACCTTGAGCGGCGTGTTGAAATAGTCAGCAATCCCCTTGAGGTCACCCTTGGTCGTCGACCCCAGGAGCCACATCAATAGGAAGAACGCCATCATCGCGGTCACGAAGTCGGCATAGGCGATCTTCCACGCACCGCCATGGTGGCCTCCACCACCTTTCTTGATGCGCTTGACGACGATTGGCTGCTGGGTATCGTCACTCACGTTACATCCCCCGGTCGTGGACCGACGCCGGCATCGCAGGGCTCGCCAGATTCGTCGGCGCCATCATTTGCCCTTGCGGCTCTTGAGGTCTTCCTCGAGCTCGGAGAAGGTCGGGCGTTCGGTCGAGTACAGCACTTTCCGGCCGAACTCGACTGCAACCTGGGGTGCATAGCCGTTCATGCTCGCCAGCAGCACGACCTTGATGCACTGATAAATCTTGCTGCCCTCGCCCGCCTTCTGCTCGAGTTGGCCCGCGAGTGGTGCAACGAAACCGTACGAGATCAGGATGCCGAGGAAGGTACCGACCAGCGCGCCACCGATCATCTTGCCGAGCACAGCCGGCGGCTGGCCGACCGAGCCCATCACATTGACCACGCCCATCACCGCCACGACGATACCGAAGGCGGGAACCGAGTCGGCCACCTTGGAAACCGCGTGCGGTGCGGTCTCGGATTCGTGGTGGTGGGTTTCGATTTCGATGTCCATCAGGTTCTCGATCTCGAACGCGTTCAGGTTGCCGCCCACCATCATGCGCAGGTAGTCCGTCATGAACTCGAGCACGTGGTGGTCGGCGATCACGCTCGGGTACTTCGAGAAGATCGGGCTCCCTTCCGGGTTCTCGATGTCCGATTCGATCGACATCAGGCCTTCCTTGCGCACCTTGCCGAGAATCTCGAACAGCAGCGCCAGCAGGTCCATGTAGAGCGCCTTGCTGTACTTCGATCCCTTGAAGACCGAAGGCAGATCCTTGAGCGTCGCCTTGACGACCTTGCCGGTATTGCCGGCGACGAAACCGCCGATCGTCAGGCCGACGATGGCGACATATTCGGTCGGCACCCAGAGCGCGCCGAGACTGCCGTGGATCGCGTAGGTACCGACGCTGGCCGCGAGGATGACCACGTATCCGATGATGAGCAACATCGCTGACTCCCCAGTCGCGTGCGGGGAGCCAGTCAGGCTGCTCTCCGCTTCTTCCTATGACCAGGCAGATATCGGCGCAATGCTGTTGGACTTGAGCGCATAGCGCAGGCGATGGCTCCGCAGCGTGACCCAGGCCCGCATTGCCCGCCAGGCAGCCGGCCCAGGGCTGAGACAGATCAAACCACGCAGGCCGGCTCGGCCGATGCGCTTTCTTCCTTGCGCCGCGCAGTCTTGCCTGCGCGCGCGGGCACGTTGCAAAGTCCGCAAACGAAGCCCCCGGTCAGATCGTAGCCGTGGGCAACAAAATGGCCGCCGCACTCGCAACAGGTAGCGTACTTGAGCATCTTCGCGTCGAAGAACCGCACCAGTGTCCATGCGCGTGTCAGGCTGAGGACGCAATCCATGCCATGCAGGCGGACGTGGTCGAGATACAGGCGATATGCCTTGAGTATGGCCTGCAGATTGTCGGTACCTGCGTTCTCGCGAAGGTAGCGGTGGAACGCCATGAACAGGCTCGAGTGGATGTTCGGCTGCCAGGTCGTGAACCAGTCGGCCGAGAAAGGCAGCATGCCTTTGGGGGGCGACTCCTTCTTCACTTCCTTGTACAGCTTCAGCAGACGCTCGCGCGAGAGCTTCACTTCGGATTCGAGCATCTGCATCCTCGCACCGAGCTCGATCATCTCGATCGCCAATCCGATCTCGCGCGCCTCCGACACCACCGACTTGACCGTCATTTTCCGCTCCCCTGTCAGGCCAGTGCTTCGGCAGGCTTGCCGGCAGCAAGGATGGTTGCATGGAGATGCGAAGTGGCCGTCTCACGGCCGTGTCCCGACAACAATCCGAGCAGGAGATTGTCGTCGAAGCGGAAGCGGCACAGCAGCATGTTCGCGCCGGCCATCTTGAGCATTTGTCCAGGCGTCAGGCCGTCGATCAGTTCGGCAAGATCCGCATTGATGCCGAGGCGGAACATTGCGGCATCCCGATCATCCCGCAGCATCTGCTGCGCGAGCATCAGGTAGGACAGGTTGATTTCCTTGATCTCGCTGAAACGTTCGGCGTTGTTCATTGTTCGACCCCTTGATCAATCGGCGATCCCCTCGCCGCACGCTTCGCATTGTCCGGATACGGCGACAGGCCCGGTATCGGCCGTATTCGGAAAAGCGAGTCGGAACAAGCGCGAACGATCCTGTAGGAGTCATTCCTACAGGATCCAAGCGGCCTAGCGGCCTAACGAACTCATGTTTCCCTTACGGCGCCCGGATCGCAATCTTTAGCGAGTTTTTCGGAAATTTTTTCATCCGGCAGCGGGCGGCTGAAGAAATAGCCCTGCAGCCGGTCGACATGCTGCTTCCGAAGGAGTTGCACCTGCTCCGCCGTTTCGACACCTTCGGCCACCGTCTCGAGATGCAAGCTTTTCGCCAGGGCAATGATTGCGCGCACGATCGCCGCGTCGTCCTCGTCGGAAGCGAGATCGCGTACGAAACTGCGATCGATCTTCAGCACATCGATCGGGAAACGCTTCAGGTAGGTGAGCGACGAATAGCCCGTGCCGAAATCGTCGACGCCGATCTTCACACCCATGTTCTTGAGTGCGCGCAACATGCCCACCGCCGATTCCGCGTCGTGCATCAGCACCCCCTCGGTGATCTCGAGCATCAGCAGGCGCGGATCGAGGCCGGTCTGCTCCAGCGTGCGACTGACAACCTCCAGCAGACGCGGCTGGCCGAACTGCACCGCGGAGACGTTCACCGCCATCGACAAACCGGCGAAGCCCTGGTCGTGCCACGACTTCATCTGCGAGCATGCCCGGCGCAACACCCATTCTCCGATGTCGGTAATCAGTCCCGACTCGTCGGCGATCGGAATGAAACGGTCGGGCGGAATCATGCCGCGCTCGGGATGCTGCCAGCGAACCAGCGCCTCGACTCCGTGAATCCGTCCGCTCGCGCCGTCGACGACCGGCTGGTAGTGCAGCAACAGCTCGTCGCGGGCTACGGCATGGCGAAGCGCGCTCTCCAGCGCGACCCGCTCCGCCGAGCTGGCGTTCATCTCGCGCGAGTAGATGCGCACCCCGTTGCCGCCGCCGCGCTTGGCGACCGCCATCGCGGTCTCCGCGTTCATCAGCAGCTCGTAAACCTCCTGGCCATGCTTCGGCAACAGCGAAACGCCGATCGACGGCGTCAGGTAAAGCTCCAGCCGATCCTTGTGGAAAGGCTCGTCGAATGCCTTGAGTACCCACTCGCCAATCGCTGCCGCCTTGGCCTCGTCGTCCACGCCTTCGAAGAAGAGCCCGAAATCATCGGCGCCAAGGCGCGCGAGCACGACGCGCGCCTCGGCACACTCGTTCAGGCGGCGTGCAATCTGGCGCAGCAGTTCATTGCCGGTCTCGTAGCCGAAGCTCGCGTTGATGCGCAGGAAACGGTCGACGTCGATGTAAAGCAGGGCGCCCTTCGCGATGCGCCCGCGTTTTTCGGTCTCGAGCAGCCATTCGCTGACCCGGGCGCAGAAAAGATTATGGTTGGGCAGCGCGCACAGCGTGTCGTAGAACGCGAGTTCCTTGATGCGGTCGTCGGCCTGGCGAACGGCCTGGCGCACCGCAGCGCCACGCAGTTCGCGCTCGATCACCGGCACCAGCCGTGCGATATTGCCCTTGGGCACGTAGTCCGCCACGCCCTGCGCCATCGCAGTGAATGCCTGTTCGTCGCAGATGTGTCCCGAGTAGAGGATGAACGGCAGATCCTTGCCGCTGCGCTTCAGAACCTCAAGCGCACCCAGCGAATCGAACCCGGGCATGTTGTGGTCGCAAATGACGATGTCCCACTCCGTTTCGTGGAGTGCGGAATCCATGTCCGGAGCGGTGTCGACACGCGTGAATTCGAGCTTTACACCGTGTGCGGACAACTCGTGGCACAGCAGAACGGCATCGTCCTCGCTGTCGTCCACCACCAGCATGCGCAACATGCGCTCGCCAAGCAAGGAACCCTGCGCCGATGAAGCCAGCGCCGGCCGACTCATGACGAAGGCACTGTCGGGAAGATCGTCGAACGAGTTCATTGCGACTGGTTCTGCCCGTTCGAGCCGTTCTTCACCACGCCCTGCGGTCCGAGCTGCGTCGTGGCAACCCGATTGCGGCCGCGCTGCTTCGCCATGTAGAGGCCCTGGTCGGCGATCTTCATCAGCGCGTCGGGGCCGGGCATGGATTCGGTCTGCTCCGCGACGCCGACGCTGACGCTCGATTTGAGCTGCAGCATGCCGGTTCTCACGGTAAGTGCCGCTACTGCCTGGCGCACACGCTCGGCGCAGGCCATTGCCTGCTGGAGATTCCCGTCAGGACAGATCGCGATGAACTCGTCGCCGCCCATGCGTGCAACCACGTCGTGGCCGCGCAGCCCCTCGCGAATGGCTGCCGAAACCTGACGCAACACGAGGTCGCCGACATCGTGGCCGTAGGTGTCATTGACCGATTTGAACTCGTCGATGTCGACCATCATCACCGACAGCTGGCGCTTGTGCCGGCGCATCGCCGACCATTCCTCCGCGAGGCGGTCCATCGCATAGCGCCGGTTCGGGAAGCCGGTCAGCGAATCGGTCAACGCCACATCGTGCAGGCGGCGGTTGGTGACGGCAAGCTCCGCGGCGAAGCGGCGCATCTCCTCGCGGTCTCGCTCGATCTCCTGCTGCAGACGGACCACGCGCTGCCCGGCGCGCAGGCGTGCTGTCAGCACGCGCTGGTTGAGCGGCTTGGTCATGAAATCATCCACGCCCGACTCGAAGGCCTCGACCAGCTTGTCCTCGTCGCCCAGGCCGGTGAGCAGCAGCATGTACATGCCGCGCCCGACCCGCGTCTGGCGCAGCGCGCGGATCAGCTCGATGCCGTTCATCTCGGGCATCAACCAGTCGGTGATCATGATGTGCGGCTGGAATTCGAGCGAGGTCTCGAGCGCCTCGCGTCCGTTGGTGGTGAGCGCCACGTCGTGGCCGGCATGCGTCAGCATTGCATTGAGCACGGCGCGCATCGATGCGTCGTCGTCAGCCACCAGCACGCGCAGCCGGTTCGCCGCGCCATCCACCAGCGCGTCGGGCATGTTCTCGCCGCTCGGCAGCACTTGCGGCGAATTCGGCGCCTTGGCGAGATCGTCGAAAGGCGGCACGTCGCGCGTGGCGACGTTGAGTAGCGCCCCCCACTCGCGCCAGGACTGGGCTACCTGGTCGCACATTTCAATCAGGGTTTCGGAATCCGTCTGCAGGCGCGCCCCGAGCAGAAGCAGGCGCGGCATCAGGGCGCTGCGCATGTGGTCGGGCGCGGTGCAGATCGCCGCGACGTGATGCGAGATCGCCAGCGCCTGCACCAGCAGCCAGGCGCGCGATCCTTCCGGAAACGCGCCATCCTCGCGGTCCTCTGCGTGGTAGGCGACATCCGAGAACATCTTCGGCAGCCCCCAGTCCGAAAGCATGGCGGCCGTCAGTTCGTTGTGATCCATCGCGAATGAATTGCGCTCCACCGCCGCCAGTGTGGTGCCGCGCTCGACGCTCATCTGCTCGAGAATCTTCGAATACTCGTCAGGATGCAGGGTTGCCAGCGCCAACTCGCCGATGCGCGACAGCAGACCGAGGCAGAACGCCTCCTCTGGCTGGGCGCTGCGCGTCTGTCGCGCCAGCGATTGCATCGCCAGTGCCGCAACCAGCGAACCGGACCAGAAGCCCTCATAGTCGAACTGGCGGCACGCGCCGCTGCGATAGGTCGACAGCAGCGAGAAACCGAGCGCCAGGGTGCGCACCGCGGGCAGGCCGAGGACCGACAGCGCGTCCTGCACCGATGCCACCGGCCGGCGGCCGATCTGGTTGCCGGTATTGGTCGCCTTGATCAGACGCCCGACGAAGGCCGGGTCGGTCTTGATGATGCGAGACAGTTCCGCCAGGGAAACGTCGCTGCGCTGGGTGAGGCGAATGATGGCAAGCGCGACTCCCTTAGGCGACGGCAGGTCTCCCGATGCCTTGAGGTGTTCGAAGCGCGTCATGTCGAGACTGGTCATTGCGGCTGATTTCCCTAAGTTGCACCGCCCGGTTGGCGATGTCATGCGTCGGCGGCGGCTATCGTCCGGCCACCGGCAGCACGGCTATTGCGCTCGGACGCATGCATACGGTTATCGGCGCGACACCATGCCGACTTGAGCCGCCGCGGGAGACGCGACGGGCGCAAAGTGTCAAATTGGTCACACCTGCGGCATGGCCGTGGCACAGGCCAGACGCCGGATTGCCGGGAGCGAGTCAGCCTGCGCGATGGCACCCACCCGGCCCTGCCCTTTCCTTACAATCGGGTTTTGGACACGGGGCGGACATGAAATTCTGCAGCGATTGCGGGGCCAGGGTCAGTTTCCGCGTGCCGCCGGGCGACCGCCTGCCGCGGCACGTGTGCGACGCCTGCGGCGCGATTCACTACCAGAATCCGCGCATGGTCGTGGGTTCGCTGCCGGTTTGGGGGGAGCGTATCCTGCTTTGCCGCCGCGCCATCGAACCACGCCTCGGTTTCTGGACCCTTCCCTCGGGCTTCATGGAAAACGGCGAGACGACCGCGCAGGCCGCGGTGCGCGAAACCCTCGAGGAAGCCAATGCCAGGGTCGAGCTCGGGCCGATGTATACGCTCTACAACGTGCCGCACGTGGACCAAGTGCATATCGTGTATCGGGCCACGCTGCTCGACCTCGATTTTTCGCCCGGGGAAGAATCGCTCGACGTCGCACTGTTCGATCCGGCCGATATTCCCTGGAACGACATCGCCTTCCGCTCGATCCGCCATACACTGGACCGCTACGTCGCCGATCGCGACGGGGGCAGCTTCGGTTTCCATACCGGCGATATCGTGCTACCGGGCCACAACTGACCGGCCTGGGAGGCGGGCGGGTATTGGCCCGCAGGGCTGGCACCCCGGAAACGACCGGTGCATGCGGATCGCAGGGCATGCTACCTGCAGAGCGCCTGACCACGCGCCTTCCCGAGCCTCGAATTGACACACCCGGTACCGCTGGATTAGCTTTCCCGGAACCTCGACAGGTTTGGAGTCCGCCATGCAGCGTCGCGAGTTTCTGGCCGCTTTGGCCGCATCCTGCGCCAGCCCCTGCATTGCGCCCGGCGAGGCGCTGGCTGCGATCCCAGCAGGCAGCGGGCGTCGCCTCTACGCGCGCGCACTACTGACCGACGACCGGGGCAAACCGCTGCGCGCAGCCGCGCTGGCACGCGAGCGCAACTACCTGTTCCACTATCCCTACGCGACCACCCCCTGCTTCCTGCTCGACTTGGGCCGCACGGCCGCTGCGGGCAGCAGCGGCGCCTGGCCCGGCGGTGTCGGACCGAACCGCTCGCTGGTTGCCTACTCGGCAATCTGCTCGCACCAGCTCACTTACCCTACGCGCGACATCAGCTTCATCAGCTATCGCGCCGAAGCCTCGCCGCAGAACCGCCATGCGCGTGTCATCCATTGCTGCTCGGAGCACAGCCAGTACGATCCGGCGCAAGGCGCCCGGGTGCTGGCCGGCCCCGCACCGCATCCATTGGCCGCGATCCTGCTGGAGCACGATCCGAAGAACGACACGTTGCATGCGTTCGGCACGCTGGGCGTCGAGATGTTCGACAGCTTCTTCGAAAAGTTCGGCTTCCGCCTGGCGCTGGAAAACGGCGCGCAGAACGTGCGCAAGCCGGTGGCGGACGAAGCCCGGGTGATCGAACTGGATAACTTCTGCCGTCAGCAGGTTCGCTGCTGAACCGGATACGCCGCCCGCGCCGTTACCGCGGCGGCAGCATGAACTCGACCGGCATCTCGAACGAAAACGCGCGCCCGCGCAAGGTTTCCGGCAGCAGGGTGGCATGCACCGCCTTGGTCAGCATCGCCTGCGCCTCGCCGTCCAGCGCCGCGTATCCCGAAGTTCGCAACAACTCCACGCGACCCGCACCCGCCCCGCCAAGTAGCGCCACGCGCAGCGCCACCGTACCGCTCTCGCCGCGTTCGATGGATTGCGCCGGATAGTCGCGAAAGCGCCGCGCAGCGAGCGCAAGCGCAATGCGATAGCTGCGCAGCCCGTCGGCATCGATCGTCTCGTCAACGGCCGGCATCGCCGTCGCCACGGTCGCCACAGGCGTCGCGGACGCACGCTCGGCGTACGGCGTTCTGGCCGCAGCCACGCTCTGCGCCGGACGCGGTGGCGCACGCGGAACAGGTACCGACGAGGGCACGGCGATCACCGCCGGCACCGCCTGCGCTACCGCTTCCTCGCGCTCCGCAGGCGGCGACGAACGCAGCGTCGCGCTAAGCCTCGGGCGAACGTCCGCCACCGGCGCAGGCCAAAGCAGGAGCAGGTGCGCAAGCGCCGACAGGACGAGCGCGACAGCCAGTCGCCGCCTTGCCGACGACGCACCGAAAAAGGCGCAGAATGGTTGGGCTTGCAAATTCACTAGGCTTTGTTACTCTTCGGCAACCTTTTGATTTTACATTCGAGATGGAAGCACTCGTCGCCACAAGCGCAGCGCCCCGTTCGGAGATCAGAACGGCACACCCGCTGATTCTTACCCTGGATGTCCACGGTCTGCCCCACCGCTGGGTATCGTGGCAGCACGCAGTCTTCTATTACGCCAAGAATCTCGTCGCCTGGCAGGCCGGAGACCACGATTTCACGTTCTTCGGCGGCACCTCGCGCGAAACCGGCGAACGTTCCGCCATCCGCACCAACAGCATCATCGCGATCAAGGGCAAGGCGCTCGCGAGCAAGTCGATGTTTCAGGTGCCGCCGCTCAACAACCGCGAGCTGTTCCACCGCGACCGCCACATCTGTGCCTACTGCGGCAACGAGTTTTCCGGTTCGCGCCTGACGCGCGACCATGTGCGCCCGGTCTCGCAGGGCGGGCGCGACACCTGGATGAACGTGGTGACTGCTTGCCGCCCCTGCAACCAGGCAAAGAGCGGACGCACGCCGGAACAGGCGCGCATGATGCTGCTCTACACGCCGTATGTGCCGAACAAGGCGGAGTACCTGATCCTCTGCAACCGCAGCATCCTCGCCGACCAGATGGATTTCCTTGCGCGGCACATTCCGGCGCAAAGTCGCTGGAAGCTGGGCTGAAACGTTCGGTGACTTGGGGCGGGACCGCTTTGGAGGAAGGCTGCTGGCGGATGGGGTGAGATTCGAACTCACGAGCCGCTTGCACGGCCGCCGGTTTTCAAGACCGGTGCATTCAACCGCTCTGCCACCCATCCCGGATATGAACACGGCGTCCAATTCGCCGCTCAGGAGCGAAATTCTAGCACGCGCCGGAATCCCTCCAATCGCGGCAAAACGCGGGTAAGCTTGCAACTTTTCCGCGGCGCTGGCTGTCTCAGCGGCGTAACGGCACACTCACACGGAGGCATCGGATGCAACCGCAATACCAGACAATCGGCAGTTCGTCGCAGATTGCAGTCTCGCAGAACCGCGTTCTGCGGAATACGTATCTGCTGCTCGCGATTTCCCTGATCCCCACCGTGATCGGTGCCGCAATCGGTGTGCGCACCGGCTTCAGCTTCTTCGCCGGCAGCCCGCTGATTTCGTTCGTCGTGTTTCTCGCGGTCGCGTTCGGTTTCTTCTGGGGCATCGAACGCAACAAGAACAGCGGCTTGGGCGTCGCCCTGCTGCTGGGCTTCACGTTCTTCATGGGGCTGATGCTGTCGCGCATCCTGCAGGTGGCGCTCGGCTTTTCCAATGGCGGCACGATGATCGCCATGGCTGGTGCCGGCACCAGCGCGATCTTCCTCACCCTAGCCGGCATCGCGACGGTGACCAAGCGCGATTTCAGCTTCATGGGCAAGTTCCTGTTCATCGGCATGATCGTCGCGCTGCTCGCTGCACTGGCGAACATCTTCCTGCAGATCCCGGCGCTTTCCCTGACGATTTCCGCCGCCGTGGTGATGATCTTTTCGGCATACATCCTGTATGACGTGAGCCGCATCGTGACCGGGGGCGAAACCAACTACGTGTCGGCAACGCTGGCGCTGTACCTCGACATCTACAACGTCTTCACCAGCCTGCTGCACTTGATCATGGCGTTTAGCGGTGACCGCGATTGATGCACGTGCAGCACCTCGAAAAGGGGCGGCATGGGCCACCCTTTTTTGTTTCAGCGTTCGAAAAGCGCGATCGATTCGACGTGCGAGGTCTGCGGGAACATGTTGGCGATACCCGCGCCGCGCAGCACGTAGCCCTTCTCGTGCACCAGTACGGCCGCATCGCGCGCCAGGGTGGCCGGATTGCACGAGACGTAGACGATTCGTGACGGCGCCTGCTCGTCGAAGGATTTGACCAGCTCGATCGCGCCCTCACGCGGCGGGTCGATCAGCATCTTGTCGAGACGACCGAGGGCGCGCAGTTGTTCGCTGGTCATCTCGAACAGGTTGGCGACGCGGAATTCTGTGCGTTCGGCAAGTCCGTTCTCGCGTGCATTTTCTTCCGCACGCGCCGTCAGGGCACGGCTTCCTTCGACGCCGACGACATCCGCGCCGAGGCGCGCAATCGGCAGCGTGAAGTTGCCCAGCCCGCAGAACATGTCGGCAACACGTTCGCCAGGCACAGGGTCGAGCAGCATCATTGCGCGGCGTATCAGCATGCGGTTGATGCCGAAGTTGACCTGCGTAAATTCGGTTGGCCGGAATCCCATCCGGATGCCGAATTCTGGCAGCGCATACCAGAGTCGGCCCGCTGAAGCGGCCTCGAGCGGCACGACGGAATCCGGTCCTGCGGCCTGCAACCACCAGTCGACGCCATACTGCGCCGCGAATTCACGCATCAGCGTGTAGTCTGCGTCGGTGAGCGCCTCGAGATGGCGCAGGACAAGTGCCGTCGACGCATCGCCGAGCGCGACTTCGATCTGCGGCATGCGATCCGGACGCGACATCGCGGAAACCAACTCGCGCAGCCGCGGCAGCAGCACCGAAACGTGGTGCGGCAGCACCTCGCAACTGGTCATGTCCGCCACGTAGCTGCTGCGCCGCTCGTGAAATCCCACCAAGACGCCGCCCTTCTTCGGCACCAGGCGCACCGAAACCCGCGCGCGGAAGCGGTATCCCCACGGCGAGCCGTGAATTGCCGGAAAGAGCGCCTCGGCCCGCACGCGCGCGATGTGCCACAACGCGTCCTCCAGCACCCGTTGCTTGACCGCCGCCTGCGCCGGGGCATCTAGGTGCTGCATGCTGCAACCGCCGCAGATGCCGAACCAGCGGCAGCGCGGCGTGACGCGCTGGGAACTCGCCTCGATCACCTTCACGGTCTGGGCGAGTTCGTAGCTCGGCTTCTTCCGGTAGCTGGCGTATTCGACCACCTCGCCGGTCAGCGCTCCATCGACGAAGATGGTCTTGCCATCGACGTGGGTAACGCCACGCCCTTCGTGCTCGAGCGATTCGATGCGTGCGGTACGCGGGGATGTCATGGGGAAAAGCGGACAAAGGCGCGATTGTAGCCGGAGAGCCAGCCGCTCGCAGACGCGCTGCGTATAATCGGCGCATGACCAAACGCTTGCTCGGCGGCATGACGCCGCGTCGCTTCCTGCGCGAATACTGGCAGAAGAAGCCCCTGCTCGTCCGGCAGGCCATACCGGGTTTCAACGGCATCGTGTCGCGCGACCAGGCATTCGAACTTGCATGCGGCTTCGACGCCGAGTCGCGCCAGGTGTGGCACGATGCGCAGGGCTGGCAGCTTCGGCATGGCCCCTTCAAACCGAAGGATTTTCGCCGGCGCGGACCTTGGACGGTGCTGATACAAGGTCTCAACCTGCTCGACGATGCCGCCGATGCGCTGCTGCATCGCTTCGATTTCGTGCCCTGGGCGCGCCTCGACGATCTGATGGTGAGTTATGCCACCGACGGCGGCGGCGTCGGCCCGCACTTCGATTCGTATGACGTATTCCTGATCCAGGGCATGGGACGCCGGCGCTGGCAGATCAGCGCCCAGCGCGAACTGGACATCATCGAAGGCGCTCCCTTGCGCATCCTGAAACGCTTCGACGTAGAGGAGGAATGGGTACTGGAACCGGGCGACATGCTCTACCTTCCGCCGTCCTACGCGCACAACGGCATCGCCGAGGGTGAATGCATGACTTACTCGGTGGGTTTTCGCGCCCCCGCCGATCAGGAACTTGCCACGCAGTTCCTGGTTCACCTGCAGGATCGCGTCGAACTCGACGGACGCTATGCGGATCCCGAGTTGACGCAGCCGCGGCACCCCGGCGAGATCGGCAAGGACATGATCGAAAAGGTCGCACGCTCGATCGGACGGATTGCCTGGAACCGCGATGCAGTGCGCGACTTCGTCGGCTGTTACATGACCGAACCCAAGGCGCATGTGTACTTCGATCCACCCGATCGTCCCTTGGGCAAGACTGCTTTCGCGAAGAAGATCTCGCGCCGCGGCGTTCGCCTCGACAGACGCAGCCAGTTGCTTTTTTCCGGCGGACGCTTCTACCTGAACGGAGAAATCGTCGACATCGCGAATGGCGACCGCGAACTGTTGCGCGAACTGGCCGACAAGCGCCGCCTGCCGCCGGATACGCGCTTCAGCGAGTCGGCGCAGTCCCTGATCCATGGCTGGTATTGCGACGGCTTCGTCGAGGCGGGCGAAGGCTGACGCCGTGGATGGGTCGCAGTTCGAACAACGCTTCGACACCTATCGCGAACATGCCGATGCGATCCAGCGCCTGCTGGACGCGTCGCGCGGCCAGTTGTCGGTATTCGACCCTGACCTCTCGCACTGCGAGCTCGAGTCGGCACAGTGCGTCGCCTTGATCGAGCGTTGCCTGCTGAACGATGACGCGCGGTTGCGCGTCGTGCTCCACGATACGAATTTCCTCGAAACCCGCTGCCCCCGGTTGATGCGCTTGCTCGGCCGGTTTTCGCATTGTTTCGAAGTTCGCCGGAGTCCCGACGATCTGCGCAACCTGACCGAATGCTACGTGCTCAGCGAGCCCGATGACGGCATCGTGCGGTTCCACCGCGACTGGGCGCGCGGCAAGTGGTTTGTGGCCAATCCCGAAGAGGCTGGCGTATGGCGCAACCGCTTCACGCAGCTATGGGAGTGTTCCGTTCCTGCAGTCTCCGCCACGAGACTGGGACTCTAGAAAAAGCATCCCGGATGGAAGCGCAACAGTCTGTTGCGCGGGTGCAACATCCCTGTAGAATCAATGCTCAATTGGATGTATACTTTATGGCTGGCTGAAGTGCACTCCAGCCTGGATTCGCAGGTAGTCTTTTCTTATCGATAAGGGAATTCAACAATGAACCGCTCTCTCCTCGTTGCTGCTCTGGTCGCGCTGGCCGTCACGGCTTGCGCCAAGAAGGAAGAACCGAAGCCCGCCGCTGCGCCGGCTCCGGCCCCCGCTCCGGCTGCTGAAGCGCCGAAGCCCGCTGAAGCACCGAAGCCCGCTGACGCTGCTGCTGCTCCGGCCGCTCCTGCTGCTGCTCCGGCCGCCGAAGCTGCCAAGGATGCCGCTGCCGCTGCAGTGGACAAGGCGAAGGAAGTCGGTGCTGCTGCTGGCGCCGCTGCTGCCGACGCTGCCAAGGATGCGATGAAGAAGTAAACGCATCCTTGCGCGAGAAAAAGCCGACCTGGAGGTCGGCTTTTTCGTTTACAAGTCGATGCGCGACACTCAGCGGAGCTGGCGCCAATCGAATCCCGACGCCTGATCGGCAACCCCGATCCACGTTTCATCGCACGCGGCTGCACGAGCTAGTGCGCTCCTCGCGCGATCGGGCGAATTGTTCTGCTGGGACAAATGGGCGGCAACCAGATGCCGCAGCCGGCTGCGATCCAGCGAACCGAGCAGATCCGCAGCAGCCGCGTTGTCCAGATGGCCATATGGGCTCGCAATGCGCCGCTTGAGCGATGGCGGGTAGCTGCCGGCCTGCAGCATGTCCAGATCGTGATTGCATTCGAGAACGAGCGCGTCCACGCCGCTCAGCATGCGTACGATGTGCGGCGTTGCGTGACCCGTGTCCGTGAGTACGCCGAGCTTGTGCACGCCGTCTGAGAAAACGAACTGGACCGGCTCCCTGGCGTCGTGCGGGACCGGAAACGGTTCGACATGCACGGCGTCGATGGAAAACGCCTGATGGCTGTCGATGACGCGCGTCAGTTCGGAACAGGATGCGCCCGCACTGCAGGCGGAAAGCGTGCCGTGTGTGATGAACACACGAATCCGGTAGCGCGCTGCGAAACGGAATACACCGCCGACATGATCGCTGTGCTCGTGCGTTACAAGCACGGCATCGATCGACTCCGGCTCGATGTCGAGCCGCGCAAGGCGCGCGACCGCATCGCGCAACGGAAACCCGCAATCAAGAAGGACGCGGGTCGTATGCTGTTGTTCGCGTACCTCTACGACCAGACAATTGCCGCTGCTGCCGCTACCCAGGCAGCCGAACCGGATCACTTCAGCTGTTCGTAGAGCTGGGCAAGCAACCGCTTGGCGGGTTCGGACGAATCCGCGGCGCCGTCACGGGACAACACCTGCACGCTGCTCGCCTCGGCGTTGCCTTTGACCTGCACGCGGTACTGCGTACCCGCAGTCGCCGGATTCTTCTTCTCGCTGCTGCGCCAGAACATCAGCTTCGAGAGGATGCCTTCATCGTCGGATTTGGTCCGGTTGTCGACTTGCGGATCGACATAGCGCACGAAATATTGTCCCTGCGAGCGATCGCGATCCTCGACGACAAATCCGACGCGGTCGAGGGCGAGACCGACGCGGCGCCACGCACGATCGAACTGCTCCTGAAGCTCGAGCGAGCCCGAACCCGGCGCCGAACGGTCGAGCCGCGCATGGTCCACCTTTTGCCCGGTCGCTATCGCCACCTTGGCACGCTCTTCTTCCGCACCGAGGCGAATCATGAGCCGCTGGAGCATTTCCGCTTCGAGTTCCGGATCAGCCGGGCGCGGTTGCCAGATGGTGCGGTCCTTGGCCTCGTTCGGATAGATTTCTATCATGCCGCGATGGCTGACGTAGATCTCCGTCGTTCCCGGCTGCACGCCGGCCTCGAGGCGCGTCCGGAATTTGTCCCGCTCGGGTGTCGAATACAGCATGTCGATCGCCTTGCCGATCGTTGCGCGGATCGGATCCTGCGGGATGCGCGCACGATTCTCCGCCCAGTCGGTTTCCAGGACGCCAGCCTCGGGCAGTTCAAGATTCAGCACGAAGCCTGTTTCCTGCCAGAAATCCTTGACGATCGGCCACAGCTTCTCCGGCGTGCCAGGAACGACGAGCCAACGCTGCGAACCGGAGCGCTCGACGCGCATGTCCGCGCTCTTTGGCAGGACTTCCTGCGCCGTGGACGCCCGCCCGGTGCCAGAACGCTCGGCGTTGTAAACCGAGTAGGTTGCCGAACCCTTGGGATTGATGTCCGGCACGACATAACGTTCGTCGCGCTGCGGCTGCGTCAGATCCGGTGGAATTTCCAGCGTAGGGAGCTTGGACACACTGCGGTAATCGACTTTCTTCGATTCGATGATGCCGCAGCCGCCGGCCACCAATGCGGAAAGGGAAACGACACTGAGAGTAAGTACGGTACGTCGAATCATGCGCGAGGCGACCTCTTGGAATATGTGGTTCAGCGCAAAGCGCCGGCAGCGACCAGTGCTGCGCGCACCCGCTCGTGGCACTCGCCGGACAGGGGTGTCAGCGGCAGACGGATACCACCTTCGATCCGGCCCATTTGCTGGAGCGCCCACTTGACGGGTATCGGGTTCGCCTCGCAGAAGAGATGCTTGTGCAGACCGAGCAGCCGGTCATTGATCTCGCGTGCCCGGCTGATCTGCCCTTCGATGGCCGCCATGCACATGCGGTGCATGTCGCCCGGGGCGACGTTCGCCGTCACCGAGATGCAGCCATGTCCGCCGACCAGCAGGAAGGCGAGCGTCGTCGCATCGTCCCCCGTGTACAACGCAAAACCTTTCGGCGCACGGCGCACCAGATCGGTCGCCCGTTCGATGTTTCCGGTTGCCTCCTTGACGCCGATGATGCCGGGAACTTGGGCGAGGCGGAGGATCGTGTCGTTCGACATGTCCGCGACGGTACGGCCAGGCACGTTGTACAGCACCACAGGAAGATCCACCGCTTCCGCGATCGCCTTGAAGTGGCGATAGAGTCCTTCCTGGGTCGGCTTGTTGTAGTAGGGCACCACGGACAAGCAGGCATCCGCACCGGCGGTTTTCGCAAATTCGGTCAGCTCGATCGCTTCCCGCGTCGAGTTGGCGCCAGTGCCTGCGATGACCGGGATGCGGCCGTTGGCGTGTCGAACGGTCAGTTCGATGAGCTGCTTGTGCTCTTCCCAGTCGACGGTAGGCGACTCGCCGGTCGTGCCGACTATCACGATGCCATCCGTCCCTTCCGCGACATGCCAGTCGATGAGCGACTGGAGGCGCGGCAAATCGAGGCTGCCATCTTCGTGCATCGGCGTGACGATGGCGACAATCGAACCCTGGATCATGCTTGGAGCCACTCTGAAGAAACGGCGATTGTACCCGATCGCCTGCACGCCAGAAACCGGCCACCGGCCGGCTTAAGGCAACTCAAAGATCGGCAAGCACCTTGATGTGGGCAGCGACGCTGCGACCGAGCGCGGAAAGCGAGTACCCGCCCTCCAGGATGGAGACGATCCGGCCGCTGGCGTGGCGCTTGGCCACCTTCTTCAACTCGCCCGTCACCCAGGCATAGTCCGCCTCCAGGAGGCCGAAGGATCCCATATCGTCTTCGTAATGCGCGTCGAACCCCGCCGAAATGAAGATGGCTTCCGGCTTGAATTCGTCCAGCGCAGGCACCCACTTGGACTCGACGACCTCGCGGAACCCGTCACCGCGCGTGCCCGCCGGCAACGGCACGTTGAGCATGTTGGTAGCGGGGTTGTCCGTTCCGCTGTAAGGGTAGAAGGGATGCTGGAACGTGCTCACCATGAGCACCCGCTCGTCGCCAGCAAAGATGTCCTCGGTTCCATTGCCGTGGTGCACGTCGAAATCGATCACCGCAACGCGCTTGAGGCCGTGTTTCTCGAGCGCATGATGGGCGGCCACTGCAACGTTATTGAAGAAGCAGAAACCCATCGCCTTAGCCCGCTCGGCGTGATGGCCTGGCGGACGGACGGCGCAGAAGCCGTTCTCCACCTCTCCGCTCACGACAAGGTCGGTGGCCAGCACGCCCGCGCCAGCCGCACGCAGCGCGGCCTTGATGGTGCCAGGGCACATCGCCGTATCCGGGTCGAGGTGGTGTATGCCGTTTACCGGGACGACGGACAGAATCTCCTCGACGTATTCGCGCGGATGCGCCCGCGTCAGGTGCTCGATCTCGGCCTGTGGCGCATCGTGGAACGACAGATAAAGATCAAGCCCGGCTGCGATTAGCCGGTCGTTGATTGCCGAAAGCCTCTCCGGGCATTCGGGGTGGTGCGACCCCATGTCGTGAAGCATGCAATCGCGATGGGTGATGAATGCCGTACTCATGTCTCTCTCTTCTTCCCTTTGGCTCGTTGGCTCTGGGGGGAATGCGTCCTCGTGATGTTTGTTGTGCCGGCGGCCGGACGCTCTTTAGTATTATGGGCCTTCCTCGCAATCCGGCTCAAGCCATGACCCTGCCATCGATCTCGCGCACCATTGACCAGGCCAGTCGAATCATACTCGGCAAGCGCGATCAGATGAGGCTTTGCCTTGCCTGCCTGCTTGCGCAGGGCCACCTGCTCATCGAAGACCTGCCCGGCGTCGGCAAGACCACCCTCGCCCACCTGCTGGCCAGGCTGCTCGGCCTGCAGTTCCAGCGTATCCAGTTCACCAGCGACATGCTGCCGGCGGACATCATCGGCGTGTCGGTGTTCGATCGCGAGAGCGGCAGCTTCCGCTTTCATCCCGGGCCGGTTTTCGCGCAACTCATTCTTGCCGACGAAGTCAATCGCGCAACGCCCAAGACCCAAAGCGCGCTGCTCGAGGCAATGGAAGAGCACCAGGTCACCGCGGAAGGCGTCACGCATGCGCTGCCCGATCCGTTCTTCGTCATCGCGACCCAGAATCCGTCCTACCAGATCGGCACTTTCCCGCTGCCGGAATCGCAACTCGATCGCTTCCTGATGCGCATCGAAATCGGCTACCCGGATCGCAATGCGGAGCGCGAACTGCTGCAGGGTCAGTCGCGTCGCGACATGATTGCCGCACTCGAACCCACGCTTTCGATTGCCGAACTGCGCCGGCTGCAGTTCGACGCCTCTGCGATTCACGCCTCCGGTCCGTTGATCGACTACGTGCAGGCACTCGTGGAACACACCCGCAGCAGTGGCAAATTCGCGTCCGGATTGAGTCCGCGCGCCGCACTGGCGCTGCTCGCGGCGGCCCGCGCCTGGGCCCTGATCAATGGCCGCGATGCGGTGCTGCCCGAAGATGTGCAGGCCGTGTTGCCGAGTGTTGCCGTGCATCGCTTGCGACCCGCTGGCGAGGCCGGGAGCAGCGCCCGGTTCGTGCGGGAACTGGTCGAGGCCGTACCATTGCCATGAGCCGGTCGCACGCCGCGATAGCGTCGCAGGCGCCAGCAACCGGATCGCACGCCGGGGCGCGTCTGCGCGGGCGTATCGGCGAATGGCTTTTTCGCCGACGCGGCCCGGAACCGTCGCCGATCGTCCTGACCCACAAGCGTATCTACGTGCTGCCGACCCGCCCCGGCCTGTTCTTCGGCCTTGCGCTCGCCGCCATGCTGATCGGCGCCATCAACTACCAGTTGTCGCTCGGTTTCGCGCTGACCTTCCTGCTCGCCGGTCTCGGCCACTCGGCGATCCTGCACACCTTCCGCAACCTCGCGCGACTCGAGATCGAACCGGGCGCCGCACCACCCGTGGTCTGCGGCGAGCCCGCGCGATTCCATCTCAGGCTGACCAACCGGCGCGAAGGACATCGCTACGCGCTGACCCTGCGTGTCGGGGAACACCACACCACCGTCGAAGAACTGGCATCGCAATCGACTGCGATCGCCGAGATCGATCTGCCGACAACCCAGCGCGGCATGGCCAGACTGCCGCGCGTCACGCTTGACACCCGCTTCCCGCTCGGGCTGATCCACGCCTGGAGCTACGTGCAGCCGGACATGTGCGTGCTGGTGTGGCCGAAACCCGAAGCGTCCCCGCCTGCACTGCCACTGGGTCCGGGCAACTTTGCCGGCATGGCCTCGAATGCCGGCGGCAGCGATGACTTTGCGGGACTGCGCGCCTACCAGAGCGGCGACTCGCTGCGCCACATCGCGTGGAAGGTCGCAGCCGGCGGCGGCCCTTTGATGACGAAACATTTCTCGGGCGTGCAGGCCGGCGAGGTCGTCCTGCGCTGGGATGCGCTGCCCCCCGACATGGGCGTCGAGCCCCGGCTCGCGCGGCTCGCCGCCTGGGTGCTGCGCGCCGATGCCGAAGGCCTCGGTTGGCGCCTCGACCTGCCCGGCGAGACGATTGGCCCAGCCAACGGCAGTCTGCACCGCGACGCCTGCATGAAAGCACTCGCCCTGTTCGGCCGGAGCGACGCAACGCCATGATCAGCACCGGCCAGCCGGAGCGTGTGCGCGCCCTGTGGCTCGGCGCCAGCGTCCTTCTGACCCTCGCCCCACATGCAGCCAACCTGCCGGCCTGGCTGTCGGCATTTGCGGCGCTCATGATGGCCTGCAATGGCTGGATTGCAATGCGCGGCATGCGCCTGCCTTCGCGCCCGCTGCTGCTGGTTGCCGCGATCTGCATCGTTGCCGGCGTGCTGATGACGTATCACACGCCGGTCGGCAGGGAGCCGGGCGTGGCGCTGCTGGCGGCCTTCGTGTCGCTCAAGCTGCTCGAGGTGCGCGAGGCGCGCGACGGCTACGTGGTGATCCTGCTGTGCTACTTCATGCAGCTCACGCAGTTCTTCGCCAGCCAGGGTATCGCCACCGCCGGCCTGACCCTGCTCGGCACGCTGGTCACAACCGCCGCCCTGACCACGCTCAACAGCGACCGGTTGGCGCCACGTGAACGCCTGCGCCTTTCCGGCCTGATGCTGGGACAGGCGGTACCGTTCATGCTGGTTCTGTTCGTGCTGTTCCCGCGCATCGACAAACCGCTGTGGGGCGTTCCGGGCGACGGCGCCGGCGGCATGACCGGGCTTTCCGAAACCATGACGCCGGGATCGATCAGCGATCTGTCGCTTTCCGGCGGGATGGCGTTTCGCGCGCGCTTCGAAGGTGCCGTACCGCCGCCCAGGCAACGCTACTGGCGCGGGCCGGTGATGAGCGATTTCGACGGGCGCACCTGGCGTGTCGGTACCACCCGCCTGCTCGACCGCGCCCGCCACAAGCCGAACGGCCCGCGCATCGCCTACGAGGTGACGCTCGAGCCGCACAACCGTCCCTGGCTGTTCGCGCTCGAGTTGCCCGGCGTGCCGCCCGAGGACGCGCTGATGCTCAACGACTACCAGGTGGTGGCCAAGGCCGCGGTGCGTACGCGCATGCGCTACGCAATGTCGGCCTATCCGCAGGCATCGGCGCTGGACGGCGGTGACGAGTGGATGCTGGGGTCGGCACTGCGACTGCCCGGCGAAGTCAATCCGCGAACGCGCGAACTGGCGCGCGCGCTGCGCGAAAACAATGACGACCCGGCGGCGATCCTGGCTGCGGGGTTGAAGTTCTTCGTAAACGGCGGGTTCTCCTACACGCTGGAACCGCCCTTGCTCGGCAAGCACAGCGTGGACGAGTTCCTGTTCGACACGCGCCGTGGTTTTTGCGAGCACTTCGCCTCGAGCTTCGTATTCCTGATGCGCGCGGCCGGTGTGCCGGCCCGCGTCGTGACCGGCTATCAGGGCGGCGAGGTCAACCCGATCGATGGCTATCTCGAAGTACGCCAGTCGGACGCCCACGCCTGGGCCGAAGTCTGGGTCGCCGGGCGCGGCTGGCAACGCGTGGACCCGACGGCAACCGTCGCGCCGTCGCGCGTACAAAGCGGCCTGGCGCTGGCTGTTCCGGAGACTGAAGCGCTGCCGCTTGCGTTGCGCCCCAGCTATTCATGGATGCGCGAACTGCGCTTTCGTTTCGACGCCGTCAACAACGCCTGGAACCAGTGGGTGCTGGGCTACAATCCGCTGCGCCAGAAGGAGCTGCTTTCCCGCCTCGGCATGCATGCGCCGGACTGGTATTCGATGACCATGGCGATGAGCATCCTGTGCGGCGCCCTGATCATCGGCCTGCTCGGCTGGGCACTGCTCCAGCGCGTGCGCATCGATCCGCTGCAGCGCGCGTGGAACCGCCTCTCGCAACGGCTTGCGCCGGCCGGGCTGGAACGCAAGCCCTGGGAAGGCCCGCTCGCCTATGCCGACAGGGTGGCGTCGGCACGACCGGCCCTGGCCGACACGATGCGGGATATCGCCAACGACTACGCCGGACTGCGCTACCGCGGCGACGGCACAGGCAGCCGCGAAGCCATCGGCAGGCTACTCGACAAGATCAGACAGGTACGTCCTTGAAATTCTCCCTCCGTTTCGCGCTTCCGCTTCTCCTCGCACTGGTTTGCGCCTCCCCGGTTGAAGCGGCCGGCGCGTATGCCGCGCGCGACGAGGTGCGCGCCTTCATTGCGGAAATGCGCGACCGGCACGGTTTCGACGACGTCGAACTGGCCGGAATGTTCGCCGAAGCGCGCATGCTGCCGGCAGTGATCAAGTATGTGCTGCCGCCGAGTTCGCCGCGGCAGCGTTCATGGCGGGCTTACCGGCCACGCTTCATCGACGGGACGCGCATATCGAGCGGATTGGCGTTCTGGCAGAAGAACGAGGCCGCCCTGCGGCGTGCGTCCGAGCGCTATGGCGTACCGCCCGAGCTCATCGTTTCGATCATCGGCATCGAAACGATCTACGGCCGCAATATCGGGACATTCGAGACCTTCTCGGCCCTGACGACGCTGGCCTTCGACTATCCGCCACGGGCCGAACTGTTCCGCCGCGAACTGGCGGAACTGCTGTTGCTCGCGCGCGAATCCGGGCGCAATGCGCGCGACTTTCGCGGCTCTTACGCAGGCGCGCTCGGCCTGCCGCAGTTCCTGCCCTCGAGCTGGCGCAAGTTCGCCGTCGATTTCGATGGCGACGGCGTGATTGACTTGTTCTCCAGCCCAGCGGATACGATCGGCAGCGTGGCCCGCTTTCTCAGCGAGCACGGTTGGGTGCCCGATGCGCCGATCGCGCAGCGCGTCGGTTCCGTCGGCGAAGAGGTCGCTCACCCGATCCAGACGGGAATCGAGCCGCTGCTCAACACCGACGACCTCGAGATCTACGGCATCGCGACACCCGAAGCGCCGCCACATTCGACCGCGTTCGCGCTGGTGGACCTGGTCACACCCGACGAAGCGACGGAGTATTGGCTGGGCTATCGCAACTTCTACGTCATCACGCGCTACAACCGCAGCAGCTTCTACGCAATGTCTGTCTACCAGCTTGCCGAGGCGCTGCGCGGCGCCTGGCGCGCGCGCGACCAAGCGTCGCGCTGACACGACCCGAAACCCGCATGAATGCTTGATCTTCAGCATTGCATCGCCAGGAGGGCCTGTCCATGCGCCTTCGCAATATGGATGCCTTGGAATGTCCGTCACATGCGCTTTCCGGACCGGCACGATGGCAACGTATCGCGATCTCACGAGCCCGGCACGCGACGCCCTTGTTTGATCCGTGTCAGACTTCACCACGGCAAGCCAAGCCAGAATGCATTGAGTCGCCACAGGAGATCGAGATGCCTGCCCGTTCCCTCATGCTGATGCTCGCGCTATCCGCTTCGTTGGGTGCCACGCAGGCTGTCGCCACCGGCGCCTCCGAGGGCCGCGCGCTCTACGAGTCGCGCTGCGATGCCTGCCACGACAAGAGTGTGCACAACCGCAGCACGCGCAAGGCACGCAATTTCGGCGAAATCCGGCACTGGGTTGCACGCTGGAACGCGGAACTCGGCGGTGCCTGGAAGGACGACGAGATCGATGCGGTCGCCCGCTACCTGAACCAGCGCTTCTACAAGTTTCCCTGCCCGTCCCGCCTTTGCGCCGACGACAAGGCCTGAGGCTCGCCGTCCAGCTCGCGGTAATCGCCGGCCGGTTCCCGATACCTCGTGAGCGTCGCGGATGATCGCGGCGCCAAGGATGGGGTCGGGTCCTTCGCCCTATCTCGAATGCGATGTGGCGCTGCAACGAAAAACGGGAAAGCGGGCGGCGCATGAAGTATCCGGGCTAGATCCAGTCTTGCCTCGCGCGATTACACGTCGCACCACCCCGACGACCCGGAAGATCTCCGGGCCATATCGCCCGAAAATTGCCGGTTTGATTAATGCGTCCTTAGAAATGCGAATATGTCTATCTAACTCATTGAAACGTCGTGTTTATTAGACATTACGAATTTTTCCGGATCGTTGTAAGGTGTGCCTTGGGGATGCATATCTCATCGATTTGGAGGGTAGTGACAATGAGTTCATTCGCTGCAGTTTCGGGGGCGCCCGGGAGGCGCGCATGCATGCTGAGGCGATTCGCCTCGTATGCATTTGGCGCCATCATGGCGCTGCTCGCCGCGGGCGCCGTCCATGCGGACGGCCTGAAGGTTTCACCAAGCAGCCTTTCCGTCGCCGTCGGCGCGTCGGCCCAGGTCCGCATATCCGAATCGCGGGGCACGGTCAGCGTTCGCAGCGCGAACCCATCGATCGCAACTGCGGCGTACGCCAACCAGCGGGTAACAGTGACCGGCGTAGCGGGCGGCAAGACAACCATCACCATTGCCGACAGCCGTTCGAGCAGCAAAGTCGAAGTAACCGTGTCGGGTGGCAGCACAGGCAGCAGCCTGAGCGTATCGCCAACCAGCCTGGCACTGGCCGTGAACGCCACCGGGCAGATCCAGGTTTCCGGCGCCAGCGGCAGCGTTTCGGCGCGCAGCGCCAATTCGCTGGTTGCCACCGCGAGTTACGCCAACAACGTGGTGACGGTGCGTGCGCTGACCGTCGGCAGCACGAGCGTCACGATTGCGGACAGCCGCGCCAGCCGCACGGTCGCCGTTACCGTGAGCGGCACCACGGGCGGCGGTACGCTCGGCCGCTACGCGCTGATCGCCTGGAACGACCTCGGCATGCATTGCATGGACGGCGACTATTCGGTGTTCTCTATCCTGCCGCCCTACAATAACCTGCACGCCCAGCTCGTCGATACCAACAACGCGAGCCTGGTGACCAGCGGCGTCAAGCTGACCTACGAGTCGGTCGCCGATGCCAACGGGTCGATAAACACCATCAGCTCGACCAAGACCAATTTCTGGCAGTTCGTGAAATCGCTGTTCGGCGCCGAACCCGCGCCCGATGTCGGACTGACCGGCAACCCCGCACCGTCGCTGACGCCGGCACAGATGGTGTTCAACACCGTCCAGGGTTGGTTCGAGGCTGAGGGCATTCCGATCACGCCGATCGACGATTTCCGCAACAAGCACTTCTATCCGATGGTCAAGGTGGTGGCACGCGACAGCGCAGGGCGCGAGCTGGCGAGCACGAACACCGTGCTGCCGGTCAGCGACGAGATGACCTGCAAGGGCTGCCATGCTTCGATCACCACCGGCAGCGCGGCGCAAACTGCAGCCAAGCCCAAGGCGGGCTGGGTGTTCGACAGTTCGGTCGAACGCGACTGGAAGCGCAACGTGTTGCGGCTCCATGACGAGAAGCACCTCGGCACCTCTGCGTACACGCAGGCGCTGTCGACGCAGAAGTACGATGCGCGAGGCCTCGCGGTCACGGCCGAGAGCGGCCGCCCGATCCTGTGCGCGTCCTGCCATGGTTCGAACGCGCTGCCCGGCACCGGAATCGCGGGCGTTTCGGCCCTGACCTCTGCGATCCATACGAAGCACGCCAAGGCAATCGATCCGGTGAAGAATGTCGCGCTCGACGCCGACACCAACCGTTCGGCCTGCTATCAGTGCCACCCCGGTTCGGAAACCAAGTGCCTGCGCGGCGCGATGTCCAACGTCGCCGACGCGAATGGCGGCGAGGCGATTAGTTGCCAGAACTGCCACGGCAACATGACGAATGTCGGCAAGCCCGCACGCACCGGCTGGCTGCAGCAACCGAACTGCCAAGCCTGTCATTACAACGGCAAGCGTGAGACGAGTGCGGTCGACGCCAGCGGCGTATTGCGCATCGTCTCCGATACTCGCTTCGCGACCAACCCGAACAAGCCGGCTGCCGGGTTCAGCCTGTTCCGCTTCAGCAAGGGACACGGAAACCTGCAGTGCGAGGCCTGCCACGGCGCGACACACGCGGAGTATCCGAGCGTCGAAGCGAACGACAACGCACAGAGCATCAAACTGCAGGGCTACGCCGGCACCATCACCGAGTGCAAGACCTGCCACGCCAGCGTGCCCAACACGACCAACGGCGGACCGCACGGCATGCACACCATCGGTGACGCCTGGGTGGATCGGCATGGTGATGTGGCGGAGGGCAGCGGCCGCAATGGCTGCGCCTACTGTCACGGTGCCGATTTCCGCGGCAGTCCGCTGAGCGAGATCAAGGTGGCCAAGACCTTCCAGGTCGAGCACAGCACCAAGTCGTTCGCCGCCGGCCACAAGATCGGCTGCTACGACTGCCACAACGGCCCCAGCGGCGACTGAGGCGCTCACGGTCTCATCCGGATCGAAGTCGCTCCGGGTGAGCCATCACGACGAAGGCGCGGAACCTCCGGGTTCTGCGCCTTTTCATTTGTAAAGTCCGATCAGAAGCCGAGGCGGATCACGCGTTCGGCCCAGAACAAAGCGGTGATGGTCTTGGCGTCCGTAATGCGGCCATTCATCACCGCAGCCAGTGCGCCTTCCAGCGGCATCGAAGTGACCTCGAGAAACTCCTCGTGATCGAGCTGCGCGCCGACGTGGCTCAAGCCTCGCGCGAGAAACATCTCGATGCGCTCATCGGAGTAGCCGATGCACGGATGCATGACGCCGAGGTAGCGCCATTCACGCGCCTCGTGGCCGGTTTCCTCGCGCAACTCGCGAACTGCGGTGTCGAGTATGGCTTCGCCCGGATCGATCTTGCCTGCGGGCAGCTCCAGGAACACGCGATCCAGGGGATAGCGGAACTGATGCTCGAACAGAAGGTGACCGTTGTCGAGCAGGGCAACGATGACCACCGCGCCAGGGTGGCGGACATACTCGCGCACCGCCTCGCCGCCGTTAGGCAGGCGCACCGTATCGCGAAAGACCTTCAGCATTCTGCCGTCGAAAATCTGCTCGCCATCCAGCTTGTGCTCTTCGAGGGATTTGGTCATCTGCGGTCCTTGCTGTCCGTAGAAAGCCCGATTGTGCCAGCCATCGGGAACAGCCGGGAACGTTCCGCGGAGGACCAAACGAAAGCGGCGGCCAATGGGCCGCCGCTGATACGACAATGCTCGACGGAACGCTACTGGCCGCCGGTCAGTACGTAAGCACACAGCGACATCAATTGTCCCGGCATGAGACCGAGCACGGCAATCGCCAGGCTGTTGAGCGACAGGATCAAACGCATGTCCGGTGCAGCAACGATGGGCGCTTCGTCGTTGGGCTCGTCGAAGTACATCAGCTTCACCACGCGCAGGTAGTAGAAGGCACCGATCAGCGACATCAGCACAGCGTATACCGCCAGCCAGGTCCGGTCGGCATGCACCACGGCCTGCAGCACCCAGAACTTGGCAAAGAAACCGATGAAGAAGGGGATGCCCGCCATCGAGAACATGACGATCATCATCATCGCCGCGAACCACGGACTGCGCTTGTTCAGGCCCTTGAAGTCGTCCAGGTTTTCAGCCTCGAACCCGGCGCGCGAAAGCAGGATGACCATGCCGAAGGATGCGAGGCTCATCAGCACATAGGCCACGGCGTAGAACATCGCCGAAGCGTAGGCGTTGGCACCGTGGTTGCCGCCGTCAGCGCCGATGCCGGCAAGCAGGCCGAGCAGCATGAAGCCCATGTGTGAGATTGCTGAATAGCCGAGCATGCGCTTGATGTTGGTCTGCGCAATCGCGGCAATGTTGCCCAGCGCAATTGACAGCACCGCAAGGAAGATCAGCATGGGTTGCCAGTGCATGGCCATGTCGAACATGCCGAACACCAGCAGGCGGATCGCCATCGCAAATGCCGCGAGCTTGGGTGCCGAGCCGATCATCAGGGTCACCGCCGTCGGCGCACCCTGATAGACGTCCGGAATCCACATATGGAAGGGCACCACACCGAGCTTGAACGCGAGTCCGGCGACCAGGAACACGAGGCCGAAGGTCAGCACCGGCGTAAGGCCCATGTGGTTATGCAACGCGCCGGCCACACCGGATATTTCGAGCGTGCCGGTTGCACCGTAGATCATCGACATGCCGTAGAGCAGCAGACCCGAGGCCAGCGCGCCGAGCACGAAGTACTTCATCGCTGCCTCGGTTGCACGCGCAGACTCGCGGTCGAGCGCGACCATCGCATACAGTGAAAGCGAGAGCAGCTCGAGGCCGAGATACATCGTCAGGAAGTGGTTCGACGAAATCATGACCATCATGCCGAGCGTTGCGAACAGCACCAGCAGGTAGTACTCGCCCCGATCCAGTCCTCGGGCCGCGTTGTAGCCCCGGCTGTAGAGCACGACGATTGCGACGGCGAGATAGAGGACCAGTTTGAGGAAATCCGCCATCAGGTCGCGCACGAACATGTTACTGAAGGTCAGCACGATGTTGCCGCCCTGCGTGGCGACCAGCCAGGCCGTGATCGCCGCGGCACCGACGAGCGTTGCCTGCGTCAGGAAGTAGGCGAGCCAGCGACTGGTCTTGCCGAGAAACAGATCGGCAAGCAACACCACGCACGCCATGGTGAGGATGAAGATTTCCGCCGCGGCGGGAGTGAAATCGGGCATCACGAAGTTCATGGTTTTCTCTCGTCCGCGCGGCTCAGAGCTTGCTCATCGCGACGTGCTTGAGCAGGTTGTCCACCGAGGCATGCATCACTTCGGTGAACGGATAGGGATAGAGACCCATAGCCAGCACACAGATGGCGAGCAGCGCGAGGAACAGGAATTCACGACTATTTACGTCGGTCAGTTCGGCAACATGCGAATTGCCGATGTCTCCGAACACCACGCGCTTGTACATCCAGAGCGTGTAGGCGGCACCGAGGATCAGCGTGGTCGCTGCTGCGACTCCGGTCCAGAAGTTGAACTGGATCGCACCGAGCACAACCATGAATTCGCCCACGAATCCGCTGGTCGCGGGAAGGCCGGAATTGGCCATCGCGAAAAGCATGAACAGCGCAGCGAACTTGGGCATTGTATTGACCACGCCGCCGTAGTCGGCAATCTGGCGGCTGTGCATGCGGTCATACATCACACCGATACAGGCGAACATCGCCGCCGACACGAAGCCGTGGGAGATCATCTGCACCAGCGCGCCTTCGATGCCGAGCTGGTTGAAAATGAAAAAACCAAGGGTAACGAAGCCCATGTGCGAGATCGACGAATACGCGACCAGCTTCTTCATGTCTGTCTGCACCAGGGCGACGAAGCCGATGTAGATCACCGCGATCAGCGAAAGTCCGATGACGAACGGCGCCATGGCGTGCGACGCATCCGGCACGATGGGCAGCGAGAACCGCAGGAAGCCGTAGGCACCGAGTTTCAGCGCAATCGCGGCCAGCACGATCGAACCGCCCGTCGGCGCTTCGACGTGTGCATCCGGCAACCAAGTATGGACCGGCCACATCGGCACCTTCACCGCGAAGCTGACGAGGAACGCCCAGAAAATCAGCGTCTGTGCCGTCATTCCGATCGGCAGTTCGTGCCAGTCGAGGATGCCGAACTTGCCGCCGGCCTCGAGGAACAGCCACAGCAGCGCAACCAGCAGCAGCAGCGAGCCGAGCAGCGTGTAGAGGAAGAACTTTATCGCCGCATAGACGCGATTCGGGCCGCCCCAGATACCGATGATCAGGTACATCGGGATCAGCGAGGCTTCGAAGAAGACATAGAACAGAATGCCGTCGAGCGCCGAAAAGATGCCGTTCATCAGACCGGACATGATCAGGAACGCGGCCATGTACTGCGCGACCTTCGTCTGGATGACTTCCCAACCCGCCATCACGACGATCACGGTGATGAAGGCGTTCAGAATCACAAACCAGACCGAGATGCCATCGACGCCAAGGTGGTAGTGGATGTTGAAGCGCGGTATCCACTGCGACAGTTCAACGAACTGCATCGCACTCGATGCGGTATCGAAATTGGTGTAGAGCGGGATGGTTACCAGAAAGCCGAGGATCGCGGCGATCAGCGCGATGCCGCGTGCCATCGGCGCGTTGCGATCGCCGCCTGTGGCAAGCACCAGCAGGCCGCCGACTATCGGCACCCAGATCGCCAAGCTGAGCAGAGGTGTTCCCGTCATCTCAAAGTTCCGTTTGCGGCAGCGCTGCCGCTGCCTTCAGTTCGAATTGTTGTCTCGCCGTCCCTGCAGCGCCGGTCATCCGCGGTTATAGAACGTGAGCAGGATGAACACGCCGATGATCATTGCGAACGCATACTGGTAAATGTGCCCGCTCTGGAACAGGCGCGTGATCTGCGCGACCCAGCCCACCATGCGCGCCGACCCATTCACCGCGACGCCGTCGATCAGGATCTGGTCGCCGCCCTTCCACAAGCCGCGTCCGATCAAGCGCGCGCCGGCAGCGAAGAAGATCTCGTTGAACCTGTCGAAGTAATACTTGTTGTCGAGCAGCGTGTAGATCGGCCGCACCATCTTCTGGATCTTGCCCGGCACGCCCGGCATCACCAGATAGAGCAGCCACGCGAGCACGACTCCGCCCATTGCGAGGAAGAAAGGCAGCGCGGTCACCCCGTGGAGCGCCATCGCGACCGGCCCATGGAACTCTTCGGCCAGTTCGCTCATTGCCGGATGCTGCGTTGCGTCGATGAACACCGACGAGCCGAACCAGTCGCGGAACAACATCGGTTCGATCGTGAAGTAGCCGATCGCGGCAGACGGGATCGCCAGGAGCACAAGCGGCAGCCAGACCACCCAGGGCGACTCGTGCGGCTTCTGCCCCGGCGCAAGGCCGTGATGGTGGTGGTCGTCATCGTGATGTTCATCGTGGGCGGCATGGTCGTCATGCGCCGCATCGCCGTGTGCCTGACCGAAGCGCTCCTTGCCGTGGAACACCATGAAGTACATTCGGAACGAGTAGAACGCCGTGACGAACACGCCGACGATCACGCAAAAGTAAGCGTAACCGGCACCGGGCACGTGTGAAAGCGCGACGGCTTCGATGATGGTGTCCTTCGAGTAGAACCCCGAGAGGAACGGGAAGCCGATCAGCGCAAGCGATCCCACCAGGGAGGTGATCCAGGTGATTGGCATGTACTTCCACAGGCCGCCCATGTTGCGCATGTCCTGATCGTGATGCATGCCGATGATCACCGAACCCGCACCGAGGAACAGCAGCGCCTTGAAGAACGCGTGCGTCATCAGGTGGAACACGGCAGCCGAGTAGGCCGAGACGCCGAGTGCGACCGTCATGTAGCCGAGCTGCGACAGCGTCGAGTAGGCAACGACACGCTTGACGTCGTTCTGCACGATGCCGAGGAAGCCCATGAACAGCGCCGTCGTCGCACCGATCACAAGCACGAAGGACAGCGCGGTCTGCGACAGTTCGAACAGCGGTGACATGCGCGTGACCATGAAGATACCGGCGGTAACCATCGTCGCAGCGTGGATCAGGGCGGAGATCGGCGTCGGGCCTTCCATCGAATCAGGCAGCCAGACATGCAGCGGCACCTGCGCCGATTTGCCCATCGCACCGACGAACAGGCAGATGCAGATGACCGTGATCAGCATCCACGGCGAACCCGGGATCAACTCCATCGTCAGGTTAGCCAGATCCTTGCTCTTGGCGAACACATCCGCGTAATTGAGCGAGCCGGCATAGGCCGCAATCAGGCCGATGCCGAGCAGGAAGCCGAAGTCGCCGACGCGGTTAACGAGGAAGGCCTTGAGGTTCGCGTAGATTGCCGTCGGACGCGTGTACCAGAAGCCGATCAGCAGGTAGGAAACCAGACCGACTGCTTCCCAGCCGAAGAACAGTTGCACGAAGTTGTTGCTCATGACGAGCATCAGCATCGAGAACGTGAACAGCGAGATATAGGAGAAGAAACGGTTGTAGCCGTCGTCTTCCGCCATGTAGCCGATGGTGTAGATGTGCACCATCAGCGAAACCGACGTGACAACCAGCATCATCATCACGGTCAGCTTGTCGATCAGAAAGCCGACCTCGAACTTGAGGCCGCCGGCTTCCATCCACGTATAGACCGTTCCGTCGAAGGTGTTGCCGGCCTGCACGTCCTGATAGATCTGCCAGGAGGCGAGCAATGAAACAGCAACGCCGAGAATGGTCGCGGTATGCGCAACCCAGCGCGGAATCACGCGACAGAACAGACCGGCAATGATGGCACCGGCCAGCGGCGCAAGCGGTACGACCAGATAGAGCGACTTCATGTCCATGAAGCTTTATCCCTTGAGGCTGTCGAGGTCATCGACGTGGATCGATCGCAGATTGCGGAACAGCACGATCAGGATCGCAAGTCCGATGGCCGACTCAGCCGCGGCAACCGTGAGGATGAAGAAAACGAAAATCTGTCCCGCCGTGTCGCCCAGATAATGGGCGAATGCGACGAAATTCATGTTCACAGACAGCAGCATCAACTCGATGGCCATCAGCAGGATGATCAGGTTCTTCCGGTTGAGGAAGATGCCCACGACGCTGATCGCAAACAGGATCGCGCCGAGGATCAGGAAATGTTGCAGCGAGAGCATGCGCGTGTCGTCCTTGTCCGTCCGCGGTTCAGTCTTTTTCCGTCGGCATGGAGACCATGCGGATACGGTCGTTGCGCTTGATGGCGACCTGCGAAGCCGGGTCGGTCCACTTCGTGTCCTGCCGGCGGCGCATCGTGAGGGCGATCGCCGCGATGATGGCGACCACCAGGATCACAGCCGCCAATTCGAACGGATAGACGTAATCCGTATATATCAGTCGGCCGAGTTCCTTGGTATTGCTGTAGCCCGCCTCTGGTGACGGCGGGTTCGGTGCGCTTTCCGGACCGAAATATTTCGCCCCAAGCACCATCACCATTTCGGCAAGCATCAGTCCGCCGACCACCAGTCCGGGTATCAGGTTGTTCCAGAAGCCCTGGCGCATGCGCTCGAGGTTGATGTCGAGCATCATCACGACGAACAGGAACAGCACCATTACCGCACCGACATAGACAAGCACCAGCGTGATCGCCAGGAACTCAGCCTGCAGCAACAGCCAGACACCACCCGCGGTGAAGAAGGCCAGAACCAGCCAGAGGGCCGCATGCACCGGATTGCGCGCGACAATGACCCGCAACGCCGACACCAGCAATATTGCCGAGAGAAAGTAGAAGACGAACGTCTTGAATTCCATGGCTATCCTTGTCGCTTGGACGGTGGCCTGCCAGGCTGCGCCCCGTCCTGCTCCCCAGTCAGTTCTATCCAGCCTCAGCGATACGGCGCATCGGCTTCGCGATCCTTGGCAATCTGGTCCTCGTGGCGATCGCCCACCGCCAGCAACATCTGCTTGGTGTAATAGAGATCACCGCGCTTCTCGCCGTGATACTCCAGCACGCGTGTTTCCACGATGGCATCCACCGGACAAGCTTCCTCGCAAAACCCGCAGAAGATGCATTTGGTCAGGTCGATGTCGTAGCGCGTGGTGCGACGCGTTCCATCCTCGCGCTGGTCCGATTCGATCGTGATCGCCAATGCCGGGCAAACCGCTTCGCACAGCTTGCAGGCGATGCATCGCTCTTCGCCATTGGGGTAGCGGCGCAACGCATGCAGCCCCCGGAATCGGTTGCTCTGGGGCGTCTTCTCTTCGGGAAACTGCACCGTGATCTTGCGCTCGAACAGGTGGCGCCCAGTCAGGGCAAGGCCCTTGACCAGTTCCCGCAGCATCAGGCTGCCGACGATTTCCTTCATTGCACCCATGGCGCGACTCTCACTTCCAGATCGACAACGGCGACACCATCCACACCCCGATCACGACCAGCCATACGATGGTGAGCGGGATGAACACCTTCCAGCCCAGACGCATGATCTGGTCGTAGCGGTAGCGCGGGAACGTCGCACGAAACCAAAGGAACAGAAACAGCACAAAGCACACTTTCCCGACGAGCCACGGAAGACCATCGGGCAGGAAACTGACAGGCGACAGCCAGCCTCCCAGAAACATGGTCGCGACCAGCGTCGAAACCAGGATCATGTTCGCGTATTCGGCAAGGAAGAACAGTGCGAATGCCATGCCGGAATATTCGATCATGTGGCCGGCGACGATTTCCGATTCGCCTTCCACCACGTCGAACGGCGCACGGTTGGTTTCCGCGATACCGGAAATCAGATAGACGAGAAACATCGGAAACAGCGGAATCCAATTCCAGGAGAGAACCGACAGACCCATGTCGGCGAAGCGCCCGCTACCCTGCTGCATGACGATCTCGCGCAGATTCAGGCTGCCCGAAACCATCAGCACGGTGACGAGTGCAAATCCCATCGCAATTTCGTAGGCCACGATCTGCGCCGCCGAGCGCATGCTGCCAAGGAACGCATACTTGGAGTTGGTTGCCCAGCCGGCGATGATCACGCCGTACACACCCATCGATGTGATGGCCATGATGTAGAGCAAGCCTGCATCGATGTCGGCAAGTATCAGCCTATCGCTGAACGGCACCACCGCCCAGGCCGCCAGTGCCGGCGCAAGCGCAAGGATCGGCGCCAGGATATAAAGCACCTTGTTCGCCTGCGACGGAACGATCACTTCCTTGAAGAACAGCTTAAGGCCGTCCGCAATCGGTTGCAGATAACCGCCCGGGCCGACGCGGTTGGGGCCGATGCGCACCTGTATCGCGCCGATGACCTTGCGCTCTGCCAGGGTAAGGTAGGCAACGCAAAGCATGAGCGGCGCGATGATGACGATGATCTTGACCAGCGTCCAGACTGCCGGCCAGAGGGGGCCGAACAGTTCCGCGACAGGTTGCAGCAACTGCTCCATCATGCACGCTCCACACTAATCGGGCCGACCAGGTCGCCCAACGCAGACGTCGACTCGTGCCCAGCTGCGATGCGTACGCAGCCGTCGGCAACTGCTTCGTCGCAAACCGCAGCGAGCACCGCTTCGCCCTGTCCCTGCCGCACGACGACCTTAACGCCCGCTTCGAGCCCAAGTCGCGCCATCATCGCGGCACTCATTCGAGCAGCCGGTTCTGCGGCATCACGCGTGCGTTGCAGCGACGGCGCACGGCGCACGACCGGATCGGCAAAATGTATCGGCACATCCGCCACGCGCTCGATCTGGCCGCCGGCAACCGGCAGACTGAAGGAAACACCGTCAAAGTCGTTGGAAAGCAAATCCGACACCGACGCTTTGTCACCGCCAAGCACCGCCTTGCGCACTTCCTCCGAACTTTCGTAGTCGAACCCGGCTATGCCGAGCAGATTGCCCACTACGCGCAGTACCTTCCAGGCCGGGCGGGTGTCGCCGAGCGGTCTGACCACCGCGTGGAAGCTTTGTACGCGACCTTCGGTATTGATAAAGGTGCCGGATGTCTCGGTAAATGGCGAGACGGGCAGAATCACGTCCGCATACTCGGTGGCACGCGTCACGAACGGCGTCATCGCCACGACCATTTCCGCCGCAGAAACCGCCTGGGCAGCGAGCAGCGGGTCGGCGCAATCGAGCTCAGGTTCCGCATGCAGAACCAGATAGGCCTTGCGCGGCTGCTCGAGCATGCTGCGCGCGTTGAGTCCGTTGGCACGAGGCAGCGCGCCGGCAATATAGCCGCCCACACTGTTGGCTGCTTCGCCCAGGACCCCGAAACTTGCACCAAGCAGACGCGCCAGTTCCCCCAGCAAGGCAGAAAGCTGAGCGGCCTGCGGGTGTTGCTGACCGAGGTTGCCGAGGAATACGCCGATGCGCTCTCCCGAAACGAGACTGGAAGCAATCCTGCGCGCCTCGGCGCTGACCGGAAGCGTCTGAGTCTGCTGGTAGAGCGCTTCATCGAATGCCACGGCCTTCTGTTCGGCAACCGATTTGATCACCTCGGCAAGCGCCGTAGCGAAAGCCGACGGGGCCACCGTCATGCGTCCGGTGACCGGCACCAGCAGATCGTCTGCTGTGGCGTGTATGACGCTGACTTGAGCGCCCTTCTTGGCCGACTGGCGCAGCCGTTGCGTTAGCAGTGGGTGATCCTTGCGCAGGAAGCTGCCGATCACCAGAACCCGGTCGAGCCTGCCGAATTCCGCGATGCTGGTGCCCAGCCAAGGCACCCCCGCACGCTTGCCATCCAGCGAGAAATCACGCTGGCGCAAGCGAAAATCAACGTTGTTGGAACCCATGCCGCGCATCAATTGCTGCAGCAGATAGAGTTCCTCGACGGTGCTGTGGGGCGAGCCCAGCGCGCCAACGGCCGCAGGACCATGCGACGAAACGATGTTCTTCAGGCCGTTGGCAACGTACTCGAGCGCCGTCTGCCAGTCGACCTCCTTCCACTGGCCGCCCTGCTTGAGCATCGGGCGGCGCAGGCGCTGCTCTGTATTGAGCGCCTCGTAGGAAAAGCGATCCTTGTCCGACAGCCAGCACTCGTTGACGTCTTCATTCTCGAGGGGAAGCACGCGCTTCACCTCGTTATGTTTTACTTGGACGACAAGGTTTGCGCCGAGGCCATCATGAGGGCTGACCGATTTGCGGCGCGACAACTCCCACGTTCGCGCCGAGAAGCGGAACGGCTTCGATGTCAGCGCACCAACCGGACACAGATCGATCACGTTGCCGGACAACTCCGAGTCAACGGTTCGATCGACGAAGGCGAGGATCTCGGAGCGCTCGCCACGATTGGCGACACCGAGTTCCATGATGCCTGCGATCTCCTGGCCGAAGCGAACACAGCGCGTGCAGTGGATGCAGCGCGTCATGTCCGTCGAAATCAGGGGCCCGAGGTTCTTGTTCACCACGACGCGCTTTTCTTCCTGATAGCGCGATGTGCTGCCGCCGTAGCCGACCGAGAGATCCTGCAACTGGCACTCGCCACCCTGGTCACATATCGGGCAATCGAGCGGATGGTTGATCAGGAGGAACTCCATCACGCCCTTTTGCGCCGTGACCGCGAGATCGGAATGCGTTTTCACCTTCATTCCGTTGGTCACCGGCGTGGCGCAGGCCGGCAACGGCTTCGGCGCCTTCTCGACCTCGACCAGACACATGCGGCAGTTGGCCGCGATGGAAAGTTTCTTGTGGTAGCAGAAGTGCGGAATGAAGGCGCCAATCTTGTTCGCAGCGTCCATGACGGTGCTGCCCTCGGGCACCTGCACCTGCTTGCCGTCGATTTCGAGTTCTAGCATGCCGCTTGTTCCACGTAGATCTTGCTGCCTTCGCGCTGGACATCAGGCGACACGAGGCACTTCTTGTTCTCAATGTGATATTCGAATTCCGGACGAAAGTGCTTGACGAAGCTCTTCACCGGAAATGCTGCCGCGTCGCCGAGGGCACAGATCGTGCGGCCGGCGATGTTGTCCGATACGTTGGTCAGCAGGTCGAGATCTTCCGGACGCCCCTCGCCATGCTCGATGCGATGCACGACGCGATACAGCCAGCCTGTGCCTTCACGGCACGGCGTACATTGCCCGCACGATTCCTCATGGTAGAAGTACGACAGGCGTTCCAGCGCCTTCACCATGCACACCGTCTCGTCCATGATGATGACCGCACCCGAGCCCAGCATCGACCCCGCCTTGGCGATGGAGTCGTAGTCCATCGTGCAATCCATCATGATGTCACCCGGCACGACCGGCGCCGAGGAACCGCCCGGAATACAGGCCTTGAGCTTGCGTCCGCCGCGCATGCCGCCGCACATTTCAAGCAGTTTCGAGAAGGGCGTGCCGAGCGGAATCTCATAGACGCCGGGACGCACGACGTGCCCCGACACGGAAAAGATCTTGGTTCCGCCGTTGTTCGGCTTCCCCGCTTCGAGATATCTGTCGCCGCCGTTCATGATGATCCACGGCACCGCGGCAAAGGTCTCGGTGTTGTTGATTGTCGTTGGCTTGCCATAGAGGCCAAAGCTCGCCGGAAAAGGCGGCTTGTAGCGCGGCTGGCCCTTTTTGCCCTCGATCGATTCGAGCAGCGCCGTTTCCTCGCCGCAGATGTAGGCGCCGTAACCGTGATGCGCGAAAAGTTCAAAACTGAATTCGGAGCCCAGAATCTTCGGGCCGAGGAAACCGGCCGCGCGCGCCTCGTCGAGCGCTTCTTCGAACCGCTTGTAGATATCCCAGACTTCGCCGTGGATATAGTTGTAGCCGCGGCCGATGCCCATCGCGTAGGCGGCAATCGCCATGCCCTCGATGACGATGTGCGGGTTGTAGCGAAGGATGTCGCGATCCTTGAAAGTGCCCGGCTCGCCTTCGTCCGAATTGCAGACGAGGTACTTGTCGCCCACGTAATTCTTGGGCATGAAGCTCCACTTGAGCCCTGTCGGGAAACCCGCACCACCGCGACCCCGCAGGGCCGACTTCTTGACCTCGGCGATCACGTTCTCGGGCGAAATCTTCTCCTGGAGAATCTTCTTCAGCGCGGCATAGCCGCCGCGCGCAAGGTAATCGTTCAGCCGCCAGCCCCTGTCGCCGGAAAGCCCGGCGAGGATCTGCGCGTTGATCAGCATCGGTTGGTCGATATTGAGCATTCCGCCGCGGCCCTTATTTCAGTTCTGCGAGCAGTTTGTCGATCTGCTCGGGGGTCATCCAGCTGCACATGCGAGTGTTGTTCACCAGCAGCACCGGCGCATCGCCGCAGGCGCCCATGCACTCGCCTTCCTTCAGCGTATAGCGCCCGTCTGCAGTGGTTTCGTTGAAACCGATGCCGAGCTTCTTCTGCACATACTCCGCCGCGTCGTAGCCGCCGGACAGCGCGCACGGCAGATTGGTGCAGACGGTGATCTTGTATTTGCCGACCGGCGAAAGGTCGTACATGTTGTAAAAGCTCGCCACCTCGTACAGTGCGATCGGCTGCATGCCGAGATAGCTGGCGACGAACTCGATCGTCTCGTTCGACAACCAGCCTTTCTCTTCCTGCGCGATCGCGAGCGAGGCCATCGCGGCGGACTGTTTCTGGTCGGCCGGATATTTCGCGATTTCGCGATCGATTTTCTTGAGGGCGTCCTGGCTCAGCATGAGGGTCTTGGGTGCAGTTCGCGGCATCTGCCGCAGGAATTCATTCTCTAGCGGTCGATCTCGCCGAACACGATGTCCATCGTGCCGATCAATGCAACGATGTCGGCAATCATGTGGCCCTTGCCGACCTCGTCCAAGGCGGCAAGGTGCGAAAAACCGGGGGCTCGCAACTTCAGCCGGTAGGGCTTGTTTGCGCCGTCGGAAATCGCATAGACGCCGAACTCGCCCTTCGGGTGCTCGACTGCGGCATAGACTTCACCCGGCGGAACATGAATGCCTTCGGTAAAGAGCTTGAAGTGGTGTATCAGCTCTTCCATGTTAGCCTTCATTTCCTCTCGCGAAGGCGGCGCGACCTTGTGGTTGTCAGTGATCACCGGGCCGGGGTTCTTGCGCAGCCACTCGATGCACTGCTTGATGATCCGGTTGGACTGACGCATCTCCTCGATGCGACACAGGTATCGGTCGTAGCAATCCCCCTCGACACCGACCGGCACGTCGAATTCGACGCGGTCATACACTTCGTAGGGCTGCTTCTTGCGCAGATCCCACTCGACCCCCGAACCGCGCAGCATGGGGCCGGTGAAGCCCAGCGCCAGCGCACGATCCGGCGTCACAACCCCGATACCGACCGTACGCTGCTTCCAGATACGGTTGTCCGTCAGCAGCGTTTCGTAATCGTCGACGTAGGCCGGGAAACGGTTGGTGAAATCCTCGATGAAATCCAGCAGCGAGCCATGCCGGTTTTCGTTCAGCCTCTTGACCGCAGCCGCGCTCTTGAACTTGTTCTCGACATACTGCGGCATGTGATCCGGCAGGTCGCGATAGACGCCTCCCGGGCGATAGTAGGCCGCATGCATGCGCGCACCCGACACGGCCTCGTAGGCGTCCATCAGATCCTCGCGCTCCCGGAACGTATAGAGCACCATCGTCATCGCACCGATGTCCAGCGCGTGCGTGCCGATGTTGAGCAGATGGTTCAGGATGCGCGTGACCTCGTCGAACAGAACACGGATGTACTGGGCACGCAGCGGCACCTCGATTCCCAGCAGTCGCTCTATCGCCATGCAGTAAGCATGCTCGTTGCACATCATCGAGACGTAGTCGAGGCGATCCATGTACGGCACCGACTGGATCCACGTACGCGTTTCGGCGAGCTTCTCGGTCGCGCGATGGAGCAGACCGATGTGCGGATCGGCGCGCACCACGACTTCGCCGTCGAGTTCGAGCACGAGGCGGAGCACGCCGTGCGCCGCCGGATGTTGCGGGCCGAAGTTGAGCGTGTAGTTGCGAATCTCAGCCATGGCCGACGTTCCCGTAGTTCTCTTCGCGGATGATGCGCGGCGTATTCTCGCGTGGCTCGATGGTAATCGGCTGGTATACCACCCGGCCTTGATCCGGGTCATACCGCATTTCCACATACCCCGAAACCGGGAAATCCTTGCGGAACGGATGACCGATGAACCCATAGTCAGTCAGGATGCGGCGCAGGTCCGGGTGGCCCGAGAACATGATGCCGTAGAGGTCGAAGGCTTCGCGTTCGAACCAGTTCACGGCGGGCCAGATGTCGTTCAGCGTGGGAACGACCGGGAAATCGTCCTCGGGTGCGAAAACACGCACGCGCAACCGCCAGTTGCGGCTGACCGACAGCAAATGGCTCACTGCGGCGAAGCGCCGGCCCTCCCAGGCCCCGTCGCCGTAAGCCTGATAGTCCACGCCGCTGAGATCGATCAGTTGTTCGAACCGAAGATCCGGGTGGTCACGCAGCAAACGTGCGGTTTCGATCAGATTCACGGCGGCCACTTCGATAGTGACTTCGCCACGATCCGCGACAAGCTTGTCGATCCGGGCGCCGAGCACGTTGCGCAACGTGTCGGCCAGGCGTTCCAGTCTTGTGCTCATGAATTCAGCGGGCGATGGTGTTGGTGCGCTTGATCTTGTTCTGCAACTGGACGAGGCCGTAGAGCAGCGCCTCGGCAGTCGGCGGGCAACCCGGCACGTAAACGTCGACCGGCACGATGCGGTCGCAGCCGCGCACGACGGAGTAGGAATAGTGGTAATAGCCGCCGCCGTTGGCGCACGAGCCCATCGACACCACCCAGCGTGGCTCGGGCATCTGGTCGTACACTTTGCGCAGCGCGGGTGCCATCTTGTTGCAAAGCGTGCCGGCGACGATCATCAGGTCCGACTGGCGCGGGCTGGGGCGGAACACGATGCCGAAACGGTCGAGGTCGTAGCGCGAACAGCCGGCGTGGATCATCTCCACAGCACAGCATGCCAACCCAAACGTCATCGGCCACAGCGAACCGGTACGCGTCCAGTTGATGACCTTGTCCAGCGTGGTGGTTACGAACCCTTCCTGCAGGACACCTTCAATACTCATGCGACTCCCCCAAGACCTGCTTACCGCCAACGACGGTCACTCCCAGTCCAGCGCGCCTTTCATCCACTCGTAGATGAAGCCGACGACCAGAATGGCGAGGAACACCATCATCGAGACAAAACCGAACATGCCAATTTCCTTGAGCACGATGGCCCAAGGGAACAGAAACGCGATTTCAAGATCGAACAGGATGAACAGGATGGCGACGAGGTAATAACGTACGTCGAACTTCATCCGCGCGTCTTCGAAAGCTTCGAAGCCGCATTCGTAGGGGGAGAGTTTCTCGGCATCGGGCTTGTTGGGCGCCACGAGCCAGCCGAGAAGGATGGGAACACAACCGAAAGCGAGGCCGACCAGAATGAACAACAGAACGGGGAAATAGTTTTCCAACATGGTTCTAGCCGGTTCTTCCTTGTTGTCTGCGGCCCCACGAGCGGGCCGGCTTCGACGAACTGCCCGCATTCGCGGGCAATCCTGAATCTTGGTGCCGACGGCGAGACTCGAACTCGCACAGCTTTCGCCACTACCCCCTCAAGATAGCGTGTCTACCAATTTCACCACGTCGGCACGGGTGTAGCGGAACGGCGCGCATTATACGACGTTGCTGCTCCGCAGAAAAGCTTTGTAACCACTTCCGTGCATCCATCGGCGCACGAACGCGGACTTACTTCGGGATGTCCTGCGCCTTGGAGCCGGCCGGCGCGTTCGGCGCATCGCCCGATGGTGCAGGAACGGCCGGCGCATCCGGCGCCTTGGGTGCCGGCGCAGTCTGCGCCGGCACATTATCCATGACGCTGCCGCCCGCCTTCGGACGGCTCGTCGCCAAATACGACAGCGCGAGGCTGGTAACGAAAAAAACGCCTGCCAGAACCGCGGTCGTACGCGACAGGAAGTTCGCCGAACCGGTCGCACCGAACAGGCTGCCCGATGCGCCGCTGCCGAACGCTGCACCCATGTCGGCGCCTTTGCCGTGCTGCATCAGTACCAGGCCGACGATGCCGAGTCCGGCCAGAACGTGGATCGTGAGTACGAGAGGAAACAGGAATTCCATGTTTTCACCATCTCGGGCGGAAGCCGCCCGTTTGAATGTTCGTCATGACATCACACTGCCGCTCAGCTTGCAGCCGCGCAGATTGCAAGAAAATCGGCCGCAACCAGCGATGCACCGCCAATCAGGCCGCCATCGATGTCTGATTGCGCAAACAGGTCGCGCGCGTTGCCGGCCTTGACGCTGCCGCCGTAGAGGACCTGGACGCCCCGCGCGACACCCGCATCGGCATCGGCCACCTGGGTGCGGATCAGCGCGTGAACTTCCTGCGCCTGGTCCGGCGTTGCCGTCTTACCAGTACCGATCGCCCACACCGGCTCATAGGCAATGACAGACTTCGCAATGCCTTGCGCGCCGACCGCGTCAATCACCGCCGCGAGCTGCCGACGCACTACGTCCGCAGTGACGCCGGACTCCCGCTCCGCCAGGGTTTCCCCGACGCACACGATCGGGCACAGACCCGCCGCGATTGCCGCCTTCGCCTTCGCCGCGACGGCGCCGTCGCCCTCGCCGTAAATGGCGCGGCGCTCGGAATGGCCGACGATCACGTAACGGCAGCCGAATTCCCGCAGCATGTCGCACGACACTTCGCCGGTGAATGCGCCGGAAGCCTGGTCGCTGACGTTCTGCGCCCCCCAGGCAATCGGCGTCGCGGCCAGGGCTGCCTGCACCTGCGCCAGGTAGGGAAACGGAACGCATACCGCCGCCTGCGCGCGGCCGAACGAGGGTGCGCCCTTGACGATTTCTGCAAGCAACGCAGCGTTCGCGGCGAGCGAACCGTTCAACTTCCAGTTGCCGGCAACCAGCGGTGTGCGGTACGGATTCATCCTGGCAGCCCCCAGGTGAGAAAAGCCTGAGATTGTAGCCGTTCGCGTGGAATCCGGTCAAATTGGATCTGCCGGATCCGGCGGGTGGCGCTCGATGCGCCGTTGCCCTGGAAGGCGCATGAATAGGCGATCTCGGGCACACATGCCGTGGCAACCGCATCCCGCCTGCCTTCCGGAGCCGCCTGCCGGAAAACGCCCAACTCGCGGACTTTGCCGCGGGGTGGGTTCAGGAACCGCTGTCCAGGGCGAGGGTCAGCCGAAACGGCCGGTGATGTAGTCCTCGGTTTCCTTTTTCTGCGGCTTGATGAATATCTGGTCGGTGATGCCGAACTCGACCAGGTCGCCGAGGTACATGTACGCGGTGAAGTCGGAGACACGCGCCGCCTGCTGCATGTTGTGCGTGACGATCGCGATGGTGAACTCGGTCTTGAGCTCGCTCACCAGTTCCTCGATGCGCGAGGTCGAGATGGGATCGAGCGCCGAGGTCGGCTCGTCGAGCAGCAGCACCTCAGGCTTGACCGCGATGCCGCGGGCAATGCACAGCCGCTGCTGCTGGCCGCCCGACAGGCTGGTGCCGCTTTGCTTGAGCTTGTCCTTCACCTCGCCCCACAGTGCCGCCTTGTTGAGCGCCCATTCGACGCGCTCGTCCATGTCCGCCTGCGAGAGCTTCTCGTGCAGACGCACGCCGAATGCGATGTTGTCGTAGATCGACATGGGAAATGGCGTCGGTTTCTGGAACACCATCCCGACGCGGGCACGCAGGTTGTTGAGGTCGATGCCCGGATCGAGGATGTTCTGGCCGTCGAGAGTCAGCTCGCCCTCGGCACGCTGCTCGGGATAGAGGTCGTACATGCGGTTCATCGTGCGCAGCAGGGTCGATTTGCCACAGCCAGACGGGCCGATGAATGCCGTCACATGCCGCTTGTAGATCTCGAGGTTGATGTTCTTCAGCGCATGGAACTTACCGTAATAGAAGTTGAAGCTGCGAAAGCTCATCTGCGACTGAAGCGCGGCAGTATCGTGATGCATGGTTCTTCCCGGGGTGGATTCAGCCAGAAATCTTGCGGTGGAACATCAGCCGGGCCGCTACATTCAGCCCGAGCACGCCGAGCGTGATCAGGAAGACGCCGGCCCACGCGAGTTGCTGCCAGTCCTTGAACGGGCTCATCGCGAACTTGAAGATCGTCACCGGCAGATTGGCCATCGGATCGTTGAGGCTCAGGCTCCAGAACTGGTTCGACAGCGCGGTAAACAACAGCGGCGCAGTTTCGCCAGAGATGCGCGCGACCGCCAGCAGCACGCCAGTCACGATACCGGCAGTCGACGCTCGCACCGTGACCTTGGTGATCACCTTCCAGCGTGGTGCGCCGACCGCGAATGCAGCCTCGCGCAATGTATTCGGCACGAGCAGCAGCATGTTCTCGGTCGTACGAACCACCACGGGAATCACGATCAGCGCCAACGCGATCACGCCGGCCATGCCGGAAAACTTTCCGATTTGCGCAACGTAGATCGTGTAGACGAACAAACCGATGACGATAGACGGTGCTGACAGCAGGATGTCGTTGATGAAGCGCGTCGCGCTGCCCAGCCAGGTGTGCCTGCCGTACTCGGCAAGGTAGATGCCGCAGAACATGCCGATCGGCGTGCCGATCAGCGTTGCCATCCCGACCATGACAAAGCTGCCGGCGATGGCATTGGCCAGGCCGCCGGCGCTTCCCGGCGGCGGTGTCATCTGCGTGAAGAGGGTCGGCGACAGACCCCCGATGCCGTACTGGAGCACCGTAAGCAGAATCCAGATCAGCCAGAACAGCCCGAATGACATTGCCATCAAAGACAGCGTCAGCGCGAACTTGTTAACGATCTTGCGGCGCCGGCGCAGCCCGGCATCCGGGATTGCCGTGGCAGCGCCGCGCCTCGATGCCTCGGGCGGCAGGCTGGTCGCGACGGGACGGTCGGTGCTCATGCCGGCGACATTGGTGTTCACGTCTTCGTTCCCTCCTGGCGACCGAGCCGCAGTAGCAGAACCTTCGACAGCGCAAGCACGAGGAAGGTAATCAGGAACAGGATCAGCCCGAGTTCGATCAGCGATGAGGTATGGAACCCGGGATCGGCCTCGGCAAATTCGTTTGCCAGCGACGAGGCGATGCTGTTGCCCGGCGCGAACAGCGACGCGCTGTTGAGGAAATTCGTGTTGCCGATGACGAAGGTGACTGCCATGGTCTCACCTAGCGCGCGGCCCAGTCCGAGCATGATGCCGCCGATCACGCCGGCCTTGGTGTAAGGCAGCACAACCGTCCACACGACCTCCCAGGTCGTCGCGCCCAGGCCGTAGGCCGACTCCTTGAGCATCGCGGGCGTCACCTCGAACACGTCGCGCATTACCGAGGCGATGAACGGTATCACCATCACCGCCAGGATGATGCCGGCGGCAAGCAGTCCTATGCCGAGCGGCGCCCCTTGGAACAGGTGCCCGATCACCGGCACATTGCCGAGCGTCGCCTGCATCCAGGGCTGCACGTACTTGGAAAAGATGGGTGCGAAGAACAGCAGACCCCACATGCCATAGACGATGCTTGGAATCGCCGCCAGCAGTTCGATCGCGATGCCCAGCGGCCGGCGTAGCCAGATTGGCGACAGCTCGGTCAGGAACAGGGCGATGCCGAACGAAACCGGCACGGCGATGATCAGCGCGATCAGCGAAGTCACCAGCGTGCCGTACATCGGGATCAGCGCCCCGAACTTGTCCATCGGCGGATTCCAGTCGCTGGTCCAGAGAAATGCCACACCGAACTGCTTGATCGACGGCCAGGCGCCGTAAAACAACGAGACGATGATGCCGCCCAGCATCAGCAGCGTGAGCACCGCGCTCAGCCGCGTCATGTTGAAGAATACCCAGTCTCCCACTTGGGCGTTGCGTTTGCTCAGGGCTGCCATGTCGAATATTGCCGCACGATGGGAACTTGTAACTGCCTCTTCCGGAACCCGGCCCTCACGACCCGCTGGCCGCAACGATCGCGCCCGGGGGATACGGCCAGTGCGGGACGGGATCGGTCCGGCACTGGCGAATGTTGCACCTTCCTGATATTACTTGGCAAAGACCGGCTTGCCCGACGCGTCCTTCATCGCGCCCCAGGACGTTTCGATGGTCTTGACCAGCGCATCCGGCAGCGCGACATAGTCGAGATCTTCGGACATCTTCCCGCCGTTCTTGTACGCCCAGCTGAAGAACTTGAGCGCCTCGGATGCCTGCGCCGGCTTGTCCTGTGTCTTGTGCATCAGGATGAAGGTAGCGCCGGTAATCGGCCATGCGTCCTTGCCAGCCTGGTTGGTCAGGATCTCGTAGAAACCCGATTTGGTCCATTCCGCTCCGGCAGCCGCCGCCTTGAAGGTCAGATCATCCGGCGAGACGAAGTTGCCGGCAGCGTTTTGGATGACCACATAGGCCATCTTGTTCTGCTTGGCGTAGGCGTACTCGACATAGCCGATCGACCCCGGAAGCTGCTGTACGAAGGCCGAAACACCCTCGTTGCCCTTGCCACCGGTACCCGTCGGCCACTGCACCGCCGTACCCTCGCTGACCTTGGTTTTCCACTCCTCGCTGACCTTGGACAGGTAGTTGGTGAAGATGAAGGTCGTACCCGAGCCGTCGGCGCGGCGCACCACGGCGATCGGCTGGTCGGGCAGCGCGAGCTTCGGATTCAGCGCGGCGATCGCCTTGTCATTCCACTTGCTGATCTTGCCGAGGAAGATGTCAGCGAGAACCGGGCCGGTCAGCTTCAGGTCGCCGCCCTTGATGCCCTGTACGCTGACCACCGGCACGACGCCGCCGATCACCGTCGGAAACTGCTGCAGACCTTCCTTCTCGAGATCTTCCGGCTTGAGCGGCATGTCCGACGCGCCGAAATCGACCGTCTTTGCCTTGATCTGCTTGATGCCGGCGCCCGACCCGACCGACTGGTAGTTGATCTTGTTGCCGGTCGCCTTCTGGTAAGCCTCGGCCCACTTGGCGTACAGCGGGGCCGGAAACGTCGCGCCGGCGCCTGTGACTTCAGCAGCCTGAACCCCCGGAGCGATCAACCCGAAAGACAGCGCAGATGCAGCCAACCACTTGATGGAAGGGAAACTCATTTCACTCGGTCCTTTGATCATCAATCGATAAAGGCGAGTGTAGTCAGCGAGTGTGACAGCCCTGTTACATGAAACAAATCTGTCGAAACAGACTACCCGGCAACCGCCTCGACGACGCGGGCGATCTGGCCGGCAAGTTCGTTCACCAGTTTTTCGTCGCGCCCTTCGACCATCACCCGCAATAGCGGTTCAGTGCCGGAGGGCCGCAGCAGCACCCGCCCGGCCTCGCCCAGCGTGCGCTCGGCGTCGAGCCGGGCCTGCTCGATCGACGGCTGGGCACGCCAGTCGAAACCGGCCTTGAGACGCACATTGACGAGTTTTTGCGGAAACAGCACGAGATCTTCGCACGCCTGCGCCAGCGTCACGCCGCGCCTGCGCAAGGCCGCCAGCACCTGCAGCGCAGACACGATGCCATCGCCGGTGGTGTGCTTGTCGAGACAGATGATGTGGCCGGAATTTTCGCCACCCAGCTTCCAGCCTCGCTCGTGCATCACCTCGAGTACATAGCGATCGCCCACCTTGGCACGCGCGAACGGCACGCCGTGGCGCCCGAGCGCCTGTTCGAAGGCGAGGTTGCTCATCAAGGTTCCGACCACGCCATCGACCCGGCCGTGCACCATTTGCGCCGAAGCGATCACGTAGAGCAGCTCGTCGCCATCGTAGAGACGGCCGTTCGAATCGGCCATGATCAGCCTGTCGGCGTCACCGTCGAGCGCGATGCCAAGATCGGCGCCGGCATCGAGCACCGCGCGGCGCAGAGATTCAGGCTTGGTCGCACCGACCTTGTCGTTGATGTTGAGGCCGTTCGGCTCGACGCCGACCGCTGTCACCTCCGCCCCGAGTTCATGGAACACCTTGGGGGCGATGTGATACGCCGCGCCGTGGGCACAATCGACGGCAATCTTCAGGCCGCGCAGATCCAGCTCGTTGGGGAAAGTGCTCTTGCAGAATTCGATGTAGCGGCCCGCCGCATCATCGATGCGCCGCGCTCGCCCCAACTGTCGTGATTCGGCGCAACCCGTCGGCTGCTCGAGGCGAGCCTCGATCTCCAGCTCGACCGCATCAGGGAGCTTGGTGCCGCCAGCCGAGAAAAATTTGATGCCATTGTCGTCGAACGGGTTGTGCGATGCCGAGATCACCACCCCCGCCTGCAGGCGCAGCGCACGCGTGAGGTAGGCCACGGCCGGCGTGGGCATCGGCCCGGCGAGCATGACATCTACGCCTGCCGCGGCAAGCCCCGCTTCGAGCGCCGCTTCCAGCATGTAGCCGGATACCCGTGTGTCCTTGCCGATCAGCACCGCAGGTCGGTCGCCAGCCGGCAACTGCTCGCGCGCCACCAGCGTGAGGCCGGCCGCATAGCCCAGCCGCAGCACGAAATCCGGGGTGATGGGCGATTCGCCGACGCGGCCGCGCACGCCGTCCGTACCAAAGTACTTTCTGCTCATTGTGCCACCCCCGGAAGCGTCGATTTTGCAGCCACACACCATACCGCAAGCGCATCGCGCGTCGCCGCGACATCGTGCACACGCACGATCGACGCGCCACGCGCCACCGCGGCAATGGCAGCGGCCACGCTGGCGGCAACGCGTTCGGTGACCTTGCGCCCGGTAAGCCGGCCGAGTACCGACTTGCGCGACAGCCCGACCAGCACCGGATAGCCGGTCGCGACGAAGCGGTCGAGTCCGCGCAGCAGTTCCAGATTGTGTTCCGAGGTCTTGCCAAACCCGAAACCGGGGTCGATGACGATACGCTCGCGCCCGATGCCGGCTGCGCGGCAAGCTTCGATGCGCTCAACCAGGAAAGCCTTCACCTCGGCGACGACGTTTTCGTATGCCGGGTCGTCCTGCATGGTCTGGGGCGTACCCTGCATATGCATCAGGCAGATGCCCGCATCGGACGCGGCGGCCACCTCGACGGCGCCCGGCGCGCGCAACGCGTTGATGTCGTTGATCAGCGTGGCGCCGGCAGCCAGTGCGGCACGCATCACTTCGGGCTTGAAGGTGTCGATCGACAGCGGCACTTTCAATTCGCGCAGCGCCTCAATCAGCGGCACCACGCGACGGATTTCCTCCTCAGCACCCACCGGGACCGCGCCGGGGCGAGTCGATTCGCCGCCGATGTCGAGGATGTCGGCACCATCGGCGACGAAGGCGTGCGCCTGCTCCACCGCGCGGACGAGGTCGAACGCCACACCGTCACCCGAGAACGAATCCGGCGTCGCATTGATGATGCCCATGATCAACGGGCGATCGAGCGGGAGTCGGTAAGGCCCGCAGTGCAATTCAGCTGGCATGGCAGAGACGAAAAACAACAAGGCCGCAGCGACATGGCTGCGGCCCCGATTATCCCAGAAGCGTGGGCGCTACGCCGGCGCTGTAGCGCTCGGTGCGGTGCCGGTCGGATTGTTGTCGCCGCCCGATGGCTTGAGCGGCTGCGAGGTCGGCTTGGGCGGGCGCGGCGGCTTGCCTTCCATAATGTCGTTGATTTGGTCGGCGTCGATGGTTTCCCATTCGAGCAATGCGGCTGTCATCGCCTCGACCTTGTCGCGATTCTCCTCCAGCAACCGACGGGCGAAATTATACTGCTCATCGATGATGCGGCGAATTTCGGAATCGACCTTCTGCATCGTCGCTTCGGAAACGTTCTTGTGCGTAGTAATCGAACGGCCGAGGAACACCTCGCCCTCGTTCTCGCCATAGACCATCGGACCCAGCACTTCCGACATGCCGTAGCGCGTGACCATGTCGCGGGCCAGATTGGTGGCGCGCTCGAAGTCGTTCGACGCGCCGGTGGTCATCTGGTTCATGAACAACTCTTCTGCAATGCGACCGCCGAACAGCACCGAAATCGTCTGCAACATGCGCTCGCGGTCCATGCTGTAGCGATCCTGCTCGGGCAACTGCATGGTCACGCCCAGCGCACGGCCGCGCGGAATGATGGTGACCTTGTGCACCGGGTCGGTCTTGGTGCACAGCTTGGCCACCACTGCGTGGCCGGACTCGTGGTAGGCGGTGTTGCGGCGCTCTTCCTCGGGCATGATCACGGAGCGGCGCTCCGCGCCCATCATGATCTTGTCCTTGGCACGCTCGAAGTCGTCCATATCCACGAGGCGCTTGTTGGCGCGGGCGGCGAACAGCGCGGCCTCGTTGACCAGGTTGGCGAGGTCGGCACCGGCGAAACCGGGCGTGCCGCGGGCGAGGATGTCGGCCTTGACGTCGGGCGCGATCGGCACCTTGCGCATGTGGACCATGAGAATTTGCTCGCGGCCGCGGATGTCGGGCAGCGGGACGACCACCTGGCGGTCGAAACGGCCCGGCCGCAGCAGCGCCGGGTCGAGCACATCCGGGCGGTTGGTCGCGGCGATCACGATGACGCCGGTGTTGCCCTCGAAGCCGTCCATCTCGACCAGCAGCTGGTTGAGCGTCTGTTCGCGTTCGTCGTTGCCGCCGCCGAGGCCGGCGCCGCGCTGGCGGCCGACAGCGTCGATTTCATCGATGAAGATGATGCACGGCGCATGCTTCTTGGCCTGCTCGAACATGTCGCGCACGCGCGCCGCACCAACGCCGACGAACATTTCGACGAAATCTGAGCCAGAAATCGAGAAGAACGGCACCTTCGCTTCGCCGGCAATCGCCTTGGCGAGCAGCGTCTTGCCGGTGCCGGGCGAACCCACCATCAGCACACCCTTGGGAATGCGGCCACCCAACTTTTGGAACTTGGACGGGTCACGCAGGAATTCGACCAGCTCGGCGACTTCCTCCTTTGCCTCATCGCAGCCGGCGACGTCGACGAAGGTGATGGTGTTGGCCGATTCGTCGAGCATGCGCGCCTTCGACTTGCCGAAAGAGAACGCACCGCCGCGCCCGCCGCCCTGCATCTGGCGCATGAAAAAGATCCACACGCCGATCAGCAGGATCATCGGGAACCAGCTGACGAAGATGTTCATCAACATCGATTGCTCTTCGTCCGGCTTGGACGCGACAACCTTCACGCCGGACTTCATCAGGTCGCTGACCATCCAGATGTCCTGCACGCCGGGCGTGTAGACGATGAGTTGCTTGCCCTCCTGGGTGGTGGCCTTGAGTGTGCGGCCGTCGATCACGACGCGGGAAATCTTGCCAGCACGCGCGTCGTCCATGAACTGCGAGTACTCGACCGTGTTCTGGGCAACCTGGCGCGAGCTGAACTGGTTGAATACCGTCATCAGCACGATGCCGATGACCAGCCAGATCGCAAGGTTTTTGAAAAGATTGTTCAAGGCAGCTCCTTACATGCGTGCCGCAAATGCGCGGCAGCGCCGGGATAGACCGATTCTATGATTGATCGTTCCGGGTGGCAAACTGGAAAAATCAATAGCTTCCATAGGTTTTTCCATGCGCCGCTTGACATTGCCCCAACCGACCGGCCTGCAGGCCGCATGGTTGCTGCCTTACAGCCACGCCATCGCCAAGCGCCGCACCCATACTGTGTCTGCGGGTTACCACGCCTGAAACCCAATATCCATGAGCCTTCCAGGCTACCCATATTTGCGCGGTCGAATGCCCAACAGATAAACTTCGGCGGAACGGTCCCGCGAGGCCTTGGGTTTGCGCACCTCGACCTTGGCGAACGCCTGCTCCATCGCCTTGCGGAATTCCATGAATCCGCTGCCCTGGAACACCTTGACCACGAAACGGCCGTCCGACGCCAGCTTGTCGCGCGCAAACTCCAAGGCCAGTTCCGCCAAGTGGCTGCCACGCACCTGATCGGTCAACGCCACACCCGACAGATTGGGGGCCATGTCGGACATCACAAGCCCCACTGGTGCATCGCCCACCAGTTTTTCGAACGCGGCCAGCACGGCATCGTCGGTGAAGTCGCCCTGCAGGAATTCGACACCCGCCACCTGCTCCATCGGCAGGATGTCGAGCGCCACCACGCGGCCGCGCCCTGCCAGCCGCCTGACCGCGACCTGGCTCCAGGACCCCGGCGCGCTGCCAAGGTCCACCACCAGCATGCCCGGGCGCAGGAGCTTGTCGCGCTCGTCGATCTCCAGCAACTTGTACGCGGCCCGGGCTCGGTAGCCTTCCGCCTGCGCACGCTGAACGTAGGGGTCGTTGATGTGGTCGTGCACCCAGGCACGGCTGGTCTTGTTCTTCTTCACGGCGTAGAATCGCGCCCCTTGTCGGGAACAATCATGATCGAACTTACCTCAGCCCAGCGTCGCGAACTGCGCGCCCGGGCGCACAGCCTGCAGCCGGTGGTTTCCGTGGCCGGCAACGGCCTCACCGAGAGCGTACTGGCCGAAATCGACCGCTCGCTCAAGGCGCATGAACTCATCAAGATCCGTACCTACGGCATCGAGCGCGACGAGCGCGACGCGCTGATGGCGGAAATCTGCGCGCAACTGGGCTGCGCTCCCGTGCAGCATATCGGCAACCTGCTGGTAGTGTTTCGCGAACGCCCCGCCGAGGCCGCAGCGCCGCCCAAGGCGCCACCCGCGCCGAAGGGACGCGCCACCAAGAAGCAGATCTCCGCCGGTGTCACGGCCGCCAAGCCGGCGCCACGCCGACGGGTTGCCCAGCCCGCGGCGCCAACCGCGCCACGCCGCCGTGCCACACCCAATCCGCCACGCCGCGCCAACAACACACGCGGCCGCTGAGCCCAGCTTCGAAACGCGATCGGCTTACCGCCCGCGCTGCTGAATCGCCACCAGCGCGGCGCCGAGCAGGCTCTGGATCAGGTAGAGCACGCTCGAGATGCCGTGCCAGCGCGCGAAGCGATCTCGCAGCACACTTTCCATGACTTCGCGCGGCAGCGCTTCGACCTTGAGCTGCGCCATGATCGGCTGGATGCCGAAATGGCCCGCCAGGGTCAGCAACAGCATCAACAGCACGAGCCAAAACACGCTCGACTTGAATGCCGCCGCACCGCGTCGCAGGACGATGAAGGCGATCAGGTATGCCGCACAGCCGATCCCGACCCAGGCAATCATGGCAAACATGCGCCCGGCCAGATTGCCTGCCAGCGCGCGATTGCCCGACAGTTCGTGGAACAGCGTCGGCGCGACGATGTAACCGACGGCCCACAGGCCGCCCACCCACAGGGTGATCGCGAGGACGTAGAGAAAATCGGCGAATCTGCGCATCGTGCAGCCGGCCCGCGCGTGGCAGTCAGACGTAGCGCACGTCGAGGAGTTCGTATTCCTTGACGCCGCCCGGCGCTTGCACTTCGGCCACGTCGCCGGCGTACTTGCCGATCAGCGCGCGCGCGATCGGCGAACTCACCGAAACCTTGCCGGCCTTGAGGTTGGCCTCGTCGTCGCCGACGATCTGGTAGGTCACCTTCGTGCCGCTGTCGAGGTCCTCGAGATCCACGGTGGCGCCGAACACGCAGCGCCCGTCCGCATCGAGCAATTTCGGATCGATGATCTGCGCATTGGACAGCTTGCCTTCGACTTCCTTGATGCGCCCCTCGATGAAGCCCTGCCGCTCCTTCGCTGCATCGTATTCAGCGTTTTCGGACAGGTCGCCATGGGAACGCGCCTCGGCGATCGCGGCAATCACATTGGGACGATCCACAGTCTTGAGGCGATGGAGTTCGACGCGCAGTTGCTCGGCGCCGGCCAGCGTAAGGGGAATCTTGTTCATGCGCGATCAGGTCAGTTCGGCGTGGAGCGCCTGCAGCGCATAGGCTTCGAGGCCCTGCAGGTGACGCATGCCGGCACACGCCGCCAGCGCGCCTTCGACCGTCGTGTAGAGCGTGACGCGGCCAGCCAGCGCACCGGTGCGGATCGATCGCGAATCGGCAATTGCGGTGCGACGCTCATCCACCGTGTTGCAGATGAAGCTGATTTCCCCGTTCTTGATCATGTCGACGATGTGCGGGCGGCCTTCGGTCACCTTGTTGACCGGCGTCACCTGCAAGCCGGCGGCGGCGATTGCCTGCGCAGTGCCGCGCGTTGCAACCACCGTGAAGCCCAGTTCGACCAGTTCGCGCGCGACCTGCACCGCCTTGGTCTTGTCGCTCTGCTTCACGCTGATGAACGCCTTGCCGCCCTTTGGCAGCCGGGTGCCGGCAGCGATCTGCGATTTCACGAAGGCTTCGGCGAAGGATTTGCCGACCCCCATGACCTCGCCGGTCGACTTCATTTCCGGGCCGAGGATCGCATCCACGCCAGGGAATTTGACGAACGGGAACACCGCTTCCTTCACCGAGTAATAGGGCGGTACAACTTCGCGCGTGACGCCCTGATCTGCCAACGATCGGCCGGACATGCAGCGCGCCGCGATCTTGGCCAGCGGCAGGCCGCAGGCCTTGGAAACGAAGGGCACGGTGCGCGAAGCGCGCGGATTCACTTCCAGCACGTAGACTACGGCGTCGGCGCCCTGACCCTGGATGGCGAACTGCACGTTCATCAGGCCGCAGACATTGAGAGCCTTCGCCATCAGTTCGGTCTGCCGGCGCAGTTCATCCTGAATTTCGGGCGACAGCGTGTAGGGCGGCAGCGAACATGCGGAATCGCCGGAATGTACGCCGGCCTGCTCGATGTGTTCCATGATGCCGCCGATGATGACCTGCTTGCCGTCGGAAAGCGCATCGACATCGACCTCGGTGGCGTCGTTGAGAAAGCGGTCGAGCAACACCGGACTGTCGTTGCTGACCTTCACCGCCTCGCGCATGTAGCGCTCGAGATCCTTCTGTTCGTGCACGATTTCCATTGCGCGGCCGCCGAGCACGTAGCTCGGCCGCACGACTAGCGGATAGCCGATCTCGGCCGCCGCCTCGATCGCCGCCTCGGGCGTGCGCGCCGTGCGGTTTGGCGGCTGCTTGAGGCCCAGTTCGTGCAGCATCTGTTGGAAGCGTTCGCGGTCTTCCGCGCAGTCGATCATGTCCGGGCTGGTGCCGATGATCGGCACGCCATTTGCTTCAAGATCGCGCGCGAGCTTGAGCGGCGTCTGGCCGCCGAACTGCACGATCACACCGACCGGTTTTTCGATCGCCACGATCTCGAGCACGTCCTCGAGCGTCAGCGGCTCGAAGTAGAGGCGATCGGAGGTGTCGTAGTCGGTGGAAACAGTTTCCGGGTTGCAATTGACCATTATGGTCTCGAACCCGTCCTCGCGCAGCGCCAGCGCTGCGTGCACACAGCAGTAATCGAACTCGATGCCTTGGCCAATACGGTTCGGTCCGCCACCGAGTACCATGATCTTCTTCTTGTCGGTCGGCCGCGCCTCGCACTCTTCCTCGTAGGTCGAGTACATGTAGGCAGTCGACGTAGCGAATTCCGCGGCGCAGGTATCGACCCGCTTGTAGACCGGCCTCACACCGAGAGAATGGCGCCTGGCACGCACCTGCGCTTCGTTCGTCTTGAGCAGTTTGGCCAGGCGGCGATCCGAAAAACCCTTGCGCTTGAGGCGGCGCATCTCGTCGGCCTCGATCGCGTCCAGGTCGCGGTCGTCGAGATCCATCTCGAGATCGACGATCTCCTTGATCTGCGCGAGGAACCACGGATCGATGCGCGTCAATTGATGGACTTCCTCGAGCGACAGTCCGCTTTCGAAAGCGTCGCCGACATACCAGATGCGCTCCGGTCCCGGCTCGCCAAGCTCCTTTTCCAGCACTTCGCGGTCGGTCGTCTTCTGGTTGAGTCCATCCACGCCGACTTCGAGGCCGCGCAGCGCCTTCTGGAACGACTCCTGGAAGGTGCGGCCCATCGCCATCACCTCGCCCACCGATTTCATCTGCGTCGTCAGACGATCGTTCGCCGCCGGGAATTTCTCGAACGCAAAGCGCGGAATCTTGGTCACGACGTAGTCGATGGTCGGCTCGAACGAGGCCGGGGTGGCACCACCGGTGATGTCGTTCTTCAATTCGTCGAGCGTGTAGCCCACTGCCAGCTTGGCCGCGATCTTGGCGATCGGAAACCCGGTCGCCTTCGAAGCCAGCGCCGACGAGCGCGACACGCGCGGATTCATTTCGATCACGATCATGCGGCCGGTCTTCGGATCGATCGCAAACTGCACGTTCGAGCCGCCGGTGTCGACGCCGATCTCGCGCAGCACCGCGATGCTGGCGTTGCGCATGATCTGGTATTCCTTGTCGGTCAGCGTCTGCGACGGCGCAACGGTAATCGAGTCGCCGGTGTGCACACCCATCGGATCAAGGTTCTCGATCGAGCAGACGATGATGCAGTTGTCCTTGCTGTCGCGGACAACCTCCATCTCGAATTCCTTCCAGCCGATCAGCGATTCCTCGATCAGGAGCTCGCGCGTCGGGCTGGCCTCGAGGCCGCGCTTGCAGATCTCGGAGAATTCTTCCATGTTGTATGCGATGCCGCCGCCGGTGCCGCCGAGCGTGAAGCTCGGGCGGATGATGGTCGGGAAGCCGAGTCCCGCCTGCACCTGCAGCGCCTCTTCCATGCTGTGCGCAATGCCGGATCGCGCCGAGCCGAGGCCGATCTTGGTCATCGCCTGCTTGAACTTCTCGCGGTCCTCGGCCTTGTCGATCGCCTCCTTCTTGGCGCCGATCATCTCGACACCGTGCTTCTCGAGCACGCCGTGCTTGGCCAGATCGAGCGCGCAGTTGAGCGCGGTCTGGCCGCCCATGGTGGGCAGCAACGCGTCGGGCTGTTCCTTCTCGATGATCTTCTCGACCATCTGCCAAGTGATCGGCTCGATGTACGTTACGTCGGCCGTGCCCGGATCGGTCATGATCGTGGCCGGATTCGAGTTCACCAGGATCACCCGGTAGCCCTCGTCGCGCAACGCCTTGCAGGCCTGCGCGCCGGAATAGTCGAACTCGCACGCCTGGCCGATGATGATCGGGCCAGCGCCGATGATGAGGATCGAATGTATGTCGGTTCGTTTTGGCATGGTCTTACCGGACACCGTGGCGCAATGGCGCCAATGCGATTCCGGCAGCCGCACGAATCCGGCAGCCGGCGTATGTCAACTTCAGGCCTTCCGCTCCTGCATCAGTCGCACGAAGCGGTCGAACAGATAGGCAACGTCGTGCGGCCCCGGGCTCGCCTCGGGGTGACCCTGAAAACAGAATGCCGGCACATCGGTCCGCGCAAGGCCCTGCAGGCTGCCGTCGAAAAGCGAAACATGCGTCGGACGCAGATTTGCCGGCAGCGTCGCCGGATCGACCGCAAAACCGTGGTTCTGGCTGGTGATCAACACCTGACCGGTATCGAGATCCTTGACCGGGTGATTCGCGCCATGATGGCCGAATTTCATCTTCATCGTCCTGGCGCCGCTGGCCAACCCCATCAACTGGTGACCGAGACAAATGCCGAAAGTCGGCAGCTTTGCTGCCAGAAACTCACGGATCGCCTCGATCGCGTAGTCGCAAGGCTCAGGATCGCCCGGACCGTTCGACAGGAAAATGCCATCCGGCTTGAGCGCCATTGCGTCCCTGGCAGACGTTTGTGCCGGGACGACGGTCAGGCGGCACCCGCGAGCGGCCAGCATGCGCAGGATGTTGCGCTTGACGCCGTAGTCGTAGGCCACGACATGATGCTTTGCATTCGCGACCGCCTGATGCCCGCGACCGAGTTGCCAGACACCCTCGCTCCATTCATAGGGCTCGCGGGTACTGACCACCTTCGCCAGATCCATGCCCGCCAACCCCGGAAACGCGCGTGCCTGACGCAGGGCTTCGTCGACATCGATCCGACCGGCCATCAGACAACCGTTCTGCGCACCCTTTTCACGCAGGATGCGCGTCAGCTTGCGCGTGTCGATGCCGGCAATGCCGACAATGTTCTCGGATCGCAGGTAGGCGTCGAGCGTCTGCTCCATGCGGAAATTCGACGGGCAGATCGGCAGGTCGCGAATGACCAGACCGGCGGCGTGGATTTTCGGGTCTTCGCAATCCTCGCGATTGACGCCGGTGTTGCCGACGTGCGGGTAGGTCAGCGTGACGATCTGACGCGAGTACGACGGATCGGTGAGGATTTCCTGATACCCCGACATCGCGGTATTGAACACGACTTCGCCCACCGTGGAACCCTCCGCGCCGATCGATTGGCCGTGGAACAAGGTTCCGTCGGCGAGCGCAAGGAGGGCTGGCGGGGCGGCTGTCAAGTCGAACTCCTGGATGGCGGCGGGGTCGTGCGGAATCATTCAAGCCCGGCGCACCGCGATTGGCGTGCCGGACATACAAAGCGGGACGGGCTGCTCACCCATCCCGCCTTGTTTTAACGGCAGCATTATAGCCTGATACGCCCGCCCGCCGCAACGCGACGTCAGGCAGCGTCGGCCCCTGCTTTCAGGGTATTGAAGGCGCCATCCAGCTCCACCGCGATGCAATCGAGTTGGTGCAGGGCTTCGGGCAGGTCCGCATTGACCTCGTCCCAGCGACTCTGCCGCGCCGCATCCTCCAGCCGCGCGAGCGCCTCGGCAACCGCGGCAGCGTGAAATACCAGCACCGTTCCGCGCATCGTATGTGCGCGCCCGGTAAAGCGTTCGGCGTCCGCCGCCGCTGCCGCCGAACGCAATTCGCGCTTGTGCGCATCGAAATCGCGCAGGAACAGATCGATCATGCGGCACAGAACCTGTGTGTCGCCACCCAGCGTTTCCAGCGTGCGATGCAGTTCCACATACTGGGCAGCGGCACCATCCGTGTCGACGCCTTCCGTCTCCCGCCCCATCGCGCCGCTACGCATCGGATCGAATTCGCCCCGCTCGACACGGTCCAGCAGGGCATTGAGCTTGTCGGCACGCAGCGGCTTGGTCAGGTAATCGTCCATGCCGGCTTCGAGGCAGCGTTCGCGATCGCCCGCCATTGCATGCGCGGTCAGCGCGACGATGGGCGTCGATGCCCAGCTGTCGGCGTAAGCCCAGCTGCGACGCTGTTCGCGCGCGCGGATCGCGCGGGTCGCCTCGAATCCGCCTAGGATGGGCATCTGCACGTCCATCAGGATCACATCGAAGCGCTCGCGCTCGAACAACTCCACCGCCTCGCGCCCGTCGTTGGCAAGTGTGACCTTGTGCCCGGCGCGCTCCAGCATCTTGACCGCAACCGCCTGGTTGACAGGATTGTCCTCGGCGAGCATCACATGCAGGCGCGAACCCGGCGGCCGTTCGCGCTCGAGCGCGCCGTCCACGTCGAAGGCTTCGAGCATGTAGGCTTCCTGCTGCGGCGCGCTCAGCGCAGAAATCAGCGCACCATGAACGTCGGCCGGGGTACAGGGCTTGATGATTCGCGTGCGGATGCCCAGTTGTTCGCAGCGGAACGCATCCCTGCGCTGATGCGAGGTGTCGGTCATGACGATGATGCGATCGCGATATCCCGGCCGATTGACCAGACTCTCTGCGATCGCCAAGCCGTCCGGCGCCGGCATCTCGGCGTCCAGCAGCAACAGCGAGAAATTGCGCCCTTCCGACCTCGCAGCACGCATCGCGGCCAGGGCAGCCTCGCCCCCCGGCGCGATCGTTGGGCGCATGCCCCAAGCCTGCAGCATGCGCGACAGGGCCGTCGAAGCGCATGAATTGTCGTCAACGATCAGGATCTCGAGCCCGGCGATCGGTGCCAGATCGCGCTGCGCCAGATCGACCTTCGAGATGCCGAACCGCGCATCGAACGAGAAGGTGCTGCCCGTACCGGGCGTACTCCGCAAGGAAATATGTCCGCCCATGGCATCGACCAGACGGCGGCATATCGCCAAGCCAAGTCCCGTGCCGCCGAAACGCCGCGTGGTCGAGGAATCGGCCTGCGAGAATGCCTCGAACACGCGCGCCTGCTTGTCGGGCGGAATGCCGATCCCGGTATCCCGCACTGCAACTTTCAGCAACGCCTGCTCTTCCGATCGCCAGTCACAGGCAACGCTCACCTCGATCTCGCCACGCTGGGTGAACTTGATTGCATTGCCTACAAGGTTCATCACAATCTGGCGCAGGCGACTCGGGTCCCCGACGAGCGACGCGGGAACGTCGGGCGCGATGCTCAGCACCAGCTCGATGCCCTTGGTGTGGGCGCCGAGCGAGATCGTCTTGAGCGTATCGCCGAGCAGCTGGTCGAGCGAAAAGTCGACGCTTTCGAACTCCAGCCGGCCGGCCTCGATCTTCGAGAAATCGAGGATGTCGTTGATGACGGTAAGCAGCGCCTCGGCCGAGCTGCGGGCGGTATTCAGGTATTCGCGCTGTTCGTCCGTGAGCTGCGTATCAAGCGCCAGTTCGGTCATCCCCAGCACGCCGTTCAACGGTGTGCGGATCTCGTGACTCATGTTGGCCAGAAACTCGCTCTTTGCGCGGTTTGCCGTCTCGGCCGCCTCCTTCGCGCGCAGCAACTCCTGTTCGCGCTGCCGTATCGGCTCGTCGGCGCCGGCGCGCTCGAGGAACTCGCGCTCGAACCGGGCGTAGGCGGAGTTGACCCAGCCGATCAGGCGAACCAAGCCTCCGCCGAGGCGTGCCGGATCGATCCGGCCAGCCACCGCGTCGGCAAGGAAGGCATCGAGCGCAGCCTCGTCGTCGGCAAGGGAAAATGCTCGCCGAAGCTGACCGGAAAGCAGTCGGCTCTGCTGCCCTGCCTCGGAGGAGAGCGCGGATTTGCTGCCGAGTCTCGATTCGGCGTCCGACATAGGATTCCTGGCCTGGTTGCGCGACGTTCGGCGCGCAGCGACTTCACGAGTGAATATGAGTTTACGTTATTGCAGTCCCCAGTGCGCAGCATATGCTGCCCCGCGTCAGACGCGCTGGCACCCGCGCAATCCACCGCGCAACAACATGTAAACGTCGGCTGGCGCCACCACTTGAGCGGAATCCCGTTTCCGCGGGTGGTGCATGCACTCCTTCAGCGCAAGCCGAGAACGTCCTGCATGTCGAACAGGCCATCCTTGCGGCCCGCCAGGAATCGCGCGGCGCGCAGGCTGCCGAGCGCATACGTCATCCGGCTGGCGGACTTGTGTGTGATCTCGATGCGCTCGCCGGTACCTGCGAAAAGGGCGGTATGGTCGCCGACGATGTCGCCGCCGCGCACCGTGGCAAATCCAATGGTGGTCGGCGAACGTTCACCGGTCACGCCCTCGCGCCCATAGACCGCGCACTGCGCGAGGTCGCGCCCCAGCGCATTCGCGATGACTTCGCCCATGCGCAGCGCCGTGCCGGACGGGGCATCCACCTTGTGCCGGTGGTGCGCCTCGATGATCTCGACGTCGTAACCTTCGTTCAGCACGCGCGCCGCCACGTCGAGCAGGCGGAACACCAGATTCACGCCGACACTCATGTTCGGCGCAAAGACGATCGCAATGTCGCGCGCCGCCGCCTCGATCTCGCGCTTGCCCGCGGCATCGAATCCGGTGGTGCCGATCACGGCGGCAACGCCCTTCTCGCGGCAGATTGCGAGGTGCCTCAAGGTCCCCGCCGGACGGGTGAAATCGATCAGGCAGTCTGCCCGGCCGATCGCCTCGCCCGCATCGGCGCCGATCACCACCCCCGTGCTTGCGCCCAGCATTTCGCCCGCATCACGCCCGACAGCGGCACAGCCTTCGACGTCGAATGCGCCGCCCAGCACCATGTCGTCAGCGGCGAGGACGGCCTCGATCAACGTCCGGCCCATGCGGCCGGCACTTCCGGCAATAGCGATGCGAGTCTGGCTCATGGATCTTCCTTGGGATTGGCGCAACCGTGGTCCTGGTTGCGGCTCCTGCGTGGGGCGGGTCAGTTTGCCGGCTTTTCGCCTGCAGCGGCAGCCGCAGGTTTCACCTTGCCGTCCGAACCGATCTCGATCACCTTGGGCGCCGCCGCAGGCGCAGCGGCCTGCTCAGCCGCTGCATCGCCGGAAGCGACGACATCGCCGCCAACACGCACCAGCTTGCCTTGATCGAAATAGACGGCCAGGTGGCGCTGTTTCACCTCGCCCACGCCCGGTTTGAAGCGATAGAGGTAATCCCATCGCTCGCCATGGAACATGTCGGTAACCAGCGGCGTGCCGAGCGCGAAGCGGACCTGATCCTTGGTCATGCCGGGCTTGAGTTGCATCACCATCTCCTGCGTCACGTAGTTGCCCTGCCGGATGTCGACGCGATAGGGGCTCAGGAGGTTGCTAAACGAGCACGCGGAGAGCAGCAGCGCACCGAAGACGATGCTCGCGACGGCGGAAAATGACTTCATCGGACAGGCCGGAAACGGGATGGACAGGCGCCGCAGCATGGTTCGCGCGGCTCGCAGAACTCGCGAAACTATATCATAATCAGCGCCTTCGTCCCGGTCACGGTGGGTGGCATGACCAACTCGCAAAACCTCAAGAGCATCGGCCTCAAGGCAACGTTCCCGCGCCTCAAGATCCTGGACCTGTTCCAGACGACCGACATGCGGCACATGACCGCGGAGGACGTTTACAAGCACCTGATCAACGAGGGCATGGACATTGGACTCGCCACCGTTTATCGGGTGCTGACCCAGTTCGAGCAGGCCGGATTGCTGGTGCGGCATTATTTCGAATCCGGCAAAGCTGTGTTCGAGCTCAACGAGGGCAAGCACCACGACCATCTCGTCTGCCTGCAGTGCGGCCGCCTGGAAGAGTTCTACGACCCCGAGATCGAAGCGCGCCAGCAGCAGGTTGCCGCAGAGCGGGGCTATACGGTGCATGACCACGCCCTGTACCTGTACGTAGACTGCGTCAAGCCGAACTGCCCGAACAAGAAGCACGGCCCGCACGGCGGCTGAGTCCGCTTTCCTCAATCAAATCCTGTTGAATCCTTTTCGCGCGGGGCACAGCACACCCCCCGCGCGATACCACGTCCGCGATGTTCGAAGCCTTCAGTACCTCCACCCTGCTCGTCGCCCTGGCCGAAATCGGCGACAAGACGCAACTCCTGTCGTTCGTACTCGCTGCGCGGCTGCGCAAGCCGTGGCCGATCATCTGGGGCATCCTCGTCGCGACGCTGGCCAACCACGCGCTCGCCGGCTCGCTGGGCGTGTGGCTCGCGAGACTGCTGCCGGAAGGATGGCTGGGCTGGATCGTCGGCCTGACCTTCATCGGCTTCGGGCTCTGGGCTTTGTGGCCGGACAAGCTCGACGACGAACCGGCGATGCACCCGGCCGGCGCCTTCGTCACGACAGTTATCGCGTTCTTTCTGGCGGAAATGGGTGACAAAACCCAACTCGCCACCGTCGCGCTCGGCGCGCGCTTCGATTCGCTGACGGCGGTGGTGGTAGGCACCACGCTGGGCATGATGATTGCCAACGTGCCGGCCGTGCTGATGGGCGAAGTCCTCGCGCGGCGCTTTCCGCTCGGCGCCATGCGCTATGTCGCCGCCGCCCTGTTCATCGTCACCGGGCTGCTGACACTGCACGCCGGCGCATCGATCCAGCCGGGCTAGCCGGCGAGGCCGAGCATCTCCTGCGCGTGGCGGCGCGTGGTGTCGGTGATCCTGACGCCACCCAGCATGCGTGCAATCTCTTCGATACGACCGGCATCGTCCAGCTGGGTCACGCGCGACAGCACTTCATCGCCATGCTGCTGCTTGGCGATCGACCATTGCCAGTTGGCGCATGCGGCCACCTGTGGCAGATGCGTCACGCAGAGCACCTGGCGGTCCCTGCCGAGCTGGTGGAGCATGCGGCCGACCACCTCGGCGACACCGCCGCCAATACCGACATCGACCTCGTCGAAGATCAGGGTCGGCACCGAGGCGCTGCGGCTGGCGATCACCTGGATCGCCAGGCCGATGCGCGACAGCTCGCCGCCCGATGCCACTTTCGCAAGCGGTCTCAGGGGCTGATTCAGGTTGGCCGCGACCTGGAATTCAACGTTCTCCAGCCCATACGAGGCGCCGTCATCAAGCGCCGGCAAGGCTATCTCGAAGCGGCTGCCGGCAAGGGCGAGATCCTGCATCGCCGCCGTCACGGCCTGCGACAGTTCCGCAGCCGTTTTGCGCCGCGCGCCTGAGAGTTTGGTCGCCGCCCGGCGATACGATTCCTCAGCGTCGCGCTCGCGCTGCGCGAGCAGCGCCGGGTCGGACAGTGCCTGCATCTCGGCCAGGCGCGCCGCGAGCTGTTCGCGCAATGCCGGAATCTGTTCCGGCACGGTGCGATGCTTGCGCGCCGCGGAATGCACGGCATCGATGCGCGCGTCGAGTTCCTTCAGCCGCGCCGGGTCGAGATCCAGCCGGTCGCGGTAGCGGCGCAGCGCATGGGCCGCTTCGTCGAGCTGGATCGCCGCGCCGGCAAGCAGTTCGCGCGCATCGGCAAGTCCGGCATCGACTTCGGCGAGCTGGCCGATGCGCGCCGCGATCTGCGACACCGCGGGTGCGGCGGCAGCCTCGCCCTCGCTGGTCACCGCCAACGCCTCAGCCACACCTTCCAAGAGGCTCGCCGCGTGGCCAAGGCGGCGCTGCTCGGCGAGCGTAGCCACCCAGTCGTCCGGCACGAAAGCCAGCGCGTCGAGTTCCTTGACCTGCCACTCGAGCAGTTCGCGCTCGCGCGCCAGGCTTTGCGTCTGGTGCTCGGCCTGTTCGCGCGCCTCGGCGAGCCTGCGCCACTCGCGATGCAGCACCGCAACCTCGCGCGCCAGCGCAGACTGCCCGCCATGCGCATCGATCAGCGCACGCTGCGCGTCGCTGCGCAGCAGGGCGTGGTGCGCATGCTGCCCGTGGATGTCGGCGACCAGATCGCCCAGTTCGCGCAATTGCGCCGCCGTAGCAGGCGAGCCGTTGATGTAGCCGCGCGAACGGCCGCCGGCCTCGATTACGCGACGCATCAGGCAGGCGTCGTCGGCAGCAAGGTCGTTCGCGGTCAGCCAGTCGAGCGCCGGAGAGGTTCCGGCCAGTTCGAACTCGGCCGATACCTCGGCCTGCTTGCAGCCGTTACGCACCACGCCCGCATCGGCGCGATCGCCCATTGCGAGTGCCAGCGCATCGACCAGGATGGACTTGCCGGCCCCGGTTTCGCCGGTGAGCGCGCCGAAACCGCTCTCGAACTCAAGCTCGAGACGATCGACGATGACGAAATCGCGTATGGTCAGGCGACGCAGCATGGCTTGCAGTTCGAACTACGAGGGATAACGCGGCGCCTCCGACCAGCGCAGCTTCTCGCGCAGCATGGCGAAGTAGCTATACCCGACCGGGTGCAGCATGATTGTCGAATGGCGCGAGCGCTGCACGCGGATCTCGTCGCCGCCGGTAAGGTCGATGCGTGTCTGGCCGTCGCAGTACAGGCGCGCATCGTGCAGCGGCATCACGCGCAGGTCGATCACGCTGGTGTCGGCCACGGTGATCGGGCGGGCCGACAATGCATGCGGGCACAGCGGCACCAGCGCAATGGCCGAGATCGCCGGTTGCAGGATCGGCCCGTTGGCCGACAGCGCATAGGCGGTCGAACCCGTCGGGGTGGCGACGATGAAACCGTCCGAGCGCTGGTTGTAGATGAATTCGCCGTCGATGCTGACCTCGAACTCGATCATGCGACCGGCATCGCCCTTGTTGAGTACGACGTCGTTGAGGGCCAGGCCGTCGTCCAGCGGCTTGCCGTCGCGCGAAACGCTGGCTTCGAGAAGGATGCGCGATTCGCGCCGATAGTGTCCGTCGAGCAGGTCGCCGATGCGATCGGTCATCTCGTCGCGTGCGATGTCGGTCATGAAGCCGAGGCGTCCTTGGTTGATCCCGACCAGCGGCACGCCGCTCGCGGCGAGCGTGCGTGCGGTGGCAAGCATCGTGCCGTCGCCGCCGATGACGATCGCCAGATCGGCGCGCCGGCCGATCTCCTCGTAGCTCGCTTCGTCAAACCCGGCGGCGTCGGTGACGGTTGCGGTATCGCTCTCGACCAGCACTTCCAGGTCGCGCGCGCGCAGGTAGGCCACCAGTGTGAGCAGTGCCTCGGCCACTTCGGGCGCCTGGTATTTGCCGATCACGGCGACAGTGCGGAAGCCGCCCGGCGTCATCGCGCGTCACCCGACCGGCGCGGCGCGGCGCGCTTCGAAGCGCATGCGTGAAGGGCGCGGCTGCGGGAGCAGATTGTCATGCGCGGCATTAAACCACAATTGACTGTGCCGGCGGCGCCTGTCGCGTGCGGCGAAAATTCCTTAGAATGCAGCGATCTAACCGATGCTCAGCCGGCCGGAACGGCGGCCCCGACATGCTCGACGAACGCGCCCGCATACTGCTCAAGACGCTGATCGAACACTACATCGCCGAGGGCCAGCCGGTCGGCTCGCGCGCGCTGTCGAAGTACTCGGGGCTCGAGTTGTCGCCCGCAACGGTGCGCAACGTGATGTCCGATCTCGAGGAACTCGGCTACATCGCGAGCCCGCACACATCGGCCGGACGCGTCCCAACGCCGCGCGGCTACCGGTTCTTCGTCGATTCGCTGCTCACCGTGCGCCCGCTGGCGCGCGACACCATCCAGGAAGTCGAGCAGCACCTGCACCCGGACCAGCCGCAGCGCGTCATCAGCACCGCCTCGCAACTGCTCTCCGAACTCACGCAGTTTGCAGGCGTGGTGGTCACCCCGCGGCGCAAGTCGACGCGCATCCGGCAGATCGAGTTCGTCAGCCTGGGCGAGAAGCGCATCCTGCTCATCCTCGTCACCGCCGACGGCGACGTGCAGAACCGCATCCTGTTCACCCAGCGCACCTACTCGGCCTCGGAACTGGTGACGGCGGCGAACTACCTGAGCCAGAATTTCGCCGGCCTGGAACTGGACGAGATCCGCAACCGCGTGCGCGAGGAACTCAACCAATTGCAGACCAACATGAGCGAACTGATGACGGCGGCGGTCGAGTTCGGCAACGAAACCTTGAACGACGTGCGCTCGGCCTACGTGCTGTCGGGCGAACGCAACCTGCTCGAGGTCGAGGATCTGTCGTCGAACATGCGCCGCCTGCGCGAGTTGTTTGCGCTGTTCGAGCAGCGCACCGGCCTGCTGCAGTTGCTGGACATCTCGAACCGCGCCGAGGGCGTGCAGATCTTCATCGGCGGGGAATCGGGCCTGGCGCCACTCGACGAATGCAGCGTGATCACGGCGCCCTACGAGGTGGACGGCCAGGTGGTCGGTTCGGTCGGCGTGATCGGCCCGACGCGCATGGCCTACGAACGGGTGATTCCGATCGTCGATATCACCGCCAAGCTGCTTTCGAGCGCACTGAGCACGCATTGAAATCAACCCAGCCTGGAAGGCGCATGGACAGGGCGTTTCGGGCCTGCCATGCCTGTATGGCTCAACCGACGCGCCTTCCAGGCAATGCAACCCCAGACCGGCCGACCCATGCGCCTTCCAGGCCATCCGGCTGCAAAACCGACTCCACACGATGCCACGCTACCTGACCGAACCCGCCCATTCCCACGCCAGCGCCGCCCGCACCGCCGTGCTGCTGGTCAACCTCGGCACGCCGGCCGCGCCGACCGCGGCCGCGCTGCGACCCTACCTGCGCGAGTTCCTCTCCGATCCGCGCGTAGTGGAAATCCCGCGCGCCCTGTGGCTGCCGATCCTGCACGGCATCATCCTGAACACGCGGCCGGCGAAGTCGGCGAAGAAATACGCCTCGATCTGGACACCTGACGGTTCGCCGCTCAAGGCCCATACCGAGCGTCAGACCAAGCTGCTGCGCGGCTACCTTGGCCAGGCCGGCCATGGCGAGGTGATCGTCGAGTACGCGATGCGCTATGGCGCACCCTCGGTCGCCTCGGTGCTGGATGCGCTGCGCGCGCAGCGCTGCGAGCGCATCCTCGTGGTGCCGCTCTATCCGCAATACGCGGCAAGCACGACGGCAAGCGTGTTCGACGCGGTGAGCGGGCACTTCGCAAAATGCCGCAACGTGCCGGAGCTGCGTTTCGTCCGCAGCTTCCACGATCACCCGGGCTATATCAAGGCGCTGGCAGCCTCGATCGGCGAGCACTGGATGAAGCACGGCCGCGCCGACAAGCTGGTGATGAGCTTTCACGGCGTGCCGCGCTACACGCTGGACAAGGGCGATCCGTATCACTGCCTGTGCCACAAGACGGCGCGGCTGGTCGCAGAGCAGCTCGGACTCCAGCCCGAAGCCTGGCAGGTGACGTTCCAGTCGCGCTTCGGCAAGGCGGAATGGCTGCAGCCCTACACGCAGCCGACGCTGGAGGCGCTCGGCCGCGGCGGCACGGCCAGCGTCGACCTGGTCTGCCCGGGCTTCGTCGCCGACTGCCTCGAAACGCTGGAGGAAATCGCGATGGAGAACCGCGACGCATTTCTCGCTGCGGGCGGCAAAACGTTCAACTACATCCCCTGCCTGAACGAGCGGCATGAGTGGATCGCCGCGCTGCAGGACATCGTGCAGACCCACCTCGGAAACTGGCCCACATTACCGGTTCCCGATGCGACGCAACGGGCGGCATCGCAGGTGCGTGCGAAAGCCATGGGAGCAAGGGAATGAGACTGATACTGCGCTGGATCCTGTCTGCCGCCGCCCTGATGCTGCTGCCGCAACTGATCGATGCGATCCGCGTCGACAGCTTTTACGCGGCCCTCGCGGCGGCGCTGTTCATCGGCCTGGTAAATGCACTGATCCGGCCGATCCTGATCGTCGTCACGCTGCCGATCAACATCCTGACGCTGGGCTTGCTGACCTTTGCGATCAATGGCCTGCTGTTCTGGTTCGTGGCGAGCTTCGTCAAGGGATTCGCGGTCACCGGCTTCTGGCCCGCGGTGTTTGGCGCGATCCTCTACAGCATCGCGACCTGGGCGATCAACGTCTTTCTGCGCGACGTCGCCGCCAAATGAAAAGCGGGGCAGACCGCCCCGCTCCTCCTTCTGGCGGCACCCGGCCCCTCAGCGCGGGTGTTGCGCCACGATCGCACGGCCGCTCGGCGCGCTGCTGCGACGCGCCACCGGCTTGCGCCGCCCGGCACCCGGATCGAAGCTGCCGTCGACTTCCTTCATCGCCGTCTTGCGGGCCTTGAGCGCCATCTTGAACGCGCCCTCCTCGCCATACTTCTTGACCGAGAACTTGACGCGCTTGCGGCGCCCGCCCGGCATCGGCCACGAGGCCACCCAGAACCAGCGCTGCTGGTCTTCCGGCAGGTCGCGCGTTTCCGACGCACAGTAGCGGCACACGCCGACCACGCCGGAGCGATTGCTGCTCTTGACGATGCTCGAATACTCGCGCATCGAGAACGGGGGGAATTTATCGATGATGTCGTCGCGGTACTGCTTGGCGGCGCCGAACGACTTGGTCTTGCCGCCGTGCACGCCATCGCTGAAATGCTTGCGATAGATGACGCCACGACGCTGAATGGTCACCAACCAGCCGTGGGTGCGGCTGGCGTCATTGTCGACGCGACTGATGCCATAAGTTGAACTGCGGCTCACGCTGTTACCTCCAAAAAATCCCAACACAATCGAGAGCAGAGATCCGGCCGGCTTCGACTGCGTTCCCCCCAGAACGCATGCAGCGGTGCAGATTGCGCGCTGCCACTTGATCCCGCGAACTTCACACACATCTAGGGTGGCGATGAACGCTCCCGGCGATGCAGTGGAGCGAAGAATGAAGGGTTCGCTAATGGAGTGCCGTGAAGGAATTCCTCACCCTTCAAGGCATTAGGATCGAAGCGAAGGGAATTGGAGAATCGACGTGACGGAATTCATGCAGCTCGCGTGTCCGCATTGCCGAACGGCGAACCGCGTACCGCGCATGCGGCTCAACGAACACCCGAATTGCGGCCGCTGTGGCGGCACCCTGTTTACCGGCGCACCGATCGAACTGGACGACACCAGCTTCGCGGCTTTCGTGGGCCGTAGCGAACAACCGGTAGTGGTCGATTTCTGGGCTGCGTGGTGCGCACCATGCAGGGCGATGGCGCCGGCGTTTGCCTCGGCAGCCGCACAACTCGAACCGCATGTGCGGCTCGCCAAGCTGGATACCGAAGCGGCGCCGCGGGTCGCGGCGCAGTACGGCATCCGCAGCATTCCGACCCTGGTGATCCTGCAGGGAGGACGCGAAATCGCGCGTCAGTCCGGCGCGATGGATGCAGCCAGCATCGTACGCTGGGTGCGCGCCAGCACGGGTTGAGGGTCGGGGACGGAGCCGGAAGCGCTCAGCGCACCGGCGGGGCGTCGACGAGCTGCAGGTCGAGCGCGGAGATCTTGGGCGCCTTGGCCGCGACCTGCGCCTGCTCGCCCCTGGCAGCGAGTTGCTTCTCGGCGTCGACCAGGCGACGGGAGGCGATCGTCACCAGCCGCTCGCGGAAATGTTCGAGGCACTCTTCAGAGGCGAGTTGCAGCGCCGCCGGATTGATCTCCAGCCAGGTCACCCTCCCCAGCGCAACAACGGATGCGTGGCGCTTGTGCTCGAAGGCATCGAGGTAAGCGGCTTCGCCGACCACCTCGCCCGCCCCGAGAGTACGGATCCGCCTGCCTCCGCTCGAGATTTCGACCTCGCCGTCGAGGATGATGCCGAAACGGCTGTCGGTGTCCCCCTCGCGCATGATCGTGGCACCCGCCTCGATTTCGACCCAGGCCGAAATGCGCAGCGCCTCCCATACCTCGACGTCCTCGAACTCGGTGAAGAATGTCAGTTTGCGCAGCACGGAAAAGCGCGTGGTGTCTGGCGCAACGTAATTCTCGTCGACAATCTTGTAGCGCACTGCCGACAGGTCCTTGGCCATGTCGGCGCCGTTCTTGTAGCGCGAGTAGAGATCCTTTTCGAGCGCCTTTCTGATGATGGCGTCCATCTGCTCCGGCACGTCGGGATTGAGCTGGCTCACCGAAGGCGGGTCGGCATTGATGATCTTGTAGACGAGCTGTGCAGGATGCTTGGCACGGAACGGCAAGCGCCCGGTGAGCAGGTGGAACAGCACGACCCCCAGCGAGTAGAGGTCGGTTTTCTGGTTGAGCGGATAGCTCTTGATCTGTTCGGGCGACATGTAGGCCGGCGAGCCCACGCCCATGATGAAGGTCGAATCGTGCGTCTTCTTGTTGACGTTGATTGCCAGCCCGAAATCCGTGATCTTCACGTTGTCCTTGCTGTCGATCATGATGTTCGCCGGCTTGATGTCGCGATGGACGATCCCCTGGCGATAGGCGTAGTCGAGCGCAAGACAGCACTTGAAGACAATGCTGACCGTACGATGGATCGGCAGCATGCGGTCGAAGCTGCAGAACTGGTCGAGCGGCTGGCCGTCGACGAATTCCATGACGATGTAGGCGCGCGTTTCCTCGACCACCACGTCGTAAAACTTGATGATATTGGGGTGGTCGAGTCGCTTGGCGATCGCGGACTCGGTGGTCAGCAGCTTCATCTGGCGCCGCGTCCACTTGCCCTCGTCCTTGTTCTTGTCGCCGAACTGGATCAGTTTGACCGCCACGCCTTCCGGGTGATCGTCGCTTTCGCACAGATAGACCGTCGCGGTCGCGCCCTTGCCGACCTCGCGGATCACTCGGAATTTGCCGATGGTTTCAGGCGTCATTGACTGAATGGCGGTGGCGTCCCCGGCTGCAAGGCCCCGACCTGCAACCGGGTTTGGTCCGATTGTCGCATGATCCCGACGAGCAGGGGCTATTCACATCTTGAACGGCACACGGGCACGCGGACTTGAATTTGTTTCGACCACCCCAATATCGGGGAGGTTTGATAAGGGAGACCGTGCAATGTCCGACGAAACCATCAACCCGGGCCCGACCAACGCGCCTGCAGAATCGCCACTCCAGGCCGCAGCGGCCGCACCGGTCGATACCATGCCGAGCCTCGAGGAGGCATTGCGCACGGCCGAACTCAAGGCGTCCGAACACTACGACGCGTGGCTGCGCGCCAAGGCGGAAACCGAGAACGTGCGCCGCCGCGCCGCCGAGGATGCGATCAAGGAACGCAAGTTTGCCGCCGAGAAGTTCGCGAGCGCCATGCTGCCGGTGAAGGACAGCCTGGAAGCCGCGCTGGGTACCGAGAATGCCTCGCTGGAAACACTGCGCAGCGGCGTCGAGCTGACGCTCAAGCAGCTTCAGCAGGCCTTCCAGGGCGCCAACCTGACCGAGGTTGCCCCGCAGGGCGAGAAATTCGACCCGAACAGGCACCAGGCCATCTCGATGGTCGAGTCCGACGCCGAGCCGAACACCGTCGTCCAGGTGCTGCAGAAGGGATATCTGCTGCACGAACGGGTGATTCGACCCGCGCTGGTCATCGTCGCCAAGGCCAAGGCGCAATAAGCGCTTGAAAGCGGACGGCAAAACCCCATATCGGATGCAGACCCGCCGGACGATCCGGCGCCAGGACACAGCTTAGAAAGGACCAAGCAATGGGCAAGATCATCGGTATCGACCTCGGCACCACCAACTCGTGCGTCGCCGTGATGGAAGGCGGCAAGCCGAAGGTCATCGAAAACTCCGAAGGCGCGCGCACCACGCCGTCGATCGTCGCCTATGCCGACGATGGCGAAGTGCTGTGCGGGGCGTCGGCCAAGCGCCAGGCGGTCACCAACGCGAGGAACACCCTTTATGCGGTCAAGCGCCTGATCGGTCGCCGCTTCGAGGAAAAGGAGGTGCAGAAGGACATCGACCTGATGCCCTACACCATCGCCAAGGCCGACAACGGCGACGCCTGGGTCGAAGTACGCGGCAAGAAGATCGCACCGCCGCAGGTTTCGGCCGAAGTGCTGCGCAAGATGAAGAAGACGGCCGAGGACTACCTCGGCGAGGAAGTCACCGAGGCGGTGATCACCGTGCCCGCTTACTTCAACGACAGCCAGCGCCAGGCTACCAAGGACGCCGGCCGCATCGCGGGCCTCGAGGTCAAGCGCATCATCAACGAGCCGACCGCCGCCGCGCTCGCCTTCGGCATGGACAAGAAGGCCGGCGACAAGAAGATCGCTGTCTATGACTTGGGCGGCGGCACCTTCGACATCTCGATCATCGAGATCGCCGAACTCGACGGCGAGCACCAGTTCGAGGTGCTCTCGACCAACGGCGACACCTTCCTCGGCGGCGAGGATTTCGACCAGCGCCTGATCGACTACATCGTCACCGAGTTCAAGAAGGAACAGGGTGTCGACCTGAAGAACGACGTGCTCGCGCTGCAACGCCTGAAGGAAGCGGCCGAGAAGGCCAAGATCGAGCTGTCGTCGAGCCAGCAGACCGAACTCAACCTGCCGTACATCACGGCAGATGCCTCGGGCCCGAAGCACCTGACGATGAAACTCACGCGCGCCAAGTTCGAAAGCCTGGTGGACGAGCTGATCGAGCGCACCATCGAGCCTTGCCGGATCGCGATCAAGGATGCCGGCGTCAAGGTCGGCGACATCGACGACGTGATCCTCGTCGGCGGCATGACGCGCATGCCCAAGGTGCAGGACAAGGTGAAGGAATTCTTCGGCAAGGAGCCGCGCAAGGACGTCAACCCGGATGAAGCCGTTGCCGTCGGTGCCGCCATCCAGGGCGGCGTTCTGCAGGGCGAAGTGAAGGACGTGTTGCTGCTCGACGTGACCCCGCTGTCGCTGGGCATCGAGACGCTCGGAGGCGTGATGACCAAGCTGATCGCCAAAAACACGACCATCCCGACCAAGACCAGCCAGGTGTTCTCGACGGCGGACGACAACCAGTCGGCCGTGACCATCCACGTGCTGCAGGGTGAGCGCGAGATGGCGTCGGGCAACAAGAGCCTCGGCCAGTTCAACCTCTCCGACATCCCGCCGGCGCCGCGCGGCATGCCGCAGATCGAAGTTACCTTCGACATCGACGCCAACGGCATCCTGCACGTGTCGGCCCGTGACAAGGGCACCGGCAAGGAGAACAAGATCACCATCAAGGCGAACTCGGGCCTGTCCGAGGACGAGATCAACCGCATGGTGAAGGACGCCGAGGCGCACGCCGAGGAAGACAAGAAGCTGCACGAGCTGGTCGATGCCCGCAACCAGTGCGACGCGATGATCCACTCGGTGAAGAAGGCGCTGACCGAACACGGCGGTTCGATCGATGCCGACGAGAAATCGAAGATCGAAGCTGCACTCAAGGAAGCCGAGGAGGCGATCAAGGGTTCGGACAAGGACGCCATCGAGTCGAAAACCCAGGCGCTGGCAATGGCCAGCCAGAAGCTGGGCGAGAAAATCTATGCCCAGCAGCAGGCGGCAGGCGGCGCGCAGGGCGCCGCGGAACCCGAAGCCGGTAGCGGCGGAAGCGCGAAGAAGGACGACGGCGATGTGGTGGACGCCGAGTTTACCGAGGTGAAAGACAAGAAGTGACGGATGACATGTAGCAAGCGACGGGGCAGGTGCAATACCTGCCCCGTTTCCGCTTGCGGCACCCAGAACAATGTTGCCCGCAACCCGTAACCGGTCACCGCACTATGGCTAAACGCGACTTTTACGAAGTTCTCGGCGTCAATCGCGACGCGTCGGACGACGAGATCAAAAAGGCCTACCGCAAGCTGGCCATGAAATTCCACCCGGACCGCAATCCGGACAATCCGAAGGCCGAGGAGCAGTTCAAGGAAGCCAAGGAAGCGTACGAAATCCTTTCGGATGCGCAAAAGCGCCAGGCCTATGACCAGTTCGGCCACGCCGGCGTCGACCCGCAGGCAGGCATGGGCGGGGGTGCGGGCATGGGCGGCTTTGCCGACGCCTTCTCGGACATTTTTGGCGACATCTTCGGCGGCGGCCGGGGCGGTGGCGGTGGCCGTTCGACGGTCTATCGCGGCGCCGACCTGCGCTACAACCTCGAAATCTCGCTGGAAGAGGCTGCACGCGGCACCGATACGCGCATCCGCATTCCGACCATGGAGGAATGCGACACCTGCCACGGCAGCGGCGCCCGGCCCGGCACGCAACCGAAGAGTTGCCCAACCTGCGGCGGCGCCGGCCAGGTGCGCATGCAGCAGGGCTTCTTTTCGATTCAGCAGACCTGCCCGAAATGCCACGGCACCGGCCGCGTCATACCCGAGCCCTGCCCCACCTGCCACGGCGCAGGTCGCGTGAAGCAACACAAGACGCTGCAGGTCAAGATTCCCGCCGGTGTCGACGAAGGTGATCGCATCCGCCTGGCTGGCGAGGGCGAACATGGCGTCAACGGCGGCCCGCCGGGTGACTTGTTCGTGCAGATCCACATCAAGCAGCATCCGGTTTTCCAGCGGGACCACAATGACCTGCACTGCGAAATGCCGGTGAGTTTCGCGACTGCCGCGCTGGGCGGCGAGATCGAGATCCCCACGCTGGACGGTGCGGCGAAGATCAAGATCCCGGCCGAAACCCAGTCGGGCAAGGTATTTCGCCTGCGCGGCAAGGGCATCCGCGGCATCCGCTCGAGCGGGCCGGGCGACCTCATGTGCCACGTCGTGGTTGAAACACCGGTCAACCTCACCGACCGCCAGAAGGAACTGTTGCGCGAGTTCGAGGCCATCAGCGACAAGGACACCGGTCGCCACAACCCGCGCGCTAAGTCCTGGATGGACAAGGTCAAGGATTTCTTCGCCTCCTGAAGCCGTTCGCCTCGTCTGCCCACGGCCTTGCTCTGCGGCCGGTCAATCCAGGTCCGTTTTCCGGCAAGGAATCGGGGCGGAGGGCGTCGCCCCAAGGCCCCTGTTTTCAGCCTGATCCTGCATCGGGTTTGACAACGATCCCGCCCGAATCGGCCTGTCGCGGAATATCACCTGACGTACGACAAATACCCGAGTGCGGCATGGGTATATACATCCTCTGATGCAACCAGATGTCCGGGCCACGCGATCCGGATGACAACCAGAGGAGAAATACCATGAGAACCCTGTTCAGAAGGTTGGGGGGACTGGCTTTGTCCTTCATTGCGACACTCGCGCCAGCGGCATCGCCGGGAGTGACTAACGGCGCAGTTTCGATCGGCATGTCGGCACCTTTCACCGGGCCGAATGGTGCCTATGGCGTTGCAATGCGCGAGGCGATTGCCGCCTATTTCGCGCGACTCAACAAGGCCGGCGGCATCAATGGCCGCAAGGTCGAACTCGTGTCGCTGGATGACGGCTATGAGGTCGAACGCACTGTTGCCAACACCAGGACGCTGATCAACGAGGAGAAGGTCTTTGCGCTCGTCGCCTACTATGGATCGAGCAGTACGACGTCGGCGATGGAGGTGTTCTCAGCCGAGAAGGTGCCACTGGTCGGCACGATCAGCGGTGCCGATTCGTTGCGCATGCCGCCGAATCGGTACATGTTCAACGTGCGCGCGAGCTACGCCAACGAGACGGAGGCCATCGTGCGCCAGCTCACGTCGCTCGGCGTCAATCGGATCGCCGTTTTCTACCAGAACGACGGCTTCGGCAAATCGGGCCTGGACGGCGTCACGGCGTCGCTCAAGAAGAGCAACCTGACCCCGGTCGCGGTCGCGTCGGTGGAGCGCAATTCGCTGGAAGTGGCACCTGCCGTGCAGGCGATCGCCAAGGCCAATCCGCAGGCGATTGTCATGATCACGCTCTTCAAACCTACCGCAGAATTCGTGCGCCAGCTGCGCAAGCAGGGGCAGCAGCCTCAGTTCATGACGCTGTCGCCGGTGGGTGCCGATGCGCTTGCCAAGGAGCTTGGCGACGAGGCGCGCGGGATCGGCATCTCGCAGGTCATGCCCTACCCTTGGGATACGACCGTCGCCATGGTAGGCGAGTACCAGGCACTACTCGGCAAGGCCGGCGAGAATGCCTATTACGGGCTAGAAGGCATGGCGATGGCGAAGGTACTCGTCGAAGGGCTGCGACGATCGGGGCGCGACCTGACAAGGGACAAGCTGGTGTCGTCGCTCGAAACGCTGAACGATTTCGACCTCGGCGGCTACCGGATCGGTTTCGGCCCCTCCAATCGATCAGGATCGCGTTTCGTCGACCTGACCGTAATCGGCGCCGGCGGCAGCGTCCTGCGGTGACCCCGCGACTGTCCAGGGTTCGTACAACCCGGGCACGCAGCAAGCGCGAATTTGGACACACATCGCCATTAATTGCCGGCGAAGCCCCAGAAGGAGCGTGACAGTCTTCATGGCAGGCATGAACCATGGAGCATAGATTCTCTCAGTCAATCGTGACGAGGGGGGTTACATGCACGGAATTGCGAAATGGCTTGCTATCGTGGCGAGCGCCTGCTGCTTCGTGGCCCAACCTTCACGTGCCGACGAGGGGGTCACGGATCGAACCATTCTGATCGGCCAGTCGGCCGCCCTCAGCGGTCCTGCCCAGGAACTCGGCAGCGAAATGCGGCAGGGTGCGCTCGCCTATTTTGGCGGCATCAATGCCCAGGGAGGCGTCAACGGTCGCCAGATCGAGCTTCGCACGCTGGACGACGGCTATGAACCGGATCGTGCAGCTGCAAACACGAAGAAACTGATCAATGAAGAACGCGTCTTCGCACTGCTTGGCTATGTGGGCACGCCGACCAGCCAGGCCGCCCTGCCGATCTTCACCGAGGCACGCGTTCCCTTCATCGGGCCGTTCACCGGCGCACAACTGCTGCGCGACCCGTTCAACCGCCATATCTTCAACATCCGCGCCAGCTACTTCGACGAAACCGAAAAAATCGTCGAGCAGTTGTACGCGGTCGGGCTGAAGAACATCGCCGTCTTCTATCAGAACGATGCCTATGGCAAGGCTGGGCTCGCCGGCGTGGAGCGCGCGATGAACAAGCGCAACCTCAAGATCGCCGCTGCCGCGACGGTGGAACGCAACTCGACGGATGTTGCCGCCGCAGTTCAGGCTCTCCACGCAGCCAAACCGGACGCCGTGATCCAGATCAGCGCGTACAAGTCATGCGCCGCGTTGATCAAGGACATGCGCAAGGCGGGCAGCGCGACCCAGTTCTACAACGTCTCCTTCGTCGGGAGCCGTGCACTGGCCAATGAGTTGGGCAGCGCCGGGGTCGGGGTCGTCGTGTCGCAGGTCGTGCCGCTGCCGTGGAGCGGCACCCAGCCGATCGTGCGCGAGTACCAGGCGGCGATGCAGAAGGCGGGAGCGACCGATTTGTCGTTTACCAGCCTGGAGGGCTATATCGCTGCCAAGGTTTTGGTCGAAGGTCTGCGCCGCGCCGGCAAGTCACCGACGCGCAGCGGCCTGATCACCGCGCTGGAATCGATGCAGGATCTCGACCTTGGCGGCTTCGTCGTCAATTTCTCGCCGAAGAGCCACAACGGTTCGACGTTTACCGACCTGACGATCATCACCCAGGGCGGCAAATTCCTGCACTAAGGCCCATTCAGGCGCGGCGCCACTCGGTGACGCCGCCGGGCTTGTCCTCGAGGACGATGCCTGCAGACTTGAGTTCGTCGCGGATGCGATCGGATTCGGCGAAATTCTTCGCCTTCTTTGCCTCGAGACGCGCGGCGATCAGATCGGCGATGGCTTCCGCCGACAGGGTGCTGGTCTGCATCTCAACGGATTGGCCGACGATCTGCCCCGGCATGGCCCGCCCGCGCCCTTGGAGAAATGCAGTCGGATCGCCCTGAACCAGCCCAAGCACGCCTCCCAGTGCCTTCAACAATCCCGACACTTCAGCCGAACCGTTCCGGTTGGCCTCCGCCGCAAGATCGAACAGTACGGCGATCGCATCCGGCGTCCCGAAGTCATCGTTCATCGCCTCTGCAAAATGCTTGGGCGCCGGCGCGTTCCAGTCGATCGCGACATCTGCCGGCGGCACGTTCTTGAGCGCGGTATAGAGCCGCGTCAGCGCGCTGCGCGCATCGTCCAGGTGCGCATCGCTGTAATTGAGCGGGCTACGGTAGTGCGCGCGCAGGATGAAGAAGCGCACCACCTCGGCGTCGTACTGCTTGAGCACATCGCGGATGGTGAAGAAGTTGCCCAGCGATTTCGACATCTTCTCGTTGTCGACACGCACGAAACCGTTGTGCATCCAGTAATTCACGAAGCGGCCATGGTCATGGCCGCAGGCGCCTTCGGACTGCGCGATCTCGTTTTCGTGATGCGGAAACTGCAGATCCTGCCCGCCGCCATGGATGTCGAAATGTTCACCGAGCAACTGCGAGCTCATCGCCGAGCATTCGATGTGCCAGCCGGGGCGGCCCTCGCCCCACGGCGACGGCCATCTGGCTTCGGCCGGCTCCTCGGCCTTGGCGTGCTTCCAGAGAACGAAATCCAGCGGATCCTGCTTGTCCGAGGCGACCTCGACGCGCTCGCCGGCGCGCAGTTCGTCGAGAGACTTGCCCGAGAGCTTGCCGTAGCCGGGGAACTTGCGCACCGCATAGCAGACGTCGCGACTCGCCGCGACATAGGCCAGGCCCTTGTTCTCGAGGCGGCTGATCAGGCTCTGCATCGCCTCGACGTATTCGGTGGCGCGCGGCTCGTGGTCGGGCGGCAGCACACCAAGTGCGGCAGCGTCCTCGTTCATGAAGCCGATGTAGCGCCCGGTCAGCACATGAATCGACTCGCCATTTTCCTGCGCGCGGCGAATGATCTTGTCGTCGATGTCGGTAATGTTGCGAACGTAGGTCACGCGGTATTCGCTTGCCCGCAGCCAGCGCGCCACCATGTCGAACACCACCAGTACCCGTGCGTGGCCAAGATGGCAGTAGTCGTAAACCGTCATGCCGCAAACGTACATGCGGACATGCCCGGGTTCGATGGACGAAAAGACCTCTTTCTCGCGGGTCAGCGTGTTGTGGATTCTCAGCATGCGATCGGAATGGGGAAGGCTAAAGACGGTGTTCGGGGACAAACTGCAGGATTCGGGGGTTGCGTCAGAGAGAAAACGATTGATCCACCGCCCGTGGAAACATACTCAAGCAGCAGCCTTCTTGCTAGAATCTCCCGTTGAAATCGACACTAACTCATTCCCAGGCGACACTATTTTGGATCATACCAGATTGACTTTCGGCAGTTTCCGCCATGTCGCCGGCACGGCAGCCGCCATTGCTCTGGCATTGGGCCTCGCGTTGCCCGGGCCGGCGCACGCCGACAACCTGGCCGATGCGCAGGCTCTGCTGAAGCAGGGTCAGCTACAGGCTGCCCTCGAACGCGTTGACCAGATCCTGGCGACCAAGCCCAAGGATGCGCAGGCGCGCTTTCTGAAGGGGCTGGTTTTTACTGAGCTGAACCGCCCTGCCGATGCGATAGGCGTGTTCACCAAGCTCACCGAGGATTATCCGGAACTGCCGGAACCGTTCAACAATCTCGCCGTCATCTACGCGCAGCAAAAGCAGTACGACAAGGCCAAGGTGGCGCTGGAAATGGCAATCCGCACGCATCCGAGCTATGCCACGGCGCACGAGAATCTCGGCGACATCTACGCCCGTCTCGCCAGTCAGGCCTACGACAAGGCACTGCAACTCGACTCGACCAACGCAACGGCACAGAACAAGCTCGCCATGATGCGCGACCTGATGAGCCTCTCGGGACGCCCGGTGGGACGCCCGCCAGCGACGGCTGTTGCGGCTGCAACGCCGGCGCCGGCCCCCGTCGCATCGCCAGCCCCTGCGCCAGCCCCGGCTGCGCCAAACGCGAAGCCTGCGGCGGCGCCCGGCTCCGTGGTTCCCGCGCCGGTCGCCGTGCCGGCACCGACACCCGCTGCCAGACCGGCTGCACCTGCGCCGGTTGCAGCCGCAAGCCCGGCACCGGCTGCCAAGCCCGCAGCCGAACCTGATGGCAGCGCGGACGTCGCGAAGGCGGTCGAACGCTGGGCAAGCGCCTGGTCGAACAAGGACGTCAAGGGCTATCTGTCGCAGTATGCGGCGGGCTTCCAGACACCCGGCGGCGCCCCGCGCGCGGCATGGGAGCAGGAACGCACGCAGCGCATCACCAAGCCAGGCAAGATCGACGTCGACATCGCCGACCTCGACGTGAGCGTCGATGGCGACAAGGCCACGGCGAAGTTCCGCCAGCATTACCGCTCGGCCAACCTGAACACTTCGTCCAACAAGACGTTGATCCTGGTTCGCAACGGAGGCAAGTGGCAGATCCAGCAGGAGCGTCTGGGCCGCTGATGGGCGCACGGGTGAAAAAACTGGCACTGCGCGCGTCGCTGCTTGGCGCGCTCGGATTGATCGCGAGCCCGGTCTCGATCGCGGACCGTTTCACGCTGCCCGGCGCGCTCAATCCGCTGGCCCGGCCGGAGCCGATTCTGGCCCAGGTTTTCGGCGATATCGAGGTGTTGCGCATCGACCGGGCGCTCGACCGGCTCGATGCGATGCTGCAGTCCTTCCCGAATTTCCGCCTCGGCCACCTGATCAAGGGCGACCTGCTGCTGGCGCGCGGACGGCCGCTCGCCACCTTCGGCAACGCCGACTACGCGCCGCCGGATCGCGTCGCGGAACTGCGCGACGAGGCGATCGCACGCGTCAAGGCCTACCGCGACAAGCCGCCCGCCAACAGCCTGCCGCGCGCGCTGGTGCAGTTGCAGCCGGCACAGAAGCACGCGCTGGTGGTCGATACGCTGCGCTCGCGGCTCTACGTGTTCGAGAACGACCACGGCCGGCCGCGCTACGTGTCGGACTACTACATCACCCAGGGCAAGGCCGGCGCCGAGAAGATGCAGCGCGGCGACCGCAAGACACCGGTCGGCGTCTACTTCGTCACCGACAGTCTGCCGCGCGAGAAGCTGGGCGATTTCTACGGCAGCGGCGCTTTCCCGATCAATTATCCGAACGAATGGGACCGCCGCCTCGGCCGCAACGGCTACGGCATCTGGCTGCACGGCACGCCGAGCGACACCTTCTCGCGGCCACCGCGCGCCTCGGACGGCTGCGTCGTGCTGTCGAACCCCGACCTCGACGAAATCGCGCAGCGGCTGCAGATCGGCGTCACGCCGGTGATCATCGGCAACGGCATCGAATGGACCAGTGCCGGCGACTGGGAGGCCGAACGCCGGCAACTTTCGCAGCAGTTCGAGGCTTGGCAGCTCGACCGCGACAGCGGCATGGCCGATCGCCTGCTGTCCCACTATTCGCCGCGCTATGCCGGCGAAAAGGCAAACTTCGCGCAGTTGTCGCGGAGCCTGCGCGATGCAGCGCAGCGCACGCAGGCGCCGGTGCGCAATGTCGCGATATTCCGCGACCCGGGCAAGGACCAGATGGCCGTCGTCACGTTCGAGGAAGACGGACGCAACAGCAAGGGACGTCCGACCGTCGTCACCAAGCGGCAGTACTGGATCGTCGAAGACGGCCGCTGGAAGATCATCCACGAAGGCCAGGCCTGAGCCGCGCACGAGCAATGCGCGCGGTTTCGCGCCGGACGGCCTTCAACCACCGCTTTCACTCACCAGCAGGAAGACACGCATGAAGCAACTCGTCGCCGCCATCGCATTCGCACTCACATCGGCCATGGCATGGGCAGCACACCCGACGGTCGAAATGAAGACCAGCCTCGGCACCATCGTCATCGAACTCTACGAAGACAAGGCGCCGAAGACCGTCGAGAACTTCGTGCAATACGTGCAGGAAGGCTTCTTCAACGGTACGGTGTTCCATCGCGTCGTACCCGGTTTTGTCGTGCAGGGCGGCGGCTTCGACAAGTCCGACAACCAGAAGCCGACTCGCGCCCCGATCACCAACGAAGCCGCCAATGGCCTCAAGAACGCGCGCGGCACGCTGTCGATGGCGCGCACCATGGACCCGAATTCGGCAACTTCGCAGTTCTTCATCAATCTGGTCGACAACGCCATGCTCGACTTCCGCGACCCGAGCCCGCGCGGTATCGGTTACGCCGTGTTCGGCAAGGTCGTCAGCGGCATGGAAGTGGTCGACAAGATGACCACCATCGAGCGCCGGCCCAAACCCTACGCGCCGGATGGTTCTCCGGTCACGCCGATCGTCATCGAATCGGCCAAGCTCCTGCCCGCAGCCAAGTAACCCAACGAGAGATATCGAATGATCAACCTGCACACCAATCACGGCACCATCTCGCTCGAACTCGATGCCGAGAAGGCACCCGCCACCGTAGCGAACTTCCTCGAATACGTGCGTGCCGGCCATTACGACAACACCGTGTTCCATCGGGTGATCGACGGTTTCATGATCCAGGGCGGCGGCTTCGAACCCGGCATGAAACAGAAGCCGACACGCGACCCGGTGAAGAACGAGGCCGACAACGGCCTGAAGAACGACACAGGCACCGTCGCGATGGCGCGCACGCAGGATCCGCACTCGGCCAGCGCGCAGTTCTTCATCAACGTGGCGAACAACGACTTCCTCAACTTCCGCGCGCCGACCACGCAGGGCTGGGGTTACTGCGTGTTCGGCCGCGTCGTCGCCGGCCAGGACGTGGTCGACAAGATCAAGGGTGTGAAGACCGGCTCGAAGGGCTTCCATCAGGACGTGCCGCTCGATGACGTGGTAATCACGCGCGCCGAGGAAGTCTGAGGCAACACACCCGTAGCATTCGCGGGCGGCGCGCCGCATACGTGCCGCCCCGCCGACACTGTCCCTCGCCGACGTGACCACGCTGTTTCTTTCCGACCTCCATCTCGCCGATGCACAACCGGGCATCACGCGCCGGTTCCTCGACTTCCTGCGCGGCCCTGCGCGCGAGGCACAGGCGATCTACATTCTCGGCGATCTGTTCGAATACTGGGCGGGCGACGACGACCTCGACGACGCGCTCAACCGCGAGGTCGCCACGGCGCTGCGCGAGGCAACCGACCACGGCGTGAAGATCGCCTTCATGGCCGGCAATCGCGACTTCCTGGTTGGCAACGACTTCGCGCACCGCAGCGGCGTGGCGCTGCTGGACGAATCGGTGGTCGTCAATGTCGAGGGCACGCCCACCCTGTTGATGCATGGCGACACGCTATGCACCGACGACGTCGCCTACATGCAGTTCCGAAACATGGTGCGCAAGCCGGCGTACATCGCGCAGTTCCTGTCGCAGCCGCTCGCGGAGCGCAAGGCACAGATCGCCGCGATCCGCGCGCGCAGCGAAGCCGACAAGCAGGCCAAGGCTGCCGCGATCATGGACGTCAATCAGGCGGCAGTGGAGGCCGCGTTTCGCGCACATGGCGTGAGCACGATGATCCACGGCCATACGCACCGGCCGGCCGACCATGAGCACCAGGTCGACGGCGCGCCCTGCACGCGCATCGTGTTGTGCGACTGGCAAGCGTCGCGCGGTGAGTATCTGCGCTGCGAACCTGGCAGCCGCACGCGCATCGCGCTTGGCGGCTGACACTTCGCCGACCCACCTGCCTGGAAGGCAAGCAGGTCGGGCATCTTCAGGCAAACTGCCCCAGGTTCCACGTGGTGATTGCCTCCCGGGCATGGCACCTCGGAAATTGCCTATACACGCGCCCTCCAGGGCAGCCTGATCAGCCCCCCAGGCCGCGCTGAAGGTCGGCCTTCAGGTCCTCGACCGACTCCAGTCCGACCGCGATGCGCAGCAGCCCTTCGGTAATGCCGGAAGCCGCACGGGCCTCGGCGCTGATGCGCCCGTGCGTCGTGCTGGCCGGGTGGGTGATCGTCGTCTTGGTGTCACCGAGATTGGCGGTGATCGAGATCACCTTCGTGCTGTCGACCACACGCCAGGCCGCGTCGCGCCCGCCCTTGACCTCGAAGCTGACGATCGCGCCGCCACTCTTCTGCTGGCGCATCGCCAGCGCATGTTGCGGATGCGATTCCAGCCCGGGGTAATGCACGCGCGCAACCTGCGGCTGCGCCTCGAGCCAGCGCGCGAGTTCCAGCGCGGCGGCCGATTGCGCATCCATGCGGATGCGCAGCGTCTCGACCCCCTTGAGGATGACCCACGCATTGAAGGGCGACAGCGTCGGGCCTGCGGTACGCAGGTACTTGAACACCTCGTCCATCAGCGCATCGTTGCCGACCACCGCGCCGCCGAGCACGCGGCCCTGGCCGTCGAGATACTTGGTCGCGGAGTGGATGACGATATCGGCACCGAGTTCCAGCGGTTTCTGCAGCGCCGGCGTGCAGAAGCAGTTGTCGACCACCAGCAGCACGCCAGCATCCTTCGCAATCTGCGCGAGTCCGGCGATGTCGACGATTTCGGTCAGCGGATTCGACGGCGTTTCGACGAATATCAGCTTCGTCTTCGGCGTCAGCGCGGCGCGGTAGGCGTCGAGGTTCGTCGCGTCCACGAAGGTGGTCGCCACCGCGAACTTGCCGATGATGTTCGAGAACAACTGCTGGGTCGCGCCGAAGATGCTGCGCGAGGCGACGATGTGATCGCCCGCCTGCATCAACGCCATCACCGTGGCGAGGATCGCCGACATGCCGGACGCGGTGGCCACGCAGCGCTCGCCGCCCTCAAGTGCGGCAAGGCGCTCCTGCAGCATGTTCACCGTCGGGTTGGTGAAGCGTGCGTAGACCATTCCCGGCGCCTCGCCCGAGAAGCGCGCTGCCGCCTGCGCGGCATTCTCGAAAACAAAGCTCGAGCTGAGGTAGATCGCCTCACCGTGTTCGCCGAACTGGCTGCGCACCTGGCCGGCACGCACCGCGAGGGTGTCGAAATCGAAATCGGACATCGTCGTGCTCCCGCCCCGCACGCCTGCGGGGCACAAAACAAAAACCCGTCCAGCTAAAAAGCTGAAACGGGTTCGTTTCGCTTT